>Ga0228536_1000038_pt1 | contig 330704 bp, 236 predicted proteins | sample SJ1Smetagenome_FD_168611 | JGI IMG/M metagenome (GOLD analysis project Ga0228536, IMG submission 168611) | Enriched culture of PCE-dechlorinating microbial communities from Ithaca, New York, USA - SJ1.S | ecosystem: Engineered > Modeled > Simulated communities (microbial... > Unclassified... | reverse complement strand
TGACCCTGTACCATTTTTTACACCACTTGTAAGGTGACACGTTTGCCATCGACATTGTTTTCATAGTTTTCTCGGAATTTAGTTGGAGACATATAGTTTAGGGAACTGTGGGGTCGATTTGTATTGTAATCTAACCGCCAATTCATAATCACATCTCTTGCTTCAAGTAAATCTCCAAAACAATTGAGGTCAAGACATTCTTTTCTGAACTTACCATTGAAGCTTTCTACAAAGGCATTTTGCTGTGGTTTCCCAGGAGCTATGAAACATAGTTCTACCTTGTTATCCTGAGACCATTTGAACATTACTGAACTTCGGAATTCGGGACCGTTGTCACAAACGATGAATTCCGGCAAGCTCCGGTATTTAGCTATATCAGTCAGCTCTCTGGCTACTCTGATGCCTGATATTGAGGTATCTACTACCTGGTGAATCAGTTCCCTGGTGAAGTCATCAATGATGTTGAGCACCCGGAACCTTCTGCCATACAGGAAGCTGTCTGAAACGAAGTCCATAGACCATCGGTGATTGGGATGTTCTGCTTGAACCAGAGGCTTGGTCCTATATTTAGTATGCTTACTTGGTCGCTTTGGCACCTGAAGTCTGGCAGCACAATACAAACGTCTGATTCGTTTATGATTGACTGCTCCATACTTGTCCCTGACGGCAATTACCATCCGGGGCAAACCCCAGCAAACATTGTTGAACGCAGTTTCCTTCAAATAATTAGTTATCTGCTGATTCTCCTCACTAAGCTTGGGCTTATAGTAAAACCCTTTACGCTCAATCTGAACCAGGGTGCAGGATGTTCTCATACTCAAGCCTTGTTTCTGTAAATCCCCAACAGCAGCTTGTTTCTGCTGGGGACTCACCATTTTTTTGAGAGCAGTTCCTTCATCGCTTCGATCTCCAAATCACGTTCTGCTACCATCCTCTTCAAACGACGATTTTCAATCTCCAAATCATGCTTGATCTTGGCATCACTGGGAGTCATACCTCCATATTTGTTCTTCCAGTTGTAGAAGGTGTTCCGACTGATGCCATACTTACGACATATTTCCTTAACCTCTGCTCCTAGATCAGCTTCCATTAGGATCTGGTGAATCTGGGTATAGGTAAATTTGCTACGCATTGTTTACTCCATATCTTTTTAAGTTTTTTCTGAACTACAAATTCTCCCGATATGCTCCTGCTGTAAAGCGGGGAATTTTTAATCAGAAAAAACGGCACTCGCATTCCAATGTGTCACCCTTCCAATGGTGTAAATTTCGGGGATAAGGTCACTCGGAATTTAGTTAGAGTCATGTAGTTTAGGGAACTGTGAGGTCGATTCGTGTTGTAATCTAACCGCCAATTCATAATTACATCTCTTGCTTTAAATAAATCTCCAAAACAATTCAGGTCAAGACATTCTTTTCTGAACTTACCATTGAAGCTTTCTACAAAGGCATTTTGCTGTGGTTTCCTAGGAACTATGAAGCATAGCTCTACCTTGTTATCTTGAGAACATTTGAACATTACTGAACTTTGGAATTCGGGACCCTTGTCACAAACGATGAATTCCGGCAAGCTCCGGTATTTAGCTATATCAGTCAGCTCTCTGGCTACTCTGATGCCTGATATTGAGGTATCTACCACCTGGTGAATCAGTACCCGGGTGAAGTCATCAATGATGTTGAGCACCCGGAACCTTCTGCCATACAGGAAGCTGTCTGAAACGAAGTCCATAGACCATCGGTGATTGGGATGTTCTGCTTGAATCAGAGGCTTGGTCCTATATTTAGTATGCTTACTGGGTCGTTTGGGTACCTGAAGTCTGGTAGCACAATACAAACGTCTGATTCGTTTAGGATTGACTGCTCCATACTTGTCCCTGACGACAATTACCATCCGAGGCAAACCCCAGCAAACATTGTTGAACGCAGTTTCCTTCAAATAATCAGTTATCTGCTGATTCTTCTCGCTAAGCTTGGGCTTATAGTAAAACCCTTTGCGCTCAATCTGAACCAGGGTGCAGGATGTTCTCATACTCAAGCCTTGTTTCTGTAAATCCCCAACAGCAGCTTGTTTCTGCTGGGGACTCACCATTTTTTGAGAGCAGTTCCTTCATCGCTTCGATCTCCAAATCACGTTCTGCTACCATCCTCTTCAAACGACGATTTTCAATCTCCAAATCATGCTTGATCTGGGCATCACTGGGAGTCATGCCTCCATATTTGTTCTTCCAGTGATTGAAGGTGTTCCGGCTGATGCCATACTTACGACATATTTCCTTAATCTCTGCTCCTAGATCAGCTTCCATTAGGATCTGGTGAATCTGGGTATAAGTAAATTTGCTACGCATTGTTTGCTCCATATCTTTTTAAGTTTTTTCTGAACTACAAATTCTCCCGATATGCTCCTGCTGTAAAGCGGGGAATTTTTAATCAGAAAAAACGGCACTCGCATTCCAATGTGTCACCCTTCCAATGGTGTAAATTTCGGGGATAAGGTCAAAATGCAATCAAACAATCTCTCCTTTTTATTTGATTCTATCTTATCTAATTTAAACTTATTTAGGAGAGATTATATATTCCTTTTTAGCGATAAAAGAATATAAATGGTTTGAAAGAATTAAATGATAATACTTGTTTGACTGTAATTTTTCATTAGATTGTAGGAATCCGAAGGAGGATATTATGAAAAAGTTAGTTTTAGTTTTTATCGTATCTTTTAGTTTTATATGCCTCTGGGGATTAATTGAATCAAATCCTTCAGGCGGAACCTGGAATGATGGAAATTCATGGATTGGCGGTCTTGTTCCAAGTCCTGAAGATGATGTCTTAATAACTTCTAACATCGTTATAAATGTTGATGCTTCCTGTCATAATTTCACTATTTCAAGTTCTGGATTAATCCAGAATAGTTATGGAGATCATAGACAGTTTACTATCAATGGTAATCTTTCTAATGCAGGATTTATCAAAAACAACCCTAATGGCTATTATCTTTTTGTGTATGTTAAAGGGAATGTGGAAAATTCAGGTTTTATTTTAAACTATGAGTTAGCTTTTTTAGGAGAAGAAGCCCAATATTTCACAAATTCAGGTTCACTTTCACCGGCTTATCTCATTGATAATTACCCTAATAGCTCAGTGATTCTTCTTTCTGATATAAGTACCAATAATACTATTATTGATTTCAATAACGATCGTTTGGTGCTTAATAGTGCCTCTGGGACTTTCAATCTTTCTATGTCTGGAGGTTATATGATAGATACCATACTGGAAGGAGGGAATGGTGCTACTCTTTCAATGACCGGTGGTTGTTATTTAGAAAATAGCTATGCTGATGAAATCGTCTTTAATGGAACGATTATTATAAAAGATAATGTAGTTATAGATTATCTTATCAATCAAGCCACTGTTTATAACTACTTTGGTGACAACCGCACTTTTACTATAAATCAAAGATTGGATAATTATGGGATCATTTGCAATAATCCAACTGCTTATTTACTATTTGTTAATATTGCAGGAGATGTAAATAACTATGGAACCATAAGAAGTAATAAAATCTATCTAACGGGTGCAGCCCAACATAAATTGTATCAATCCGATTCTTATCATTCTTTTAACTGCAATAATTTTATTGTTTCTGGAGAAGGAAGCACTAAAGCTTTATCCAACATTTATTTTCTTAATTGTGAGATTAACTTAAATAATACTACGATGATTCTCCACAATGAGGATAATAGTTATGGTCTCTATTTAGATAGTGGAAAACTATTATATGCAATCCTTGAAGGTGGAACTGCAAGTGTTCTAAACCTGGTAAATAATGCTTATCTTTCAAATGTTTCAATGGATGATTTCATCTGGCAAGGAACAGTAATAATAGAAAATAATGTAAGCATTAATAATCTTATCAACCAAGCAACTGTTTATAACTACTCTGGTGATCATCGCACTCTTACTATAAATCAAAGGTTGGATAATTATGAAACTATCTGTAATAGTCCTAATACTCACTGGCTCTTCTTAACCATAGCAGGAGATTTATATAACTATGGAACTATATTCAATTATCAAATAAATTTAATATCTAATACCCAGCATATCTTACTTGTACAGGATGAAAATCATTCGATAGCTTGTTCTCATTTCTATATTGATTCTGTTGGGATTTCCAAAGCTTTATCCGATCTTTATTATGCCAATTGCGAGATTAATCTTAATGGTACTATTATGATGCTATATGATGAGGATAATAGTTATAGTCTCTATATAAATGGTGGAAAACTATTAAATGCAACTCTTGATGGTGGAACTGCAAGTATTCTAAACCTGGAAAATAATGCTTATCTTTCAAATGTCACAATGGATGATTTCATCTGGCAAGGAACAGTAATAGTAGAAAATAATGTAATTATTAATAATCTTATCAATCAAGCAACGGTTTATAACTATTCTGATGATCATCATACTCTTACGATTAATCAGCGACTGGACAACTATGGAACCATTCGTAATAATCTTAGTGCTTACTATATATATATTAATCTTGGAGGTGATTTATACAACTATGGAACTATCGTAAATCATAAAATTAATCTTCTTACTCTCACTAAAGATAAAACTGGTGTTGCTGCTCATTTACTTTATCAAGATAATTACAATCATTCTTTTAATTGTAGTTATTTTTATCTATCTCCTGAGAAAGGTTGTAAGGCTTTATCTGATCTTTATTATACGAATTGTGAAATTAACCTGAATAATGGGATTATGCAACTATATAATGGAAGTAATAGTTATGGTCTCTATTTAAATGGGGGAAAACTAACATATGCAAATCTTGATGGTGGAACTGAAAGTGTTCTGAAACTGGAAAATAATGCTTATCTTTCAAATGTCACAATGGATGATTTCATCTGGCAAGGAACAGTAATAATAGAAAATAATGTAAGTATTAATAATCTTATCAACCAAGCAACGGTTTATAACTACTCTGGTAATCATCGTACTCTTACTATAAATCAAAGATTGGACAATTATGGAACTATCTGTAATAGTCCTAATACTCACTGGATATTCTTAACCATAGCAGGAGATTTATATAATTATAGCAGCATTTTTAACTATCAAATAACAATGAATGGCACGCAGGATCAGCATTTTCAACATATGGCGGATAGCTCTATCAATGTTAATTATTTTACTCTTGTTTCCGATGTAGGTGCCGCTTTTTGGTATTACAATAATTCACTTACCCCCTATAATTCTTCCCCTACTAATAGTATAAACATTAACCCTACCCAATATGGTACCTGGCAACCCAGAAATCCGGAAACAGGAGAAAGCGGTAGACATATTATAATAAGTACTGGTGAAGCACATATTGATACCCCTACAGCTTTTACTATTTATACCGATAATGGTATTCCCAAACTCCGCTGGAATAAGGTTTCAAATGCTCTTTTCTATCATCTTTTTGTTTCTACCACACCAGAGGGTCTTTCAACTGTTACTCCTATTACTATTTATGACACTGATTTATCAGATAATATAGTAACAGTAGATTTAGAGGGAGTTGAACCCATTCAGTTTTATCGGGTAACCGCTGGATATTAACCTTTAGCGGTATCTTTTAAGGAGAGAAGGTGAATATATCTTCTCTCCTTTTTTATGTGAGTAAGGAAAACATTTCAAGATTGCTAAAACCTAATAATAATGATAATTTTAGCAATTAACTCTTGACATTTAGTCTGTAAGTTAAAGTATGCATAAAACGGTCGGGATGTAGCGCAGTCCGGTTAGCGCGCTCGGTTCGGGACCGAGAGGTCGGAGGTCCAAATCCTCTCATCCCGACCATAATTATATAATTACAGGTAATAAGAGCGAATGCCCAATCAAAAGCAAAATCTGAAATATTATATTCATTTACTTTATCCCTTTATTAAGAAGGATATAGGGCTTTTAGGCTTTGGTCTTTTTGCTATGCTTTGCACTTCAGCTTTGCAATTAGTCTATCCTTTAATACTAGCCAATATAGTAGATAAAAGCATTCCTTCGGGAAATGTTTCTCAGATGTATCGTTATGGTGCAATGTTTATAGCAGCAGTTTTGGTGTCCGGTGCTCTCACTTATCTACAAACTATTTTACTTTCAAAACTTGGAGTGAAAGTAATCACGAAATTTAAAGCGCAGGTTTTTCGTCATCTTTTAACTCTTCCAGTAGAATGGTTCAATAAACAAGCAGTAGGAGAATTAATAGCCAGAGTGGAATCAGATGCAGAGAGAGTAAAAGCTTTATTCTCAGATCTTTCCATCCGTATTATCGGCAATCTATTATTCTTTATTGGAATATTTTTAGTTATGTTTTTAAAAGAATGGCATGTGGCTGCTTATATTTTACCTGGTATAATTGTTGGTGTTATAGCTTATTACTACTTGATTAAATATTTATCCAAATTCTATCGTCAGATAAGAGAAAAGAACGCTCTGGTTACGGCTAAGATAACAGACTATGTTCAGGGAGTGCCTATAATTCAATCCTTGAATCTTCAGAATAAAGTATATAATGATTTGAGAAATGCTTCGGATGATAAATATAAACTGGAGACCAAAACCACCTATCTGGAATATGGTGCTCAAAGTTTTTTTATGTTCCTATTTGAAGTCTTTTTCATTGTAATGATTATAAGGATAACCGCACCTCAGATTCTGGCAGGCATTGTAACGCTGGGGACTCTTATTGTTTTTATTGATTACACCTATAGAATGATTTGGCCTCTAATGTCTATCTCAGAAAATGTTATGCAGATTCAGCGTTCCTTTGTCTCTTTGAAAAGAATTCTGGAATTAAATGAATTACAATCGGAGGATGAGATTTTTACTGGAAAGAGACTTCCTACTTTTGAGCATGAGATTCGCTTTGAAAATGTCTGGTTTGCTTACAATAATGAAGATTGGGTACTAAAGGATATCTCTTTCACCATACCCAAAGGTAAAAAGATAGCACTGGTTGGTCCTTCTGGCAGTGGAAAAACTACTACGGTTAGTCTACTGTGTTATTTTTATCAAGCACAAAAGGGGCAGATTTTAGTGGATGGAGTTCCTCTTTCAGAGATTGATTTTAGAGCCTGGAGAAGAAAGATTGGTTTAATTTTGCAGGATGTTTTTCTTTTTCCAGGTAGCATTTTAGAGAATGTTAGAGTTTACAACGATGCTATATCTGAAGAAAAGGTTAAAGAAGCTATTAATGTAGTACAATTAGATGAATTTATTCAAGAACAGCGTCTTGGCTTGGATACTGAATTAGCAGAGCGGGGTCAAAACATTTCTCAAGGTGAAAAACAGCTAATAAGTTTTGCTCGTGCTTTGGCTTTTGATGCTGAAATAATTGTTATGGATGAAGCTACTGCCTCGGTTGACCCTCAAACGGAAGCCAGAATTCAACATAGTATGGAAAGGGTCTTCGCCAATAAAACCGTTGTAGTAGTGGCACATCGTTTAACCACTATTCTGGATGCAGATGAGATTCTCTTTTTTGATAAAGGGAGAATTATTCATAGGGGTACACATCAACAACTGTTAAACGAATCCAGTGAATACAGAAAATTAGTTACTCTCCAGATGATTGGACTGGAGGACACTCTTGGATAAGCACATCAAATGGATTGTTAATCAATGGAAGAGAGAAAAGTGGTTTGTTCTCTTGATGCTGGTATTTACCCTGGCAAGTTCAGCAGTTTCCATTGCTTATCCTATTTTATTTGGTAGATTGCTTGATTTATTAAAGAATATTTTAGGAGAACCTGCCAAATATCCAAATCCTATGCAGGAAATAAATCGTATTATTTGGGTCTTTGTTGCTCTTGGCTTTGCTCAATTTATCACAGGTTTTTATCCTGCCATCCGGGGTTGGATGAATATTAGATTTGAGAATTTCCTAAGAAAATACTATTTTAAATTCGTATTGACCAAGGACTTTAGGTTTTTCCATAAATTTAGGACAGGTGATATTGTAACCAGATTAACCGATGATTTAACGGATTATTCCAAGATAAGCTGGTTTCTTTGTTCAGGAATTTTCCGGGCAGTTAATTCATTCTCTTTAATCGTTTTTGCTCTGGTGGTAATGTTCAGTATTAATGTCAGACTTACTTTGCTTTCTATTGCTTCTTTGCCTATAATGATGGTGGTGTTTTATTTTGCTTCGGACAAGCTCTATCGAAATTTTGAACTTAATCAGAAAGCCATAAGTAATATTAATAGTCAGCTGGAAATGAGTTTTTCTGGGATAAGGATTGTTAAAGCTTTTGTCAGCGAAGAAAAGTATAATCGCTTCTTTGATAAGGCACTGGCACAACGATTCAAAACTGAGATGGGCGTGGTTAAACTAAATGCACTTCTCCAATTGATTTACGGCTATATTGATTATATAGCGCAGATTGGTGTGATTCTTTTTGGTGGTTATATGGCAGTGAAGGGCACTATATCAGTAGGAACTTTCTATATGTTTTATTCCTATTTAGGGATGATGATATATCCATTACTTGATTTGCCCCAGTTGTTTGTTTCCGGGAAGCAAGCGTTTGTTAATATAGACCGTTTAGAAGAGATAAAAGATTTTCCCAGCTTTTATGATAACTGGCGAGGTGATATAAAACCTAAAGATATAGAAGATATAACATTTCAAGAGGTTAGATGCACCTATCCTGAAAAAGATGAACCAGCAATTAGAAACTGCAATTTAGAGTTTAAAAAAGGTGAAAAACTGCTGATTCTGGGTTCTACAGGAGCAGGGAAGAGTACTATTGCTAATCTTATAGTGGGTTTACTTTTACCCGAGAAAGGTGAAATTCTAATTAACGAGATTCCTTTTCCCAAGATAGAGTTAAATGCATTGCGTGAACTCATTGGTTATGTCCCACAAGAACCAGTGCTTTTCACTGGAACAATAAAAGAAAATATCCTTATGCCTGTGGATGAGATTTCAGAAGAGGAATATCAGATTGCCGTGAAAACAGCCCAATTAGAGCAGGAATTAGCTTCTTTCCCAGATAAGGATGAAACTCTGGTTGGACAGCGAGGATTGGGTGTATCAGGTGGGCAAAAGCAACGCATAACTATTGCGAGAGCATTGATAAAAAGACCACAACTTCTGGTGTTGGATGATATAACTGCTTCACTGGATGCTGAGAACGAAGAAAAACTTTGGGAAGACTTAAATGCAAATTATCCAGGAATTTCTGCTATAGTGATTTCCCATCGGCTTTCTACTTTGCATTATGTGGATAAGGTGCTCTTTATAGACGAACAGGGTTGCACACATCAGGGTACACATGAGGAACTTGTCTTTAAAAATCAGGAATATCACGATTTCTTACATGAGCATTTAAAGGAATAAAAGAGTGGAGCGGGAAACGGGACTCGAACCCGCGACATCAACCTTGGCAAGGTTGCGCTCTACCAACTGAGCTATTCCCGCATGGTACCAGAGGCCGGACTTGAACCGGCACGGACAAAAGTCCGAGGGATTTTAAGTCCCTTGTGTCTACCTATTCCACCACTCCGGCACGCTATTTTTGGAGGCGACACCCGGATTCGAACCGGGGATAAAGGTTTTGCAGACCTCTGCCTTACCGCTTGGCTATGTCGCCTGAATTCATCTGGAGCGGGAAACGGGACTCGAACCCGCGACATCAACCTTGGCAAGGTTGCGCTCTACCAACTGAGCTATTCCCGCAAAGATATATTTTTTAGACTGAAAATAAGTCCTCAGATTTTTTGTCAAGCTCAAAACTCTGATTCACTGAATACTTCTGCTTCAAATCTGAAAAGCTGAGCCCGAGGATCCATCCAGTCTTTATCATTAAGACCAGCTTTCCGGCAGAGTTCTTTTAAATAGGTGGGTAAATCCCAGTTCCATTCTACAGGAACCTGAGGCAAAAATATTCCTGAACCATAAGGATGCTGGATATATAAACCATCTCTTCCAATGACAATTTCATCTATATTATTAACCGGTATGAGGTCTCCCAGGATAGAAATTTCTATTTCCAGTTCTGGTAATTCGCTTTGTCTCAAAGGAGGGAAACGAGGGTCTTCAAATGCAGCTGCTTGTGCCATCTCTATCACACTATCTACTATGCTTTTATAGCCCTGAATATAACCTATACATCCTCTTAATTGTCCATGCTTATTAAGTGTTACAAAGACACCTCTTTTTTCCTGCAATTCAGGATAAGTCGGTTTAACCGGAGGTATTCCCGTGAAACGATAGGCTATGGAATCTCTGGCTAATTTCAATAGTGCTTTTTTAGCTTCATTACTTATAACCATTTTACCTCCTTACCTGTAAACCAAGGCACTTAAATATCCAACTACCTGAGTATTATCACCTGTGACTTTTCCTGAATGGGTATAATGAATGACTTTTGCTTTGGCTTCAGGAATTTCTTTTACATAATAAAGTAGGGTGAGAATTCCTCCAATTCCACAGGCTTCACAGCTTTCAGAAACAATGCTATGCCATAGTTTTTCCGGGTCAAGGGTCAGAAACTGTTCTGCAAAGACAGAATCCATTCTTTCTGCACGAGTAGCAGGATAGTAATGGGAAAGGTCACTGGAGACAATGATTCCAACTCTTTTCTCGGTTCCATTTATAGCGGATTTCAATCTTTGTGCCAGTTCCATTGCTACCTGAGGATAGGGTCTTCCAATCATAACAGGACAAATCTGAGCTTCGGGAAAGAAGTATTTAATAAACGGTAATTGGACTTCCATTGAGTGTTCCATTTCATGATATCTAATCTGATTTGCAATATCAGGATTATCTCTTGTGAGTAAATCAAAAAGTTCTTCATCTTGATTAAGCATTCCTAAAGGAGTTTCATATTGCTCAAAAGGGGCAACAGAATAGTCAAAATGTATACCTTGATGACTGGGATGGAGAATGACAAAGCTATCAAAGGGCTGTTGAGAAATGTAGTGGAAACCTTTAGCTGCACAAGCTCCAGAATAAATATAGCCTGCATGAGGTACCAGTAATGATAGAGCTTTTTCAGAATCAGGTGCAACTTTCTCTCCTGCAATCCACTGATTTATCATTGCTATAATTTGTTCTTTAAACCTTGGATAAAAGCTTCCCGCATGACTCGTTGGTCTAATCATAATTTTTATTCCTCCTTCTTATAATTTAAATAAAATTTAGGTTTTAAACCATTAATAAATTCTTCCCATTCTTTAGATTTTTCCTCGGGAATTTGAACCTTTAGTTCCGCTCTATTATCCCAGTTCTCTTCAATAATATGACCATTAAAGGAGGAAATTTTATATTTTAAAGGATTGATACCTTGATAATCCAGTTCCAGATGATAGGTAGAATAGGGGATAGCAGGAATTTTATTTGCTTTTAAAAGGGTAGCCTGAACAGAACCTGAATAGGCTTTAGCTAAACCAGCTGTTCCCAGTTTTATACCACCAAAGTAGCGGGTTACGATTGCCAGTATATTGGTCATATTAGCGGAAAGTAGAGCATTTAATATTGGTTTTCCTGCCGTACCAGTTGGTTCACCTGAGTCAGAATAGAATTGGGTTTCTCGGTTGAAGCCAGAAATATAGGCAAAGCAATGATGAGTGGCATCGGGATATTCTTTTCTATGCTGACTGATAATGGCTTCTGCTTCTTCAAGAGAATCAATAGGGAAGAGGAATGCTAAAAACTCTGAATGTTTTATCTTTTGTCTGGAATTAACCGGTTCAGCAATGCTATAATAGCTCATATTATTTTACTTTAGGGAGGTCTTGCCAGCGAGTGGTGTAAAATGGTGAAAGTTTTGCCCGTTTCATTTCCCAGTCTTTTTTTATTCCAGAACTGGCAAAAAAGACCGTATCTCTACCCCAAACTCTATTCAGTTTATCTATAGCATCAATTATTTTTTTTCTTTTATCGTCCAGATAGTTAGGTTCCAAAAAGTTAAGCGGTACATCTTTTTCATCTATAAGGTCAGCAAACATCACTCCTGCTTTTTTATATTCAAAACCAGGAAGATATACATCCCGCAAGAGTTCCAGACCAATCTTAATCAAATCCGGAGTGTAAGCAGTGGGAACGGAAAGTTTAGTCTGAGTTGAGTTATTGTATTGAGGTCCTTCCTTAAATCTATTGGTATTGAGGAAAACCATCATAAAACCAGCCACACTATGCTGATGGCGTAGTTTTTCAGCTCCACGGGTTATGTAAGTGGAGATTGCTTCTTCCAATTCAGATAAATCGGAAACCTGTTTACTGAAAGATTTAGAGCAGACGATGCTCTTTTTTGGGGAGGGTGCTTCTTCCAGGTCAATACAGGAATATCCTTGCAATTCCAGAACCGTTTTGTATCCTACTTTAGTGAGATAGTGCAAAATAAAATCTTCAGGTGCATTGCGTAAATCCCAGGCAGTTTCAATGTGGTTCTGGCGCAAAAATTTTGCATATTGTCTACCAATGCCCCAAATTTCCTCTACTGGTGTCTGTTTTAGAGCTTTTTCAATCTTTTCTTCTTCCATTAAAGCTAAAGATCCCTGGTATCCTGCAAAATGTTTGGCATAATGATTAGCAATCTTAGCAAGAGTTTTACTGCGAGAAATTCCGACTGAAACGGGGATACCAGTGTATTTTTTGACAATGTGCTTTATTTGTCTTCCGTATTCTTCCAGATTAGAGATAGGAAGGTCATTCAATTTTAAAAAAGCTTCATCAATAGAGTAGATTTCAACCTCAGGGGAAAATTGATTTAATACTTCCATTACCCGGGAAGACATATCTCCATAAAGTGCGTAATTGGAAGAAAGAAGCACACCACCATTTTTCCGGATTAATCCCTCATATTTAAATCCTGGAGCGCCCATTGGAATCTTTAGAGCCTTCAGTTCATTGGAGCGAGATACAATGCAACCATCATTATTAGATAAAACTGCTACTGGTTTTCCTTCCAGTGAAGGGTTAAATACCCGTTCACAGGATACATAAAAATTATTGCAATCCACCAGAGCAATGATATCTTTATCATTTAAGCCTTCTTTTTGCATTTTTCTCCTCCCTTTTACAATTTAGTGCAATTGCTTATGCTGTCAATATGCTTTATAAAGGTCAAGGTTTAAAGTGATAATATACAGAAGATTTTCAATCCTTTAACTGAATTGAATTTAAATCATAATATATTCTGGTGTCTTCATCCAAAATATCCGTTATATTTAATTTATAATCTTCTGGTCTGGGCAACAGATAGACCGAAAAGAAAAATTATTAAGCGAGAAAGAGGTAGAACAAATTCCCAAAATTCTTTCTTTATAGTGGGATTTACAATTATCAGCAAGATTTAAATGGTTAAACAATTTATAACTTCCTAAATACCATACCATTAGCTTTAATATATCTATCAACTATTTGACATATTTTTTATATCAAATTGCTATCTTGTTGATTTCCTAACTCTTACTTGTTATCGGTAACAGGAGAGAGCTAAGAGAGAGCCAGGGGAGAATTAGATTTAAGAGATAGGATACATTTTCGTTTTATAAGTGGTGATATAAAATATATCAATATCTAAGAGGGTTGATAATTATTTATTATTGAATAGAGATTAAGGAAATACAGGGTTTCCGGACTTGATTTGGATAAATTCTTTCATCTGACTTTATATATTTATCCAATTTACCACAAAATCTGGAATTCGGAAGGACACTTCAGCTATATCAATTTTCATTTTATGGGGATAAGGGTTCTATTTCTATCAAATAGATAAGGTAAAAAGTATTTAATAAAAAGAAAGAGACCACCGGTAGGGGGATTGCCGGTGGTTTATGTGGGCAAGGTACCCACTTTATTAGTAAGTAGAGGATAAGATAATTAATCTAAAGCTTTCAAGAAAGAAGGTAAATCGGTGCGCGGGTTAAGTTTTTCAGGTTCTTTCTTTTTATTTTCCGTGTCTTCTTCCTTATGAGCAGTCTGGTTAATGTTCAAAACATGGAAAATATCTTCAATTTCATCTTCAGTAGGATATTTGGGATTAGCGGTTTTTGTATGTTTTTCTGGTTTAACCATTCCCTGCGATAAACTTATAAAATCACCGATTTGGTGAGTAATATTTTGCAAACCTGTAGCGATGATAGTGACGGTAACTTTTTCTTCCATATCCGGATCAATAATAACCCCCATAATAATATTAGCATCTGAACCGGTTACATTAACGATTACACTTGTAACTTCTTCCAGTTCACTCATTTTAAAGTCTTTTCCTCCGGAGACATTAATTAACAGAGATTGACATCCTTGAAGGCTAATATCACTAAGTAAAGGATTGTTAATAGCTGCTTCAGCTGCAAGAATAGCGCGGTTTTCTCCTTCTCCAACACCTGAACCCATAAGGGCAAAACCACCATTTTGCATAACAGTCTTAACATCGGCAAAGTCTACATTAACCAACCCATTAATATTGATAATGTCGGAAATTGCTTTAGCTGCTTCATAAAGAACATTATCTGCCATAGCAAATGCATCCAGAAGAGGTCTATCTGCATAGATTTCGCTAACTCTGGAATTAGGAATAACGATAAGAGTATCTACATATTCCACAAGTTTATTAATCCCTTCCTTGGCATTGGTCATTCTTTTTGAACCTTCAAATGGAAAGGGAGTGGTTACAATTGCCAGTGTAAGTATGTCCAGGTCTTTAGCCAGTTTTGCAATGATTGGAGATGCACCAGTTCCAGTTCCACCACCCATTCCTGAAGCGATAATGACCATATCAGCGCCTTCCAGATGGCTCTTAATCTCATCTTTAGCTTCTTCCGCGGCTCGTTCTCCCAACTCAGGATTGGCGCCTGTTCCTAAACCACCACAGAGTTTTTTACCCATCTGTAGCTTCATCTTAGCCTTATTTTTCATTAAATCGCTATTATCGGTATTGGCAACGATAAATTCCACACCGGTTAACTCTTTGGTAATCATCGTGTTAACTGCGTTTCCACCTGCACCACCAACACCTATTATCTTGATATTAGTGCCGATTTGACCTGGTTTTTCATCAAATTCAATCATTTGTTCCCCCTTTAAGAGCTTGTAAATTCCTTAATTATATTTTTTATTTTATCAAATAGTTTTGAAGCTTGAAAATTACCGGGAATACGAACAGCATTTTTATAATCACGGTCCAAAGATGCAGCATAATAAAGCAATCCGACGCAGGTGGCAAAATCAGAATCTTCCAGCCTGCTGATAGACCCATTTAATCTATTTAGATTGGGAGTGGCAATTTTCACATTAAGATTGAATATATTCTTCACCACTGCATCAATTTCCTGTAACTTTGCAGTACCACCAGTGAGAACTATTCCTGCGGTAACGAGTTCTGGTGTATAAAAGTTTTTTAAATGTTCATAGCAGAGAGTCAACATTTCTTCCACCCGATGCTGAATTACATGACTAACCAGCACCTGAGATTTTCTTTGAGATGCTCTTCCACTGATTCCTTCTATCTCAATTTCCATATCTGGGTCAACACTATTGGCAAGCGCTACACCATAATGAGTTTTGATATATTCGGCATTAGAAAGCGTTGTCTTCAATCCTATAGCCAGGTCCTCAGTTATGTCTGCACCAGCCATAGGAACGACCAGCACTTTTTCCAGAACACCACGATGGAAAAGACTTAGGTCACAGGTTCCACCACCAATATCAATGAGTAAAGTTCCCAGACGGCGTTCATCATCAGATAACACAGATTCTGAAATGGCTATATGATTGAGGATAAAATTATCAGGCTCAAGGTCATAACCAGCAAGTTCTATGCATTTAGCGAGATTTCGCAGAGGAGTAACTTCACCAAAAATGGTAAGTACTTTGGTCATTAAATGGAATCCAGTCATCCTGATGGGATTGCGAATGTCATCTTGTCCATCAATTATAAAGCATTGAGGGATGGCATGTAAGATTTGAGACCTTTCAAACCCTTTCTGAATTTTAACACTGTTACGTGCATCTGCAATGACCTGGTCTATATGTTCTTGAGTTATTTCACCTGGTTCATTAGGACTGTTGGTGGGTATAGAAATGCGTCCATCACTTAAGACGGTGCGAATATGCTCACCAGTAACATTAGTAAATATATTAATAGCTTTGGTGGAAGCGGCATTTTCTGCTTCTTTGATGGTTTTTTTGACTGCTTCTGCCACTGCTTGAATGTCTTTTACGATGCCTTTTTCTATCCCTTCGGAAGGGTTTTGACTGATACCCAGGACTTCTATATGTTCTGGAGTCTTTATTTTGGCAATTATGCAACGAATGTTAGAAGAGCCAATATCCAGTGCAGTAATAATATTTTGTTTCATCTCAGTTTCCCGATTTAACGACTACCTGATTGTCAAAACGAAGGTCTAAAATGGCATTATTGCTAACATTACCATTATCCTTAACGAACTCATAACGAGATAATTGACGGGCAAGATTTTTGGTGCTTGGAATAAGCCGCAATCCATTTCTCGCATCTATTATATAGACTGTGTTATTAATAGTGTAATATTCAGAAATATTGGAAAGGAATTCCGGTGATTCTGTCTTAATTTGATGATGAACTTCAAGAATCTTAGCTAATGAAGCATTTTTTATAGGTTTACCAGGATGAATTTCAGCATTATTTATTAGAAGATTGACTATGGGTAAATTTTCATTATAAACTGAGCCAAATTTTTCCAGAACTACACCCTCATCATCAATAGGGAAGAGGTCACCTTCCAGAGTCTTAACATAAAGACAGCTTTTCCGTTCGGTTACAATTATATTGAGAGTGTGAAAAAGTCGTCGTTGCACTTTTACATCCTTGATTCGTGAAAACTTTTTAACTTTACTGATAACCTCATCTTTACTGATAGAAAACAGATTCTTTCCCTTAAAAGACTGCGTCGCTTGTATCAATAAACTATCTGAAACAGTAGAATTACCAGATATCTGGATTTGTTCAATATTAAACCAGCTAACCGTAGAAAAGAGATAATATGCACCATAGACAAAAGCAGCTAAGCCAATCAACATCAGGATAAAATAGATGAAGTAACGGCTATGACCGCGTCTTTTCCGATTAGGGACTTCTTTTTGCAATTCTTTATATTTCATCATATTAGGTCTATAAAACGGTTTTTTTAAATTTTTAATCTACTTCTCTAAGTTTTTATCATTTTCAGACTTAGAATTTTTGTCAACAGCTTTCTTTAATTCCCTTAAAATTTCTTCACCATATTGCCAGATATTTCCTGCACCCATAGTAATTAAAATATCATTAGGCTTTAAAAGCGATAAAGTTAAGGGCACAATATCTTCATTTTTTTCTATGAGAACGACATTATGATGACCTGATTGGATAGCCGCATCCGCAATCAGTTTGGAACTCACTCCTTCAATGGGTTCTTCCCTTGCAGGATAAATTGGTGCAAGAATGAGACAATCACAGGAAAAAAAGGCATTAGCAAACTCTTTATAGAAATCTCTGGTGCGAGAATATAGATGAGGTTGGAAAAGTGTTACAATCCTACGATTGGTGCCTTCTTTAAATCCATCCAGAGTTGCAGTTATTTCAGTAGGATGATGTGCGTAATCATCATAGATGGTAATTCCGTTAGCCGTTCCTTTCAGTTCAAATCTTCTGTAAACACCACTGTAACTTTCCAGACCTTCTTTGATAAATTTGAAAGGAATATCCAGCTCCAAGCCAATCCCTACAGCCATAAGAGAATTTAAAATGTTATGTTTTCCCGTGACTTTTAGATTAATTCTGCCCAGGCGATAACCTTTATAACTGACATCATATTCTGCCATAAAATTTTTCATTTTGATGTTTTGTGCTTGGATATCTGCCTGTCTTGAAAAACCATAGGTGACGATTCTTTTATTGATTTCAGGCAGGATAGATTGCACTCCAGGATCATCCAGACAGGCGATTACGCTACCAAAAAAAGGAACTTTATTGGCATACTCAATGAAAGCTTTCTTTATCTCATCAAGATTCTGATAGCAATCCAGATGGTCTATATCAATATTGGTAATTCCAGCAATACAAGGTGAAAGTGTAAGGAAAGAATGGTCATATTCATCAGCTTCAACCACAATATATTGTCCGGAACCCATCACATTATTAGAACCATAGTTTTTGATTTTTCCACCGACTATGATTGTAGGATCCAGACCGGCTGCTTCCAGCACTAATCCAGTCATAGAGGTGGTGGTAGTCTTTCCATGAGTTCCAGAAATACCAATAGAGAAACTCATTCTGGTAATTTCAGCCAACATTTCAGCTCTTCGTATAACGGGGATTTTTAATGCTTTTGCTGCTTGAATTTCTGGATTATCATCTTTTATAGCAGAAGATCTGACTACCACATCCACATCTTTTACCAGAGCAGGATCGTGACCTTCAGTTATTTTAATTCCCAGAGATTCCAGATGTCTGGTGATATCGGTCTTTTTTAAGTCAGAACCAGTTATTTCCAGACCTTGATTATGCAAGAATTCAGCGATTCCACTCATTCCAATGCCGCCGATTCCAGTAAAATGTATTTTTCTGGTTTTTCCTAACATCTTTTCACTCCTTTCCTAAATCTTTAAGAATCGCTTGAATAATATCCTGTTTAGCTGTATTGGGTGGAAGACTTTCCAGATTATTTTTATAAAAGTCATAATTATTCAGGATTTTATCCATAGCATTCAAAAGGGTTTGCGTGTTTAATTCAGCTTGAGGTAATAGAATAGCCACTCCTTTCTTTTCCTGTTCCCGAGCATTATAAAATTGATGATTTTCTGCCGCAGTTGGAAGAGGGATCAAAATTGCGGGAACTGCATTTGCTTCCAGTTCTGCTATAGTAATAGCTCCAGCACGTGTTATAGCTAAAGTGGCAAAACGATAAAAAGAAGAAAGTAAAGGTGAAAAATCAAAGATATAAACCCCTGAAAGGTTAGAAAATTTATTAGCATAATTGGAATATCCTTGCTTACCTGTTTGCCAGATTAATTGCCAATCTCTTTTTATAATTTGAGGTAGTGTTTCTGCAATTACCGAATTAATAGCTTGAGAACCCTGACTTCCACCTGTAACTAAAATAACTGTCTTTTCAGGATTAAGTCCAATCTCAGTTAAACTTGATAAAGTAGCCTTTTCCTTTTTTTCGGCAAGAGGGACACCAACTTTTTGGACCCGGCTTTTCTTTAGAAAAGATTTAGTTTTATCATAAACTGTGAAAGTTATACGACTATGTGGTGCAAGAAATTTAGTGGTAAGTCCAGGATAACTATTACTTTCATGAAGATAAAGTGGAATCTTCATAATAATTGATGCCAGACCTACAGGTCCAGAAACAAAACCTCCAGTACAGATGACAGCATCAGGCTTAAAATCCTTCATTATTTTCTTGCTTTCCAGCCAAGAAGAAGCCAAACGAAAAGGAAATAAGAGATTAGCAGGATTAAACTTCCGATATAACTTTTGCACTTTAATGGCTCTAAAGGGGAATCCTTCCTCCTGAACAATATGCTCTTCCATCCCGCCTCTATTTCCTATGAATATAACTTCATTACCAAGTTTCTTAAATTCTTGAGCTAAGGCAATAGCAGGAAAGATATGACCTCCAGTGCCTCCACAGCCAAAAAGGATGCGAATCCTAAGATTTTGATTTGAAGATAGATTATTCATTTCCAAAATTAAGTGATATTATAGAGACAATCTGGAAAATATAAGATATCCAGCATGACTTCACAGTTGTCTCCTTTTAGCACTAATATTAAGCACCACACCTATAGACATAGAATCAATCAGTAGTGCTGTTCCACCGTAACTGATAAAGGGAAGAGTATTTCCAGTAGGAGGCAATAAAGACATTGCCACACCTGTATTTAATAAAACATTTAAAAATATATTCAAAGCAATACCCACACAGAGGTACTTATAGTAAAGATTGTCTTGTTCACTGGCTATCTTTAAAATACGGAAAAAGAGAAGTGCATGCAAACCTAAAACGATAATTGCACCAAGAAATCCGAATTCTTCCCCTATAATAGAGTATACATAATCAGTTCTGGCTTCAGGAAGAAAGTTGTGCTTGGCTCTTCCACGTGCCACACCTGTGCCAATAATTTGTCCACTGGTTAGTGCGGTTAAACTTTCTCGTACTTGATATTCATCAGGAGAATTTCCTGGTTCAGGACGATGTGGATTGAATAGAGAATAGACTTTATAAGTTTCAATTCGCGCAGAACGGAACTCATCTCCCTTATTTATAATGAAGATTCCAGCAATTAAGCCGACAATGACAATAGCCAGCACAAATCGTTTACGCAATCCAGCATAATAGAGCATTCCTAAAAGAGTGGCAGATCCAACAATTAAGGTACTGAGATGTTTTTCCATAAAAATAAGAACAAAAATTATCGCTGTATAAACAAGCAAGGGAGCAAGTTCCTTTAATAGTTCCGGGAAATTTGTAGTGTTAATTATAGCTTGCTTTTTAGCCAGAAACCCTGCATAAAAGAAGATTAGAGCTAATCTTGCTAAAAAACTTGGCTGGATGCTTAAGGGACCAAATCTGATAGACCTTTTTCCTCCTTTTACGGTGGAACCATATATTAAAACGAGGATTAATAAAGCGATAGAAAGGAAAATCCATAGAATATTTAGAGGGCGAAGTTTTTCCAAGTCCAGGAAATAGAAAATAATTCCCAGAACAGCAATTGAGAATATAAAATAAATAAGATGATGATAGAACATACTCATAGATTGCATAGAAGTGATATCCAGCATCATCAAAATCCCAATCAAACAAAGTGATAGATAACAGATAAGAATCACTTTATCGTAGGAGACAATATATTGAATACTCTTATTCTTTTTCATATTCCCGGGCTATAGAATTGACTATTTGCTTAAAAACTTCTCCGCGTTCTTCATAATTTTTGAACTTATCAAAGCTGGCACAGGCAGGAGAAAGTAAAATTATATCTCCTGGAACAGAATCATAAAATGCCTTATGAATGCATTGGCTAAAGTCATCAATTATTTCCAGAGGCAAATCATCTTTCCAAATTTCATACATCTTGTCTGCTGTAGCTCCAGTCAGATAAACCTTTTTTGCCGCTTTCTTTAAAAGAGGAGTAAGCACAGAGAAATCTTCACCTTTATCCGAACCACCCATTATCACTCTAACTGGTTGGTCAAAAGCATTTAAGGCAGATTTAACTGCATCCGTATTAGTAGCCTTGGAATCGTTATAAAAGGCTATCTTGTTAACTTTAGCAACTAATTCCAGACGATGAGGCAAAGGAGGAAAAGTTTTGGCTGCTTCCATTGCCGCATCAAGATTATGAGTTAAAGCATTGACGGCTAAAAGAGCTGCCATAGTATTAGCATAGTTATGAGGTCCACGAATTTTCAAATCTCGTACTGAAAGTTTATGTTTCACTCCAATCTGGATGGCATCCTGATTTAGCCAAGCTTCACAATCAGGAGGTGTTTTTTCTAAAGAATAGCGTAATAATTGAGCTTTAATCCGGTACTGTCTTTCTGCTATAGGTTCGGAATCCAGACAAATAACAGCGAAATCTTCCTGATTTTGATTCATAAAAATATGGAATTTGGAATCAATATAGGTCTGAAAAGAATCATATCTATCCAGATGGTCTGGAGTGATATTTAATAAGACTGCTACATCAGGTTTAAAAGTATCTATTAAATCCAGCTGAAAACTACTTAGCTCCAGCACGATGAAGTCTATTCCAGGTTTTTCTATTGGATAGGAAGTTAAAGCATTACCAATATTACCAGCTAAGATACTATTATAACCCATATGTTGTAATATGTGCTGGATAAGTGAGACAGTTGTGCTCTTGCCATTAGAACCAGTTACTGCAATGATTTTGCTATCTGGCGATTTAATCTGATAGCCAAATTCTATATCACAAATCAAGGGAATTCCAAGTTGTTTAGCTTTCTGGATGATAGGCAAATTAAGCGGAATTCCTGGACTCACTATCCACTGTTCAAACTGGAAAAGTTTATTGGTATGACCACCAAACTCACATTCAAAATCCTGCTTTAATTTTTCAGCATATTCTATCTGTTCTTCTGTTTTAATATCGCTTAGATAGGCAGTGCCACCCAATTCTTTGATTTTATAAGCTACAGCAATACCACTTCGTGCCAGTCCAAGAATTGCATAAGAGGTGTTGGGATTGAACAATTTATTCTCCTTATCGCAGTTTAATCGTGCTTAAACCAATAGCCAGCAATAAAGTGGCAACAATCCAGAAGCGAATGACAATCTTTGACTCGTGCATTCCTTTCATTTCAAAGTGATGATGAATGGGTGCACAAAGAAACACTCTTTTTCCCGTTCCATATTTTTTTTTGGTGTATCGGAAATGAGTTCTTTGTATTATCACTGATAGTGTTTCAGCAATAAAGAGAAAACCAATTATCAGAAAGAATATCTGCTCTTTTAACAATATTGATAATACTGCCAGAATTCCTCCCAGAGTTAAAGAACCTGTATCTCCCATAAAAACTTCTGCGGGATAGGCATTAAACCAGAGAAAACCTATTAAAGCACCTATTAATCCAGCAATAAAGACGGTTAGTTCTCCGGCAGTTGGTATAAATTCCAGTTTTAAGTAATTAGCAATTACATAATTTCCCTTCAAATAACTCATAATACCCAGACCTAAGGCAGAAAAAATCATCACACCAGCTGCGAGTCCATCTAATCCATCGGTTAAATTTACCGCATTAGATATTCCCGTTATGTATATTACCATTATAGGAATAAACATCCATCCCAGCTGGAGATAGGTGTTTTTTAGAAAAGGAATCTGGATTTGCGTTACATTATCCACTACATTTGTGCTAAAATAGATAGCTAAGGTAAGAAACAGACCCACTCCTATCTGTCCCCAGATTTTATATTTAGGTAAAAGACCTTTGGATATCTTCAGGAAATTCTTAAGGTAATCATCTAAGAAACCCAGAACACCTAACCATACAGCGGTGAGATACATCATTAAAATTGGACGATTAGTCAGGTCATTCCAAAGCAAAGAAGCAATAAGAAGTCCGAATAGAATTATCAAGCCTCCCATTGTGGGTGTTCCTTCTTTAGCTTTATGACGTTTTGGTTTATCTTCATCTATCAATTCCACTGCAGATTGTCCTTTCAAAAACTTAACGAGAGGGGGTCCAGCTAAAAGAACAAAAAGTAGAGCTGTAACAAAAGCTCCGATAGACCTGAAAGTGATATATCGGAAAACATTAAATACAATGCTATACTTTGACAGAGGATATAGAAGATGATACAGCATAATTAGCTTCCTTTGTGTAAAATCGGTAAGACTTTTTCTAAATGAACGGAATGAGAACCTTTTATAAGAATTACCGCACCTGGCGTCAAGGTTTTTAAAATATCACTTTTTATCAGTTCATCAACACTATCAAAATGCTCAATTTGCTTAGAATTATCAGAAGAATGATAATATCTGGAAAGATTTCCTACTGTAATTAATCTATCTACTCCCTTTTCCGTCAGTATAGTCCCAATCATATTATGATAGATAGGTGCTTGAGTTCCGAGTTCAAGCATATCCCCTAGAATGGCAATATGTTCCCTTTCTGGTTCAAGCTTATGCCAGTATTCAATAGCACTTTGCATAGAGATGGGATTGGCATTGTAACAATCAGCTATGAGGATGTAATTATCAGTTTTCTCAACCTGAAGACGGAGGTCTAATTTCACTGGATTAGCAATGGCTGTTTTAATCTGAGAGAGAGGAATGTCTTTAAGCATACCCATAGCTATAGCGAAAGATGCATTTTTAGCCAGAAAGGGAGCAGAATAAGGGATAGTAAAAGGTTCACCATTAATTTTGAAATGGCAGGAAGCTTCATCACATTCTAAATCGGTTATATGGAAATCTGAAGTATCGCTGAATCCCACACTCTTTCCTTTATCTTTATACAGAGCAAAACGAGGGTCGTCACCGTCAAAAAGTCTTATTTCCAGAGGACGATTGAATAGAGCAGTTTTTTCTCTGAAAACACCATCTTCATCTAATAACTTTTCCAGATGAGAGGGTCCTATATTGATGATAATACCTGCATCGGGATTACAAACATCTGCTAAGGCAGCAATTTCACCAAAGGCATTTGTACCCAGTTCAAAAACACCATAACGGTGTTCTGGCTTAATGCGAGGGATAGTTTTGCAAAGTCCAATCATATTGTTTTCGTTAGCCTGAGTCTTTAAAGTAGGTGCAGAAGAGTTAAAGACTTGAGCTAACATTTCTTTGGTGCTACTTTTTCCTGTGCTACCGGTTAGGGCAATTTTATATATATCAAACAGTTGAAGATATTTACGGCAGAGCGAAGCAAGTAAAGATAGGGTATCTGGAACTTGAATATAGTTTTTCCAGCCTTGATTTTCTATGGTGCCTACTCCCAGTATAGTTTCATCACTCAAAACTTGAGGTAGGAAGTCATTACCATTAAAATGAGAGCCAGTTAAAGCAAAGAAGATAGAGTTAGGAACGATTGTTCTGCTATCGGTAGAGAGAAAGTGATAACTTTCAGGCGGTTTATATTTTCCATTCACTATTAAGGGGATTCCAGCTAAAAGTTCCAGCATCAATTTATCTACAGGAAGGGTTAATTCATCTTGTCTTAGTTGAAAAGCATCCTCAGAATGGAGAAATTCAGCGGCAATTTCGGCATCGTCAAAGGGATAGCGAACACCTTCTATTTCTTGATAATTTTCATGTCCTTTACCACATAGCAGAACTATATCACCGGCTTGAGCCAGTCTTAAGATACTATGAATGGCTTCTTTCCGATTTCTAATAATCCACCAGGGAAACCAGAGTTCCGTTCCAGCTACGATGTCTCTAATAATTGCATCAGGGTCCTCAAAGCGCGGATTATCATCTGTTATAATAACTGCATTTGCATAATGCAATGCAATCTGAAGCATCAGAGAGCGTTTTCCTTTATCTCTATCACCACCAGCTCCAAATAGGCAAAGAATTCTTTTATGTTCAAGGTCCTGGCAGGCTTGAAGAACATTTTCCATTGCGTCTGGAGTATGAGCATAATCAACAAAGACTTTGATTCCTCTATCATTTGGCACTGGTTCAAATCTTCCTTTTACTGGCTTAGCAATATTTAAACACTGTTCTATCTGCCGTGCTTCAAATCCCATTAAATTGAGTGTCGCAGCACACATAGCCAGATTATTCATATTGAAACTACCTAAAAGTGAGGAACGAATATTGATTATTCCTTCTGGAGTTTGGAGGGAGAAACGATTGCCACTTGTAGAATAGGGAAGATGATTATGCTCAGTTCGGATAATAAAATCAGCATCTGAAGTTCCAATGCTATATACATAAGCATTAACACTTTTTAGTTCCTCAAAAAGTTTCCTGCCAAAGTTATCATCTATATTGATGAGACCCACAGCTTTATGCTGGATGGTAGGTTCAAATAGCTTCTTTTTTGCTGAGCCATATTCTTCCATGGTTTGATGGAAATCCAAGTGTTCACGGCTTAGATTGGTAAAAAGGCAATAATCAAATTCTAATCCATAAACTCTATCCAAAGCAAGAGCATGAGAGGATACTTCCATACTCACATACTTAACTCCCTTTTCTACCATCCTGGATAAGATCTGATTCAATTCAAGAATATCTGGTGTGGTATGATGGGTGCTGTAATGTTCATCATTGATGTAATAACCTAAAGTGCCAATCCACCCACAGCAATATCCCAATTCCATTAAAGCTCTGTATAATAACATAGAGGTGGTGGTTTTGCCATTCGTGCCCGTTATTCCAATTAAACGAAATTCTGCACTGGGATTATGATAATAGAGTTTAGCAAGCAAAGCTGCAGCTTTACGGGATTCTGTTACTTGAATATAAGGTAAGGCTTCATCTAATGGTATCTCACCAACTATAAAAGCCGCATTTTTCTTTTTGACCTCATCAATAAAGTTGTGTCCATCAGAATGTAATCCTTTTATACAGACAAAGATATCACCTGCGTGAACTTCACGGCTATCAGTGCATATTTTACCTTTAAATTCCCAGTTTTCTTCCAGCCCTTGATAGTTAACGAGTATTTTATGTTCCTGGAATAAATTCAAGATTTCTTTTAATTTCATATAGAAGCCTCAATTATACAGGTGGTATTATTGGTTATACGGGAACCGGGCTGGATGGATTGACGACGGACTATTCCTGAACCCTTAATTTTTAAGGAGATATTTTCTCGGGCTGCCACTTGCATAGCTTTTCGGATGGTTAGACCACATAAATCGGGCATAACTCCTGGAAGAAGTTCAGTTTCAGCTTCTTTTTTACCACGACCAATCTTTAAAGTGATAGGATGAGCCGGATCAACTGATACATTGGGCTTGGGGAATTGGTCTATAACCACAGATGAAGAATCTGCTCCTTCAATCTTATAGGAAAAACCATATTGATTTAATATCGCTTCAGCTTGTTTGATGTGCTTTCCTCTTAAATCAGGCATCCTTTTTGAACTTTGTATCAATCTCTGGTCAAATGCCACGATATTGCAATTAGGCATAAATAGTATATCATCTAAAATCTTTTTGAAGGTTGGAGCAGCGCTCATACTTCCAAAATGATAACCTGGACTGGGTTCGTCATAAAAAATTACCATTACCATCTTGGGAGCATCAGCAGGAACCATTCCTACAAACACAGAAGTATATTTCCCATTTATATATCCTCTTCCACCTTCTGCCGCTTTTTGAGCAGTTCCTGTTTTTCCTGCGATTGTGATATAATCAGCTTTTATATGGGTGGCAGTGCCTCTATCTACAACAGCTTGCATATAAGAACGGACTGTATCTGCAGCTGCTTTACTACAAACCTGTCTTAAAACTTCTGGTTCAGTTCGTTCAACTATATTGCCATTATCATCAGTTATATAATCCACCAGATAAGGTTTCATTATTTTTCCACCATTGGCAACTGCACAGAAAGCAGTCGCATGTTGAAGAGCTGTTACTGCCATTCCTTGTCCAAAGGAAACGGAATGAAGGGTATATCCATCCCAGTTATCCAGTTTGGCAAACATACCGCTACTTTCACCTTGAAGATTCAATCCTGTCTTTTGACCATAACCGAGTGAAATCAATTTCTCATAAAGATGTTTGGGCCCTACTCTTTCTGCAATTTTAGCAATGCCTACATTACTGGATTTACTTATTATATCTACTGGTCTTAAACTCCCATACATATGAGTATCACTGATTTTTCTCCCCTGAACATAGTAGACTCCACATTCAAAGTATTCATTGGGTTTAACCAGATGTCTATCCAGAGCAGCAAGCATAGTTAAAGGTTTCATAGTGGAGCCGGGTTCAAAAAGAAAACTGACGGGAATGTTGGCTCTGACTCTAACTTCTGCAGGATCAAGGCTCTTATCATCAGGAGAAACTCCTGCCATTGCCAGAATTCTGCCTGTATTAGGGTCCATAATCACCGCTCCTGCATTTTTTGCCCCATATTTAGTTAAGCCTTCATATAGTGCATTTTCTACTACTGCTTGAATGTTGGCATCAATAGTCAAATGTAAATTATAACCATCCTTTTCTGGCTTTTCATGAAGGTTGGGATAGGGCATACGACGATGTTTAGCATCAAAGACAACTTCTCTCCAGCCATATTCTCCTGCTAAATATTTATTATAAGTGGATTCTAAACCACAAATACCACTAAGTTGATAAATGGAACGACTCTGAGTTTCCACATCATATCCATCTGATACTGCTCTAACCGAACCTAACAATCTTGCTGCAAGCAATTCTTGAGAATAGATGCGTTTCATAGAAGCAAAACTGTAGGTTAGTCCAGGTAATTTATTTTTTTCAAACTCCGCCAGAATTCTTTCCAGTTCCATTTCCCGGACTTTATTCGTAATCTGGACAGAGGTCAGTTTGTCATTAAGGGTTAATCTTTGTAAAACCTGTTTAGGGGTTATACTGCAATTCTTACCAATAGCCTCACTGAGGATATTATAAGCTTCATTTAGAGAGATATTCTTTTCTTTTGCCCAGAGTGAAACTGCTTTACGGTCAATATCAATTTGGTAAAAACTTATGGAACTGACCATTAAATTGCCATTGGCATCATAGATAGAACCACGAGTGGGAATTAAAATTTCTTTATAAGGGGTATAACGAATGCGTCTTTCATCAGCGAAATGAAATGGGTCTACAATTTGAAGAATAAAAAGATAACTTGACCACAATAGGGTCAAAACCCCAAAAACAAAAACCAGAATTTTATGCCTGGAATGCATGTTTTAATCAAGCTGAATCTTAACTTCTCGTGCCTGAGCTTTGGTTGTAAACAAATCAATTATGCAATAACTTGTCTTATCTTCGGTGTTTGCAGGTTCATGAACATAAATTATTTTGCCCTGTTCTTCCTGCGGATTTAAATGATCAAGCTCAACTTTGACCAGGCTGGCAATATTTTTACCACTACGAAGGTCATCACGTTCTACTTTTAGTTCAGTATTAATATTCTTTTCCGCACCAACTTGTTTTTCTAATTTTGCCAGCTCGCGAGTTTGACCAACAATCTGGTGGGCATTCCAAAAATTGATAAAAGTTATAATTAGCAATAAAAGCAAGAAGATACAAAGTCTGGCTCGCATTTTTTCCCCCTAAATTTTTTCTGCTGCCCGCAATTTTACACTGCGAGAATGTGGATTATTGTTTATCTCTTCAGCATCTGCTTGAAGAGGTTTTCTGGTTAATAGTTGAAGCTTTCTCTTTTTAGTGCTATTTAAGAATGATGCCTCTGAGGTCTGTTCTTCACCTTCTGCTGCAGAACGAAAAACATTTTTAACAATCCTATCCTCTAAAGAATGATAGCTCAAAACCACAATTCTGCCTCCAGGTTCAAGGATATTAATGGCATCTTTTAAAGCTTGTTCTAAAATTTCCAGCTCCTGATTAACATAGATACGTAATGCTTGAAATATACGTGCTTTTGTCTTCAGCGATGCTTTAGTTCCCTTACCTGCTACTGATTCTATCACTTTAACCAGGTCACCTGTAGTTTTAAAGGGCTTTTCTTCTCTAATTTTTACAATCTTTCCCGCTATACGAGAAGCATTTAACTCTTCTCCATAATCATAAAAAATTCTGGTTAATGCTTTCTGACTTAACTCATTTAAAACAATTTCAGCAGTTAAATCCGAGCTCTGGTCCATCCGCATATCCAAAGGAGAGTCAAGGTCAAAGCTAAAACCTCGTTCCGGTGTTTCCAGTTGATGAGAGGACACTCCTAAGTCAAAAAGAATACCACTGACGGTTTTAATCTGACGGAAAGCAAGTTCGGTCCTCATACGAGAGAAATTTGCCTGAATTAATTCAACCCTATCTTGATAAGGAAATAAGGTCTTGTGCGCTTCCAGCAAAGCTTCTGAATCCTGGTCAAATCCGATTAAATGAATGTCAGGACAGCTTTCAAGTAAACCTAAACTATGACCTCCACCTCCGATAGTGGCATCAACATAGATTCCACCAGGTTTTGGTGCAATAAAATTTATGCACTGTTTTAGCATTACTGGAATGTGATAGTCTCTCATAATCCTGTTATTTGATATATATTGGTATCATATTCTTTTAAATTAGCTTCCAGATTCTGGCTTCTTAAACGATAATAATCATCCGGATTCCAGAGCGTGATATAATGCATTTCACCTTTCACAATCACGCTATCTTTAATTCCTGCTTCTGCTAATTGTCTTTCAGGAATTCGGATTCTACCTGGTCCTTCAAGTTCTGCTTCAGTTACTGCACAATCTATTAATCTGGTACGAAAACGACGCTGTATTTCATCACCTTTCGCCAGAGCATCCAAGGTGGCAAACCAGGAATCAAGCGGATATAGGGCAATTGAATTGAGTGGTCCAACCGTTATAACAACTGTTCTATTTGCTTCTTCAGCGAATTTACGCTTGAAAGCAGCGGGAATGATGACCCGATTGTTATGAACGGCGTTTTCTGAATAACCAATAAATGGTCCTGACATCTTTCATACCTTCTTATATATCCTTATCTTTCTTTTTTTAAAAGTATTAACACGCTATTTTTGTCTTCTTGAACTCAGTTCAGAAAAGCATTTTGACATTTTTTGACATTTTTTGACTTCCTGTGATGCTTATATGACATTCAAGTTTTCCTGTCAAGTAAAAAATGCAGTTTTTTGAAAAAATATCTCATTTTGGAGAATATTTATTTGAAATAGAGGTTATAATATGTGTGCTAAATTGAAGGAGTATTATCTTTTTTCCCGATTTTTGAGCTTTAGTTAATTAACTATTTGCAAATGAATATAATTTCCTTTGATGACTTCAAGTTTTGGTTTATTGAATTGATTGAGTATAATTATCAAATCTCTAAGGAGTGATACCGGATAGAGCAAAGTTTTGGAGGATTGAAGAAGCACTTTGGCTGGGATCGATCCATCTATATGGGTTTGAAGAAGAAGTCAGATTATCTGATTTTGGAGGCAATAGCCTTTAATCTAAAGCGTAGCATTAAGATTTTACGGATTGAGAGAGGAGAGGTACGTCCCAATTTTGGGTAGAGAGTAAAAAAATGATAGGAAAGAGGGTTTGAAAGGGAAAAAAGTAAAAAGTTGAAAAGAAAAAGGTATTTCCCTCGATAGGCTAAAAATTAATCCCCAAATTCGTATCCTAATTTCAAGTCTCATAATTATTCAATAGCCTTAAATTAATATTTATAGTTGTGCTACCTTGTAAGTTAAGAATGGCATCATCTCTGATTGAGTGGGTTAGAATAAAAGATAAGTTTTAGGTTATAGATTTAATTATGCACCTTAAGATTTCAGCCGAACTTATTGGGGAAGAATATAAATTAAGAATCAATATTTTTCCCTTTGTTTCTTTATTATTCTGTTTATAATAAATAAAAGGAGGTTTAGTATGCATAACAAACAGTTAAAAATATTGAATTCAGTAATGTTTATAGACATTTTAATTGCTTTTATTGCGATTGTGGTTTATAAGATTTCAGAACTCTTTAATTATGATGCATATGGTTTTAAAGAAGTTCATGAAATTTGCGGTTTCTTGTTTATAATAATGTTGATTTTCCATATATCCTATAACTGGCAATGGGTTAAAACACAAATTTTCGGAAAAAAACCAGAAAAAAAGAAAAACAATTAAAAGAGTTTGTTGAGGTAAACAACTATAATAAAAATAATAAAAACAAAGAAGGGAGTAATATTGTAATTTTTCCCCTTCTGGAAAAGCTACATAAAAAGTAATAGTGTGAGATTAAGTTATAATTCTAATCTGAACATAATAAAGAAAGTCTGATTAGGGGAGGAAGAATAAAAATTATATCTCGTTGTTTAGATTTGACTAGAAAAAGAGTTGAGTATATTTTATACTTCTTCCCCAATTTTATTTTCTTACCCTTGATATTGAGCATATGTCCAGCTTATGTCCAACTCATGTCCAACTTATGTCCGGATCGGTCATCAGTTTATCATAAGTTTGGGATAAATCGGGCAATTATAACAGATAAAGAGGTGAGAGAGAGTTGTTATTTATAAGTCAGTATTCTTTTATCTTTTTGTAATATCCAGCACTCTGGTATATTTTTTAAGAAAGCGGACCGTGATCCAGGTTAAAATGCCTATACCAGATAAAACAATCCAGTGTAAATCAAGATCTATTTTATGCTGAATTAGCCAGTCGCCATATACTTCCAAAGCAAACATAGAGAGTAATAATGCGGCAAAGCCATTATATTCAGCCTTTAAGGCTTTTTTCCAGTTAAACTTATTAGCAGGAGGGCAATAATTTTTAAATTTAGGTATAAAAGCAGGAGTTTTATTAGCCCAGTCAATGAAATCTTGTCCAAATTTCCTTTTTAGAAAGGCTTCCTCAGCAAAAATTATCCTCTCATAATATAAAGCAAATAAGAGAATATAAATCAGCATTAACCATAGATGACGTGTGAACATAACAATTCCAGCTATCATCAAAAAATTACCCAGATAAAGGGGATGTCTAACAATGGAATATATCCCTGTAGTATTTAAAGTATCTGCAATCTGAGCTCTGGTATTCCTGCCAGAAGTTCTTGGAGGGGTGTGTCCTACAGTCCAAACCCGAATTCCTAATCCCAGAAAACTGATGAAAAGGCATATTAATTCCCAAAGATTGTCACTCGCTTCAGAATTATTCAAATAATGATATTTTTCCATGGCTAAAAGGAAAAGTGGAATTAAAGCCAGAGGTAAATAGCTTCTCCAGCGAAATAGCCAGTTTCCTGTTTTTTCAAATTCTTCTTGTATTTCCATAAGAAACTCCAGCAAGCAAAGAAATTAATAATCTAATTTACCAGCTTATAAATGAATCTTTTCTTTTTTAAGATTCAATATAACCACAATATAGAATATTTTTATGCTGTCCAGATAAATTTACAACTTTTGTATTACCCCAATTTCCTGATGGTGTGATATCTTCTGCTACTTTAATTAATGTTTTTGCTTATATAGCGAAAGATTATTTTAATGGGGTAGAAAGTAAGAAAATGCTGTTTATGAAATAGAATTAAGGATAGAAAATTGTTTAAAAATTTTTAAATAAGTATTTTAATTAAGTTAGATACAAGATTTATATAGACAAGCCATAAATTCATATTATCTTGTTTATATCTTTACATACAAGGAGTAAGAAATGGGACGTCACAAACAGAGCATTGATTCAATCACATTGGAAGCTATAGAGCAGGCGATATCATCAATACCTAACAGTTCTGTGGTCAGAAAGTTGACAATTCTGTCTAGTTATTCCAGGCTCAAAACCGAAGAAATTGCCAAGGCTTTTCGAATAAATCCCCGCACTCTATTTCGTTGGATAAGTCAGTTCAAAGATCAAGGAGTTGAAGGTCTGGTAGACAAACCTAAAGGGCGTAAACCGGCTCTCCTGACAGATGAGATGAAAAGACAATTAGTTCAGTGGATAACAACGCAAAAGGATAGTGATGGTAAGGAGGTATCTTGGACGCTGGACAAACTCAGGGCAGAACTGGAAAGAGTCTATTCAGTAAAGATCAGTAAACCTGCCCTGTCCGTAAATCTAGCAAAAATGAATATACGAGTAAGCGAACTCTTCCCACGCATATCAAGACAGACAAGGGAAAACAGGTAGAGTAAAAAAACTCTAAATTACCTGAAGTTTAAAGCTGAAAAGCAGTAAGGCCTAAGAGTATTCTTCTTTGACAAAGCTCGCTTTGGTCTCTAAACCAGTCTGACCCAAGTCTGGGAAATGTCAGGAAAGCTGCTTCAGGTAAAAGTCAAACAAGCTTACCGGAACTTCTATTGTGTGTCTTTGCCGTTATCTATATTTATGACATTACCATTAAACTTTGTATTATATGCAAGAAGAGGAAATCATAATAGTGCTTTGCAAATGTTATAAACGAAATAGTCTTTAATCTCATAACTGCATCAAATAATTATAAGTAGTTAGAATGCAATTAGAACACTGAGTTTTTTTGTATTAATTGAAGTAATGTTTTTCTCCAGTTATTAAAAAGAGGAAAACTTATAGCACCACCCCTTCCGTAATAACCAAATTCAGAAAGAAATATATCCAAGAGTTCTAAATTCTTATTCATAGAAGTGTATAGTTAAAGCTCTTGAGAATCATACCCTAAAAGGTTAGAGTTTAAAATCTTAAAAGACATACTTAGATCTTATACAAATATAATGACTATACTTTATACTTTTCTGGATACACTATGTTTTTATTATAAAATGAGATTTACTATATTGGCATTGTCTTCTATCGTCAATTTTCATAGTTGAAGTTAATTACTTATACAACTGTCTTTATTCTAACTATTTAAAGCTAAGACAAAACAGTTGACAAAATATAATCATTTAACTTATGGTTATTTTAATGTATCAGCAAAAGCCTTAGTCAATTTTTGATGGTTAAAGAATAATAACTGCTAAATAGTTAAATAAATAATTCATTAAAAATAGAAAACCTGAGGAGGTTAGAATGAAAGGTAGAATTTGGTATATAGCCTTCCTTTTGCTGTTACCTGGATTGATATTAGCTGATAATGACATCAGCTGGGAAGCTATTAATCTTGGAGAGATGGATTTTCCCCGAGCTAGTGTAGACAATCTATTCACACCCTTAGTTAATCCATCATTATTAGGCACTGGACATTCCGGTGGTTTAGGGTGGGCACATACTTTCAGTGATGAAGCATTTCGTAATCATTACTGGTTTTTTGCCAATCTGGGAGATTTCAGTTACAGTTATGAATATGATAGAGACCCTATCCTGGATAAAAGTTTCAATTATCATACTTTAGCAACAGGAGGAGAACTTTTTCCCCGTCATATCTTTCCCAATCTTTATGGAGGTTTGAATTATCGGTGGAAAAATAATAAGTTTGACGAAGGAGCTTTTCGCACTGCTTTTACCTATAGACCAAATGCTCTTGCTTCTCTTGCCTTCAATTGGGACAACCCTTATAAAGATTCTCCTGCCTATCATGGTTCAGTAGCACTTCGTCCTTTTGCCTTTGTTCCTTCCATCAAAGATTATCGTTTAGAACTTTCTGCTGATATTGATTATAATAAGAAAGATGGAGAATATAAGTTTAATGAACCAGTTATTGGATTAAACACTCAAATTGTAGATGGTATAAAGCTTGGAGCTTCCTATAATCTTGATACAGAGTCCGCCTGGTTAAACTTTAGTTTGAATATAGGAAATGTATCTTTAGGCTCAACTGGAATAGTTAACTCAGATAATTATGTAGCTGTTCCCTATATTCATCTAACGGAAAAATCTTTTCCTCCTTTTTTAGGCATCAAGGATAAAAAATGGTATACTATGAAACTTGAGGGTCCAATCCAAACCTATAAATCACCAAAATTTGTAATAAATAATTTGAAAATTTATGAAGACAAAATCAAAAGTATAGATGAAGTAAAAGATTTACTTAAACAGGCAAAAGAAGACCCCGCAATTGAAGGAATACTTTTGCAGAATCCCGCTTCAACTGGTTCCTTTGCATTACAACAAGAATTTACAGATGCTATTAAAGATTTTAAAGAAAGCGGGAAGAAGGTAGTCTTTTATTATGACAATATGTCTGGTGGAAATTATATCTTTGCCTCTTCTGTAGCAGATGCTATCTATCTAAATCCTATGGGTATGATAGATTTAAGAGGAATTTCTATCACCAGTCCCTATTTTAAGGAATTACTGGATAATCTGGGTATTGATGTGCTCAATTTCCGCAGTCATAAATATAAAGATGCAGGGAATATGTTTTCTGAACCAGAAATGACAGAAGCAGAAAGAGAAGCATATGATTCCTTGCTACAAAGTATATACGATCAGATTATTGCTACCATTCAGGAAGGAAGAGGTGCCAAACTTAAGTTTTCAGTGGAAGAAACAATTGATAATGGACCTTATTTTGAAGCTCAAGATGCTCTAAATGCTGGATTGATAGATGGTATCATCTTTGCGGACGAAATTAATAGTGTATTGAATAAACAATTTGGTTTTAATGCTCAGGAAAAAACTTTAGCTGACTATGTAGATTACACCTGGAGCTATCCTAAAGAAACTCCTATCGCAGTTATTTATGCCTGTGGTAATATTGTGATGGGAAAAGGAACTCCGGGCACTAAGATAGCATCTCAAACCACGGTAGATTTAATTCGTAAAGCACGTCAGGACCCCAAATATAAAGGTATCATTCTAAGAGTTGATAGTGGTGGTGGTTCTGCTCAAGCTTCAGATATAATTTTGCGTGAACTGCAACTCGCTCAAACCGTCAATAAAAAACCAGTGGTGGTCTCTATGTCTGGAACTGCTGCTTCTGGTGGTTACTATATTTCCTGTGGTGCTGACCGTATTATAGCTGAACCTTCCACTATAACTGGTTCTATTGGAGTTGTAGGTCTCGTTTTTACATTTCCTCGTCTCTATGATAAAATAGGTATCAATTGGTCTACAGTCAAAAAAGGTGAACATGCTGATTTTGGAGCTACTTATCGTGATTGGACTGATGAAGAAAAACAGTTGATGACCAACACAATTGAGTTTACCTATGATCGTTTTGTAGATAAAGTGGCTGAAGGAAGAAAGAATCTTACAAGGGAACAGGTAGATGCAGTAGCTCAAGGTAGAGTCTGGACTGGCACTCAAGCTAAAGAAAATGGATTGATTGATGATCTTGGGGGTCTGGATAAAGCCTTAGAACATATGCAAGAATTAACCAAAGCTAAAGGTAAGTTGGTTCTGGAAGATGCTACCACTTCTAAAAGTGGTTTCTCTATGAATATGAATTTTAATCTTAATGGTATAACTGCAAATAATATCCTTTCAGAATCAATGGTAAATGACTATAAAGCTTTATATGAATGGTGGAAAGATTATCAAAATGAATCAGTTCTAATGCTGTGTCCACTATCTCTTAAGGATATAGAGTTTTAAACATCTTTCTGTGCAACCAGTATGATACCCGTGCCAGAAGAATTGTAAGTATGTATATCTAATTGCATCATAAGTTCAGCAACAGGCAATATTAAGAGATAATAGAACGGTAAAACTGTTAGCCAAAGCTTACTTTTAGAAAGCATTCCAAGGGGAAGTCTGATTAGCAAACGCCAGGACAGGCTTCCCCAAAAACCATAACTATAAACACTCTTCAGAATCTTAAAGCCACAAAACTGAACTTTCTCTTCCAGTTCTTTTTTATTATATCCTGGTCGTATATGTTCCTCAGTAAATTTTGCAGTTTCATTCTTATCTGAAGGGGTGGAAATTATGAGAATCCCTTTATCAGCCATTCCCTTATAAAAGTTCTGTAGGACAGCTATATCATCAGGAATGTGTTCTAATATGTCTATAGCAGTAACTAAATGGTATTTATTGTCAGGAATAAATGTCTGAAGGTCTGCTCTTTTCCAGGAAAAACGACCTGGAAAAACCTGAGAAGCATATTCTGAAAAATCTTTCAGGTAATCTCCATTGATATCAGTAGCAAAAACTTTCGCAGAGGGATATTTTTTTAAGACATACCAGGAATACTGACAGAATCCAGCTCCTGCGTCATAGTAGAGAAATCTATCTTCCGGTTTGAATAATCGGTTTATTTCTCTTTTTACATAGCGTTGACGCAACAAAAGCAGATCTAACAGGTAATAAAACTTTTCTCTAAGAGAGGGGAAAATCCTGATAAGATTTGCCGCTCTATCTTTCAAAGGTTCATATTCCATAACATTTCCTTTTTATGTGTCTGTTTATCAAAAAAGCTGAAAGTATTAAATTAAAAAATCATTGACGATTTTAATGCCATAAGAATTAAGTCAACTTAAAAGAAAATATGATAGTAAAAAATATAAACAGCATTAAGCACTTCAACCTCCATTTGCATACCAATGTATCTGATGGAAGACTCACTCCTGAAGAAGTAGTGAATAGAGCTCAAGAGATAGGACTGGATTTAATTTCCATCACTGATCATGATAATGCAGATGCCTACAACCTCTTACCGCAAGAGATTGCACCTTTAAGGATAATTCCCGGTCTGGAGATTAGTTCTCTTTATCAGGGTTCTGATGTTCATATCCTCGGTTTAGGACTTAATCTCCATTCACAAAGTCTTATGGATATGATAGAAATGTACTTGGTTGGTAGAAAAGAAAGAGCTATCAAGATGATTCAGAAATTGGCTGAACTGGGGATGCCTATTAATTTAGATGAAGTGATAGCAGTTGCTGGAAGTCGTGGTCTTATAGTTCGTCCACATATAGCCCAGGTTCTATTAAGTCATGGCTATGTTCATTCTAAAAGTGAAGCCTTTGAAAAATATATTGGTGATAATGGACCTGCTTATGTGCATAAGCCAGAATTTTCTGTTCAGGAAGCAATTCAAGTGATACATGAAGCGGATGGTTTTGCTATTATCGCTCACCCTGGTGATTTAGCTAATCCAGCTTATGTGGATGATATCATTAAAATGGGAATTGATGGCTTGGAAGTTTGGCATCCTGACCATAATTTAAGTCAGATTGCTTATTTCACGGATTTATGTAAGAATCTGGGACTTTATATGACTGGTGGCAGTGATTTTCATGGAGATAATGAAAGATATAATCTTTTTGAGGAAGTTCCTGCCAGTGAAACTATTCTGGAAAGTGTTAATAAGCTTTGGAGAGAATACAAATGCAGAGGGAATTAAATATTCAATCTGTGCAAGGTAGGATGCCAGTTAAGTTTAGTGTAAAAACCGTAAATAGGATATTAGGCATTCTATTTCAGGCTTTTATTATCTTTTGTTGTTTACTGGTATTGTTTACTTCTCTGAAAAAAGGCTCTTCTGTCTGGTTGAAAATTATACCTCTAATTGTGCTTTTCGTAGCTCTGGATAATCTTTTACGCCATTTGACTACACTTAATAGTTTGGTTTTTACACCTGATTATCTATGGCTAAAATATTTAATACTACCTTCCGTGCAAATTCCTTATGATAACATTTCCAAATTGGAGTTGCGGAAAGATATAACATATAATGTATTCATTACATATACTGATAAAAAAGGGAAAACACGAGTTCTTAAATGTCCTGCTTCTTTTCCCAGGATGATTGAAATACTTTATAACATCGCCGAATTAGCACCTCAAGCACAAATGAATGATGAGCTGGCTAAAATGGTGAATGTTATCAGGGACATAAAATCTAAAGGAGAGAAGGTCAGCGATGAAGTATGATTTTGATACAGTAATTGACAGGAGAGGATCATTCTGTTTTAAATATGATGGCTTAAAAGAAGTCTATGACAGGGAAGATTTGATTCCACTCTGGATAGCAGATATGGATTTTCAAGTGGCACCTCAAATTATGGCTGCTATGCAGAAAAGATTGGATCATGGTATTTTTGGTTACAATCAACGCTTACCTATTTATTATGAAACGGTTATTAATTGGGCAAAGAAACGCTATGGTTATGAACCTCAGGAAGATTGGATTATGACCAGCCCTGGAATTATGCCTGCTGTTAATCTGGCGGTTATGCAGTTAACTGAACCAGGTGATAGTGTGCTTATTCAAACTCCTGTATATCAACCGTTTTTTTCTGCTGTAACGGCACATAATAGAAAGTTAGTAACCAATTCGTTAATTCCTGAAAACGGGCACTATAAAATAGATTTTGAAGATTTTGAAAAGAAATTGAAAGAAGTGAAACTCTTTATTCTTTGCAGTCCTCATAATCCTGTAGGAAGAAGATGGACAGACGAAGAACTTTTTAGAATGGGCAACCTTTGTCGTCAGTATAATGTTCCTATCATTAGTGATGAAATACACGGTGATTTGGTCTATAATGGAGCAGGTTCTCGTTCTATAGCTGCACTGGAAGGTATGCTGGATAATCTTATTGTTTGTTTTTCTCCTGCTAAATCTTTCAATCTGGCGGGACTGGCAACTGCTATTATCATTGCAAAAAATCCAGCATTAAGAGAGCCTCTGGACACTATGTTAGAAAATCTTCATCTCTATATGGGCAATACTTTTGGCATTATAACTTTAACTGCAGCTTATAGGGAATCGGAAGATTGGTTGGAAGAGCTTATTTGCTATCTACAAGGCAATAGAGATTTTCTGGTTGATTACATCCAGGCTGAACTCCCACAATTGAAAGTAAACACTCCAGAAGCCACCTATCTTGCCTGGATAGACTTCAGCTACCTGGGATTAACTGATGATGAAGTGCAAAAGCTTTTAATAGAAAAAGCCGGAATCGTACTGGAACCTGGAATTAAATATGGGATAGAAGGTTCTGGTTTTCAAAGATTGAATTTTGGTTGTCCTCGTAAAACTCTTTCCCTTGCTTTAGAAAGAATGAAAAAGGCAATTAAAGAACTATGAACTTAAAAGATGCCATTATAGCATTATATAACGCAAAACCGGATAAATATTCCTCAGCAGATAGAGAACTGTTTGAAACTTTTATAGAGTCATTAGATAGAGGAGAAATCAGAGCCTGTGAAAAAACTGATTCAGGATGGCAGGTTAATCAATGGGTAAAAATGGGAATTCTTATCGGTTTCCGCATGGGTGCGTTAACTGAATATCTATGGAGTGAAAAGAAAAGCTTTTTTGATAAAGACACCTTACCAGAAAAGGTTTTCCAGCTTAAAGACCAAGTAAGAATAGTTCCAGGCGGCACATCTATCCGTAAAGGAAGTTATATCGCAAAAGGTGTGACTATTATGCCTCCAGCTTTTGTCAATATTGGTGCTTATGTAGATTCGGGAACTTTAATAGATTCTCATGCGTTAGTGGGTTCTTGTGCTCAGATAGGGAAAAATGTTCATCTTTCTGCTGGAGCTATGATTGGCGGAGTCTTGGAACCGGTGGAAGCAAGACCCGTAGTAATTGAAGATGATGCTTTTATTGGTGGGAATGCTGGTATTTATCAGGGTATAATCGTTCAGCAAAGAGCAGTAATCGCAGCCGGAACTATTATCACTGCTTCCACTTTGATTTATGATGCAGTGCAGGGTGAGTTTCTTCAGAGAGATTCTGGCGGATCTTTTACTATTCCAGAGCGAGCTGTAGTTGTCCCTGGTAGTAGACCTCTTAAAGACACAGCTTTTCAGCTTTATTGCCCTATTATTATTAAATATAGAGATGCCAAAACGGAAGAATCAGTAAAACGTGAAGAGGATTTACATATCTTTGATTGAAGCAAAAAGGTTACATTCCGTTGAGCTCTCCTTAATCAGACAAATATTACAATGTGCTCCTTCAGATGCCATAAATCTTGCACTGGGCGAACTTCAATTCCCATTACCCAATCTTTTACGCCAGAAAAGTTTAGAAATTTTACAGAAAGGAACTCCTCGCTACACACCCAATGCAGGAATACCAGAATTACGAGAAGCTATAGCTAATCTCTATCCAAACACAAAACCAGAAAATGTATGTGTATGTAATGGAGTAGAAGAAGCAATTTTTGTCTCTCTCCTTTCTATCCTGAATCCAGGAGATAAAATAGCTATACCCGACCCCGAATATACCGCTTATTCTGCAATAGCTAATATCTTGGGAGCAAAGGTGATACGCCTACCTTATGAAAGTGATTTATTAAGCATAAACTGGGAGAGCTGGGAAAAGATTCTGGCTCAGAATGTCAAAATGCTCATTTTTAGCCATCCCAGCAATCCTTGTGGTCATATATTCACTAAAGAAGAAGCAGAAAGATTAATAACTATCTGCAATTTAAATAAAATAACTATGGTAGTGGATGAGGTATATTCAAGATTAGTCTTTAAAAATTATATGCCTGAATACTTTAGGGAGGCAGAATCTATTTTTCTTCTGGATGGACTTTCTAAATCCCATTGTATGAGTGGCTGGAGGATAGGTTGGGTGATTTCCCCTCCAGAACTTTCTGCTTCAGTGATAAAAGCCAAGCAATATGTTTCTACTTGTAGCAACTGGCTCTCGCAAAAGTTAGCTGTCTATGCCCTGTCAGCGGAAGGTATGAAAGCAGTGGATGAAGTTTTGGCTCAGCTTAATGAATGTCGTTTTCTGGTTGTGGACAAATTTCAAAATCTTGCTGATAAAGTCTTAATTCCAGATGCCACCTGTTATATGATGTTAAAAGTAGATGGTAATGACCTGATTATTGCTCAGGAACTGGCAAATAAGGGAGTGGTAACAGTCCCCGGACAAGCTTTTGGAGAAGTCTCTAAAGGTTGGTTAAGAATTAATTATGCAGTACCAATAGATAAACTGGAACCTGCCTTAGACACTATTATCAATGAATTATATCTTCACTAATGCCCGTATCTTTCCTTTAGAAGAGCCTGGAGTAAGTGAGTTTGACTCATTACTAATAGAATCAAGAAAAATTAAGTTTCTGGGTTCATTATCCGACTGCAAAATCCAAAGCAAAAATCACTTTGAAATTATAAATTTACAAGGCAAAGCGCTTCTTCCTGCTTTTACTGATTGTCACACGCATTTCACTGATTATGCAAAGCAATTCATTCAGCTGGATTTATCCGGTTGTAGGAGCATTAATGAAGTCAAGCAAAGACTGGAAACTTATCGAGAAACCCATACCAAATTAACAGAATGGGTTTTAGGTGGTGGCTGGGACATAAATATTATAGATAATCCCCAAAAGATTAGAAAAGAACTTTTAGATGAATTTTTTCACGATATGCCTGTTGCTTTATATAGCAAGGATTTTCATAGTCGCTGGTGTAATTCATTGGCTCTAAAAATTGCTGGAATTACGGAGAACACTTCTGATCCTGAAGGTGGTCATATTGAAAGAGATAATTCTGGAAAGCTGACTGGTATTTTGCAGGAAACCGCTTCTGAGTGGTTAGACCGTTTTATTATCCCTCCTTCTAAAGATGAGACAAAGCAGTGTCTGATTCAAGCTACCGAAAAGGTTCATAGCCTTGGTTTGGGCACTATTCACAGTATGGAGCTTCCTTTATCAGGCGAGATTTTAGAAGATTTCACCAGGAACTATAAAAAACTCAGAGTGATTCGTCATTTTTATCAGGATGAACTACAGACTATGATTTCTCAGAAAAGGTATTCAGGTGAAGGTGATGATTGGTTTCATTTGGGAGGATTAAAATTATTTGCGGATGGTTCTCTTGGTTCTCAAACCGCAGCTATCTTTTCAGAATATCCTGATTCTCCAGATTTTCATGGTATTTTGAGACTTTCGGAAGAAGAGATGTACCGCTTAACCTTGTCTGCATTAGAACATAGTTTTTATACTTTGATTCACTGTATTGGAGACCGTGCCGTGCATTTAGCTATTAATGCACTTTTAAGGGTAAAAGAGGAAAAACCTGAAAATCATTTTAAAAACCGTCTGGAGCATATTCAATCTATCCGGGAAGAAGATATTCCTCGTTTAAAAGCTTGTGCAGCAGGATGTTCCGTTCAACCTATTCATATTGCCAATGATATCCCTTTAATAGAAAAACACTGGAAAACAATTGAGCAAGAAGCCTATTATTTTCGCTCTTTAATTGATAAAAGAATAAAACTTGCCTTTGGCTCAGATGCTCCTATTGCTCCAATAAATCCTTTTTATGGAATTTATAGTGCTCTACAAAGAAAAGCGGATTTGAATCCAGAAGCTAAACCCTGGTTGCCTGAGCAATGCCTAAATATATGGGAAGCTTTGCAAGGATATACTATAAATGCCGCTGAACTTGCCGGAATAGATAATCTTGCAGGAACAATTACTCCAAGAAAAAATGCAGACCTTATGGTCTTAGAAGATTTCACCAAACTTCCAGATGAATACTGGCTGGAAGCAGAATCTTTATTGACGATGATGGGTGGTGAAATAGTCTGGAATAAGTTGACTTAATTTATAGGAAATAATTTAGTATTAAATAAATATATTATAGGAGATAACAATGAAAAAGTTAGGTTTTGATTATCCTTCTTCACCTCGGAAGACTTTCCTTTTTGATTTGGAAGAGCAATGGTATGTCCCTCTTTTAGCTGAGAAAAGAGGCCTGCCAATTCAACCGATTAAACGCAGTAACTTTGGCGAATATTATATGGCAGTTAACTATCTTACCACCGTTCTGGAAGAAGCTGCTTCCATTAACAATTTATCTATTTATAACATTGACCATATGGCACAATTGCGTTTCACGGGAAAGGATGCTCCAGCTTTGTTGGATAGAGCTTTAGCAGGAAATATGAGTGCTATGAAGGTCGGTTCCTGTAAATATACCCTTTTGCTTAATGAACACGGAGGAGTGGAAGATGATATGATAGTAATGCGGATTTCCGAGACAGAATATATTGCCGTGATTAACGCTGGACATGATATAACTGATACCGTTAATGGGAAAGAATTGATAGCAGATATAGACCGCATAATGAGTCAGAAGCAAAATGGGGAAGAGGTTGAGGCTGAGGATATATCAGCCCAATTAGTAAAAGTTGATATCCAGGGACCTTTATCCTATAAATTGGTTAAGTCTATCTATGGTGAACAAGTCTTGAAAAATAGGCATAATCCTGAGAAGAATATGAACTACTTCACCTTCAATGAATTTGACTATAATAATGCACATTATATTATAAGTAGAACAGGTTACACTAATCGCTGGGGTTGGGAGCTTTATATTCCCGTGGCTAATGCGGAGGAAGATTTCAAGAAAATAGTAAGTGAAGCTCTGGAAATGGGTGCTCTTCTGGTAGGTTTGGGTGGTAGAGATGAGAATCGTCTTTCTGCAGGACCTTTCGGACTCCCTCTGATGGGACAGGAATATGATCCCTATCACACACCTATCAATGCACCATTATTTGAAGCTGCGGTAGATATGGATAAACCTTTCTTTGTGGGAAAATCAGCTCTGGAAGCAGAACTGGCGACTAATCCTCAAAAAGCACTTTTGATGTTCTTTGCCGAAGGTATTGCATCCAATAGGAAAGTCTTTCACAATGGAAAATTACTCGGTACTGTAACCTCCAGTATAATATCACCCAATCTTTCCCTGGAACAGCGTTTAGTCATAGGTTCTACTCGCAAAAATGTTAATGCTGAAGATGGAAATGCTGCCATTGGTTTAGCCTGGTTATACTATAATCCCTTCCCTAAAGACGAAGAAGGAAAATATATCTCGGAACAAGATGGAGTTCCTATCCGTATACCTGTACAATTTTATAGAGTGGATGAACAAAATAATCCGCTTGGAACACCTCTTTTAGGATATCTTACTATGGAAGGAGTTAGCCCTGCTACTGCTCCGAAACCTTTGAAATATATAGAAAATCTATAATACATTCCTGCCTTTTTTACTACCAGTCTGGATATCTATTACGGGTACCAGACTGATTTTTTTATACTTTTAGATTATCTTCTTCCCTCAGAACTGGCAAATGAGTGAAGCAGAAGAAGAATAGAGTTTAAAGTATTCTTTCAAGCTGAAGCACTTTTGCCAAAGCAGAACCTGTTATTATGCCAGGAATAGCTTTCTTCTTGAAATATTAAAGAATTATGAATATATCATTTTTGATTGCATTAACAATTTTAACTTTTTCTTGACAATATATGATTAAATAATTAGTGTATCTATAAAAAAATTAATACTGTGTTTATAATCATTAATATCAATAAGATAAATAATCAATAAATGTAATAGAGATAGATTTATAATAATGAAAATGATAATATTTATTATATAGTGAATAAATTAAATTAAAAGGTATTGATTATGAAGAAGTTATTTTTATTGGTTATTGCATTTGTTAATTGTTTTGGATTAGTTACATTAAGTTATGCAAACCTAATTTCAATAGGAAGCGGAGAACTGCGTGATATTTTCTTTCCAGTTTATTCAAGGGAAGCTTATTCGTATTCACAGCAAATATATTATCAAAATGAGATAAATTATAAAGGGATAATTACAAAATTGGGTTTTAGGTATTATTCTGGTAATTTTAATAATACGAATCATTGGCATATTTATATGGGGCATACTAATAAATTTGCATTCAACAATACTAAAGATTGGATTCCAATTAATAATCTAATACAAGTATTTGATGGTGATGTATCAAATTATTTATCACAGGGATGGTTAACTATTACTCTTACTAATCCCTTTGAGTATAATAATAGTCGTAATTTAGTAATTGCTGTAGCTGAGGTATCAGAATTAGCAAACGATGTTAACTTATATTTTAATGTTTATAGAAAAATGAATTTATTTAATGCAGGGATATATTATTATGGTAATGATTATCCCAATCTTTTTTATCCTGATTCTATGACGGGAAAATATGCTATATTAGATTATACTTGTCAGATTCGTCTTGAAATTATATCTCCTCCTGAAAAGATAATATTAATATCTCCCGATAATGGAGAAAATAATGTAAGTATCACTCCCACTTTAAGCTGGGACATTCCACTCACAGGGGATGCACCTAATGGATATAAGTTGTTTTTTAGAAGTGAAAATGAAGAAGAATATACCTTATATAATCAAATAACTACTAACTACTATCATTTCGTTGAATCCTTAGATTATAATACTACTTATTATTGGAAAGTATTAGCCTATAATAATGCGGGGGAAGGGCCTATTTCAGATGAGTGGCACTTTATTACGATAGAGGATCCTCCTCTATATATAGAAATTAACTCATTCTTTGCCTTTATTTCTAATTTAAATAAGGTCAATTTGAATTGGATAAGTCAGACGGAAACAGATTTGATAGGTTATTATGTTCTTCGCGGGACTAATAAGGATTTAAGTAATGCTCATGTAATTAGTCCTATGATAAATGCTACTAATACTTCTCAACCTAAAGCCTATATGTATACAGATAATGAACTGAATGTGAGTGGAACCTATTATTATTGGTTACAATACAATGGTATGGATGGTACAATAGGATTTAAGGGACCCATAGAAGTAAAATATGAAGCAAACTCAAGTTCCAGTGGTGATATTCCCTTAGTGACCAGTTTAGATAATGTCTTTCCCAATCCTTTTAATCCTATAGCTTATATTCCTTTTTCCCTGGAAAATCAATCAGAGGTAAAAATTATAATCTATAATATGCGGGGTGAGATAGTAAAGACCTTTGATTTAGGAGCTCAGAAGAAGGGACATCATAGAATAAGCTGGGATGGACGAGATAATGATGGTAATCTCAGCGGTAATGGAATATATTATATCGTTATGAAGGCTGGGAAAGAAAGATTTCAGCGCAAAGCGGTTCTGATGAAATAGAATAAATATAAAGTTAGCTAAAAGAATAACCCTGGTAGCAATACCGGGGTTTTTTATAAAGGTTAATCCCATTGTAATTTTAATGACCCAATGAGACAAGAAAGGATGAATGCTGAAGACTCACCTATGATAGTGATGTAGAATCCTTTCATCACCTTATTGAGGAGGTTTTATTTATTTTGGAGGAAAACAGGCTATGAAACAGAACTCCTGACTAAAACTTTTGTTTATCCAATATGGTTTAACTCTTGTAGAATCAATAGTGGTAGAGATAATCAAATTCCTGAGCAAATTTATCAAACAGAACTGAATACAGATAAAGCTATTTTCATCATACCATCCATTGTGGTTGACAATTATATCCCTCTTAGGCGAAAGAAAATCAAAGGGGGATGCTTTTCGCCTTTAACAATTTCTTTATTTAACTCGGAATAATTTTTTAAAAAGAGTATTGGTATTATTCATATAATGTATAATAAAGAAAATTAGAGAAGAAAATAAAATAGAAATATACCGAAAAAAATGCATTTTTTTCTTGACAACCTAGAACTAAATAACTAGCAAATCTTTATTATAAAAAATAGAGTTATAACAAAACTAATAATAAAGATTAAAGAAGATAGAAGGTCAATAATGAATATTATTAGGTTTCTTCCGAGTAAGCAAATGAGCTTAGTCAATCTTCTTAAGATGTCAAAAACTTTAAAATCAAAAGTGAGGTGTTTATTATGAAAAAGACATTTCTTATCTTTTTATTATTACTCAGCTGCGTTTTTATCTTTGCTCAATTAAATCCTTGGCTCTGGGCAAGGAATGCTGGAGGAACAGGTTCTGATTGGGGCTATGGTATTGCGGTTGATACCAGTGGCAATAGCTATGTTACCGGTTATTTTCAAGGTACTGCTACCTTCGGTTCTACTAATTTAACAAGTAACGGCGGTTATGACATTTTTGTTGCCAAGTTAGACAGCAGTGGAAACTGGCTCTGGGCAAAGAAAGCTGGAGGAACAAGTGATGATGAGGGTCATGGTATTGCGGTAGATGCCAGTGGAAATAGCTATGTTACCGGTTTTTTTGGTGGTTCTGCTTCTTTCGGTTCGACTACTTTAATAAGTAACGGAAATTATGACATTTTTATCACCAAGTTGGACAGCAATGGCAACTGGCTCTGGGCAAAGAAAGCTGGGGGAACAAATCCCGATTATGGTTTTGGTATAGCAGTAGATACCAGTGGAAATAGCTATGTTATCGGTTTTTTTGAAGGTACTGCCACCTTCGGTTATACTACTTTAATAAGTAACGGAGGTACCGACCTCTTTGTCGCCAAGCTGGACAGCAGTGGAAACTGGCTCTGGGCTAAAAAAGTTGGAGGAACAAGTACCGATGAGGGCTATGATATTGCGGTAGATGCCAGTGGAAATAGCTATGTTACTGGTATTTTTTACGGTACTGCCACTTTCGGTTCTACTACTTTAATAAGTAACGGAGAGGAGGATATTTTTATCGCCAAGCTGGACAGCAGTGGTAACTGGCTTTGGGCAAAGAATGCTGGAGGGACAGGTTCCGACGAGGGCTATGGTATTGCAGTAGATGCCAGTGGCAATAGCTATGTTACCGGTTATTTTTACGGTGCTGCCAACTTCGGTTCTACCACTTTAACAAGTTACGGATATTACGACATTTTTATCGCCAAGTTAGATAGCAGTGGTAACTGGCTCTGGGCACAGAATGCTGGAGGAACAGATTACGATATTGGCTCTGGTATTGTGGTAGATGCCAGTGGAAATAGCTATGTTACCGGTTATTTTGACAGTGATGCCACTTTCGGTTCTATTATTTTATACAATAACCGTTATTACGACATTTTTATCGCCAAGCTGGACAGCAGTGGTAACTGGCTCTGGGCAACTAAAGCTGGAGGAATATATTATGATTGTGGCACTGGCATTGTGGTTGATACCACCAGAAATAGCTATGTTACCGGTTTTTTTGAAGCTACTTCTATTGATGGTGCTATCTTCGGGAATATCACTATTTATAGCTCAGGTACTAGCTTAAATCATGATATCTTTGTTGCCAAGGTTCATATTCCTTATTATCCAGCGGGTGTATCTATAGTAGAAGAAACTTATGGTATTCCAGTTACTGTATCCGGTGGAGATGCAGATAGAGGTACTCTGGACAGTTTTCCACCTGTTCCCGATCAGAGTGCTACCTATAAAAAGTTTAATTTTATCTTGGATAACAGTATTCCAAACTGGACAATAACTATGCAAACAAGTGATACTTATGGTGCTTATTATCAAAATAATAATTGGAATATAGTTAATGGTAATGGAACTCAGATTGTCTTTAATATCAATTTCAGTAGCAGCAAAGTAGCTGTGGAGGTACCCATTATTTTATCTCCAGACATTTCTAATGATGAAAATACCACACCCGCTATTTTAACCACCGAATTGCAACCTATTTATCCCAATCCTTTTAATCCCATAGCTTATATTCCTTTTTCCTTACAAACTCAATCTGAGGTAAAAATTATAATCTATAATATGCGGGGTGAGATAGTAAAGACCTTTGATTTAGGAGCTCAGAAGAAGGGACATCATAGAATAAGCTGGGATGGACGAGATAATGATGGTAATCTCAGCGGTAATGGAATATATTATGTCGTTATGAAAGCTGGTAATCAAATCAGTCAAAGAAAAGCTGTCCTAATGAAATAGTTTCATTTTTCTTTATAAATCAAGAGAATGACCCTTGTGGGTAACTGGGGTCTTTCTTTAGTTATCTGTAACGAGTTTTTATAAAGGATAAATTTCAAATATTAAAGCATTAAAAATGGTATGAAATATCATTAGTTATAGAATTTTTTTACTCTTTCCTGGCTCCTTCTTGGCTCTTAAGCTTACAAGAGACAGGGAATAAATAAGATAGAGCATATTAAAATTTTAACATTGAATGGAAAAAAAGACAAAGGATAGTTGGGAAGGTTAATATGTATAGGAGCTTGCTATTTTTGTTAAAGTGAGTAGGATATGTCCTTAAATACAAAGTATTGGAAGAGTTTGTACTTGGTAATGAATTATAAGTTAAACGGTTTATAAGAGGTGGAACGAGGTCCTCCTCGTTTCAAGCTCCGAAGGAGCTTTTCTTTTAGGGTTTTTACCCACTTGAAGTTTTGTTTTAATTTTAAGAAGAGATTGATTAATGATTAAAGGGATACTTTAAAATTATTATAAAATTTTGGAAGGCATAAAAGACATTTATATATCTTAGAAAAGCCTTACGGCTTTGGCAAGACGGGGACGTCTTGCCACCATATGCACGAGGACATCTTGTCACCAACTACACAAGGATGTATTACACTTTATTATTTTATTTTTTCTTTAAGTAATTCAGCTAGAGAGCGGATACCTTGTTCAATCTGTTCAAAGGTTGAATAAGTAAAGTTCAAACGCAGGGTATTAAACTTTTCCTGACCTTCTGGATAGAATTTTGAGCCAGGGATAAAAGATACTTTATATTGACTGGCTTCTACAAAGAGTTCATCTGCATTTATATATTCTGGAAGTGTAAGCCAAAGGAAAATGCCTCCTTCCGGTTTAGTCCATTGCACTTCAGGTGGCATTTGCTTTTCCAGTTCATCCAGCATTTTTTGTAGATAAGGACGATAATATTCAGCGATGTACTTTAGATGATTATCCATCAACCCTTTTCCCAGAAAACGAGCTACTGCTCTTTCAGCTACGCAATCCGGTGTGATGGTTACTTTTTGTTGCCAAGAGACCATTTTTTCAATAAGTTCTTTATCACCTTTGGCATAGGCAATACGAAGACCGGGACCAAGAATTTTGGAAAAAGATACTATTTCAGTGACTATATTAGTAGGAGCAAAATCAGTTCTGGCAACTTGATAGAAGGTAGGAACAGGTTCTCCATAAAAGCGCAAACGAGAATAAGGATTATCTTCCAGAATAGGAATATCGTTATTAAGGCAAAACTGGATAATTTCTTTTCGTCTTTGAAGAGAATAGGTTATCCCTGCAGGATTATGAAAATCAGGGATAATATAGAGGAATTTGATATTTTTCCCTTGTTGATGCAGAGTTTTTACTTTTTCTTCCAATTCTTCTATAATAATTCCTTCATCATCCATAGGAATGCTCTGACAATCCGCTTCAATGGCATCAAAAGTGACCAGAGTACCCAGAAAAGAAGGTGCTTCACAGAGAATGACATCTCCTGGATTAATCAGACATCTGGCATAGTAATAGATAGCATTTGTAGCACCGACGGTAATCACCATTTCTTCAGGTTTTAGTTCGTAACCTTCCCACTGCATAAGTTGTTTTTTAAGCAGGATATCTCCTTCACTTGCACCATATTGTAGGACATCGCTACCTCCATTTTTAATCACTTCTTCAAAGAGTTCAGCTAATTGTTTAGTAGGAAAAGTTGCAGGAGAAGGAAAACCTCCAGCGAAAGAGATTAAATCTGGAATGTTTTTAGTGGAAGCGACTAACTCACGAATTAAAGAGGATTTCATCACTTGAGTAATCCGGGAAAAGGAATCAGGGTAATGCATGTTTTCTCCATTTATTTTATTAAAAAATACACGATTATCGGTTCTCAAGAATAAATCCTATTCTTAAGATTAATATTTTAACTAACAGATAGAGAGTTTATGGATAAATTCTATAAATCATCCTAGGGAAAGGAATGGTTTCACGGATATGATGCACTCCACTAATCCAGCTAACCAATCTTTCCAATCCTATTCCGAAACCACTATGTGGAACTGTCCCATATTTACGGAGGTCCAGAAACCAGCGATAATCTTCAATAGGCATATTTTCATCTTTCATTCTTTGAAGTAAGAGTTCATAATCATCTTCACGCTGTGAACCTCCAATTATTTCTCCGAAGCCTTCAGGAGCGATTAAATCACTACCCAGCACTAAATCTGGGTTTTCAGGGTCACGTTTCATATAAAATGCTTTAATTTCTTTGGGCCAGCGCTCTACAAAAATAGGAACAGGTGAATTTTCAGTTAAAAGAACTTCATCCTGAGCACCTAAATCACTTTGATGGGTGATATCGCTTCCTTTAGAACGAAGATATTCTACTGCTTCATAATGAGACATTCTTCCAAAGTGTGCATCAGCTGCTTTTAGGGCTTCTTTGTCTCGCTCCAAAATGGTTAGTTCATTATCTCTTTCTTTTAGAACAGTTCGTATTACATATCGGATAAGCTCTTCTTGAAGTTGAATATTTTCATTATGTTCAATAAAAGCGGCTTCTGCATCCATCATCCAGAATTCGGTAAGATGCTTACGTGTTTTAGAGCGTTCTGCCCGAAAAACTGGACCAAAGTCATAAACTCTTCCAAGACTCATAATACCTGTTTCCAGATAGAGTTGTCCAGATTGAGAAAGATAGGCTTTCCCTTCATCAAAGTATTGCAATTCAAATAAAGTAGTGGTTCCTTCACAGGCATTAGGTGTAAGAATAGGAGAATCAAAACGAGTAAAATGATTTTGATGCAAGAAGTCACAGATAGCATAGTACACAGTATGACGGATGCGAAGGATAGCCCATTGTTTGGAAGAACGAATCCAGAGATGACGATGAGAAAGTAGGAAATCGGCACCGTGTTCTTTTTTTCCGATGGGATAATCTTCTGCAATTTGAATAATAGAGAGGTCGGTAACAGCTACTTCAAATTGTCCTTCCAGCTTTGGATGTGGTCTCACCAGTCCAGTAATAATAACGGAAGATTCCAGAGTAAGATGTTTTGCTTGGTCAAATTTTTCTTCTCCCAATTCTGGTTGAAAAGCTACACATTGCACGTCTCCAGTGCCATCCCGGAAAATGATAAATAGGAGTTTTCCGCTATGACGGATATTACGTACCCATCCCTTAAGGATTATTTCCTCTCCGATATGTTCAGCGATTTCAGTAACTAAGATATATTTCATAATTTTATTTAGATATGCGTTGCAGGTTGATGGTTAATACAATCAAGAATTTGCATTGCTACTTGCAAAGCACGGTATCCAGCTTGTCCATCAACCACGGGTTTTTTGTCTTCAATAATTGCTTCAATGAATGAGTTCAGTTCAAGGGCAAGTGCATCCTGTTCAGAATCAGAAAGGTCAAAACGCTGAATTTCAACCAATTGTTCTGGTTTAATGTCCATAGTGCCTTGTAAGATTAAAGGTATGAATCTCATCATTTCAGGATTTATTTTAGTGACAGAGGCTAATTTAGCAATAAAATCCAGGGAAATATAAGCATCTCTCTGGAAAAAGCGAATCTTTCTTTCTTGTTTCAAAGAGACCCGGGATGAAGTTACATTAGCAATAGAACCATTTTCAAATTCAATTCTGGCATTGGCAATATCAATACTGGGAGTAAAGATTCCCACTCCATTAGCATAAATCTTTTTTACAGGACTTTGAATGAAGTCAAGGATAAGGTCAATATCATGAATCATCAAGTCCAGAACAACAGGAACATCAGTGCCTCGTGGTTGAAAAGAAGATATACGATGAGATTCAATAAAAAGCGGGTCTTCAATCAGATTTTCCACCTTCAGGGTTACAGGATTGAAGCGTTCAATATGTCCAACTTGAATCTTTAAGCCTTTTTGATTTGCTAGATTAACCAGTTCTTCAGCTTGCCATAGTTCAGAAGTAATAGGTTTTTCAATGAAAATATGCTTTCCCTGTTCAAGAGCTTGTTTTGCTAGTGTATAATGAGAAGAAGTGGTAGTTGCAATATCAACAGCATCCACATCACTAAGTAGCTCCTGATATCCGGGAAAGGCAGTTAAATTAAATTCTTCTGCAACGGATTTACAACACTCTGGATTGGAATCATAGATTCCTACCAGTTGGCAAAGAGGATTGGATTTCAACTTTTCTGCATGAAATCTTCCTAAATGTCCTACTCCGACTAAGCCAATTTTTAACATAATCAGGAAAGTTTAGTAGAGAGGACACGAAGCATATCTTCAGTCATAGAAGCTAAATCATATTCAGGTTTCCAACCCCATTCTTCTCTGGCAGCACTATCATCCATTTTATTAGGCCAGCTATCGGCAATAGCTTGTTTTACAGAATCTATCTGGTATTCCATATGAAATTCAGGGATATGTTTTTTAATTTCTGCGGCTATCATTTCAGGGTCAAAACTCATAGCGGTAACATTAAAACAATTGCGATGTTTCAATCTGGAAGGATCAGCTTCCATTAAATCCACAAGTGCTCTTAAAGCATCAGGCATATACATCATATCCAAAAAAGTGCCAGGTTTCAGATAACATACATAACTTTTATTCTTGATAGCTTCATAGTAGATTTCTACAGCATAATCTGTTGTTCCACCACCAGGGAGAGTCACATTAGAAATAATTCCGGGATACCTTAAGCCCCGAGCATCTACTCCATATTTCAGAAAATAGTAATCTCCCAACAGTTCTGCCGCAACTTTAGAGATACCGTAGATAGTTGTGGGACGCATAATAGTATCTTGAGGAGTGTTATCATGAGGGGTAGTGGGACCAAAAGCACCAATAGAAGAAGGAATGAAAACAGCGCAATGTGCTTCCTTAGCTATTTCCAGAACATTTAACATACTATCCATATTGATTTTCCAGGCTAAGGTTGGTTTGGATTCGCCAACTGCAGAAAGTACTGCTACCAAGTTAATAATTGTGTCTATGTTATATTTTTTGACCGCATTCATAACTTTGTCAGGTTCCAGAGCGTCAAGATTCTCACAGGGTCCACCATCTTTTATTTCTGGAATAAGAGGTTGACGATGATAGGTAGCAACAACATTATTATTTCCATAGATGTTACGAAGATATGGCACCAGCTCAGAGCCAATCTGTCCAGCTGAACCGAGAACGAGGATATTTTTCATTTACTTCTCCCAGTAAAATATTATTTTAATCCTTTTTTTTGAATTAAGGAGCCTTGTCAATTCTTTTAACTGTTAGTTGTTTATAAGTAGCAAGTTATTTATCAATCTGGTTAAATTTGCAATAAGTTAACTTATAATGAAATAGGTTATTTAATGTAGTATTCTTTCAGTTTTAGTGCAATCTCATCACTGAGTTCTGTAATTGCAAAATTAAGCATATCAAGTTCGGAAGGAGGAATAGGTTCAGGTTTTTGAATAAGCATCCGGGTGTTATCAGATAGATTTTGCTCATCACCGCTTAAAAGTTTGCCCCATTCATCTTTCCAGGCATAATAACCAGTCGCAGAGTCAGTATATTCTACAATACCATTTTCAGCATCTATAATATAGTAAGTAGCAATAATTTTTAAAGAAGAAGTCTTGATAAATTTTTGATAGGTACAGGCAACTTCATTGGTTTTATCTTTACTTTTTTTCTTGGAGGTTGCCGATTTTTGGAGGTTTGTATTGGGACTATCTTTCAATTCAACGGAAGTGGTTTGAGGAGCAATGTAATTAATCTGGAGGATTTTCCCTTCTATTATATTATGACAAGTTGGCGATTTATTAGGCTTTACCAAGGAATATATCTCAGCTAACGAATCAGCTGGAAGATTGGTTATTATCAGTTCTCCAGAATTTGAGTTGTTAAGATAGTTAGTATTTATAATATTAATAAATTCACAAGTTAGAGAATCTTGAACTAATTTAGCGATAATAGAAGAAGAAAGGATTTCACCTACACTACCATAACTTTTAGGGGTTCCAGATTTATCTTCAAATTCTTTTATAACCACCTTTTTAATAGAGTTTTTTCTTGCTAAAGCATATAGATTAGCAGCATTAGGATAATCAGGGAAAAATTCCATTGCAATTTTAAATTCTTGTGCTGCTTCCCACTGAACATCAGGGTCGTTACTGCTTTGCATTAGCTGTTGTCCATTTTGAAAATGTACTCTTGCTGCCTGATATTTACATATAGCTAAGCGGGCAGTATAATCTTGGATACTGGATAAAAATGCCTTTTCTTCTTTACTAAGACGAGAAAAATCCACAGGTTTTATTCTATTTTGATATTCAATCAGAAGAGTGTATTCTTTCACTAATTGGTCCCACATATCAGGTTGAGCCTTAGCCTCAATCAGATTAATTCTTGCCTGGGTTTCTTCAATAAGTTGTAGATATGATTTTTGAACCAATTCCTGAGCTTTTTTGTCTTTCGGTTTCAATTCCAGTATCTGTTTTCCTTTTTCCAGGGCTGCCTCATAATCACCTTTATTATAATGTTCCAGAGAAGATTTATACAAATGTCCGGTTGTACTACAAGAAATCATAAATAATGATATCACAGTTATCAATAAGGCAGTGATTTTCTTTGAGATGCCAATCATTAGCTCAGGTAAATACTCCTTTAAAATCCTAAATATTAAATTAAAATAAAGATAAGGCATTGATTGTCAAGGGAAAATTAATTTAGAGGGTCATTATTCTTTTAGATAGTAAAGAATATAAAGATACAACACCTATTGAAATATCTATAAATTAGGTTTTAATACAAGGGATTCAATGTTCACCAAGAATAAATCACAGATGATTAAATATTAAGAATAGCGAGTAATGAAAGAATAAGCTAATATACCTTTTAAATTAGGACTCCTAAAGAACTCAAACGGTTTTTGAATTTATCCTGTCTGATTTATATTTTCAGGAGTAGTATTAATCTTATTACTGAAAACCAATTTTTTGAGATTAGTTTTTAGAAAGACAGTTGAATAAAATCAATGAAGGAATAATTATTCAAATGAGGAATAATTTTTGCATCTTATTAAATTATATCCTTAGAGAAAAGAATAAAAGGAATATTTTGAAAATGAAGAAGCATATTATATTGATTACTGCCATACTTGTGCTTTTATTAGCTGGATGTGCCAAACGGAATTCTCCTTGGCAGAACGAAGATATGTTAACCTTAAAAAGACAGATTGAGGTAGTAGGTAATCCCTTGGATATTTCATTTGATACAGAGAATATTTATGTGGCATTGGATCAAGGCGGGATATCAATAATAAAGAGTGCAAATTATAGTCAGAAATGGTATACCATACTTTCCAGTTCAGATGAGTCTGTTGTTCCTTTATTTAAGATTCGCAAGATAGGTGTGGTAGGTGAATATAATCGTTTATTTTTAAATGAGACCGATGCCACGGATAGGATTTTGATAGTAGATAATAGCAATTTAGATAGCTTGCGCATCATAGATTCAATAACTGGTGCTACTCAGGATATTCAGGATATGAAAGTGCAGAAAATTATAAATCCAGTAGATGATAATGTGATAGAGATAATATATTCTGCAGGACGCAATGTTCATTATGGAAAATATAATGGGACCTTATGGTTAGGTAGCACTTTCAGTATTTATCCTCCGGCATCTGCCTCTGGAGTTGATTTGGATGATAGATATGTCTATATAGCAGCACAACAGAGAGGTTTGTTGATTTATGATCGTAATAGCTTAGAAATGATAAGTGAAATAGCGGTTCCTGGAGAAGCTCAAAAAGTTAAGGTAGTAGGAAATTATGCGTATCTTGCTTGTAGACAAGGTGGTTTTTCGATAGTAAATATAGCAGATAGGACTGAACCACTTTTAGTAAGTAATTTTGATACTACTGGCTATGCCACCTCAATTGATGTAAAAGATAATAAGGCAGTAGTTAGTTCTGGTGGGGGTGGAATTTATTTGTTTGATGTATCCAGTCCATCTCATCCTCTTCTAAAGCAAAATATTACTTCCGCTGGATATACCAATAATGCTAAGTTCTATAATAATCAGCTTATAGTTGCTGCAAGAGATAAGGGTATTCTTATCTATGAAATAGACTAAGAGCTGAAAATATATTATACCTGGAGGTTTAACTCCAGGTTTTTTTGTATAAAATAAAGGGATAAAAATGAAAAAAATATTAGTCTTTCTTATGTCGCTCTTGCTACTACAGACTTGTTTAATAGCGGAAAATTTGGAAGCAGAAAAATTAATTAGTATAGTTAAATCTGATAACCACCAAACTAAGCTAAAGTTAGAATCAACTCAGCTGACTCTCAAAGAGAGTATACAAAATAATCAAGAGGTAAAAGAAATAAAGTTACAAGGGGTTAAAAATTCTACAGTTTATAATGGTATGCCCGAATTACCTATTTTGGGAACCCTCATAGCCATCCCTCCACAAGGGAATTTTAATGTGACTTTCACTTATGATTCTGTAGATATAATTCCTTTGAATAATCCTAAGCTATATTATACTGAAGAAGGGGCTTTACCCATAACTATAGACGCACAAAATCTTTTCCCAGAAAATTTTGTTAGCTTTTCCGAACCTGCTATTTTAAGAGATTTCCGTGTTATCCAACTAAATATATATCCCTGTCAGTATGACTTTACAAAACAGCAATTGCGATATTATCATAATATTCAGGTGCATATTAATTATACTACTGATAAAGGTATCAATGAACTCCCCTTTGAGTCCTATGATAATTATAGCTATGTCTTTCAGAATATTTATGAGGCACAGATAGCCAATTTTGATGAATATCGCAATCCTCTTATTGCTCCTGAACAAGGCAGGATTTTGCTCATCTATGGAAATACTACAGATGCCAATTTTCTTACTAAATTAAATGAATTTGTTACTTGGAAACGCCAGAAAGGGTATGAAGTGAATGTAGTTAGTACTGCACAAACTGGAGGAACAAGCAATACTTCAATAAAAAATTATATCCAAAATCAATATGATAATCCTGAGACTAGACCCGATTATATTATACTGCTTGGAGATACTACTGGTAGTTATATAATTCCTACCTGGTATGAAAATTATAGTAATTATAATGGTGAAGGTGACTATCCTTATACGCATTTAGCCGGAAATGATACTCTTGGGGATGTGTTTATAGGAAGAATCTCAGTGGAAAATCTATCTCAACTTGCAACCGTCTTCAATAAAATCTATACTTATGAAAAGAATATTAATATATCTGATGATGCAGCGTCTTGGTTAAATCGTATGCTTTTAATTGGTGATCCCAGTTCATCTGGGATCTCCGTTATATATTCCAACAAATATATTAAAGAAATGTCTTCTAAAATTCATCCAGATTATACTTATATTGAAAATTATACCAGTAGTTATTCTTCCACAATGAATTCAGGCATCAATCAAGGAGTAAGCTTCTTCAATTATCGTGGATATATCGGTATGAGTGGCTGGAGTCCTTCAGAAAGTCTTAATAATGGACCCAGACTTCCACATTCGGTGATTCTAACTTGTGGAACGGGAAGTTTTGGGGGGACTTCAACTACTGAAACTTTTGTACGCTTAGGCAGTGAAGCTGTTCCTAAGGGAGCTTTAACAGCTATTGGAATGGCAACCTCAGGAACTCACACATTGTTCAATAATGCTCTCTCCTGTGGAATTTTTGATGGAATATTTCTTTATGGAATGCGAAATATGGGAGAAGCCTTATTAAATGGAAAGTTATATCTCTGGAATGTTTATGGCACTGCGAACACTTCTTATGCTAATTCTTTTGCGCATTGGTGCAATTTAATAGGGGACCCAACGGTTGAAGCTTTTGTGGGAATTCCTAAGGGTTTGCTGATTAATGCTCCAGATTCTATTCCTCGTGGTTGTTCATTAGTTGATATCAATATCACGGATTTATTTCAGAATCCTATGGAAGGTGTTAGCGTTACTCTCTATAATTCAGTATATCAAAATGTAGTGTCAAAAGGTTATACTGATGAAACAGGGACTGTTACTTTACAAATTCCTTCTTTTATAGCGAGTAATTTACTGATAACTGCTTCTCAGCATAACTGTAAACCAGTACAAAAGACCCTATCATTAAATCAAGAGGGTTCTCTTGTTTATTTTGAAAAATACATCATTGATAATGGAACTGCTGGTTCCTCAGGTAATGGGGACAGTTTTATTGAGGCAGGTGAGACTATAGCTTTGAATGTTGAAATTAAAAATACTACTACTCATAACATCAGTGGACTTCAAGGTATATTGAGCACCACTAATCCATATATAAATATACAACAAGCTCAAGCTATCTATCCTGATATTGTTCCAGAGGACACAGGTGTAAATAATACTTATTTCTTATTACACTTTGCGAATAATATCCCATCATTTCTCAACGCTCGTTTTAATCTGGAATTGACCGATACTCAACAAAATATATATCAAATAATATTCCATATGGGTGCATATAATGCCAATTTTAATGTTAATAACAGATATGTATTTGCAGGTGGCGACACTATTTTAGATCCTTCGGAAACAGGAATATTAACAGTAAGTATAACCAATAATTCTATCTGTGGGATTATTGATATCTATGGCGAATTACAATCTATGAATGATTTAGTTTCTGTTTCGGATTCTATTTCTTATTTCGGAAATGTGCTGGCTGGTATGACGGTAAATTCTATTGATGGTTTTAGCATTATGGCACGACCTCAATTAATTCCAGGTATGATAATTCCTTTTCAACTCAGGTTATATAATTCTACAGGATTTGAACAATTAACCTATTTTAATCTTCCTATAGGAACCGTTAGTCAAAATACACCACTGGGTCCTGATGAATATGGCTATTTTATCTATGATGTCTCTGATACAGCTTATCCTGATTGTCCAGTTTATGATTGGATAGAAATTGTGCCTAGTTTAGGAGGAAGTGGAACCCTTATTACTGGATTGAATGATTCGGGTTTAATTGATGATGAGGGAGATCAGGTGGGAAGCGATGTTCTGGAAACGATAAATTTACCTTTCACTTTTCCTTATTACGGTATAGAATATAATCAAATTACTGTCTGTGTTAATGGGTTCATTGCATTTGGAGTTACTGAAAATGGAGAATTTAGAAATGGAAGAATGCCTGGAGGTCAAGGACCATCACCAATGATTGCTCCCTTCTGGGATGATTTGATAATCTTATCCAATGCTGGTATTTATCAATATTATGATACAGTTAATCATATTTTCATTGTAGAATACCACAATCTAAAAAATGGGTTTAACCGTACATCTGAAGAGACTTTTGAAGTTATCTTTTATGATCCTCATTACTATCCTACCAGTCTTGGTGATGGAATGATTAAATTCCAATATAAAGTTTTTAATAATGTAGATGTTGGAAGTGGTGGCTATTCACCCTCTCATGGAAAATATGCCACAGTAGGTATTAGAGATCATACTAATAGAAGAGGCTTAGAATATACCTTCAACAATCAATATCCCTTAGCTGCACAACCTTTAACCAATAATAAAGCACTTCTTATTACTACGGTGCCAATACTTCAGGAAAGACCCCACCTGGTTATTGGGGATTTTATTTTGCAGGATGATAATGGAAATGGCTGGATGGAACCTGGAGAAAGTGGAGAAATTGGTATAAAATTGAACAACTTGGGAATAGCTACTGCAACTGATGTGCATATCATAGCAAATACTGTTAATCCCCAGGTCTTAATTCAAAATGCCGAAAGTGATTATCCCGATATACCAGGAAGTGGTTCTGCCGTGAATATAGACCCGATAACTATATCTATTAGTCCAGAATGTCCTCATAATACGACTATTGAATTAAATCTTACGGTCAGTATTAGTGGCAATAGCTGGAACTACATTCAAAACATAACGGTAAAAAAACCTCAATTAAGTTTGAGCGGGGTCTATATGAATGACCTGCAGGGCAATATTAATGGAATGGCAGATCCAGCTGAGACCTTTAATTTAATTGTGCACTACACCAATGATGGAAGTGTTGCAGCCTATAATATCACCAGCAATATCAGTTGTATGAGTTCAGATGTGGATATTTTAAATCCTCAGCAATTGATTAATTATATACCAGCAGGTGCAACCTGTCAGGTTATCTATGAAATCACTCTTTCACCTAATGTATCGGTAGGTAATAATCTCACTTTCTATATAACTTATCTGGGTGAAGCCATAGAAGCGCATAATGAGACTATCCGTTTAAATGTTGGTACTACCGGGATGTATGCTGATTTTGAGAATAATAATGGTTCATTTGTCACCCAACCGGCAAATAATGCCTGGCAATGGGGTTCTGATTCAATCGTAGGTGCTCATTCAGGAACAAAGTGCTGGGGAACTTTATTGAATCAGCAATATCCTAATTATGCAACCTGGACTTTAACCTCTCCGGTAATATATATAGGACCCAATTTTGTACTTGAGTTCTGGCATTGGTATGATATGGAACAGGGATATGATGGAGGAAATTTAAAAATATCCACTAATTCAGGCGGTTCTTGGACTCTTTTAACTCCAGAAGGGGGTTATCCATATCAAAATGTTTCTGCTCTTAGTGGCCCAGGTTACACTGGTAATAGTCAGGGATGGGTATTAGCCAGATTTAATCTCAGTAATTATGCCAATCAGAATGTTATGTTTCGCTGGACTTTTTCTTCTGATCCAGGCATTCAGGGTTGGGGCTGGTATATTGATGATGTACAAACCACAGGATATATTCCCTTTGCTGGTAAATTATATGGCATAGTTTTCTCTTCCAATCCTGAAATTAACTATTCTCAAGTTTTAATTCAAAATTCCACCCTGTTAACTTCACAACCAGATTCCGATGGGAATTATGTTTTGTACCTTCCGGGGGGCTTGCAAAGTGTAAATGCTATCGCACCAGGATATCAAACCGAGACTTTATCTTCAATTAATATTAACTTGCAAAATCCTGCAATTAATCACGACTTCTTTTTAGCTTATTTTGCTCCAGCTACAAATTTAAGCTTTAGGGTAGTTCAGGATTCATTATATCTCAACTGGTCTGCTCCAGAAGAACCGTTTTATCCCATCTTGAATTATAAAGTATTTCGTAAGCTTAATGCAGGAAATTATGAACTTATGGGAATATATTCTCAAACTTATTATAACGAACAACTTAGCACCATTGGAAATTATCGCTATTATGTGGTAACCTGTTATGAAACGGGAGAAAGTGTGGGAACTGAACCGATAAGTTTCAGCTTTCCTTATGTAGATATTACGGACCAGAATATAAATCCTCTGGTATCCAAGCTATATCAGAATTATCCTAATCCTTTTAACCCTTCTACCACTATAAGGTTTGATTTAGCAAAAGGTGGACCAGTAAAGTTGAGTATATATAATATAAAAGGACAACTGGTTAATTGTCTGGTAGATGATTATTTAAGAGAAGGCAGTCATACTATTGTCTGGAATGGAAAGGACAAACAGAACCGAAGTGTATCATCAGGAATCTATTTTATTCGGATAGAATCTAAAGAATTCAACTCAGTTCGTAGAGCTATTTTAATGAAATAGCTCTCTAAAATTCAAAATCTAAGAAGGTAAAAGTTCATTGAATGTAAACTTTAACTTTTGCCTTCTTAACCTTAGATGCCATCCAATTATTAAACCAATCTGGAGGCAGGTTATTCTTGTATACCTGAATAATCTGGTCTTGGGAGATTTTTTTCTTCTTATCTATCTTAACTGAAATCACTTCAGGTAATACAATCTTTTCATCTATGATAAAGGCTTTAGGTTTCTCCTTTTTAAAATAACAGCGAAGGGTCTGATAATAGATATTTGCAGCATCATTGTCAAGTAAGGGAGTATTGATAGTCATATTTTCAAGGTAAATAGTGGGAGCATCAGAAGGTATAGTAGATTGTCCTGAGCTAATTTTATCTGCCAGTTGCAAGGCTAATTCAGCTCTTTTTTGTTCTTCCAGCTTTTTCTTAATTTGTGGTCTCACTTCATCCAGGGATTGATATGAATAAAGTGAAGATTCCAGCAATTCTACCACGACCCAGACCTTTTTCTTGGGAGAATAGATGGGGTCAAAGACATATCTATCGGAATAGTTGGGTATTAAATTCAAGATATTATTTACCACCTGAGAATCTCCAAACCAATCATAATCAGGGGAAATAATGCCTGTCTTTTGATAATCAAGGTTCATCTCATCGCAGGCAATAGATAGATTTTCTTTACGGGCAAGTTTTACAACCTGTTGAGCAGTTGGAAGAACCACATCTATACTGGACTGAGATGGAATATAAGGTATTCTTAGGACATTATAACTACACATACTTTTGGTTCGGCTTTCTAATTGATAGATATTGAGTCCTTCTTTATCTGCTATAGGAAGACTGAATTCTCCTTCTTTTAGCTGGCTTAATATCGTATAAATTGAAGGTTCAAGTTCACTTTCTCTCACATAATCCATACTGATGAAACTTAGATGAGGAGCAATGGGTAACTCACTTTCTAATATGTCCTGAACAGTTTTTCCTCGCATTAATTCATTGTATATAGAATCAGCTATAGCATTGGTCAATCTAATATCTGTCTTAGAGGGAACCACGCTAATCGTGGTATAGGCAAGATTAATATAAGGCTTTAGTTTGAAATCAGAAAGATGTTTCTGATAGTATATCTGAATTTCTTCTTCAGTGATATAAGGATTTATGCTTTCAGTATCTAAAATCGTCCATTTTATATTTGCACTGCTCTGAAGTATTTTCGTGATAAGTTTCTTTTCTGATGAAGTTAGGAGTTCATCTCGGATTATATAGTCTTGTAGTATAAGATTGGGTATTAGATAATTCTGATACCGGTCTCTGTAGGGTTTAAGGTTATATGGTGTATCATAAAGAAGAGATTGAACATATATTTTTTGGTCAAATTTGCCATCACTCATAAAAAGTGGAGATTTCATAAGTGTTTCAGGTGGATTACTTTTTAAATACTCTATAGTCTCTTCAGCTGTTACTTTAATATTGTATTTTTTATAATAGTCCTTGAGGATTACATACATAGTTTTTTCTTCCCAGGTCTGTTGTCTAATCAATTCTTTTTCTCTACTATCAGGAGCACGGTTATTTTCATACTGGAAGTTATAATAATTTAAGAGTAGTTCCTGAATAAATTCATCATAGCGGATAGGTGTTCCATTTATTACACCAGCTAATTCAGGATTATTTTGTGCACCATTAATAGAAATGGCGAACAAAGCGAAAACAATGAGGGGGATAATTTTCCAAAGATGCTTTTTCATAATTTATCCTGTAATTCTTTTAATTTTTGCCAGGCTTGGATGGGAGTTAGAGAGTCCAGATCCAGGTCTTTAATCTCATTTATAATAGGGTCAAGCTCATCCGCTTTTTCTGCCAGAACCTCAAATAATTCCATCTGAGGTGAAGTTTCTTGAAGCTTTTTGCGTAAAGATGATGCCAGTCCCTGAGGTGATATTTCATGTTCTTCCAAATTCTTCAGGATTTCTTTAGCTCTACGAATAACTCTTTCCGGTATTCCTGCTAAACGTGCAACCTGAATACCATAACTTTGATCAGCACCGCCTCTTTCAATCTTTCTCAAAAATATTATCTGCTCATTATACTCACGGACGGCAATATTGTAATTGCGAATATCGGGATAGATACTTTCCAGTTCAGTTAGTTCATGGTAATGAGTAGCAAAAAGAGTGAGGGAATGTTTATATTTTTCTATGTATTCAATAATAGCCCAGGCTAAACTTAACCCATCAAATGTAGAAGTGCCTCTACCTATTTCATCTAGTAAAATAAGAGAGTCAGGTGTGGCAGTATTCAAAATATTCGCTGTTTCAATCATTTCTACCAGAAATGTGCTCTGTCCTTGAGCTAAATTATCGGAAGCTCCCACTCTGGTAAATACCCTATCAAATATAGGCATCCGAAGTTCTTTTGCCGGAACAAAACTTCCCATTTGTGCCATAATTACCAGTAATCCAACTTGGCGCAGATAGGTTGATTTTCCCGCCATATTAGGTCCAGTAATTATAGCGATAGTAGTCTGAGGATAATCCAATTCTGTGTCGTTAGGAATAAAATCAGTATCAGTGAGAAGCTTTTCTATTACGGGATGTCTGCCTTCAACAATTTTCAGAGTTCTTTGCTCAGTAAATTCAGGGCAACAATAGCCATTTTGCCAGGCTAACCAGGCAAGACAGCTTTGCACATCTATTAAGGCAATAGTCTCACTTAAACTTTGTAATTTATCCAGATAACCTGCAAGCTGTTGACGTAATTGTTTAAATAGTTCATATTCCAGATTTTTTACTTTTTCTTCAGAACTGAGTACCTTGGCTTCAAATTCTTTCAGACGAGGGGATATATAGCGTTCAGAATTGACCAGAGTTTGTTTGGGAATATAGTAATCTGGCACTTTGCTTTTCTGGGAAGAAGTAACTTCAATATAGTAACCAAAGACTTTATTATAACCGACTTTTAGATTGGAAATTCCTGTTTTATTACGTTCATCTTCTTCCAATCTTGCAATCCAGGATTTTCCATCATGAATGATGTCTAGTAATTCATCTAAATCTGGATTATAGCCCTGATTGAAGATTCCACCTTCAGTTATGGTGATAGGAGGTTGAGGACGAATAGCTTTACTGATTATTTCAATTATTTCCTCAAATCCTTCCAGAGCAGGAATAAAATTATCCAGAAGAGGATGATTGAATGCTATTAGCTTTTTTTTGAGGTCGGCAACGGTTAATAAATAGGAATTGAGAGCAAGTAGCTCTCTTGGGTTAATACGCAGAGCACCAAGTTTGGATACTAAACGTGAAATATCACCGATGTTATGTAGTATAGTTCTTACATCTTTCAAGTAGGCAGTATTATTCAAAAAAGCTTTAATTAAATCCTGTCTTTTTATAATTTGTTCCTTATCCAGCAAGGGATGAAGTAGCCAATTTTGTAGTAAACGAGAGCCCATTGGTGTTTGAGTCTGATCAAGAACATAGAGTAAACTTCCATGCCTATCATTGTATCTTAAAGAATGGGTCAATTCCAGATTCCTGCGGGTGATTTCATCCAACAGCATAAAGTTATCCAGGGAATAGAAACGAAGTGAGCTTATATGAGATAAGGGATCCGAGGTGAGAGATTGAATGTAGGCAAGAGCAGCTCCAGCAGCAGTAACTCCCATATTTTTTCCTAGTGCACCGAAAGCTTCCAGCGAATGAACCTGAAAATGTTTCTTTAAGACATTGGCTGCTTCGGAAGGTCTGAACTGCCAGTTATCAAATATAGTGATAGTTGGTTCATATTCCAGATTTAAATTGTTGATAAAAGCTTCTGAGTCCGAACCATTAACAATTATTTCACTGGGTTTCAATTTTAGCAATTCATTAGCCAGCTCATTCTTGCTTAATTCTGTAAAGATAAATTCTCCCGTAGAAAGGTCTAAACTGGCTAAACCTATTTTACGATTTTCATCTTCATAGTAGATAGCGGAAAGAAAGTTATTTGCTGTACCGCCAAGTAAGTTATGGTCTAAAACCGTTCCAGGAGTAATTATCTCTACAACTTCTCGTTTCACCAATCCTTTTGCCTGTTTTGGGTCTTCCATCTGTTCACAGATAGCCACTTTAATTCCTGCTTTAATCAGTTTATCCAGGTAGTTATCCAGAGCATGATAAGGAAAACCAGCCAGCGGAACAGGATTTTCATCACTTTTATCTCGTGAAGTGAGAGTAATATTTAATATTTTTGATGCAGTATATGCATCTTCAAAAAAAGTCTCATAGAAATCACCCATTCGGAAAAGGATAAGTTTATCCGGATGTTCATTCTTTATCTTTTGATATTGAACAATCATTGGGGTGAGTTTAGTCTTAGATGGGGAAGGAGTCTGCATCTTTATTAGTATCTGGTGATAAAACTATCCACAGATTTTTGAGCCAGAATACTTTTTAAAGTTTCTGCTTCCGCTATGGAAGAATAAGGACCGCTGGCAACAACCCAGGGAGTATTCTTCTTATTCTTATCCTCAAAATATATAGCAGAGATATTGAGACCACGAATTTCTTCTGTTCTTTTACGAGCATTGGCTTCTGAACTAAAACAACCTATCTGAACATAATAACCTGTTTCAGGTCTATTTTCCAGTTTAAGTGGCAAATCCTGTATTATCGAAGCCGCTGGAGGAATTGTTATTTCTGGCTGAATTAGTCCTGGAATATCCAGAGTTGTATAAGGATAAAGGAAAGATAGGTCTAAGGATGGATTATAGCGATTACGAAGCTCAAATAGTTTGTCTTCTGCCATAAATGCCAGAGGTGAATTATGATTCAATTCAAAGGCTTTTTTATAGTTTTGATAGGCATCGGCTACATTTCCCAAGAGTTGATAACAATACCCTAATTGATAATAGAAATATTGCTCATTTTTAGGATAGCCTTCTATCTTTTTTAACTTTTCCAGGGTAGTGATTGCACTTTGATATTTACCCTGTTTTCTATATGCATTTGCAATTATGTAGTAAGTATTTTCCAGATATTTATTATCTGATGTCATTCTAAGGTAATTTTCACTATAGGATATTGCCTTATCGTAATTACTCTTTGAATCAGCACAATATGCTAACCAATAGAATTTTTCTATGAGTTGAGCATTGGTAATTTTATGTAAAAGTTCTTCAGCTTGATTTATTTCTCTCTTCAGAATATGATATTTAGCCAGTTCCAGTATGCTCATCTGTCCATAAAAGGTTTTGGGATATAAATTTGCCGCTTGTTGTAGTGAGGAGATGGTTTCGTTCTCCGTCTTTTTCAGCATTGCTGAAAGATATAGTTGTAGTGCTCTATCTTCATCATTATTAGCTTTGGCAGTGGGGAGTAGAGGAGTTATTCCAGCAATATCACCTTGCTGGAACTTATTTTCCAGAATCTGGAAATCTTTGCTTAATCCTGCCGAATATCCCATTAAGGGGACAGCTATTAATAAGGCAGTTAGTAGAAATACCCTTAGTTTATAGGGCATAGAACATCACAATTATCTATTTTAATTACTCATAGAGTTCAATAGTTCTGCATTAGTACTGGTGGCTTGCATCTTCTTACGTAAAGTTTCTATCGCTTGGACAGGACTTAATGTCTTTAAATATTGACGCAGCACATACATCCGATTCAATTCATTTTTAGTTAGGAGCAGTTCTTCTCTTCTGGTTCCACTTTTTACCAAATCAATAGCAGGATAAAGTCGCATATCAGAAATAGTTCTATCCAGCACCAGTTCCATATTACCTGTACCTTTAAACTCTTCAAAGATAACCTGGTCCATTTTGGAACCAGTATCTATTAGTGCAGTGGCAATTATAGTCAAAGAACCAGCTTCTTCTGTATTTCTGGCTGCACCAAAGAATTTTTTGGGTTTTATCAATCCATTAGCATCAATTCCACCACTGAGAACTTTTCCGCTGGAAGGAGTTATGTTATTATAAGCACGAGCCAGACGAGTGATACTATCTAATACTATAACAACATCCTGACCCAATTCAATCATTCTTTTAGCTTTTTCCAGAACCATTTCACTTACTGCAGCATGGTTTTTGGGTGATTCATCAAAGGTTGAGCTTATCACTTCACGATTTCCTGGTTTAAGAATCTTTTTCATTTCAGTAACTTCTTCAGGACGTTCATCAACCAATAACACAATTAAATGAACCTCGGGATGATTGGTCAAGATAGCATTAGCAGTATTTTGTAATAAAGTGGTCTTTCCAGTACGAGGTGCAGCGACAATTAAGCCCCTTTGTCCTTTTCCAATAGGAGTAAAAAGATTTATGATACGAGTAGAATAGTTATGTGGGTCAAATTCCAGGTTCAAGCGTTCAGTTGGATAGTAGGGGGTAAGTTCGTCCCAGGAACGTAGATTCTGGACAGAATCAGGGGACATACCATTTACTGCTTCAACTCTTAGAAGTGCATAATATTTTTCACCTTCCTTGGGGGAACGAACTGGTCCGGAAACCATATGACCTGTTTTCAAACCAAATCTTCGTATCTGAGTCTGAGACACATAGACATCATCTTTACCTTGAAGATAGTTGTTTTCCGGGAAACGCAGAAAACCGAAGCCATCATCAGTTACCTCTAAACATCCGGTAACAAAAGCAAGACCTTCCTGTGCTGCTTGAAATTCTAATATTTTAAACACTAGGTCTTTACCTTTTAATTGACTGTAACCAGGAATTTCTAATTTTTTGGCTAAACGTGTCAGTTGTAGTTGCGACATTTCAAATAGATTTTCTTCTATAGGCATTTATTTCTCCTTGTGATTTTCTTTTTTATTGCTAAGGGGTTTTTTCCCCATTATAAGTAGTTTACTTGCAGAAGCACATCCTATCCTATTGATACGATCTAATAGGTAATTACCTTCAGCTATAAGCTCTTCATTGTCTTCTAAGGATTCCAAACGTTTAAAGGATTCCTGACAGGTTTTCCTTAAAGATTCGCAATTTCTGGTATCTTTAGGATTGTCTACCGGGTAGTAAAAATCATCAATAATCAAATCATCTAATCCAAGTTTGTTCACTAAAGAAAGAATCTCTTCCCGGGGATAAATATTATTATGAAACACACCCATCTTACGATCAATTGCTGCTAACCAGTTATGAAGCATAATATGTGTTTTTTGTGCTTCAGTTTGGTCACCATCACTATACATTTCTATCACTAATAAAGAACCACCTGGTTTTAATACACGCATCATTTCGGAAAATACTGCTTCCAGATTGTCAAGGTGATGCAAGGAATCTGCGATAGTTACCAGATCAAAACTATTGTCATCCAAACGTAATGCTCCCAGATTCATCTGATATATTTCTATATCATTTTCGGGGAAAAGCTTTTGGGCACGGTCAACATTTTTGTCCGATGCATCTACACCTATTATCTTAACATAAGATTTTAGATTGTCTCTTAATATGTTAATGAAGTCACCTCTTCCTGTAGCTACATTCAAAACATAAGCAGCTTCCAGGGTGTTAAGTATACTGAATGGGTCTCTCATAATGGATATTCCTCACTTCCTATAGTGATGGGATGATTGATTATCTCGCTTTATCTTTTTTCGCCGGTCCTTACAGCGCTCTATATTTACTATTACTACTATTTTATATCTATACTTTTTAGTCAAGCTTTTCCTTCTATTTTTGTTCTTATTATTGACTGCAATTCAAAATTATAACAGAAAAAATAAGTTCCAGACCTCTTTATGCATAAACAGATTTATTTCTAATAAGTTGAAAGTCCATCCTCTGAGGAAAATATACAATACTTGTTGCCCTTAGATTCATTTATTATTATAAAATCCAGCTTTGGTTTTTGTGTGGATTTTTATTCTTTGTTTACTGATGAATACTTTATCTCCTATAAAAGTATAACTTATGACCGATTTCGGACATAAGCTGGACATGAGTTGGACATAAACTGGACATAAGGTGGTCATCTTTTTAAAGGTAAGATAAAAGATAAACAAAATTATTAAGATATGAACAGCAACATTATTTTCACTAATAAATAATGAACTGGAAAAATTATCTATTATCTCATAATATTAAGATAATCAATAATTTAATCCAACTATTTGTCTATTCCCATTATTCCTGTATACTATTTATCTTAAATTTTTAGAGAAGAGGAAAATAAGAAATTTGAGAAAAACTTGACATTAGTAGTATATGTTAAATTCTTTAACACTAATAAAAAAGTATAGTAAAAGGATACTAATGATAAAAGTCCAGTCTTTGGTAAAGGAATTCATACAAAAGGATGGAACGAATTTTCGTGCTGTAGATGAGGTCACATTTGATGCTTCACATAATGAGATAGTCTGTCTTTTAGGAGTTAATGGAGCGGGCAAGACTACTACTATGCGCATTCTTTCCACCATATTTAAACCTGATTCAGGGAAAGCAGAAGTTGAAGGATATGATGTTGTAACTGAGGCTGATAAAGTTAGAGAAAATTTAGGTTTTCTCTCTGGTGATACTGGTTTATATCAAAGGTTAACTCCCCGGGAATTTATCACTTATTTTGGTAGACTCTATGGAGTTCCTGAAGAAATGATAGAAAAAAGAATCAGAGAGATGACTGAGATTCTGGATATGAATGAATTTCTGGATAAAAAGATAGAATTTCTTTCCAGCGGTATGAAACAAAAGGTTTCCATTGCACGTTCTATCATTCATAATCCTCCGGTTATGATATTTGATGAACCCACAGCAGGATTGGATATTCTAACTTCCAGAAATATAGTTTCATTCATCAGAGATTGTAGGAATCAGGGTAAATGTGTTCTTTTTTCCACGCACATAATGCGAGAAGCCGAAAGATTAGCGGATAGAATCGTAATGATACATAAGGGCAGAGTTCTAAAACAGGGTTCATTAGTAGAAATGAGGGAAGAAACTAATCTTTCTGACCTTGATGATATCTTTATCTATTACATCAATCAAGCTAATGGAGAATTGAAGGTAGCTGCGAATGAATTTTAAAAAAGCGATTGTCATATATAAAAAAGAAATGCTGGAACTGTTTAGAGATAAACGCACCCTGTTTACCACTATAATTTTACCAGTAATTCTCTATCCCTTGCTTTTTGTTGGTTTCAGTGCGATTATGAGTCGTCAAGTTGATGTTCTGGAAAAGAGAGGTGCTACTATAGCTTTTCAGGATAGCCTATCTTTTCGTACTCCTGAAACTTTAGCAATCAGGGATTCAATCTATGAAGACTTGAAGAAAATAGAAAATTTCAGCATTATTCCTGCACCACCAGCGATGGAAAAGCTTTATCAAGAAGGTGAAATTGATGCTATTGTGACCGTTAAAGATTCCCTGAATGTCTCGCAAGAGCCTGTCTTAATAGTATCTATTCGCTATGATGGCTCTGGAGAAAAAGGTATGATGGTCTATCATAAACTGGAAAATAGATTATTGGAGACCTCACAAAAGATTACTGCTCAAAGATTAGAAGCTTTGCATATAGACCAACAGACCCTAAAACCTCTGGAAATTAAACCGATAGATACTTCCACTGCCGAGAAAAAGATGGGAAGTGTTTTGGGAGCTATGCTTCCCTACTTAATGATACTTCTTCTAATAACTGGTGCTTCTGTGGTGGCAGCAGACCTCGTTGCAGGAGAAAAAGAACGACAAACTCTGGAGACTTTGCTGGTCTCTTCTGTTTCTCGTGGGGAAATTGTTCTGGGGAAATATCTCACTATTGTTACTATGGCAATGGTTAATGTTGTTATCAATCTGGTTAGTATAAGTTTTTCCATTCAATATATGCTTTCTCAAACAGGATTGGATTTGGAGGGTATTCAAATGCCAATCAATTCCTTTTTGATTTTACTTCTGGCAATGATACCTCTGGCAACGCTCTTTGCTGCTATTTTACTCTCTATTTCTACCTTTTCTCGCAATATGAAAGAAGCAAGAACCTATGAGCAACCTATAATGATAATTGCAATGCTTTTGGGAATGGTTAGCTTCCTTCCAACGATTGAAATAAATAATGTTCTGGCTTTAGTTCCGATAATAAACATAGCTTTACTCTTTAAAGCTGTATTAATTGGGAATTATCAACTTTCACACCTGCTTTTGACTATTGGTTCAACTCTCGTTCTGGATGTGATTGCCATCTGGATAACGGTGAAATTATTCAATACTGAATCAGTTCTCTTCCGCACTCAGGAAGAAGGTGGTAAAATTAAAATAAAGAATAAACGCACCTTCTTCTCACCATTTTATGGGATAGTGTATTTCTGCCTTGCGCTGGTAGCTCTCTATTATCTTGGAGGAAAATGGCAAACAGCAGATTTAGTCAATGGGTTGATCCAATCCGAACTGATTTTAATTCTATTTCCAGTTTTAATAGTGCTACGACTGGGAAAATACAAACCTGCTGAAATATTGCGACTTAACACACCTAAAGCTAAGGAACTGGCAATAATTCCTTTTATTGCTATATCTGCTTCCACGATAGTGAGCATTATTGCTCAAGTGATAAATCATATCTTTCCTTTCCCACAAGAATATATTGAAGCTATGTCTCGTATCTTTACGCAGGATATCTCATTCTGGGAATTGTTTATAGTAATAGCACTGGTTCCTGGAATATGTGAAGAGATACTTTTTCGTGGCTTTCTAATGCGTTTCTTTGAGCAAAAGCATTTTTGGTATCCGATAATCACTACAGCTATTCTTTTTGCTGTCTTTCATTTAGACCCCTTCCGCTTTCTCCCGGTGCTACTGTTAGGAATACTCTTGGGATATATAGCTATGCGGACAGGTTCTATCGTAAATAGTATGTTCTTTCATATAATCAATAACACTCTGGCAGTAGTGATTACTACCTTTGGTGAACAGAATTGGATGAAGATTTTTATTCAGGATGGTGAAAATTTAAAATACTGGGTTATTCTTCCAGCCATCTTTATATTTATTATATCAATGAAGGTATTTAATAAAATAACCGTTTCAAAGGAGGTTCAATTATGAGCAATATTGTTGGGTATATTGGACAAAGGAATGCTTTACCCATAGTTATTGAAGCTTTAAAACGTCTGGAATATCTTGGATGTGATAGTGCTGGTTGTGCCATTATTCATAATAACAAACTTCAAATTTACAAGAAACAGGGTAAGATTGTAGACTTAGAAAGGTCTTTACCCGAGCCAAATCAATGTTCTGGTAATGTTGCTATAGCTCACACCAGATGGGCAACTCATGGAGAACCCAGTGAAGTTAATGCTCATCCTCAAATTGATTGTCACGGTAAAATAGCGATTGTGCATAATGGAATCATTGAAAATTATAATCCTTTAAAAAAGCAACTGATGGAACTGGGACACACTTTCCGTAGTGAGACTGATACAGAAGTTATAGCGCATCTGATTGAGCAATATAGAAAATCGGAACCTACCCTGGAAGATGCTATTAGAGCTGCTTTATCCAAAGTTGAAGGCACCTATGGACTTGTAATTTTATGTGAAGATGAACCAGATAAAATTTTTGCAATCCGAAAAGGTTCTCCTCTCATTGTTGGAATAGGAGAGAATGAACATTTTATATCCAGTGATGTTTCTGCTATTGTAATTCACACCAAAAGAGTTTTTTATCTTCAAGATGATGAATTATGCATTCTGCAAAAAGATCATTTTGATATCACTAATGGTCTTAGAGAAAGGATTGAACCGGAAGTTTCTACTGTTGATTGGGATATTTCAGCCATTGATAAGGGACCTTATAAGCACTTTATGCTTAAAGAAATCTTTGAACAACCAATGACGGTGGAAAATGCTTTCCGTGGGAGAATTGATGAAGCCAGTGGTAATGCCAGATTAGGTGGATTAAAGCTTACACCTCAAGATATAAGCAAAATTGAACAAATTCATCTGGTTGGGTGTGGAACTTCCTATCATGCTGCTCTTATAGGGAAGTATATGATAGAAGATTTAGCGAGAATTCCTGTACAGGTGGAATATGCTTCTGAATATCGCTATCGCAATCCTATTATTCAGGAGCATACTTTGATATTCGTTATCAGTCAATCAGGAGAAACAGCAGATACTCTTGCTGCCTTAAGAGAAGCACAATCCAAAGGAGCTAAAGTCTTTGGTATCACCAATGTGGTGGGTAGTTCCGTAGCCCGAGAAAGTAATGGAGGTTCGTATATCCATGCTGGAAGTGAAATTGGAGTTGCTTCCACAAAAGCCTTTACTTCTCAGGTTACTATCCTCTTCTTGCTGGCAATTTTACTTGGAAGACAGAGAAATCTTTCCTCTCTTCAAGGTATGGAATACATCCGGGAATTACAAACCATCCCTTCTAAAATTGATAGTATCCTAAAGCAAAGTGAATATATCCGTCAGATTGCAGAAACTATAAAGGATGCACGCAATGCTATGTATCTGGGTAGAGGTATAAATTATCCTGTAGCACTGGAAGGAGCCTTGAAACTTAAAGAAATATCCTATATTCATGCAGAAGGTTATGCAGCTGCAGAAATGAAACACGGACCTATCGCTCTGGTTGATGAAGAAATGCCCGTTGTTGCTATTGCAACTAATGACCCTTTATATGATAAGATTCATAATAATTTGGAAGAAGTGCATTCTCGTAAAGCTCGCTTAATTACTATAACCAACGAAGGAAATAAAGATTTAGAAAAGATTTCTGAAAGTGTTATTTATCTGCCTTCAACTTTACAGGATTTACAACCTCTGCTTACTGTGATACCACTACAATTATTAGCTTATTATGTAGCAGATTTAAAAGGAATTGATGTAGACCAGCCGCGTAATCTGGCAAAAAGTGTGACAGTAGAGTAAAGTTATAATATTCCAGCTTCTATAAGGTCATGCATATGTAGCATTCCGACCAAAGAATTAGTATTATCTACAATAGGTAGCATAGTAATCTTATGGTCTTCCATCAGTTTTAATGCTTCTGCAGCAAGCTGATCTGGATAACCACACTTAGGATTTGGAGTCATACACTCTTTAACTTTATGTTGCAGTAATTTATCCTGTTTTTGCTGAATTTGACGACGAAGGTCACCATCAGTGATAATGCCAGTTAGATGCTTATCTTTATCAACCACAGCTACACATCCAAGTTTTTTGGAGGTCATTTCCAGTATGGCATCACTCATAGCGGCATCTTCTCCAATTAGAGGTAATTCATCTCCGGTATGCATAAGTTCATCAACTTTGATAAGCAATTTTCTTCCGATATTACCTCCAGGATGAAAGCGCGCAAAATCCTCCAGTGAGAATCCCTTATCCTTAAGTAACAAGATTGCCAGTGCATCTCCTAAGGCAAGTTCTGCTGTAGTGCTTGAGGTAGGCACCATCCCTAAAGCTTCATATTCAGGAGGTATACTGCAATCCAGAACTGCATCAGCGGTCTCTGCTAAAGGAGAATGTGGATTGCCAGTAATGGCAATTAAGGGAATACCAATATATTTGATGTAAGGAATAATAGAAAGTAATTCCTGAGTGTTTCCACTATTGGAAACAGCTATAACCACATCATCAGGTTGTAGCATTCCAAGGTCACCATGCACTCCTTCTGCAGCATGCAAAAATATGGAAGTAGTGCCTGTACTGGCAAGAGTAGCAGAAATTTTTCTCGCTATAATTCCAGATTTCCCTATACCGGTAAGCACTACCTTGCCTTTACAATTTCTCAGCAAATTAAATGCTTTATCAACTTCTTCTGGATTAAGCTGTTCAGCCACTTTTTTGATGGCTTCTGCTTCGTGGTTTAATTCCTCACGGATAAGGTCAAGAGTAGACATAATCTATTATTTCCTGAACAAAATAGAGTAAGATTAGAGCTCTTCTCTGAAACGATTGAGAGCTTCCTCAAAGGTCATTGCTCCCAAATCACCCAATTGATGTCGACGCAAAGTTAAGATGTTGTTTTCTAATTCCTTAGCTCCAACAATGCACATATAGGGAATCTTTTTTGTTTCTGCTTCCCGGATTTTATAACCTATCTTTTCATTTCTTGCATCCACTTCACAGCGAATACCTTTTTGCAGAAATTGTTCTTTTAGTTTATTTGCATAATCCAGTTGGTTATCGGTAATGGGTAGTATTATTAATTGTATAGGTGATAACCATAGAGGTAGATTTCCCGAATGATATTCCAGTAAAGTGGCAAAAAATCGTTCTATAGAACCCAGAATTGCACGATGAATCATAAAAGGACGATGAGGAGCATTATCCGCACCAATATAGGTCATATCAAAGCGGGTAGGTTCATTGAAATCAAACTGGATGGTAGTACATTGCCAGGCTCTTCCAAGAGCATCACGGATTTTTATATCAATCTTAGGACCATAAAAAGCACCACCACCTTCATCTACTTCATATTCCAATCCAAGTTTATCCAGAGATTGGCGCAAGCTTTCCGTTGCCGTACACCAATCAGTAAAATCTCCAACACACTCTTCTGGACGGGTGCTAAGATATATCAAAAACTCTTTAAATCCAAAATGCTTGAGCATATCAAGAGCAAAGACGATGAGTTTTTCTACTTCTTCATTAAGTTGTTCAGGAGTACAAATGATATGAGCATCATCCTGTGTAAATCCACGAACTCTCATCAGACCATGCAAAACACCAGACCTTTCATAACGATAGACAGTTCCCAGTTCCGCAAGACGGATGGGAAGCTCTCTATAACTATGTAGATTAGTGTTGTAAATAGCGATATGGAAAGGACAATTCATTGGTTTAATATAATAATCCTGCCCTTCAATATCCATTGCTGAATACATATTCTCTTTATAAAAACCGAGATGTCCACTGGTTTCCCATAAACTGGCTTTTCCGATATGAGGTGTGTAAACAAATTTATAGCCATTTAGCAGGTGTTGTTCTTTCCAGTAAGACTCAATGAGATGTCTAATCATAGCACCATTGGGATGCCAGAGAACCAAACCAGGTCCGACCTCTTCATTTATAGAAAAAAGGTCCAGGTCCTTTCCTAATTTACGGTGGTCTCTAAGAGCTGCTTGTTTAAGAAATTCCAGATAATCATCCAGTTCTTTGGCAGTTGGGAAACTGATACCATAGATTCGCTGAAGCATCTTATTTTTTTCATCACCATGCCAGTAAGCACCGGAAGATTTAAGGAGTTTTATGAATTTTATTTTTCCAGTATGAGGTAGATGTGGACCTCTACACAGGTCTATAAAATCACCCTGTCTGTATACGCTAATGGTCTCAGTGTCGGGTATATCTTCCAGTAGTTCTAATTTATAACTTTCACCTAATTCACTGAATATTTTTTTAGCTTCTTCTTTGCTTAATTCCTGTCTTGTATAAGGAAGATTTTCTTTACTGAGCATAATCATTCTTTCTTCAATCTGTTGAAGCTCATCATCGGTAAAGGGTTCATCCTTATCAAAATCATAATAGAAGCCCTGTTCTATGGCTGGACCAATTGCCACCTTGACTTGAGGAAATAGCTGCTTAACGGCTTGAGCCATTAGATGAGCGGTGCTATGCCAGTAAACTTCTTTTCCCTCTCTTGTTTTAAAAGTATGGATGGTTAACCGTGCATTATGGTCAATCAGATAATCCAAATCTACGAGTTTCCCATCTACTTCCGCACAAATCGCTTCTTCAGCTAAACGGGGGCTTAAATCTTCTGCTACCTGTATTGCAGTTACAGGATGGTCATATATTTTTTCTGAACCGTCTGGCAAGGTGATTTTTATCTGCATTCCAACTCCTGATTATTACCTTATTTAATCCATTAATCACAAAGAAATGTTTTTGTCAAGTATCGGCTTTGTATCTTAGCAATCGCAAGGAATTGAATATCACTAAAATAGTGACACCCACATCTCCTAAAACTGCTTCCCAGAGTCCAGTTATTCCTAAAATCCCCAGAAGCATAATCAATGCTTTTATTCCTAAAGCAAGAATGATGTTTTGTATTACCATATTGCCTGTTTGGCGTGATATAGTAAATGCTTCTACCAATTGATGAGGACGGTCATTTAATAGGACAATATCAGCACTTTCAATGGATGCTTGATTGCCAATTCCACCCATAGCAATTCCCACATCTGCACGAGCAAGTGCAGGAGCATCATTCAGTCCGTCACCTACAAAGGCGGTTTTTCCCTCATTTTTATTAATTATATCTTCCAGTTTAGCCAGTTTCTCTTCCGGAAGCAGTTCGGCGTAAAACTCGTCTATTCCAAGTTCCTTTGCTACTTTTTCAGCTTTAGGAGCTCTGTCTCCAGAAAGCATCACCGTCTTCTTTATTCCTTGTTTTTTCAGCTTTTCTATTGCCTCTTTCATTCCTGGTTTAACTTCATCGGAAAAGGTTATACAACCGAGATAAAATCCATTTTTGGCTAAGTGTACCACACTTTGATTAGCTGGATTAATCAAATCCAGAAATCCCATATTAGCAAAGAAATCATCAGACCCTGCCACCAATCTGTCTTGACCATAAATAAGAATTAATCCTTTTCCGGGAAATTCAGAATAGGCTTTAACCTGCTTACTATCAAAACTTCCCTGATAGGCTTTTTTAATTGCCCGAGAAAAGGGATGAGATGAATTGTATTCGCAAAGCCAGAGAACTTCTAATAAAACTTCTGGATTAATATCACCATTCACATATACTTTATCAATTTGCATTTCACCAGTCGTGAGAGTTCCTGTCTTGTCAAAAACTATGGTTCGTACCTGTCTTAATATATCCAGATAACCACTTCCCTTGACTATTATTCCTTTTTTGGCAGCAATACCAATGCTGATAAAAAAAGTTAAAGGAATAGAAATAACCAGAGCACAAGGACAGGAAACAATTAGAAATACCAAAGAACGCTTAAACCAGATTGCAGCTTCGGCACCTAATAAAGTTGGTATAAGGAATACTAAAAATGCTGCCGCTACAACAGCAGGAGTGTAAATTCTGGCAAAGCGGGTAATAAATTTTTCTTGAGGTGATTTGGCTGCTCCTGCATTTTCTATCAAATTCAGGATCCTACTTATCGTGCTCTCAGAGGCAACACTCTTTACCTGAAGTTCTAGCATTCCAGAATTATTTAAAAAACCGGCATAAATCTCGGTTCCCTCACCCACATAAAGAGGTTCGCTTTCTCCAGTTAAAGAAGAGGTATCCACGGTGCTTTCACCTTTTATAATGGTGCCATCAAGAGGAACTCTTTCACCAGGATAGATGACAATAACATCACCAGTTGATATAGTAGATAAAGGTTTATCCTTAATATCATCTTCCGTTCGTAAATGAGCAATTTCAGTCTTTATATTAAGTTTATTTTTTACCATTTGACGAGAATGTTCCAGTGCTTTATCTTCTAACCATTCGCCAAACTCATAGAAAATCATCACTGCACCAGCTTCAAGATATTCACCTAAAATAAGAGCTCCAATGGTGGCTAAACTCATCAGGAAATGTTCAGTAAATACCTTTTTTTGCGTGAGAGATTTTAACGCTTGTGCCAGAACCCTATATCCTACTAAAAACCAACCCAGTATTCCTAACCAAGGTTGATAAGTTGAAGGAACAAATTCTGTAGCTATGAGCAATCCTACACCTATCCCTAAAAATATCCAGAATAAGGAAGATAGCTTATTGATCATACTAACGGGATGAAGAGTGAAGACCACTCCAGGATCAATGGAAGCAGCAACTTGATAAAGACGGGCTAAAGGGTCATCAACCGCTTTGTGATACCTTATAGAAAGCCTTTTATTCTGATAGTCAAGATTAGCACTTTCCACTTCAGGTAACTTCTCTATTCCGGCTTCAATCCTGCTACCACATTCTGCACAATGCAAATTCTCTATGTCATACTCTTTAGTAGTCATTTTATTAAAACTTCATTAATGTGTTTCAGAGCTATTCCAAAAATTTCTTGAACATGACTATCATCCAGAGAATAGTAAGATGTAGTCCCTTCTTTACGACATTTTACCAGACGATGAAGTCTCAAAGTCTGAAGTTGATGTGAAACTGCAGATTGTTGCATTCCCACTAAATTTGATAGATCAGCCACGCAGAATTCATTACAAGAAAGAAAATACAATATTCTCAGTCTGGTGCTGTCTCCAAAAACCCTGAAGAATTCGCAAAGCTGGTCTATAATGTTCTCTTCAGGAAGACCATCTATGATTTCTGTCAATTTTGCCTTAGGTATATTCTTACACTTACACTTAGCTAACATTCAATCCTCTAATTAATGAATATATGTTCATTAATTCAGAGACTAAGATTATGTCAATTTTTTTTGTTCACCTCCTCCTACAATCTGGTGTAGATATGGTAATTATGCATTCTTTAAGACTGCATTATAATTTTTGTGCAGTATATAAGAAAAAGAGAGTTCCAATTATAGATTATCATTCATCTGAAGGGAAATGATGAGTAAGAGGTTACTTCTCTTAATATATCTTCTACTAAACATAGGTTTTCTTAGTGCAGATGATTTGTTTGATGCTTTTAAATTATAACTAAACCCTCGGGTACAGATGTTTCACTCTTATGATATAGACCCCTATCTGTGTAAAACCCCAAGTCCTGTCTATCCAGTTATGATGGATGAATATATGGTTTTACAAGAAGGGATTCCAGAGCGGAAAAATAAAGATTATCATCACTAAAGATGGCTATGTCCCTTTAAAGAAGACCCTTTTTGTACCATTTCTTTATACTAAAGAAAAAGAAGCATTGAAACATCCCACTGTCTATCCCTGTTCAACTATGAGTTTATCCTAATCCTACCACAAATTTAGTTAATATAGAATTAAAGGGCGCTAAATCCAGCTATTAGGTTAAAGTATATAATCTTAAGGGTGAACTGGTAAAAGAAGGTATGGTAGAACCTGATAGTAAATTAATGTGGAATACTTTGGATAAAAATGGTAAGCAGGTAGCTCAGGGCATTTATCTAATTCAAACGGAAGTTAGAGGAAAGAAGCTTACTCAAAAAATCTGTGTTATAAAATGAAATGTTAAGATTATAGACATATCTGGATGAATTAAAGGGGGTATGGTTTTAATTTGTATCCCCTAATTTTGTATCCTTGTTTACCATTTCGGAGTGCTTCTTTTCATTCTTTCTTTGACTTTATCAGATAATATGTATTATTATAAGACCTTCTACTTATTAAAAATTGCTGGACAAATAAAGTAGCTAAAAAAGTCTGTATTAAAATTCATCTGGAGGATGAAATGACTTTAACACCTGAGGCCAAAAAGGCTATCATGGCAGAGTTTAGACTCCATGAATCAGACACAGGTTCACCAGAGGTACAGGTTGCGCTTCTAACTCGCAGAATAAATGATATAACCGAGCATTTGAAGCAGCATCCAAAGGATTTCAGCACTCGTCGTGGACTTCTGAAACTGATCGGGCAAAGAAGGCGTTTACTTGATTATTTAAAGAAGAAAGATATTGCTCGTTATAGAGAATTAATCAAGGCGCTAAATCTTAGAAAATAGTAAACTCTCCCTATATTACGAAGTGGGTTCCCGCAATATAGTAATCATTGCGGGCACCTTCTTTCTTGAAATAATCTTATAAGGGAAAATAAAGGCAATAAATTCCGAGGGAGTTTGAGCAATAAGCTGAGAGCAGAATATAAACCGCTTTCTGCCTATTGCTTCTTCTCCCTTGGATATGATAAAGAGGAGAAGTTAATGAATAACTTTAATATTATTAAAAGGGAATTAGAATTTTGTGGTCGTCGGCTTTACATTGAAACGGGCAGGATGGCAAAACAAGCCAACGGTAGCGTCTTCATTAGGTATGGTGACACCTCTATCTTGGTAACAGCTACAATGGGAAAAGAACCGTCTGAAGAGCAAGATTTCTTTCCTTTAACCGTGGATTATGTAGAAAAAATGTATGCCAGTGGAAAAATCCCTGGTGGTTTTTTCAAGCGTGAAGCTAAACCAACTACAGATGCAACTCTTGCTGCCAGATTAATAGATAGAAGTATAAGACCTCTTTTCCCGGATGGATTCCGTAATCCCGTCCATGTAGTGGTCAATGTTTTATCCTATGATGGTGAGAATGAACCTTCTGAAATTGGGGTTTTTGGAGCTTCCTTAGCTTTAATGATTTCCGATATCCCATTTCATGGACCAATTGCTGGCGTAACCGTAGGTTATATTGAGAATCAGTTTATCATAAACCCTTCCCAGAATGAGCTAAACAATCTTTCTCAACTTAATTTGGCAGTGGCAGGTTCTGCAACCTCTGTGGTTATGATTGAATCTGCAGCTAAAGAACTGAGTGAAGAAGTGATGCTGGATGCTGTATATGCAGGTCATGAAGAGATTAAAAAACTCTGTGCGTTACAGAATGACTTTGTTGCTGAAGCAGGTAAGGAAAAAATAGAGGTTGTCTTACAAAGTATTCCAGAAGAGATAATGGCAAAGGTAGAAGCTGATTACGGCAGTAGAGTGGCTGAAGCGGCTATGTTATTTGGTAAACAGGAAAGACAGGATGCATTTGATGCCACCGAAGCTGAAATGCTGGAAAAATATCAGGCAGAAGCAGAAAATGAAGAAACCTATGCTCAGAATGAGAAATGGTATAAAGCTGCTTATGAAGAGCTGATTAGATGCTATGTACGCGATTCAATCCTCAATAAACATCACAGAGTTGATGGTAGAAGTTTAGACGATATTCGGGAAGTAACCTGTGAGATTGATGTATTGCCGATTGTTCACGGTTCCGCTTTATTTACCCGGGGAGAAACTCAATCTTTAGGAACAGTTACTCTTGGTGGTAGTAGCGATGAGCAAATAGTTGATGGATTGGAAACGGAGTATAAGAAGAGATTCTATCTTCATTACAATTTTCCTCCTTTTAGTGTGGGAGAAGTTGGTAAAATGGGAGCTCCAGGTCGTAGAGAATTGGGTCATGGAAATCTAGCAGAGCGTGCTTTAATAGCAGTTATGCCAGATAAGGAAATTTTTCCCTATACTGTGAGAGTGGTTACCGATACTCTGGAATCAAATGGTTCCTCTTCCCAAGCATCCATCTGTAGTGGTTGTCTGGCTCTAATGGCTGCAGGAGTCCCCATTAAAGCTCCAGTCGCAGGAATTGCCAATGGTTTAATTATGGAAGGAGAAAACTATGTGGTCTTAACCGATATTATGGGATTAGAAGACCACTTAGGAGATATGGATTTCAAATGTGCAGGCACTCGTGATGGTATAACCGCTATGCAGATGGACATTAAGATTGAGGGAATCACCAAAGATATTATGCAAATAGCTCTGGATAAAGCTCATAATGCTCGTTTAAAAATTCTGGATATAATGCAAGAGTGCATCGCGGAACCAAGAAAAGAACTGGCACCTACAGCACCACGTATAGAAGCTTTCCAAGTTCCAGTTGATAAAATTGGTGAAATAATTGGTCCTAATGGAAAGATGATTAAATCTATCATTGAAGCTTGCCAGGTGGAAATTAATATAGAAGATGATGGATGGGTGCATATCCTTTCTCCCAATCAGGAATCTATCCGAAAAGCAAAAGAATTGATTAAAAGCATTATTAGGGAACCAGAAATAGGAGAAGAATTTGAAGGACAGGTTACAAGGATTGAACCTTATGGAATCTTTGTAAAGATTCTGGGAGGAACTAAAGAGGGAATGGTACACATATCACAAATGCATACCTCCAGGATTGGTAGTCCAGAAGATATGGTTAAATTAGGTGATATTGTCCATGTTAAAGCTCTCGGAATGGAAAAAGGGAAACTATCCTTAACCATGAAAGGAGTAGAGGGTAATCCTGAACCCAACCACAATTCATTCAAGCAAGATAGACCCAATAGACGTGATGACAGGAAGGGAAGTTATCATCCTTCAGGACACAATAATCCAAATTATCGTAAGAGATAAATGATATCGTTCTTCTCTAAACTATAAAGGATTTTATGGAGACTAAAATGGAATATAAAGTAGCAGATATATCACTTGCTGATTTTGGCAGAAGAGAGATAATTTTAGCTGAAGCGGAAATGCCAGGTTTGATGGCTATCAGGTCTAAATATGCTGAAACAAAACCTTTGCAAGGTGCACGAATTACTGGAAGTCTGCATATGACTGTCCAGACAGCTGTATTAATAGAGACTCTGGTTGAGCTTGGAGCTCAGGTTCGTTGGGCAAGTTGCAATATATTTTCTACTCAGGACCATGCAGCGGCAGCTATAGCAGCAAGAGGTATTCCTGTTTTTGCTTGGAAGGGGGAAACTCTGGAAGATTACTGGCAATGCACCTGGAATGCTTTAACCTGGCAAGATGGAGGTCCCGACCTGATTGTTGATGATGGTGGTGATGCTACTCTTATGGTTCATGAAGGATACAGACTGGAAGAACAATACCAGTCTACGGGCAAGCTTCCGGAGATTGATGCAAATTCTTATGAAATGAGGATAGTTCAAGAACTTCTCATTTCCGGTTTGCAATCTGATCCTGAGAAATGGCATCGTATAGTTAAAAGATTGAAGGGAGTGAGTGAAGAAACTACCACCGGAGTTAATAGATTGTATCAGAAACTCGCTCATCAGGAATTGCTATTTCCTGCTATTAATGTCAATGATTCGGTAACAAAATCCAAGTTTGATAATCTTTATGGCTGTAGAGAATCTCTGGCAGATGGAATCAAGCGTGGAACTGATATAATGATTGCGGGGAAAGTGGTAATGGTATGTGGTTATGGTGATGTGGGAAAAGGCTGTGCCAAGTCTATGCGTGGTTTTGGTGCTCGCGTGGTGGTTAGCGAAATAGACCCAATTTGTGCCTTACAAGCTGCTATGGAAGGTTTTGAAGTGAATACAGTGGATTATATGGCGGATTATGCAGATATTTTTGTAACTGCTACCGGAAATTGTGATGTGATTAGAGTAGACCATATTCTCCGAATGAAAGAAGGGGCAATTGTTTGCAATATTGGCCATTTTGACAATGAGATTCAGGTGCAAAAGTTATATGAGTTAGAAGGCATCAAGCGCGAAAACATCAAACCTCAAGTGGATAAGATTTATCTGCCTAATGGAAAATATATTATCCTGCTTTCAGAAGGCAGATTAGTCAATCTTGGTAATGCTACTGGACATCCTTCCTTTGTTATGAGTTGCTCCTTTACCAATCAAGTCTTAGCGCAGATAGATTTGTGGCAAAATAATTATGAGATTGGAGTTTATACTCTTCCTAAGATACTGGATGAGGAAGTAGCAAGGTTACATCTGGATAAATTAGGTGTTGTGCTCACGCATTTAACACGTCAGCAAGCTGAATATATAAATGTCCCCATTTCCGGACCCTATAAGCCTGAGCATTATAGATATTAAGCTTTATGTCCACTCATAAACCAGTTGAGATAGAAGAGCTTTTTGGGAAAATAGAATTAGCACCTGAGAATCATTTCTGGTCAGTGATTCACACTAAACCGAGGTGCGAAAAGAAATTGGCTGAATATGCCCTAAAACATAATATATCCTACTATTTACCGCTCACTGAAAGCAGTCGTATCTATCAAAGAAGAAAAGTGACTTTTACTAAACCTATTTTTCCCGGTTATCTCTTTACTATCATTAATTTTTACACGAAAAGAGAACTTCTCTATTCTGGTTATATTGTCTCCTACATAAATGTTCCATCCCAGAAAGAACTGGTGGAAGAACTGAGAAATATATGGTTAACTCGTAATCGTAGAGTAGAGATGAGAGAAGCTATGTGGCTTTCAGAAGGACTGATGGTAGAGATAATAAATGGACCTCTTAAGGGTGTGAGTGGAATAGTTGAAAGTCATAAAAAATTGGAAGAGGTTCATCTTCAGGTGAACATTCTCCATCAAGCGGTCTCGGTTAAAGTTGATCCTCGTGATGTTAAAATTATAGGTGATTATGAAATTGTAGAAGAAGAAGAATGAAAAGGAAGATATTAATAACAGGCGGAGCAGGATTTATAGGCTCCAATGTCGCTGATGCCTATCTGGCTGATGGATATGAGGTAGTGGTGGTGGATGACCTTTCATCCGGTTCCTTAGAAAATCTTGATTCACGTGTGAAATTTTATCAGTTAAATATCTGTTCTCCTGCTCTGGAAGAGATATTTTCCAGAGAAAAACCTGATGTCGTAAATCATCATGCTGCCCAGATAAGTGTTCCTTATTCCATTGAAAATCCCATTAATGATGCTGAAATCAATTTAAAAGGATTCTTAAATGTTCTCCAATGTTCTGTAAAGCACGGTGTTAGAAAGGTTATTTTAATTTCTTCCGGTGGTGCTATCTATGGCGAAGCGGAAGAATATCCTGCTTCTGAAAACTGTCCTTTGAATCCTTTATCCATATATGCTATTCATAAATTGACCAGCGAATATTATGTCAGGTTTTTTCAATATCAATATAACTTAACCTATACCATATTGCGTTATGCCAATGTGTATGGACCCCGACAGGTAGCACAAAGCGAAGCTGGAGTAGTCTCAATTTTTATAGAAAAACTGCTCCATAACCAAGCTCCTATGCTTTATGCCTATCCTGATGAACCAGAAGGTATGATTAGAGATTATGTATATGTTAAAGATGTAGTTAGAGCTAATGTTGCAGCACTGGATAAAGGTGATAATGATGTCTTCAATATTGGAACAGGACAGGAAACTACTACTTCATTTCTTTACAGAACTATAGCCTGGCAATTAGGTACGGACCTCAGACCAATACCAGGTCCTCCCAGAAAGGGAGATTTACGACGTTCACTTTTAGATTGCTCTAAAGCCTTTAAAGAATTAGGCTGGAGTCCTCTTTATACTCTTGATGCTGGCATTAGAGAAACCATAGAGTTTTTTAAGAATAAGGAGTCTTTAAAATGAATATAGCAATGGTTGGCAGTGGATATGTAGGTTTGGTTAGTGGCACCTGTTTTGCGGAGATGGGAAACAGGGTAATATGCGTTGATAATGATCCGAGAAAGATTGAAATGCTAAGAAATAATATCGTACCTATCTATGAACCTGGATTACAGGAGCTCGTAGAACATAATGCAAAAGACGGAAGGTTGAGCTTTACTACCGATATTGCTGAAGCAGTTCAATCTTCTCAAATTATATTTATTGCCGTAGGAACACCTCCTGATGAAGATGGTTCAGCAGACCTTCAATATGTGTTGGCAGTGGCAAGAGATATTGCACGCTATATGCAGGATTATAAGATAATTGTAGATAAGTCTACCGTTCCTGTAGGCACAGCAGATTTAGTTAGAAAAACGGTTAAGGAAATATTGCAAGATAGAGGTGTAGATATAGATTTTGATGTGGTATCTAATCCTGAGTTTTTAAAAGAAGGTGCAGCCATTGAAGATTTTATGCGCCCAGATAGAATTATTATTGGTGCAGACAATCCTCGTGCGGCAGAAGTTTTGCGAGAACTATATCTATCTTTCAATAAGGTTAATGAACGTATCATAATTATGAGCACGCGTTCAGCAGAAATGACCAAATATGCTGCTAATGCTATGCTGGCAACAAAGATATCCTTTATTAATGAGCTTTCTCGTTTATGTGAAGCGACTGGGGCAGATATTTCCGAAGTCAGGATTGGCATCGGTTCCGATAGTCGCATTGGTTATAAATTTATATATCCAGGTGTGGGTTATGGCGGTTCCTGTTTTCCCAAGGATGTGAAAGCTCTAATTCATATGTTTCAAGAAAATAATCTGAATCCTCAATTATTAGAAGCGGTAGAAGAGATTAATAAAGAACAGAAAATGGTTCTGGTGGATAAAGTTAAGAGTCATTTTGGAGATAATCTTCAAGGGCTTACTTTTGCTATCTGGGGTTTATCTTTTAAACCTAAAACTGATGATATGAGAGAAGCTCCTTCTATTACTATTATAAATGCATTAGTGGAGGCTGGAGCTAATATTCAAGCTTATGATCCAGCTGCAATGAATGAGGCAAAGCGGATTTTCGGTTCTCAACCCAAGATACACTTTGCCACGGATGAATATGATGCACTTAAAGATGCTGATGCAATGTTGCTTTTAACTGAGTGGCATCAATTCCGTTATCCTGATTTTGAAAAGATTAAAGCAACTCTTCGTCAACCCATTATATTTGACGGTAGAAATCAATACGAGCCCAAGATGATGAAAGAGCTTGGTTTTAAATATTATTCTATAGGTCGTGTGTAAGTTTAGGTAGAGAGCGATTGATAACTTCTCAATGATACTTAAAAACATATTAATGAGCTGCTTTCATAGTCAGAATCGTTTATATAAAAGCTTTTAACCTTGCACCAAGATAAGAATGTCCTTGACACAGGGCACTTGAACTAATGAGGTGGCTTTTGAAAGAAAATCAAATAAAACAGGAGAATAAAATGTCCAACAATCTTGTGTATGGCACTATCAGTTCAAATGAAGCTATGGAACTGGAAGAGAAATATGGAGCTCATAATTATCACCCTCTACCAGTAGTGCTGGCAAAAGGAGAAGGAGTCTTTGTCTGGGACCCCGAAGGTAATAGATACTACGATTTCCTTTCTGCTTATTCTGCAGTTAATCAAGGACACTGCCATCCTAAGATAATCAATGCTTTAATTGAGCAGGCTAAAACCCTAACTCTTACTTCTCGTGCTTTTTATAATAACAAATTGGGTGAATTTGAAAAATATATCACCGAATTCTTTGGTTATGATATGGTATTACCTATGAATTCTGGAGCTGAGGGAGTGGAAACAGCTTTCAAATTGGCACGGAAATGGGCTTATGAGGTTAAGGGCGTGGAGAAAAATAGCGCTCTGGTAATCTTTGCGGAAAATAATTTTCATGGCCGGACTATGACAATGGTTTCTGCATCAACTGACCCTGATTGTTATGAAGGATATGGACCCTATCTACCTGGTATATTGAAGATACCTTATAATGATGTGGATGCTTTGAAGAATTGTCTGGAAAAGTATGGAGAAAATGTAGCAGCTTTTATCATTGAGCCCATTCAAGGAGAAGCAGGTGTTATAGTTCCTGAAGATGGATATCTCAAAGCTTGCTATGATCTTTGTAAGGTTCATAATGTCCTGTTTGTTGCAGATGAAATCCAAACAGGACTGGGCAGGACAGGGAAACTATTAGCATGCGACTATGAAGAAGTTAGACCGGATATTCTGGTTTTAGGTAAAGCACTTGGTGGTGGCGTTATTCCCGTTTCTGCTGTGCTTGCAGACAGGGATATAATGCTGGTTATAAAACCAGGTCAGCATGGCTCAACCTTTGGTGGTTATCCTTTAGCTTGTGCCGTAGCCAAAGCTTCTTTAGAAGTGGTGCAGGAGGAGAATCTGGCGCAGCGTTCTTTTGTGCTGGGTGAAAAATTCCGCACTGCACTAAGGGACATTCAGCACCCTATGCTAAAATTAGTACGGGGTAAAGGCTTATTAAATGCTATTGTGGTTGAACCGAAGAATAGCTATGAAGCCTGGGATATTTGTCTTAAATTGAAAGAAAAGGGTGTGCTCTGTAAACCAACTCATCGTCATATTATAAGACTTGCACCTCCTCTGGTCATTACAGAAGACCAGTTGATGGAAGTAACAGAAATTATTAAAAATGTATTTAATGAGATATAACCTATTGAAAACTAAATCAATGAGGACGGATGGATAAATCCGTCCTCCCATTTGCTGTTGATGGACAATCCTCAATTTCGTAGCGGTTTTGTTACCATTTTAGGTAAACCCAACACAGGTAAATCCACTCTTATGAATCGCCTGATAGGTGAAAAACTTTCCATTACTTCTCCAAAACCACAAACCACTCGTTATAATATTAAAGGAATTTTAAACCGGGATGATTGTCAGATTGTCTTTATTGACACTCCTGGCTATCTCAAACCACGATATAAATTGCAAGAGAAAATGCAGGATTTATGGTCAGAATCATATAAAGATGTAGATTTAATCCTGTTTATGAGTGATATTATCAGCTTTCCAACGGATTATGATTTAGAAGTGCTGGAGCTTCTTAAAAAAATCCCTATACCACAAATTGCTGTCTTTAATAAGATAGATTTGCAAAAGGATTATTCCCGTGAGTTCTTTATCAATCAATTACCAGAATCCTGTTCTAAAGCTTTTTTTATCTCTGCTACCAGAGGTGATGGAGTTCCTGAACTGATGGAGGCTATGCTACAATTTATTCCCTATCATCCTCCTTATTACAGTGAAGAACAGCTATCAGATTTACCTATGCGGTTTTTCGCTCAAGAATTTATCCGGGAAGCAATCTTTAATTATTTTAGTCAAGAAATACCCTATTCCACTGCTGTTCTGGTAGAAAAATTTAAAGAATTAGATGACAAAATCCATATTGATGCCGTGATTTGGCTGGAACGAGAAAGTCAAAAACCTATTATCATAGGGAAAAATGGAGCTGGTCTGGCAAAGATTAGAGATTATGCCGAACAACAACTTACGAATTTTATGGGCGTTCCAGTTATGGTTCATCTCTGGGTTAAAGTTAAACCTAAATGGCGCAAAAAACCTTCTGATTTGAAAGAACTTGGTTTTAAGTAGCGTTGCTTTTCTTCTATTCAGGAGCAGGAATTATATTGACACAAATCTTCTTTAAGCAATTGTAGCCATTAATTTGATATAGGCTATGTTTTTTATATTTCCAAAATACTCTTTGTGTGGTTATTAATATGGAGAAATATTCTGAAACCACTACGCTGGTGGTGGACATTGGAAATACGAACATAACCTGTGGTATATACCAGCAGGATGAAATGGTACGATTTGCACGTTTTTACAGTTCTGCACATCGTACTGCTGATGAATATTTCAGTTTGCTCATTCCCCTTCTGAATACTGAATCCCTTAATAATATTAATAGTATTGTCATTGGTTCTGTAGTTCCAGAACTGATGCGTATCTGGATGCATCTATTTCAAAAATACTTTAGTGCTGAGGTCTGGGAGATTAATGCACTCAGTCCGCTGGGTATTAGTTATAAAGTGGATGATCCCTCATTCATTGGTGCTGATTTAATAGCAAATGCTTTTGGGGCATTAAAAAAATATGATTCGGATTGTATCATTATTGACCTGGGAACTGCTACTACTATCCAATTTATAACTAAAGAAGGAAGCTTTGAAGGAACTGCTATTGCTCCAGGATTAAAAGTAAGTGCAGATGCCCTATTTGAAAGAGCAGCTCTACTTTCTCAAATTGAAATAGTTCCTCCCTCTGTTCTGTTAGGAACAAACACACGTGATGCTTTGCTTTCAGGAATAGTTAATGGTCACGCTTATATGCTGGAATGCTATATTCAACAGATTAAGACGCACTATGCTGATTGTCAAAAAATTATTACTATATTGACCGGTGGAATTGCTGATTTAGTCTCTCCGTTGGTTCCTTCTGTTGATATTGTAGATAAAACCATTACCTTAGACGGTTTTTATTTGGCTTACAAGACCATCCGTCATTAATTTGATGTTAAAGCGTTTTTGTCTCACTTTCATAATCCTGACAATTATCATTCTGGCTTTTGCTAAAGAACAACCCCAACCTCGCATCTATCTGGAAGGTTATCATCCTTTGATTTATAATAAAGTGGATGTTTATAAATTATATAAAGGATTGAATTATATAAAGAGCCAACCCTACTGGATAAGGGAATTTGAACCTGACACCAAAGAACAGATAAATTATCCTGAGGAGAAGGTTATTATTCATACTAAAATAGATGATTTTGACCTTGTTCCACCCCGGATTCTTTCTTTTGACACCTATTTTGCCAATCTGCAAGAAAAAGCCTTTTATAAGTCTATGCTTTCCCTTTATTTAACTCAAGCTCAACAGACTACCGTTACTAAAACCGGTATGATTAAAGAGTTTTCCATTGATCTTCCCTCTATTGCCGTTCCTAAAGCTGTGCAAAAAGTTTTAGGTTCTTCTGCAGGAAGATTGAACATAGATGGAACAGAAAAAATCAGTATGGAAGTGGGCAGCACAAAAAGAAAGAATGTGGCTATTTATGAAACTAATACAGCCAGTCAACTGGATATTAAAATGAGACAGGATACCAATCTTCGTTTAACTGGAACCATTGGTGAGAAGATTGGAGTTAATCTAAAATATAATAGTAATCAGGACCAGCAGTTTTTTGACCCTGATAATATCAACATTAAATACACCGGTACAGAAGATGAGTTATTTCAGACTATTGAAGGTGGAAATATAGCTCTTTCTTTACCAGGTTCTCGTTATATAAGCTATTCTGCTGCTTCACAGGGACTCTTTGGGATAACCTCAAAACTAAAATACAAAAATCTGGATTTAACTTTTATAGCCAGTACGGAAGAAGGACAAAAAAACACTCAACATTATGTGGGAACCAGTCAGGCTGATTCTACTATCTTTCGTAGTAGAGATTATGCACCCAGAACTATGTATTATCTGGCAAATCCTTATGATGTATATGAACTTTACACTCAAGCTGATGTTTCTTCCAATGTACCTGCAGGTTGGGTAAATAATGCAGTAAAAACAGACCCTACGGGTGCCTGGATAATTAAAAACCCTAATTTACTTCCCGCAAACGGTACTGTTAGGCTTTTTATTGATGATGGCAATGCAAATAATAATGTGGCAGCAGCAATTGGAGATACTATATTTTTCAGCCCTACTAACTATTATGTGCCTTATTATGATGAATTAATTGAAGGAACAGATTTTATCACGGATTATTCTGCTGGCATTATTCGCATTAATAGTAATGTTGACCGGAGAGCTACTATTGCTGTAAAATATACTCAAAAAGATGGTATTCCTGTTCCGGCAAATAGTGAAGCTCAGGATGGGATTCTACATGTTAAAGTCCTAAGAAGACGTAATCAAGAATATGACCCCCATGACCCAAATAATGTCTGGCACTATCAGATGCGTAATGTCTATGATATGCACAAGAATAACATTAAAAGTGATGGCTTTACCTTAGATATTTACACCTTAAATGTGGACTTGACCCGTAATTATCTGGTTCCAGATTCTCTTGCTACCAGTTATATTACCACTTATACGGATTACTTACGAATGGATAGCAATGGCGACGGCTTAATTAATGGTGATGACAATACAGTCAATTTATCTACCGGTCTCATTACCATACCTTTCATTCAACCTTTTGACCCGCTGGGTGATGGTATCATTTACACGGATGAAGGTGAAAGTATCAATTACCTGGATATATCATTTTATATGTCAGTTAAGGGTAAAATAGGACGAGAATATGTAGATTTATCCCAAGGAGGTATACTTAAAGGCAGTGTTTCCGTTAAAGTGAACGGCATCAAGCAGAAAGAGAATGTGGATTATCTGGTAGATTATGATTTTGGTAGAATCACTTTTTTGACTTCTGCGGGAAAAGATCCCGATGCTAAAATTGAAATTGATTATGAATATAGAAGCACTTTTGATATTTCCAGTAAGACCTTAACCGGAGTCAGAGCAGATTGGAATCTAACTGATTGGGCAAAACTTGGGGGAACTTTTATTTATCGATCTGAAAATGTTGCCGATAGACGTCCCCGAATTGGTAATGAAAACATTGAAATGTATATGACAGATATTGATGGGAGCTTAACTGTTAAACCTACATTTATTACGAGAATGTTAAATGCTTTACCCTTGATAAATACTACTGCTGATTCACGCATTACCCTTTCAGGTGAAATAGCTTATACCATACCTAATATCTATGGTGACCCTCATGGAAAGAAAAATGAAGCCTATATAGACGATATGGAAGCAATAATTGATTCTTATCCATTAGGAGTAACCATAGGTTCTTGGTCAATGGCAAGTAAACCCTGGAATACAAGTCTTGCCAAAGGAAGGACTATCTGGTATAATCCGAAAAATATTCATAGAGAACAAGTGGAAGATCCTGCTACTTTAACAGATAGGGAAAAAAAGGAATCTGTTACAGCTCTTGCTATTAAGGTTTTTCCTGCAAATTTAGGTATTGAGGGCTCTGAAGTGTGGAGTTGGGGTGGGGTTATGAAATATCTGGGTAATCAGCTGGATTTTTCACAAAAAAAATATATTGAATTAATGGTTAAAATTGATAGGAAAGCTAATGACCCAGTTGCTCATCCTGTTTTGCGTATTGATTTAGGAGATATCAATGAAGATTTTTACACTGAATATGGTGGCTTAAATGTGCTCAATACGGAAGATAAAAACCATGATGGTGTTCTAACTTTAGAGGAAGATACGGGTTTGGATGGAATTCCAGATGGTCATCCAGGAGACGACCCTAATGACCATGCAGACAACAGCATTGACCAGTTCGGAGATTATCCTTTTATTAATGGAACGGAAGGAAATAAGGTGCTGGATACCGAAGATTTGAATAATGATGGCGTTCTTAATACTTTAGATAGGTATTTTAGCTACTCCATTTCTCTTACTGATTCACAATATCTGGAAAGTGAAAATGAATATGGATGGCGTCTTTATCGTATTCCCTTAACTGATCCTTTAGTATACGAAATTGTTAATAATGCTCCTTCTGGAGCTGCTCCTACACTAAAGAAAATTTCCTATGGCAGAATAGTTGTTGAAACAGATGTGCCAGTTAAGGTTCTATTATACGATATTAATGTGGTCGGAAATAAATGGGAAGATTTCTATGTGCGCGATATTAATGGACATATAGTACCGAGTAATATTATCAATACCTATAATATCTCCTATCTTTCTGGTATCGTTAATAATCAAAGAAATAGTGCTCATTACACTTCACCTCCGGGAACTTATTATATTGAAGAACGAAGAGAATCAAGTGAATCTGCTCTATCTCTGGATATTCAAAACTTACAACCTGGACAACAGGTCCTTTTAAGACAGCGTTTATTTGAACCTTATAGTCTGCTTTCCTATAATAAAATAAAATTCTGGGTGTATCCAGAATTATCTTCATCCTCTCCTATTAATCCAGATTCTCTGGATATAATCTTCAGGATTGGAGCTGATAGCTTGAATTTTTATCAGGTAAGTGAACGTATTCATGTGGTTAACTATCTACCCAAAATGAATCGTAATTACTGGACTCAATTCACTTATGAACTGCAGGATTTCACAAAACTTAAAGAAATGTTCCCTGATGTTAATTCAGGAGAATACAGAGAAGATAATAAAATCTATTCGTTTAAAGGAACACCTACTTTAACAAATGTGCGAGATATTTATTTGGGACTGTATGTTCCAGATGATTTAAATATTCCCCAACCCTATAATGGGACCATCTATTTTAATGATATGCGAGTTGCGGAACCTTTTGAAGATGTCGGTGTGGCAAAAAGACTCTCACTGAATTCTGCCTTTGCTGATGTAATTACACTGGATATAGATTATGAGGATAAAAGTGAAAACTTCAATACTATTATACAACGAGGTAGAACCAATACTTTTACCAGCACTAAAACTCTTAATATCATGAATAAATTTTTCCTGAATAAATTATTTCCTAATGCCTGGGGTTTAGATATTCCTTTAAGTTTATCTCGTAATTATAATTTGGGTATACCAAGATTCCTTGCCAATTCTGACCTTCTATATGATAATATTTTAGACCCCGTGGAAAAAGATAGACAAAGAACAGAAAACTTAGTTTATGCTGCTGATTTCGGGTTCAGTCAACGTACCGCTCCTAAATCTCCTTTTTTGTTCTATACTGTTTATAGAACTTCTATCAGTGGTCGTATTGAGAAATCATACCGATACACTCCTACAACAGTGGATACCACTTTCAATTGGCGCGGAACTTTAAACTACAATCTTGGAATTCCTAGTGATAAAGTCAGTTTTATTCTCTTTAAAAACTACCGTATAGGGTGGTTTCCCAGTACTTTTAATAATAGCTTTACCCTGAGTAGTTCGGAACCGCAAAGTTATAACTGGGAAAAAAGAGAAGGGGTTTATGATTGGTATCCGCGAACTCAAACAGTTCCCACCAAGACTTTTACTTCTGACAATAATATCAGCTGGGGGCTTACTTCTGACATTTCTCTTTCAGCAAGAATAAATACCGAACGAGACCTCAAACAGAAGATTTACTGGCAAGATATTAATATCGGGAAGATGACTCGTTATGTGCAGGATTTAGGCTTGAACTACAATCCAAATTATCTCAGGAATTATATTAATTTAACTGCCAGTGCAAGTGCGCGTTATTCCGATTCACAAAGGAAATATTTCCAGAATACTGATGAGGGACAAATTACAATGTATCAGAGTGATGGAAACTCTAATAGAACTATCAGAACTAATTTGACACTGCTAAATTCCAGTTTATTATCATCTTGGGCAGTTAATCTTAGTTCTTCTCATTCTCGCAAAGAAGGTATGAAAAAGCAGGATGAAATAAAGGACTCTGATAAAGAACCAAAATCTCCTTCGGATGAAGATAAAAAGAAGAAAGAAGAAGAATGGAAAAAACAACAAGAAGAAACCGAAAAATATGGGGATAATGGGAAAGGTTATGAAAATGGATTTAAAGAAGAAATCTATTTTGGAAAAGAAGACATCCCAACCGAAGAACCAGGCTTTAAAGATAATAATGATTTAACTCAACCCCCCAAAGATAAAGATAAAGGAAAAGAGGAAACCTATTTTCCTGTCACTCTTTTAAACCTTTTTTCTAAAGTCAAAAATATCACAATGACTTATCAAAACTCATATATACAATCCTATTCAAGAAAAGATGATAGACCACCTTTCCTCTTTCAACTTGGATTACCTCATACTACTCCTGCAGGATATCTGGATTCTGTTAGCGATGATAACACTATTTCTATCGGAAGTGGCATCACTTTTTCCCGTAATTTTGATAGCATTATCTCCTATTCGTATAGTTTACAAAAAAACCGAGCAAATGCTTCAAATCAAACTGAAGTTATCACTTTTCCAGATTTAACCCTATCTTTTATCAATTTTGAAAATTGGTTCGGGATGAATAAATTCCTTAGTGGAGCAAGATTAAACACGGGACTGCAATATACTACCAGAGCAACTGGAGATTTGGATTGGATAGAACCTAAACAAGAATCTGTTTCCTTAGCTTTAAATCCACTCGTTGGTTTTACCGGCACTTTCTTTAGAAAAGTCAATACTAATATCAGTTATTCTATTACTTCCGGAACAAATACCACGGATATGGACACTTATGATATAGTAAAAACCAATCTTACCCATGCTGTAAATGGCAATATTTCTTATTCTTTCACTCAGGGAAAAGGATTTACTGTTCCCTTTACCCACAAGAAAATTCATATTAATAATGAACTTGTTTCCAGCTTATCTATTCTTTATGAAAAAAATTATGATAAAACTAAAGGAAGAGAAAGCTCTCAAGTAGACCGTGACTATACGCATTTTGCTATCAGTCCTTCTGCTACCTATCAATTTAATCCTGATATTCGCGGGGGTTTAACCGGAACCTGGGATCAATCATCAGATAATAAACGAGATACAGGTGTTCGTACTTTCAGTCTGGGTATATGGATAGAACTCAACCTTTAAAGAAAAACTTATAAACCTGAGATAAATATATTAATAAGATATCCTAATAATTATATATAATGATTTCACCTTATACATTATTTTAATATCCATAACTTATTGTATATCCGTTAGATAATTATATAATTATTTCCCTATTATGGGTTCTTTAGCTGAAATAAAAAAAGGGAATTTTTCCTCCTTATCAATGAATTTATTTAAATCGCAATTCAATGCAGTTACATAAATTATCCCGCAGCTACAATTCTTTCAAATCTCCTATATCCATCTTGTCTTAAAATTATTACCTCCCTTCCAGTTAATGTGTAGCTTATGTCCAGCTTATGTCCAACTCATGTCCAGCTTATGTCCGAATATGGACATAACTTATTCATCAGTAAGTTATAATATCCATAATTGAAGACAATATATCTTTCTTATAATCAAATTCTATATTTATCCGTATTATGCGATGAATATCTTTCCGAATAAAAGAAAATTGAATCAAAAGAATTGACAAAAAAAGGATATATTTTTTTATGAATAATGCCAGGCACAGTGCAATAACCGCTTGTGAAATATGTCAGGTCAGGAATGAAGCAGCATTAAGCAAGGCAGGTTATGTGCAACTGTTAGCCTGGCATTTTCAAAGTAAAGGTCAATATATTGCATAGTTTTTGAAACTTATATGTATATAAGAATAGGACACATAAATGAAAAAAATATTAGTTATAGCATTATTCCTTGTGAGTTCAGCTATAGCATTTTCATATCCTGTGCATATTACCAGCTGGGATATAGATTCTGATGTTAAAATACTGAATTCCCTCCAAATTAGCGTTGATAATGTTAATCGTAATACTGGCACTATTATTGTCTATGTGAGAGATGATAATGAATTTGATAAATTGCTGAATAATGGATTTAAAGCAGAAAAACTTCCTGATTTAGCCAGACAAAATGCACTGGAATTGCAGAAGATAGATTCTCTGGAACATACTAAAGATACCTACTACACTATCACTCAATACCAGCAATTTATGATAGATACAGCAAATCAATATTCTAATATCTGCTCTTTGATTCAAGCGGGCACCTCAGTTCAAGGCAGACCTATTTACTTTTTAAAGATAACGGATAATCCAGATATAGAAGAAGCTGAACCAGAATTCAAATATGTTTCTTCTATACATGGAGACGAAGTTGTGGGCTATGATATGTGTATTCGTTTAATTGAATTGCTAACTTCACAATATGGAATAGACCCTCGTATAACCAATTTAGTCAATAGCACTGAAATTTATATCTGCCCAATGATGAATCCTGATGGTTATGTTCTGGGGCAACGTTATAATGCTAATGGTGTTGACCTTAATAGAAATTTTCCTATGCCTACTGGTATTCAGCATCCAGATGGTAATCAATGGGCTCCAGAAACTATTGCTATAATGGATTTCTCCAATGCACACCATTTTGTGCTTTCTGCTAATTTTCACGGTGGTGCCTTGGTAGCAAATTATCCTTGGGATTACACTTATACTCTCACACCTGATAATGATGTGTTTATTCAAGCAGCTTTAACCTATACCAGTCACAATTCTTCTATGTATAATAGCACAGAATTTCCGCATGGTATCACTAATGGTGCCGCCTGGTATGTTATCACTGGCTCAATGCAGGACTGGAATTATGGTTACACTGATGATATGGATATTACAATGGAAATTGGGGAAAACAAATGGCCTCCAGCTTCACAACTTCCTTCTTTCTGGGCACTGAATCAAGAATCTATGCTTTCCTATCTGGAATTTGTGCATAAAGGAATTCATGGTTTGGTCACCTCAACTGCAGGGCAACCCTTAAATGCTGTAATTACAGTCCATGGCAACGATAAAGCTATACATACTGACCCAGATGTGGGAGATTATCATCGTTTATTGCTCCCAGGAAATTATACTCTCACTGCATCTGCCTATGGCTATATTCCTCAAACTGCTCAAATTACTGTACCTGCCTCTGGTGCTACTGAATACAACTTTATCCTTTCTCCTGCTGCAACCATAGATTTAATGGGTCAAATTCGTGATGTGGAAGGTTATGGAATTCCAAATTTAACTGTCACTTTGAATACGGTCCCTCCACGCAGTTCTACCGCTGATGCCAATGGAAGTTTTATGTTTATGCAAATTCCTGAAGGCTATTATCATATAATATTTAGTAATGCTAATACAACCTTATATGAAACTGATTTTTTACTTACCACAGAAAATAATAACTGCGTCTTTAATTTTATTGAGCCATTAGTGCTGTTCTATGACCCCTGTGAAAGCTTATCTAATTGGACTGCTTCAGGACCTTGGGGTGTAGTTACCTATCAGGGTGAAACTGTTATTACTGATTCTCCAAATGGGAATTATGGAAATAATGTTACCAGAATACTTCAATTAAATAATCCTATCTCACTGGAAAATATATTAAATCCAATTTTAAGTTTTAAAACTATCTATGCCCTGGAAAATGGATATGACTTTGTCTATGTGCAAGCTTCAAATAATGCCTCTAACTGGATTGATCTTGGTTGCTTAACTGGTACACAAAGTAGCTGGACCACTCTTTCTTATTCTCTTTCTCAGTTTATTGGACAAAATGTTTATATCCGGTTTAAGCTTACCTCTGATTATGGGATTACTGCAGATGGTATCTATCTTGATGATATAAAGATTTCTGGAATAGATGCCAATTTAATTGTATATGGTGATGTGGATGGAGATCGTATGGTATCAATGAATGATGTACAACTGCTTCTGGATTATATAGTTGGTTATGATTCTCTACCTGAAATTGATCCTCTTCCCTGGGAAAATAATCGTATTGCTGCTGCGGATGTGGATGGAAATGATATTTTGAACTCGGTTGATGCCTATTTTATTGCTCAATATATTCAGAATCCTCAATTTCGTTTTTATGTTCAAGGTGCACAACTGGATAACCTGCCAGAAGTCACTTTAACTATGGATGAGACAGGAGAAAATAACACCGTAGAAGCTGTCTTTCAAATCCTTCCAGAGAATAATTTAAAGTGTTTAGATTGGGGACTTGTTCCTTCTGATTCCTTATCCAATTTAACCATTGAGGAAAATCTGGGATTAATCTATCGCAGTGCCTTCAATCCTGAACAGGGTAAATATGCTTATATCAATCTTGGTTCACCTATAACCGAAGGTTTCACTATCAGTTATCAGACCCCAGCTGTCAGTATTGACTTCTTTTATAGTGTAAATGGTAGAGATAGTTCATTCACTATTCTTTCTGATACCAATGCTAACGACCCTCTCAATCCTGTTATACCTTTCAATCTTTCCCAAAATTATCCTAATCCTTTTAATCCTATAACTTACATCACTTTTTCCTTGCCCGAAAGAGCAAAAGCTTTTCTGGGAATTTATAACCTAAAAGGTCAGCTGGTAAAAACTTTAATCAATGGTGAAATGAATTCTGGAACTAATAGAGTGCAATGGAATGGCTTGGATGATGCTGGAAAACCTGTTAGCAGTGGAGTCTATTTCTATACCTTGCAAAGTGGAAACAAAACTATCACTTATAAGATGTTACTTCTTAAATAATCAATGCGAAAGGGTATTCTTTTTATCGTGGTCTTCTGTCTGGTTTTAGGCTTTAATGGATGCAAGTCTAAACCAGAAGAAAAATCGTTTGATAGCATTAAAGGAACAGAATTTAGAAAAGATGCGACCTTAACCATTACTGCACCTACGGGAGAAGTTAAAGCTATCTATGAAATAGAAATCGCTGCTACAGAAGCTGCTTGTACTCAAGGTTTGATGTATCGTGAATCTATGGCTGAAAATAGGGGAATGCTCTTTGACCCTAATGGTCCTTCTGAAACTCCTTTCTGGATGAAAAATACTTATATTCCTCTGGATATCATTTTTATTGATAAAGATAAAAAAATTATGCATATTGCAAAAAACAATACTCCTTTCAGCGAAGAAACAATAGCACCAAATGGAATCTATAGATATGTTCTGGAGCTCAATGCTGGACAAGCAGAAAAACATAATTTAAAAATTGGAGACCTGGTTCAATGGGAATGAAAAATCTATCTCGTTTTATACCTCTCGTTCTTCTTCTGATGCTGGTTTTTACACTTTGTTCTTGTGATAAGTCCTTCTCTCAAAAAGAGAATATAAACAGGGGAAAAAGTGAAGAAACTGAGCTTGCTTCATCGGAATCTTCACTCAATTACAGAGATTCCTTAACTGATTTAAATTCAGAGAATAATGGTTCTAAAACAATCGCTAATGTCCCTTTAACTCCTTATCCCTATACTAAATTAAACAGTTCTGAACTTCCTGATGTGGCAATTATTGTTGATGACTTTGGTTATAATGGAAAACTTCTGGAAAGGTTTGCTCAAGAATTACCTGCAGAAGTTGCTTTTGCTGTTCTTCCCAATCTTCCTTACACCAGAAAAGCCGGTGAAATTGCTTCCCAATATGGTCATCCCGTTTTGATTCACATTCCTATGGAAGGAACTGGCGTTCAGGAAAAGCAATGTATTAAAAATAATAGTTCCGCTGATGAAATAACCGCACTGCTGGATGATTTCTATGCCCAACTTCCTATGGCAGTCGGAGCTAATAATCATCAAGGAAGCAGTGTAACAGAAAATAGAGAAATTATGACCATAATTTTAGACTGGTTAAGTAAGCATAATCTCTTTTTTGTGGATAGTGCTACCAGTAAAAATTCCGTAGCTCAAAGCTTAGCTTATTCTCGTGGTTATCCAGCTCTGAAACGAGATATCTTTCTTGATGTGCCAGATGATACGGAACAAACCTTAGCTAATAAAATCTCCTCTTTAAATAAATATCAGGGAAGAAAAGAACCAATAATAATTATTACTCATTGCCATAACGAGAAAAAACTATCCAACCTCCAGAGTTTCATTCGTGAAATCAGAAGTCAGGGTCTACATTTAACCAACATTATCAACGCTAAAAATATAGCCGCTTAGAACTCAAACTCTTTAGCATTCCATATAACCGAAACAGACCTTAACTGATTATAAATGCAATTTTTAATCAGCTAAACTCTCTTTATAATCATTAAAAAGAGATTAAACAAGCAAATTTATTAATTTTATATATTTTATTGATATTATGGTATAATAATTGCTTTAATAATAAGAAGAGCAATTGAGGAGTTGAAAAAATGAAAAAAGTAAGTCTTGTTTTTTTATTATTGATTTTCACTCCTGTAATGTATCTCTTTTCAACTCTTGCTGATACTAAAATAGAAGAAACTCCCAACTACGAACAATATTTAAATGACAAAATAGCTTATCAAAATAGAGATAACTATTTAACCATCACACAATACTATCAATTTATGGAGGAAACCTCTAATAATTATGCTAATATTTGTCGTTTGATTACAGCAGGAACATCCGTTCAGGGAAGACCTATTTACTTTTTAAAAATAACTGATAATCCAGATATAGAAGAAGCTGAACCCGAGTTTAACTATATCTCTACTATTCATGGAGATGAAATTGTAGGTTATGATTTATGCATCAGATTAATCCAGTTATTAACTTCTGAATATGAGACCAATCCCAGTATTGCCAATATAGTGAACACCACCGAAATTTGGATTTGTCCTTTGCTTAATCCTGATGGTTATGTGCTACACAGAAGAAACAATGCCAGTAATATTGACCTTAATCGTAATTTTCCTCTGCCGAATGGAGAATTGCATCCTGATAGTAATCCGTGGGCTCCAGAAACGATTGCCATAATGAATCTTTTTAACGAACATAATTTTGTGCTTGGGGGTGAATTTCATGGTGGTGAATGTATAGTCTATTGTCCCTGGTCATACACTCGTTCCTCCACTGGTGAAAATGAGCTTTTGTACCACATTGCTTCAGAGTATTCAATCCATAATCCCTATTTAGGGAATAGTTTCTTTTATCCAAATAATATTTTTTGTGGATCAACTTCCTACCCTCTTCTGGGAACTTTGAATGATTGGGGCTATGCTTTCACCAGCAGTACTCAAATTACCTTTGAAATATACGAGATTAAATCACCACCCGCTTCAGAACTGCCTGGCTTGTGGAATGATAATAAAGAAGCAATGCTTTACTTTCTGGAATCGGTGCATCGTGGAGTTTATGGATTGGTGACTTCTAATACTGGAAGACCCCTGAAAGCTTCTATCTCTGTTCAAGATTGTAATAAAATTGTGTATTCAGACCCTGAGGTTGGTGATTATTATCGTTTACTGCTGCCTGGAACCTATAATATAACAGCTTATGCTGAAGGATATGAACCCCAAACCGTGCAAGTAACCGTTCCACTATCTGGTTCTATTGAATATAATTTTGCCCTTAATCCTGCAGTAACCGTGGATTTAAAAGGACAATTCAGAGATTTTGAGGGTAATTTAATTCCCTATACCGCAGTTACCCTAAACACCATTCCTGCTACCAATACTAATTTTAATTCCAAGGGGTTCTTCACTTTTAATGACCTTATGGAAGGATATTACAATATCCATTTCAGTAACAATAATGAGGACATCTATGAAACTAATTTCTTGCTTACCCAAGAGAAAAATGAAGCAGTTTTTACTCCTATAGAATCTTCTCTTATATTTTACGATTCCTGTGAAGATTTGTCTAACTGGAGTACTATAGGTCCTTGGGGAGTAACCAATTATCAAGGAGAAACAGTTATTGCCGATTCTCCTGCAGGTAATTATGTCCCTGGGGGAACTTATACTTTAACTCTGGCTAATCCTATCTCTCTGGAATTTATAAAGAAACCGGTATTGATGATTAAAGCTCGGTTTATTCTGATAAGGAAATGGGATAATGTCTATATTCAGGGCTCAACCGATGTAGAAAACTGGATAGATTTAGGAATTTTAACGGGATATGGATATGCCTGGGAAGAAATCTATTATCCTCTGAATCAGTTCTCTGGACATAATTTTTATCTACGCTTTGTTCTCCAGTCCAGGAATAATTATGGTTATGATGGGATTTATATAGATGAAATCAAGATTACAGGAATTGACTATAGTCAGGTTATTTATGGTGATGTGGATAGTGATGATTTAATCACTATGAATGATGTCCAGGTTCTGCTTCAATATCTGGTAGGATTTGATCCAGTGCCCTTGATTGATCCTCTTCCCTGGAGTGAGTATCGTATCCATTCTGCAGATGTGGATGATAATGAAGTCTTGGTTTCTGTGGATGCCTATCTAATCAGCCGCTACATTCAGAATCCCAAGTATCGTTACGAAGTCCAGAATGGGGAAGAACTTGAGCTACCTCAAATGACTATTTCCTTTGAGCTCATAGAAAATACATCAGAGACCGAAGTATTATTTTATCTAAATCCACCAAATGCTTTAAACTGCTTAAACTGGGAATTGACTCAAGCCGATTCTATCCAAAATTTAGGTATAGGGCTCATTCCAGAGCAAACTTTTTTATATGCTTTTAATCCTGAACAAGCTAAATTTGCCCTTATAAACCCTGAAAAAGCCCCTCTGGAAAGTTTCTCTCTTCATTTCAATACCAATCTCGCTAATATTGATTTTCTATATAATCTCAATGGACAAACTGGAGTTATTCACCTTCCTATAGGTACAAATCTTAACGATACTTTAACCCCTGAAATACCTTTTGCGCTTAATCAAAATTATCCCAATCCATTCAACTCTATCACCTGTATCAAGTTTTCTCTACCTGAAGAGAAAAAAACCTTCCTGGGAGTTTATAACATAAGAGGTCAACTGGTAAAGACTCTGATTAACGAAGTTAAAAGTTCAGGTGAGTATAATATTCTCTGGGATGGACGGGACAATTATGGACAATCAGTTAGCAGTGGCATATATTTTTGTATTTTGAAAAGTGGAGATAGGCTTCAAACTCGCAAAATGCTATATTTGAAATAAAACTACAGTTCTTTTAGAAGGAAGATACTTCATCACCTTCCAACCCCTTTTCTAGGTCTTCTCCAGTGACACCCATACTTTTTAGTTCTTACTTTCTTTTATTGCTTTCTGTTTTGAATAGATCATTTACTCGTTTCAAGAAGAAAATGGCTATCACATATTCTTTGAATTCAGATGCATTCATGTTACCGCGCAGAGACTCACATGTCTCTTCCGTAAATTGTTCCATTCAGATCAATGACAGTTTATGTGCTATTTATCCAAATACAATACTTATATTTCATTTTTGTACCTTTAACTTTTCAATGAGTTATGTTAATTTACTTGCGTTTTTTTAGTTATGAATGGAAAATATGTTCCACCGGCTTTGACCAAATCGACAATTTCATCTTTCTTGAATTTCAGAGTCTACTTCTCTTGTATGTGGGTATTTGGTGATTATCTATCCGATAATAAACTGTGTGGCTGTTAATTTCCTTGTATTTGCATATGTCTTTAATGTACAGCAAGCAGTCTTGCTAATGGTTAATCGTAACTCAATACTTTTTGATTGGCTATATGCTAGGTGATTTCCCAAGATCATGCAAATATTTCTTTTATTAATTTTATAATACATATCAAATTCATTCATATTTGTCACTATTTTTTTTCCGATTTATACCGTCCCGGTCTGTTTTGTTTGTACTAAAACTGAAAACTTATTGATAATATAGTTGACATAAATGCATATATAAATTAATGATAATATATGGGAAAGTATGATATGTTAATACCTTACATTAGCTATAGCTATTTCGAACATGCAAAAAAAATGTTGTCAGGTTCGTGTTTACTGCAAACGGCTCAACCTATACAGAATATTACTCTCAGTTTGATAACTTTATAAAAGAGGTTTACCAGTCTGATATCATGGATAATAATTATCTTGAGTATTTGAAACCCTATTTAATGGAAAATCAAAAGCGCAAAGATCTCATCACAACTTCAGATATCGAATTACTATTTGCCATTTTTACCTTATTATACCAGATGGAAGGGTTTCTACGAAGGATTATGATTAGCGCGATTGTATATAAAACATTTTACTATTTATTATTGAAATTCAATTCACTTATGTGTAGTATTAAAGCATAAGAGGTTTATATGCTAAAAATTACAAGTACAGATATAGTGCAATGGTCACAAAGAATCTCTAGTAGAAGCGAGTTACCTGAATTGATCAGAAGATTGATCTTAAGCACAATTGATATTTCGTCTATTGAACAAATATCTTTTCCTATTGGCGAAGACATAGGAAAAACTGGATATGATGGGACACTAAAAACTTCATCTCAAAATCCGTATGTTCCGTTAGGAAAATCTGTATGGGAGATAAGTACACAAAAAGATGTTGCTTCTAAAGCAAACTCTGATTACCAGAAGAGAACTGAACAAGAAACCGAGAAGCAAGACATTACATATGTTTTTGTCACATCAGAGAAATGGAGAGATAAGGATATTTGGATTGAAGAAAGAAATAAAGAAGGAAAATGGAAGGAAGTTAAAGCTTTTGATGCTTTGGATTTGGAATTATGGTTAAGTTTATCCATAGCTGCTTCTTTGTGGTTTGGTCAGTTAATTGGCAAATTAACCCCTGATTTTGAAACTCTTGAATCATATGCTACTGGATGGTTATCAACTTTTCGGTTTCCAATACCTATTGAAATAGCTCTAGCAGGAAGAGAAGAAACAATCAGTTCTATTCGAAATTTTCTTATATCACATTCCCAGGAGTTAAGACTTAAATCCCTTAATAAGGATGAATCAGTAATATTTTTATATGCAACTATTAAATCAATCGATAATGATGTATTGGTGAAATCCGCTTTAGCTAATTCTGTTGTTGTAAAATCAAGTGAAGCTATGAAACACTTAACTATGGAAACTTCACAAAATATGATAATTATTCCTTTATTTCCAAATCTTGGTGATCTCGTTATTTATGCTAAGATAAGGTATATTATACCATTAGCTCCTAATGATCCAGACGACAATAGAGATATTGCACTCCCGAAAATCCCTCGAGATAGCATTGATAAATACTTAAAGAGGGCTGGTATTTCTGAACATGAAGCATCAGTTCTTTCAAAGAACTCAGGAGGGTCGCTTTCAATACTAAGAAGGCTCATTACAAAATTTGAATTACCCGGTTGGGCTAAGAATAATAATGAATTCTTAAGACTTACTATCCCTATGATGTTTGTCCAATCCTGGAATACTGAATATGAAGGAGATAATACTATAATTGAACTTCTCTCATCATTATCAAAATCTGATTATGAGAGCAAACTAACCTTATTGCTAAATTCTATAGATAGCCCATTGTATAAAATTGGGAAAGAGTGGAAAGTATCATCAGTTTTGGGTTTATATTTTACTCTATTGAAATATACAATACCTAAAGATTGGGACCTGTTCAGTGAAATAGTTTTGGAAGTATATAGTGAACGCAATCCTGAATTAGATCTTGAACCACAGAAAAGGTATGCCGCAGACATTTATGGTAAAAAAAGGAAATACTCGAAAGAAATCAGAAAGGGTATAGCGCAATCGCTTATAGTGATTGCATTATATGGTAATTGTTCAAACTCTATTCCAAACAAAGACGCTCAGTTGTACATTAATCGTTTAGTTAAAGAAATTTTTACAAATCCAACCAAAGACCTCTGGTATTCATTAGGTGATGTACTTCCACTTTTGGCAGAAGCCTCTCCGCAAGTATTTATTAAAGCAGTAGAGGATTCACTTAATTCAGAAGAAAAAAATATAATTGGATTGTTTACGGAAACTGATAATATCATAACTTCCAGAAGCCAACATCATCAATTGTTATGGGCATTAGAAGCGCTGGCATGGGATAGTGAATACTTCCAAAGGTCAGTCCTTGCTTTATGTAGATTAACAATCCTCGATCCTGGTGGAAGATATTCTAATAGACCTTTCAACAGCTTACATTATATTTTTAAGTTGTGGATGCCACAAACTGAAGCAACAACAGAAACCCGCTTCAAAATGTTATCTAAAATCAATAGTGAGTTCCCTGAAATTGGTTGGAATTTATCTAAGAAACTATTACCCCAAAATCAAGATGTTGGTAGTTATACATATAGGTATCAATGGCGTGAGCTGAGCAAATCTGCAGATTCTAGAATAAACACATTAGAATACTACAACGATGTATGCCGCTTAATAGATGTTCTTATTCCAATGCTTAACTTATCAATTGATAGATGGTCTACCATTCTAGAATACTATGCTGAGATACCACCAGTTAAAAGAGATGAATTATTAGATTTCTTTAAGAAGAATATCAATAACTTGAATGACCCTAATTATAAATTTTACAATAAAATCAGAGAATTTATATCAAGACATCAAACTTCCAAAGATGCTGTTTGGGCTTTACCTGAAGAGGAGATTCAACCTCTTGAAGACTTATTCAACATGATAGAGCCTCAGACCCTAACTGCTAAATACAAATATTTGTTTGATGATGTCTATCCTAAATTAATAGACGGTATGGATCAGTTGAAAAAGGACGATAATTACTTAGACCAAATTAGAATTAATGCTGTAAAAGACATCTTAGAATTATCAGGATTTTCTGGGCTAGTCGCATTTAGTAACAATATAAACAATCAACAAACTTTAGCAAATGCAGTTGATTTAGAAATAATAAATAACAACATCAGCTCGATATTAGATAACCTTGAATCAGAGAACTTAGGTGAGTGTTATTTCTCGCAGTATCTATTACAAAAAGGCGCTAAATCATTTGGTCAAGAATGGGTAGAGGATTTAATTGATAGATTATTAAATGAGACACCAAGTGCAAAGAAGTTATTAAATCTTCTCCTTAGCTTTGACTCAGAAAGATGGCTATGGGATGTAATAGATTCCAAATGCCTTGGGGAGAAAAAAGACTATTGGAGTAAAGTGCAGGTCTTTCCTTTTAATAAAGAGTTAGAAGATGTCTATTATGTTATTAATGAGTTAATTAAAGTCAATAGATTCTACACTGCTTTGTATATTGCCCATCTTTTTAAAGATAAATTACAGGTTGATTATATTGTTGATTTACTAAATAAATCAGCAACCACAGAATGCGCTGAAAAAACAACAAATATGGTTTCATACTACATTGAGGAGCTATTAGAAACAGTCCAAAAAAATAACGAAATTTCTATGGAATCAAAACAAATGCTTGAATGGCAATATATAGACATTATTACTTCACCATATAGTAGAATTAGGCCGATTTCTCTACTAAATGAGATGTCACGAAATCCAGAATATTTCGTTGATGTACTAGGATTGATATATAAACCAAATCTCGTTAATGAGGAGCAACATGGAGATGAAAAGGATGAATCAAAGATAGATGACTCAATCATACAGCGCATAGCAAAAAATGCATATTATTTACTAGAATCATGGGATTTAATTCCAGGTTCTAACGAAGATGGGAAAATCGACTTCAATAAGCTGAGGGACTGGATTGAGGCAGTTCTTAAATTGAGTAAAGAAAGAGGATATTATGAAATTGCTTTGATAAAAATAGGCAAAGTACTCTCATATTCACCCTCAGAATTAAATGGACAGTGGCCCTGTGATGCAGTTTGTAAGATACTTGAATTATATAATAATGATATAATAAATCTTAATTTTAAGCTTGGATTAGAAAATCAGAGAGGCTTTACCGGTAGGGGATTGTATGAAGGTGGTGTGCAGGAAAGAGTTCTTGTTGAAAAATATGAAAAACTTGCTGTCATAATAAAAGATAAATATCCATTTGTTTTTGTATTGCTTAAGGATATTGCGATGGATTATGAGAGAGAGGCAAAAAGAGAAGATAGCGAGGCTGAAAAAAACAAATTTGAGTACCTATAATTGTTTATAATACTATTTTTGATATCCCTAATTACATAATAAGTATTACTTTATGCAAAATATGTGTCAAAAAAGGTTCATGAAAATGGTTTCTCTTGTATAAGGATGCATTACGATGACAAAAATTGCAGACAAAATGACACTTTTTGGTGTATTGCAACAACATTTCATGCAATAGACCCAGATTTTTGTTTTAAGTAATACTGAACTTCAAAAGGCAAAGTTTCAAGTTGTAAAAGTCTATGACGGTGATACTATAACTATTTCTGACGGTTTTCACGAAATTAGAGTGCGATTAATTGGAATAGATACTCCTGAAATGAATGAAAAAAATCCTGTCTTAAGAAATCTTGCCTATCAAGCAAAAGATTATCTTAGCTCATTAATCCTAGATCAATTTATCTATCTGCAGCTGGACCATTTTAATGAAAAGTCTATGCATCTGGATAAATTCGGTAGATTATTAGCTTATATCTACCGTTTTTCTGATAATCTCTTCGTTAATGCTCAGATGATAAGAATGGGTTTCAGTCAGGAGTATGAAAGATATGCCTTTGAACAGTTGCATTATTTTAGGAAATTAGCAACTCAAGCAAAAGCTGAGAAACTTGGAATCTGGGCCCTTAATAATAGCACAAAATTGTATGATGTTAAATATAATTCTGGAGTTTGTTTCTCTTCTTATGCCATAAATTTCATCAATAATAATGGAGTAAACCATTTAAAATTTTTCTTACTTTTTAGCTAACAAAATATTGGTTCTATTTCTTTATAATGATTGATTTATATCATTTCACTTTCATATATCCAAAATCATCCATTTGAAAAAGGTCTGGATTAAGGTGAACATCATCATTGCTATTGGTATATCTCACCAGTCCTCCTCTAAGACCAGAAAAAGCAACATATACTCTTTTTCCACTCAGTGGCTTTCCTGTAGATTTGGAAATCACTTGAACAGTAATCATATTTCCTCACTTGTAAGTAACTGGTATTGTTTTGTAAATACCATCAGAACTTAGAAACACATCATTCTCATAGATTTGCTCAATCATATAGTCTTCCAGGCTATCAAAGAAGTCTAAACCAAGGAATTGAATGAAGTTGACAATTGCGCCAGATAGTCCTGATTTATAGACAACTAACCTTACTCTCATCCACCTGTTCCAGGGTATTTGTGTCCCAGTCTGTGCAGAATTTGCACCTGCTCCAATGTAACTATCAGCATAGTATATAAATGCGCTGTTGGACTTATCTCTGATATCTACACCAACATTTGCACTGGGTCCATTGATGATCCAGATTGCAGAGCCTTGAATGGTTTCAGGGATAAAGAACATTTCAGTGTTCCCTAATATATTAGGATCAGGTGCCAGATGAGCCACATGATCCTGATTATCGTCGCTGATTGTAACTTGTGTTGGACTTTCAGAGCACGATATTATTAGGCTCATTATTAATAAAAACAAGAAAAGGGTGACACGTAGATTACGTTTTAAAGACATTTCTTACTCCTTTATGCTAACTTAATAATGGGTTTTCACTAATCGTTCCATTTCTCCCACTTGAATTTCATTCACATAAAAATATTATAAAATTCCTACATTATCTGTCAATGAGTTTTTTTTCAATAAATCTATGGTTATATAGTTGATTTTGTATAACTATTTATCATTAAATACATTATCTTGTAGAAGAATCGTGAGATTCAGTTTCTTGAACATAGTTAGGGTATCTAAATGTGTCATATATCAATAAAGTATGCCTTTGAGCAGTTGCATTATTTTAGAAAATTAGCATCTCAAGCAAAAGCTGAGAAAATCGGAATCTGGTCAATACTTTGCCGCACAAAATTATATCAATTAAGAAATAATTCAATAGCTTATTTACCTACTTTTACTTGAAGAAAAAAAAGGAAAATAGGGCAGACCCTTTATCTACTAAAGCAAATACAATATAAATACCACTTTTCATCCTGAATTCTATATATCTATTATAATTAATCTCCTTTATCTACTCGCATTATTTCCAGCTAATCTGGATTAATTTTGCTCCCCTGTTCACAATTCTCCCTTAGCTCTCTCTTAGCTCTTACTTAGCTAATTCCTTAAGAGAGAAGCAAGTAGGAGTTAAGTAACAAACGAGAACGGCTAAACCATTAAATGAGTGATAGTTAAGGGGAGCCCATAAAAATATTTTTCTTACTCTTTAGCTGATAAAATATAGGGTCTATTCCTTTATAATTATTGATTTAAATTAAATTCAGGAGGGTGAAATTAGAAAAATGGATAAGTTTATTTATCTTGACAAAATCATAATCCTAAGAATAAGAAATAATAGCGAGTGTGATAATAGATCTTTGGAAAATGCCTAATTAAGATATAATATATTGATAAATAATAAATAAATGATTATGGGAGTAGTGTATGTTCAAAAAGATTAGAAAAAGGAATGGTTCAATTGTTGATTTTGACCAGCAAAAGATTGTGCGAGCAATTCAGAAAGCTGGTGAAGCTACTGGAGAATTCCAGGAAGATACCGCAGAGCTTCTTGCTAATCGTGTGCTCAATTTATCTGCACAAATCATAAATACTGAAATTCCTGAAGTGGAACGCATTCAGGATATAGTAGAAGAAGTTTTGCTCGCTTCTCCCTATAAAAAGACGGCTAAAGCCTATATCATTTATCGTGACCAACATGCTCGTCTCCGAGAAATGTTTAATACCGGTGGAGTGCAATTAATTGATAAGTATCTGGAAAAACTTGATTGGCAGGTGAATGAGAATTCCAATATGGCATATTCTTTGCAGGGTTTGAATAATTATATCGCCAGTGAAATAAGCAAGACCTACTGGTTGAATAAGATTTATCCGCCAGAAATTCGCCAGGCACATCTGGAAGGTGATATTCATATTCACGACCTCGGTCTACTCTCGGTTTATTGTGTAGGATGGGATTTAATGGATTTATTGAGCACTGGCTTTTCTGGAGCTGAAGGAAAAGTGGAAAGTTCGCCTGCGAAACATTTTCGTAGTGCTTTGGGTCAGATTGTTAACTTTTTCTATACCCTTCAAGGTGAAGCTGCTGGAGCTCAGGCTTTTTCCAATTTTGACACCTTATTAGCACCTTTTATTCGTTATGACCATCTGGATTATAAAGAAGTGAAACAGGCTCTACAGGAATTTATCTTCAACATCAATGTTCCAACCAGGGTTGGATTTCAAACCCCATTTACCAATATTACGCTTGATTTAAAGCCCTCCTCACTATTTAAAGATATGCCTGTAATCATCGGAGGAAAACCTCAAGCTGAGACTTATGGTGAATTCCAAAAAGAGATGGATATTCTTAATCAAGCTTTTCTGGAAGTAATGATTGAAGGAGATGCCAAAGGAAGAGTTTTCACTTTTCCTATTCCAACCTATAATATCACCAAAGATTTTGATTGGGATGCCCCTCAATTGAACTATCTCTGGGAAGCCACCGCTAAATATGGTATTCCTTATTTTTCTAATTTTATCAATTCCGATATGGACCCTAACGATGCTCGTTCAATGTGCTGTCGTTTAAGATTAGATACCAGAAAATTGGCTTCTCGTGGAGGAGGACTTTTTGGTGCGAATCCATTAACTGGTTCTATAGGAGTAGTGACCATCAACTTGCCGAGAATAGGTTATAAAGCTAAAAATGAAGAAGAGTTTTTTGAATATCTGGAACCGGTTTTGGTTATTGCTAAAAACAGTTTGGAAATCAAGCGAAAAGTGCTTGAACGCTACACAGAAAACGGACTTTATCCCTACACTCGTTTTTATCTGAGGAATATCTATGAACGCTTTGGTGAATACTGGAAGAATCATTTTTCTACCATCGGAATCATAGGTATGAATGAAGCCTGTCAAAATCTTTTTGGCAAAAGCATTGCTACCCCTGAAGGAAGAGAGTTCGCTCTCAAAGTAATGGATTATCTACGCCAGAGATTGCTTGATTTTCAAGAAGAGACAGAATGCAACTACAATCTGGAAGCAACTCCTGCAGAAGGGGCAAGCTACCGTTTAGCTCTGCTGGATAAAAAGCATTTTTCCGATATTATCACCGCTAATTGCGATGATGAAGCTCCTTTTTATACCAATAGCACGCATCTGCCAGTGAATTATTCGGATGATATCTTTGAAGTGCTGGACCTGCAAGATGAACTGCAAACGAAATATACCGGTGGAACCGTCCTCCATATCTATGCTGGTGAAAGAGTTGAACAAGGAGAAAGCATTAAGAAACTGGTGAAAACAGTTTGTGAAAACTACCGTCTACCTTATTTTACTTTTTCTCCTACTTTCAGTATTTGTCCCCAGCATGGATATTTGATAGGTGAACAACCTATCTGTCCTCAATGCCACCAATCGACTGAAGTTTTCTCTCGGATAGTTGGTTATTTGCGTCCTGTTTCACAATGGAATGAAGGGAAAAAAGCAGAATTCAAATTGCGTAAAACCTTTCATCCAATCAAACATATAGAGACAAAAGAGCAGCATCAGGAGAAAACTCATCTTCCTTAAGGATTTGTTTTATGAAAATTGGAGGTTTCCAAAAATTTTCTTTGCTGGATTATCCAGGAGAACTGGCAGCTATTATCTTCACTCAAGGTTGCAATTTCCGCTGTCCTTATTGCCATAATCCTGAATTGGTGGATGTAGCAAAAGCTGATTCCCTATATCCAGAAAAACAGATTCTTGATTTTTTAAAAAGTAGAAAAGGAAAATTAACTGCTGTGGTTATCGGAGGTGGTGAACCTACACTTCAAGAAGATTTAGAGGATTTCTTAGATAAAATAAAGGCTATGAATTATCTCATCAAAGTAGATACCAATGGTTCTATCCCTGAAAGCATAGAAAATCTTGTAAACAAAGACTTAGTTGATTACTGGGCAATGGACCTTAAAGCACCAGAATCACTCTATCCTTTAGTCACACGAGCTGATATTCCTTTTTCCAGTATCTTGAAAAGTATGGAAATTATTAGAGAAAGCAGCAAAAGTTATGAATTTCGCACTACCTTTTTTGATAAACTTTTGCATTTAGAAGATTTAGAGAAAATCCAGAATCTTCTTCGTCCGGGCGATAAATTCTATCTACAAGAATGCCAGTATAGCAAGACTTTAGATAATCTTTCTTCTTCCGCTGAAATAGATAGTCCTTCCTTTCTTAATTGGCAAAATCAGTCCTTTCTTCAGTCTCTAATTCAATGGGGAAATAAAAATCAGGTTAAAATAGAGATTCGCAAGCTATAATATATGGATAAAATTCAGATTGAACCCTGGTTACTGCAGGTAAACAAACCTTCCCGCTACATAGACCAGGAAATTAATGCTATTAGAAAACCCTGGCAGAAGGTCAATTTTTGCTTTGTTTATCCTGATGTCTATGAAGTGGGCATTTCCAATCTCGGGCTAAAAATACTCTATTCTATAGTTAATCGCATTGAAGAGGTAATGGCTGATAGATGCTATCTTCCCTGGATTGATATGATAGAGATTATGCATCGTGAAAAAATTCCTCTATTTGGATTGGAAAGCAGAAATGCTTTAAAGGAATTTGACCTTATTGGCATTACTTTACAGAGCGAGATTACCTATAGCAATGTTCTGGAGACCTTAGATTTAGCCGGAATTCCTGTTTTTGCTAAAGATAGGGGAGAAGAATATCCAATTATTATGGCAGGAGGTCCTTGTGCTATCAATCCTTTGCCCTTACAGGATTTTATAGATGTATTCTTTATAGGAGAAGCAGAAGAGGCTATTAGGGAAATAGCAGAGATTTTTAAAAACAATCAAGGAAAAGAAAAAAGACTTCAAAAACTTGCAGAAATAGAAAGCTGCTATGTTCCTGCAATTCATTCTCCTCTCATCTCTCAAGGCTGGAAGGTTAAAGCAAGAAAATTTACCGCGTTTTCCCATTCTGATTTAATCCACAAACCTCAACTTCTACCCTGGCAAATAGCTACTCATCATCGCTGTGTTGCAGAACTTATGAGAGGCTGCTCACGTGGTTGTCGTTTTTGTCAGGCAGGCTATTTTTATAGACCTGTCCGCGAACGCTCGGCTAATATACTCATTGAAGATATTCTTTCTGAAATTAAAGAAAGCGGATGGGATGAAGCTGGATTACTTTCTCTTTCCAGTAGCGATTACAGTCAATTGAAAGAGGTTTTGCTTACCTTATTGAATTCAATAGATACCGATAGAACTCATATCTCTCTTCCTTCTTTGCGCGTGGATTCCTTAGATAGTGAGACAATTGATTTGATGAGAGAATTAGGAAGAGAAGGTTTAACTCTTGCTCCTGAAGCAGGTTCTCAACGCTTGCGTGATATAATAAATAAGAACCTTACGGAAGAAGAGATTTTAGCAGGTGTTAAGCTGGCTCAGGAACTCGGCTGGCAAAGGGTTAAACTCTATTTTATGATTGGTTTACCAGAAGAAACGGAAGATGATATTGATGCCATCATTGAACTTATCCAGAAAATCCAAAGTCAAAGCAGAAATAGGATGCAGATAAATGTAACCCTTTCTCCGTTCGTTCCGAAACCATTTACTCCTTTTCAATGGTCAGCTATGCTTTCTCAAGAGGAACTTTTAAATCGGTGTATTAAAATTAAGCAAGCATTCAAACGTTCGGGCAACATCAAAATCAAATACCATACCATAGAATCTTCCCTTCTGGAAGCTATCTTTGCCCGGGGTGATGAAAAAATAGATAAAGTCATATATGATGCCTGGAAATCAGGTGCATTCTTTGATGGTTGGAATGAATGTTTTAAATATGAACTCTGGGAACAAGCCTTTCAGAAAAATGGACTTTCCCCTGAAGAATACCTGCAAGAAAAGAAGTTAAATGAATCCTTACCCTGGGATTTTATTGACCTGGGACTTGACAAAGACTTTTTAAAAGAAGAATGGGAAAAAGCAAAAGAAGGGAAAACTACTCCCGATTGTCGTCAAACCTGCTCTCAATGTGGTGTTTGCATAGGTGAACTCAAAACTGAATTGTCTCCCCCTTTAACAAAACCTGCTAAAATACTATTTTCTGAGTCAATGAGTTCCAGAAAAGAAAAATCTAATATTCAATATCGCTATCGGGTCTTTTATTCACGAATGGATATTCAGCGCTTCATTTCTCATCTGGATTGGATGCGTATGCTTTTCCGTCTTGTTTCTAAAGCTCCTCTGGAGACAGTTTTCACTCAAGGATTCTCACCCCATCCCAAAATAAGCCTTTGTCCTCCTCTGCCTCTTGGTGTAGAAAGCATCTGCGAATATTTTGATATTTCTTTTTATTCACCCTATTCTGAAGAGGATATAATTAACGCTCTATCCTTAGAAAATATTCCCGGTTATAAAATCAATAAAATAGAAAGATTAATCTTTAAACCTAAACTTCCTTTTGCAGAATGGATTTCTATACAAATACCAAAAGAATATATTACTCATATAGAAAGCTCTCTTTCTACTTTTGAAAAAGAAGTTTCTCATCCTTTTATCAAAATAAAAGAAAATAAAACCACTACCTATGAGCTCAAGAAGATAATTTTAAAGACCTATGGGAAAAACCACCAGCTCTTTATCCTGAAGTCCTTAGAAAGCCCAGCGCTATATGATATGCTGGCAGAATTGTTAAGATTGGATAAAACTATTCTCTATACATTATCCCTTTGCCGAAGTGGCTGGACCTTCCTTTAATTATACAGATTCTGTTTAGCTCAGCAGAACAAAATTTAATCAGGTTTCCCTTATCTTTTCCTATTTTAATAATATTCCTTTTTTGATGTAGCTTTGCCCTGAACAATTCACTGGTAGTTCTCTAAATGCATAATTTTAAGAGTTTTCTCAGTCTCTCGCTCTACCGGAGCTGTATCTTAAACTCTGTATTACCGATCCGAAAGGAGATGTCTAATGGATGCCATTAGCGGCTGGATATACGGTAAACGCCTCCTGAGAGATTATCACAATCTATGTTTCCAAGGATATCACCGGATTCATAGAGCCCTTTGGTGAGGCTGCCTGGATGCTCCTCTACAAGGAGAAGTGGGGTTATTTGGAAGTCTATAACGATCTTGACCATCGTCTGGTCAATCTCTTCCTGCAGGTCAAGTATCATCCTGATGAGCTGATCAAGGAGCTGGACTGTCTCATAGCCAGCCGCAAAATCTTTGGCGATATCCTCAAGCAGGAAGGCCTTACCGAGATACAGCGGGCAGTAGCAGAGTCATTAACGGCAATCGGCTATCTGTCTTCCAAGCTATGAGATGGTTTTTTATTCTAAAGTGAAGTCGTAGGATCAGTATCTCTCAGGGTTTCTCGCAAGTAATCAACTTCTATATTGACAAGAATCAGCAGATTACTTATTTGACATCTGAGTATGTTTTTGTTAGATTGCTTGCTGAAAATGAGATATGAAGAACTCAGATAAATAAAAAACAAAATCAGGAAGGAGGAATGATGAAAAAGTATTTGTTTTGCCTATTCTTTCTATTGCTTATGGTAGTCACTTTGATGGGAGTACCCTATGAGCAAACAGAGGAATACATCCAAAAGCAAGCAATCTTAAACGAAAGGGCGGCAAGATTCAAAGCCGAAACTGGTTTTGAGGGAGATATCACTTATAATTACCAGTATATGAAGTTCTCCCACATAATTGGAAATTTTAGAGACATAGTTATAACAGCTCCGCAAGATACCGTTTATATGAAGCAGGTCTTTGATCGGGTTCTTGCCAAAGTAAAGCCCTATATCTCTGCACAAGAAGGACAGCTGTTCAGAGGAAAGATATCAAGCAACACTTATGGAACCGGGGTCAGATATGAACAAATTGTAAATGGATACAGGATCGAAGGAGGTTTTGGATATCTTAAGATGTATTATAATTTTGCCACATTTGAGCTGAGTATTGTCGATGATACAGCAGACATAAGCTCTGACATTATACCGATTAATATTAGCTTAAACCAGGCTGTTCAAATTGCCATTCAACGCTACGACCCCAATTATAACTATGATCCAAATAATGAGTTAACCCATCCTAGATCAAAATTAGTCTATTTTCCCATCCCAGGCGAAAATAACTCGTATCAGTGTAAGTTATGCTATATGATAGCATTTTGGGGGCTGACCGTTTTTATTGATCCCAGCTCAGGAGATATTATTCACACAAGGACATTGATTATGGAGGACTATCACTGCAACATTGATGGTGAAGTGTATGAATCTACTTATTCAGGATCTTATGTGAATTCATTGGGTTATGTCCCCATTCCCTATGTTATGGTATCGACCGATAATTTTTCTGGGTATACAAATAGTAATGGATATGTTGCCGTAGAAGATTCTACTTTAAACAATCTTAAAATCAAACTGAGCTATCAAGGTTTGTTAAGCTTATGTGAGTATCCTGATACAATACGAGTGAAAATCTCCGATAGTATAAATACTGTTCAAGATAGCATTTTTGCGAGGTTCGACGATAATCCATGTAATGGGTTAAATATATATTATCACACATTAGCCCAGTTTCATTCATTGGATAGTTTATCACCGTTTTCAGCCAACACATTTGGAATTAGGATTATCGGTAATATGCCATTAACAATGAACAATTATGGAGAATTTGATCCAGTATATAATGCAATTCGAATACGTCAAGACATTGGGCGATATTCCCATGTATCTCGACATGAACTCAGTCATGCTTTTGTCTATGATAAACTGAACGGTGCTTTTTTTCATAACACTGATTTATCCAAGAGAGCAATGGATGAGGCATTTGCAGTATACTTACCATGTTCAGTATTGGGCTCCAGCTTATACATAAACTCACCTAATAATGTCAATGATATTACATTTTATACGGTATCTGATGTATTGGTAAACTACTCTAGCATGTATCCTAATTCAATTATGAATGAAGAGTTTTATCAAGAGTATTTCTGTCGTTATCCCATTGCCTCCGCATGGTGGGAGATTAGAAACCTCCTTGGCAACACAGTTTTTGACCAGTTTCTCATTAATGCACTAATTTACGGTGTATCATATACTGAACCCCTAAGGTACAAGCCTCGTTATTTCTACAATATACTCATGAGGAAATCAACAACATCGAATCAGTTAATAATAGATAAAGCCTATTCAGACAGGGGTCTTCATTTTACACCCCAGGCAATCAGTGCCGGAGTATCCAATCCACCAGATGGTCGGGACAAGAACATGTTTCGGATCGGTGATCCGGTTCATGTGAAGGTCACAAACTGTCCCCAGAATACTCCTCTTACGGTTTATGTTGTTGAGGATCAGGATTATACTGATGGGATGAATATATCAGCTTTGAATGCAATCATCTGTCAGGTATCTGGTACTTCAGATAATGATGGAGTGTGGTATTCCAGCACTCCTGTAATGACTGCTTCAGATGTAGGAGATTACGACATCCTTGTTGATATTGGCAATAATGGGGTGCTGCATTTCGCCTATGTTGGAGCAAATATCCGGGATGGTTTTGATGGTCTCAATGGTCCCGGTTTCACTGTTTATGACGATGGGATAGATGTAGTGTTAGCCCTTGATCTTTCACAGAGTATGGTAGAGGAATGCGCAAACCTTCAACAACTAACAAGAAGTTTTATAAGTGCTATGCTACCTGGGGATAAGATTAATATTTTTGGTTTTAATGAAGGAACTCCTCCGAACTGGAGCGGAGGATTTACAAATTTATCCCCAACACTAACAGCGGAATTATACTCTATTACTTCATCAAATCAAAACTCTTATATCAATAGTGTAGGCTTACCAAGTGCAGGAGGTAATACAGATTTACTTGTCCCTTTTACTTATGGATACTATAGATTTGGCGCGCCAACAGAAAGAAAAAAGGGGATGGTACTGTTATCAGATGGAGAGCATCATCCAACAATAGACCTCGATAATCAATATAACCCCTATTACAGCAACCCACATAGTATGTATCATGTTAGCAATAGCATCAATTTATATTATATTCCCAGAAATATTGAATGCTATACCATGCGGTTCGGTAATATATCCAGTGGCATTGTGAATATGAGTAATATAGCATCTTGGGGGCATGGGGTGGCTTATCAGGTGCCACAATTATCAAATATGTCATTGATTGTAAGCCGTCTGCTCAATCGTTTGAGAGGCAATCCCCCATCATACGAGAATAATCACTCCATTCCGCCAAACTCCATCCAAACCTTACAAATCGTTGTTGATGATCTGGCTGATAATCTAAGAACTACTTTGATTTGGAGTACATCCGGTAACCCTAGCGCTAATTTGTTTACTTTGACTTCACCATCGGGGATTATTTATAATCAGCCAGAGTGTTTTGGTACTACAACACAAAAATATGCCATTGATGCACCAGAGAGTGGAATCTGGTGTGCAAGCATTACTAACAACTACTCGACAGCACAAACGTACAGCATAATAAGCGAGGTTGATTCTGATTTAACTGTTTCGGTTGAGGAAATCCCTGCAGTGTATCCGGTAGATTGTCCTTTGTTATTGCAAGTTTCAGTTTCAGATTATATTACACCTATTACTAGCGCTGTAGTTAGTGCTCTACTTAAGAGAGGTGAATGGCAGTTTTCGGTTGATCTTTATGATGATGGCAGCCACAATGATGGGATCGCTGGTGACGGCGTGTATGGAAATTATTTGTATGCCTACGCAGAGATAGTTAATGTATTCCCATCCTATCAGCAATATGGGGACTTCGATTTGTCAATTATTGTAGATATTCCTTCGATAAATGGGCGACGGGTTGTCAATCAGAATCTATACTTAAGTCCCACTCAACCAAACCCATATCCTCAAGTTACACGCAATCTACATAAAGGGTGGAACTGGGTTGGGTACCCTCGTCTACAAAGAGATGAGGTAGGAACATCAATTGATTATGCTAATGTTTCTTTGTTGCCTTTTCTTACAGATATTGTCTCATCAGATGGAATAGCAGAATATCGTAACAATCACTGGTGCTATTATGGATTGAATTCGCTTAATAGCAATGATGGTTATAAATTGCGAATTAATGATATCGACAACATAAGGCTGTTCGAGCTTGGCACTATCATTGATACTCTGATGGTGCATCAATTATACGAGGGGCATTGGAACTGGGTTACATATCCTTGCTATGAGACGGTCTATCCCTGGGAGGCATTGTCTGGAGTCATAGATAGGATAGATTACATCATGGCAGAAGATTGGAGTATGAAGAAAGATGGCGATGTCTGGGTTTATGATGGGGTTTCTCGTCCTCATTTGAAATATGGTGATTCTATCATGATACGAACCGTTAGAGATTGCGAATTTGTTTGGAACAATCCACTCACTACACCAATAATTGTTGATCCTCGTAAACCTTCATACTTCGTTTATGAAGACAAACCAAATTACGAAACAATTATGATTGAATCAATCGAAGGCAATCCGGATTATACTGAGATAGGAGTTTTTCAAGATGATTTGTGTATAGGAGCTAGAGTTAACGAAGCATATCCCATCCAGATACTGGCCTATTCTACTCCTGAAGAAGAAGGTGGAGGACCGTTGAGCTTTATGCTGTACTCGGAAGGTAAAAGCGCTGTATCAGTTAGTCCGGCTACTATTCACCCTGGCAATTACATCGTTAATGAGCCAACTATTGAGCCTGAATTATATGGCTTTCGTGTGTTAACACTAAAGACCAGCGACCAACTGATGCCCTCAGTGCTTGCTCTGCATTCAATTTATCCAAATCCGTTTAATCCTTCAACTACTATCAATTTCTCTTTGCCAAAAACAGCACCTGTCAAACTGGTCATTTACAATATCAGAGGTCAAAAGGTTAAAGACCTCTTGAACGAGTCACTAGAGTGTGGTAGTCACAGCGTAGTCTGGAATGGTCGGGATGATGGCAATCGACCTGTTGCATCTGGCATATATTTTGTTCGATTAGAGCAAAGTGGAGTAACCAAAATTAGTAAAATGATGCTTATGAAATAGTATCGAATGATAGTGCATAAAAAGGCTGCCTAAAAAATTGGCAGCCTTTCCTTTTCAATCAACCATGCATCTATCAAAACTGAAACCGCTTACAGGATTATCCTCAAGAACAAGGATGCCTATTCCTCTACTATAATAGATATAGCAGACGATGATGTTATCAGCTTTAGCAGCAAGCGGGGTAATAAGGAGAAACCCGATATCAAGACCGTTGATGTCCTGGCAGGGGATACCAATCAACTTCAGAGCAGGATAAAAGGCTAATTATCGACTATCCGGAGTTGTAGCCAATGGATGCCTTTGATCTGGACTTCTATTTCAAGAACAAAGCTCGGATCAGAGTACGCTATATCTGGAATACACTTCCTCTTGGTGTAGAAAGTATCTGCGAATATTTTGATATATCCTTATATTCCCCTTACACTCAGGAAGATATAATTAGCAGTCTCACTTTTCAATTGACAATTTCTTGATTTTGATTAATATGTCATTAAGATTAGCAGATTGACTAAGTGAGTGCTAAAAAATTAAAAAGGAGTTTTTAGTTCAACAATGAAGAAAAACCAGCTTAGATTACAAAAAACCTTAAAGGCTTTAGTAGATGAATATATCCAGACCTGTGAGCCGGTCTCATCTCGTATCCTGAATGAAAAGTATCTTCCTGAGGTAAGTTCTGCTACTTTACGTCTGGATTTGATGAAGCTGGAAGCAGAAAACAAAATACAACAACCATATACTTCTGCAGGCAGAATTCCTACTATAAAGGGTTTTAGAACTTATCTTCAGCTTATAGAACCGGATCACGCAAAAGTAAAGTTTGAGGATATGGATTTATTACGTAATCTGCTAATCAGACATTATAAAGATACTCCATTAGCTTTGCATTATATAATGAAACTGCTGGCTAAAGAGACTGACCAGCTTAGTTTTGTAGCTGAGCCAGAAGTTTCCAGTGGCTATCTGCAAAATCTGGAAGTATTTCCTATTGGCAATCAGAAATATATCTTTGTGATGAGTCTGGATTCTGGCTTGGACAAAACGGTTGTAATGAAGATTGATTATGATTTTACGGAAAGTCAGTTAAAGAAATTAGTGCAATATCTGAATGAAGAATTGATTGGTGAACGTATTTACGATATTGCCAATCGCATTATATTGGAAATGCAGGAAGATATGTATCAGGATAATGTTCTGGTCAGCACTTTCTTGAAGCAGTTACATAAAGCTTTTATTGAAATTAGCGATTTTTATATTCACTATGATGGTAGTATTAATTTTCTGGAACAACCAGAATTTGATTCAAAGCAAAATATACTTAACTTTATGAGTATGATACAGCGTCAGGATATATTGATTAATCTGATGCGTCGTTCGGATGATGGCGCAGGTGTTAAGGTTTTAATGGGAGAAGATTTTAATGTTCCTGAATGGAGCAATTTTAGCTTGATTTACGGGCGCTATGAAGTTTTTGGAATTCCTGGTTATTTAGGTGTGATAGCACCCATCAGGACTGCATATAGACATCTTATTCCCTTAATCCGTGATATAACTGTTACTATAACCGAAACAACTCATAAAGGATTAGTAGTATCAACAAAGGAGGAACAAATTGGCAACACAGAAGAAAAAAGCAGATATAATTTCAGATGAAAATAAAGAAAAAAAATCTCAAGATACACAACAGACTCAAAGAGAAGAAAAGGATGAGGAACTAAATACTAAGGAGCAGGAATTGATGAAAAGAATTGCTGAACTGGAGAAAGAATGTGCCGAATGGAAAGATAAGTATCTTAGAAGTATAGCGGAATTTGAAAATTATCGTCGTCGCAGTAATGAGGAAAAAGCGGACTGGATAAAGATGGCAACCCAGAAATTTGCACTGGAAATCTGTGAAGTGGCGGATAATTTTGAAAGGGCACTAAAGCAGGTTAGTGAAGATAAAAAGGATGATAGCTTTGTAAAAGGTATGATGATGATAGCAGATCAATTGAAAAAGGTGATGGAAAAAGAAGGTATCACCAAAATTGATGCTTTAGGAAAGCCCTTTGATCCAGCTATCCACGATGCTCTTGCTCATATTCCAAGTGAATATGATGAGAATACAGTGGCTGCAATTATCCAGAATGGATATATGATATATGATAAGTTACTTCGTCCAGCACGAGTAGCAGTATCATCTGGAAAAATAGAAAATAAGTCAGAAGAATCCGAACCTATGGAAAATAATGAAGTTCAAGATTCCAGCAGTGAAGATTCTAAGAATATAGAAATAGAAATTAAAGATTAAATAAACTCAAGGAGGAAAAATGGGAAAAATAATCGGTATAGATTTGGGAACAACTAACTCTTGTGTTGCTGTAGTAGAAGGCGGCAAACCAGTTGTTATAACCAATGCAGAAGGAAGTCGTACCACACCTTCCGTCGTAGCGTTTACTAAGGATGGTCAGCGTTTAGTGGGACAATTAGCCAAAAGACAGGCAATCACTAATCCTAAAAATACAGTGTATTCCATAAAACGTTTTATGGGCCGTCATTTTAGTGAAGTACAAAATGAAATAAAACAGGTGCCTTTCACTGTTAAAGAAGGCTTGAAAGGGCAAGCAGTTGTCCATATTGAAGTAGAAAATAGAGATTACACCCCTCAAGAGATTTCAGCAATGATTCTCACTAAGATGAAGGAAACTGCAGAAGCCTATTTAGGTCAAAAGGTGACTGAGGCAGTCATAACCGTTCCTGCCTATTTTAATGATAGTCAGCGTCAAGCAACTAAAGATGCGGGCACCATTGCAGGGTTGGATGTTAAGAGAATCATAAATGAGCCTACTGCTGCAGCTTTAGCTTATGGAATGGATACTAAAAAGGAAGAGAAAGTTGCAGTCTATGACCTGGGTGGAGGTACCTTTGATATCTCTATTCTGGATATTTCTCAAGGTGTGGTTGAAGTTCTTTCCACCAATGGGGACACTCATTTAGGTGGAGATGATTTTGACAAAAGAATCGTAGATTGGATTCTGGATAGATTTAAAAAAGAAGAAGGAATAGATTTGTCTAAGGACCCTATGGCAATGCAGCGTTTACGTGAAGCTGCAGAAAAAGCTAAAGTGGAACTATCTGGAACTCCAACTACTAATATAAATTTGCCTTTCATCACTGCAGATGCAACTGGTCCAAAACATCTAAATTATGATTTAACTCGTGCGGAATTCAACCGTTTAACATCTGATTTAGTAGAGCGCACTCTTGGTCCTTGTAAACAAGCTCTAAGTGATGCAAAATTGACGGTAGATGATATTCAGGAAGTTCTTATGGTTGGTGGAAGCACAAGAATTCCAGCTGTTCAGGAAGCAGTTGAAAAATTCTTTGGTAAAAAGCTGAACCACAGTCTGAATCCTGATGAAGTAGTTGCTATAGGTGCAGCTATTCAGGGTGCTATTCTTTCGGGAGATGAGAAGGTTAGCGATGTGCTGTTGCTGGATGTAACACCCTTAACCTTAGGAATTGAAACTCTCGGTGGTGTTATGACTCCTCTTATTCCCAGAAATACAACCATTCCTACCAAAAAGAGTCAGATATTCTCAACTGCAGCAGATAATCAGACTGCTGTCACTATTCATGTATTGCAAGGTGAAAGACCAATGGCAGCTGATAATAAATCTCTCGGTCGCTTTGACCTCGTGGGAATTCCACCTGCTCCCAGAGGAGTACCTCAGATTGAAGTTACCTTTGATATTGATGCTAATGGTATTCTTCATGTTTCGGCTAAGGATTTAGCCACGGGTAAAGAACAATCTATCCGTATTGACCGCACGGGAGATATCAGTAAAGATGATATTGATAGGATGATTAGAGATGCTGAATTGCATGCTGAAGAAGATAGAAAGCGTCAGGAATATGTCACTGCCAGAAATGAGCTTGACAACTTGATATTCAGCACAGAAAAGAACCTGAATGAATACGGTGATAAACTTCCTGCAGAGGAAAGAAGCGAACTGGAAGCCGAAATCAAGCATGCTAAAGATGTATTAGAAAAGGCGACTGATGCTAATGAGCTTAACGCTGTTAAAGATGAACTCTTAAAAAAGGCTCAACGCTTAGGTGAAATCATCTATTCTCAAGCTCAGCAACAAAGAGGAGCTGGAGCTAATAATGCTGATACTGGAACCTATGAACAGCAAGATTATGGTCAAAGCTCCAATGAAGAACAAGGATCTAATCAATCTGAAGGACCAATAGATGCTGATTTTGAGGTAATGGACGATAAATAATAGATATAATCGCACTCCGGCAGGATTTTTATCCTGTCGGAGTACTAATTTGATATTTTCTGGAGTTTAAATAGATGGCAAAAAGAGATTACTATGAAGTGCTCGGTGTCTCAAGGGATGCCAGTGAAGATGAGATAAAAAAAGCTTATCGCAAACTGGCAATGAAATATCATCCGGATAAAAATCCGGATAATAAAGAAGCAGAAGAGAAGTTCAAAGAAGCTTCCGAAGCCTATGAAGTTCTCTCAGATAAAGAAAAACGTCAATTATATGACCAATATGGTCATGCAGGAATAGACCAGCAATTTGGTAACGGCGGATTTAGCTGGAATGATTTCAGCCACTTTGATGATATCAGTGACCTTTTTGGTGGAGGGTTCAGTTCCATTTTTGATACCCTCTTTGGTGGTGGATTTAGTTCTCGTAGCAGAGAAAGTCAAAGGTATTCCAATCAGGGTGAAAATATTCAGATAGATTTAGCTTTAACCCTTAAGGAGATTGCTTTAGGGACGGAGAAAAAGGTAAGAATTACAGTCAAAGATATCTGTGACCAATGCAGAGGAACTGGAAGTGCTGATGGAAAAGCGGAGACCTGTCCTCAATGTCACGGAACTGGACAGGTGCGAACCGTGCGTCAATCGCTCTTCGGTCAAATGCAATCCATATCAGAATGTCCTTCTTGCAGAGGAGAAGGTAAAATTATCCGCAATAAATGTCCCAAGTGTATGGGAGAGGGTAGAATTAGTAAAAATAAGGAAATTAATGTCAAGATTCCTGCAGGAGTGGAAGAAAATCAGGTTATCCGACTTAGAGGTCAGGGCAATGTAGGTCCCAGAAATGGAAGTTATGGTGATATCCTGGTTGTCATTCATGAAAAACCGGATGAGCTTTTTGAAAGGGATGGAAATAACATTATCCTGGAACTTCCTATAACTGTTACTCAAGCTGTTCTGGGTGATGAAGTGATAGTCCCAACCTTAACTGGCACAGCAAAAATGAAGATTCCACCTGGAACTCAAAGTGGAAGAATCTTTCGCTTAAGAGGACAGGGTATTAAAGGACTAAATTCCTACAGTCGGGGAGATTTGTTGGTCAAAATCAAAGTTGTAGTGCCCACTAAGCTTTCCCGAGAAGAGATGGAACTTTATAATCGTTTAAAAGAGTTTGATAAGAAGCGAGAATTGAAGCCTGGTAAGAGCTTTAAAGAGAAATTGAGAGGCTTCTTTTTCTAATTAAAAACGAAGATGCCTTCAATATTTTATCCTTTCTTAGATGCCAATATGAAGCCAGGTGAGCAAATTCGCTTGGCTGGCGAAGAGTTTCATCACTGGGCTTATGTGGTTCATAGGCGTATCAAGGAAACTGTTATATTAAATTCTGGTAAGGGGATTATGGCTAAAGCCGAAGCAGTTAAAATTGAGCCTGCTTCTGCTTTATTAGAACTTACTGAGATTATAGATTGTCCCTATCCAGACTATCCTTTTGCCATAGCTTTTGCCTTACTGAAGAACCGTAATGATGAACTTATTATAGAAAAGTGCACAGAACTTGGAGTGAGCGCTCTTTTCCCCTTAATCACAGATTTATCTGTAAGAAAACCGTCTGCAAACACCTTATCTCGTTTTCAAAAAATAGCTATCTCAGCCATTAAACAATGTGACAATCCTTGGTTACCGGAAATATTTTCTCCGCAGGATTTAAGAGGTGCTTTAGCAAATATTAAAGCTCAAAGTTATAATCCTATTCTTTGTTCAGAGCGCAAACCAGAGCAATGGATGTTTGATTTATCAGCTGAGCAGGCAGGGAACCCTTGTTTTATGATAGGAGCAGAGGGTGGTTGGAGCGTAGAGGAATTTAATCTTATGCAGAATTTACCGGAAATTTGTTTAGCTCATCAGATTACCAGAGCAGAGACTGCTGCCATTGTTGCTTCAGCGCAATGGTTAGCTTTTGCTCAAAGACTGAAAATAAACACAAAAGCCAGTTAAATTAATTTCCCATTCTTTCTTCAATTAGACCCAACAAAGTTTCTTCATCTTGACATTCAGTTTGCAGACGAAGTGCCCGTAATTTATTCTTCAGTGGTGCATAAATCTGTAATTTGACCAGGTCCTTTTCCGTACAAAGAATATAATCTATCTGATATTTACTGCATAAACTGGAAAGTTTATTTATTTCTTTAATATCAGAATAAGCATAATGGTCTGGATAACGAAAGTGGTGTAGCCAGGAGATTCCATCTTTTTCAATATTATGTTCAAAGGATTCAGGATGAGCGATTCCACTTACCAGTATACATCTTTTCCCTTTAATATCTTTAGCAGTATAGAGATTATCCCTCGTATCTACATAACCTTTTCCTCTTATCCAACAATGAAAGGAAGTTTGGGGAAAAGAAGACCACCACTCTTTTTCCAAAGAAACTTCCTCTTCACCTTCTTTATGATTGATTATAATTATAGAGGAAAGAGGTATATTTTTTACTGGTTCTCTTAAATATCCTGCCGGAATCACTCTTCCATTTCCAATGCCCCATTTAGCATCAAAGCAAATAAAATCCAGGTCTCGCGCAATACTGAGATGTTGAAAAGCATCATCTAAGATAACTATTTCAGTATCTGGAAATGCTGCCAGTAAGAGTGAAACAGCAGCACAGCGTTGTTTTCCTACCACCACTGGAATTTCAGGCAAGCGAGAGGCAAGAAGATAGGCTTCATCTCCACAGGTCATTGCCTTATAGAAAATCTGTTTTCCATCAGAAATAACTGTTGGAGTTTCCTCTAAAGTTCCTTTATAACCTCTATGAGATACTCCAATCTTTATCCCTGATTTCTTTAATAATTCAGCCAGATACAGACAAAAAGGAGTTTTGCCACTACCACCACTCATTATGTTGCCTATACTGATAACAAAACAATCAGGATGCCAAGCTTGGGAACTGAGTTTTTTTCTTCTTTGAGTTTGGTAGATTTCATACAATTTACCTAATGGAGTCATCAGGTCGCTGAGCCAGGTTTTTTGCATTAAATGCTTATCAATAAAGGAAGGACTTATCAATTTTTCTTATTAGGTTTTAAGTGTTTATCTATAAGTTCTATCAATTTATCAAGTTCAAATGGCTTATAGAGTATTTCCTGCAATCCATCAGATTTTGCTCTTACCAAAACATGATTAGGGTCATATCCAAAACCAGTCATCATTATAACAGGCATTTGGGGATTGTGGTCTTTAATCCTCCAAAAAAGTTCATAGCCATCCATATCGGGCATTGCAATATCAGTTATCACTAAATCAACATTTCCAGCGATAATTTCTTTCAGAGCATCCATACCATTGCTGAATCCGATTATCTTCCACTCGGGTTTAATCTGTTCCAATTGGAGTTTTAAATTTTCTACTAAATCTTCTTCATCATCAACAATACAAATAGTTTTCATTGTTTGGATTGCTCTCCTAAAAAGATATCTCGGATTTGACGATACTTAGCTAAAGCCTTATCTATTATTTCTTCTGGTAAATGCGGAGCAGGAGGTTTTTTATTCCAACCAATACTTTCCAGATAATCGCGCACTATCTGTTTATCAAAGCTTACGGGACCTTTTCCCGAATTATATGCTTCCAAATCCCAAAAACGAGAAGAATCAGGTGTAAGTGCTTCATCAGCTAAAAGTATCTCTCCTTCTTTGGTTCCGAACTCAAATTTGGTGTCAGCTAAAATGATTCCTTTGGGTAGTAAAAAGTTGTAGCCGTAATCATAGAGAGCAAGGGATTTATCTCTCAAAAATTCAGCAATAAATTTATCCATATGATTGAGCATCTCTTGATAACTGATATTTATGTCGTGTCCCTCAGTGATTTTGACGGAAGGTGTAAAAATAGGTTGAGGTAGTTTTTGATTTTCTTTCAGTCCAGATGGCATAACTTCACCTCCAACAGTTCCGGAATGGGAATATTCATTCCAGGCAGAACCACTGATGTATCCTCTAACTATGCATTCTACAGGTATCATTCGGAGCTTTTGCACCAACATACTTCTACCTTCCAGATAATCTTTATAAGGTTGAAATTCTTCTGGATAATCTTCGGTCTTATCACTTATAAAATGATTGGGAACAATATGGGAAGTTGTTTTAAAAACATAAGCAGCAATCTGATTGAGTATTATTCCTTTGCCAGGAATTGGGTCTGGAAAAACTACATCAAAAGCAGAAATGCGGTCACTGGTCACCATTAAAACGGTCTCACCAAGATCATACATATCTCGCACTTTTCCCTGACGACTTTGCTTTACAATTGGTAACTTACTTAATATCTCATACATTGCTTATCCTTTATAATTTTGAATATAATATTCATAGAGTAATCTTGCTTCATCGGTTTTATTTAAATTGATGGCTAATCTCTCGTTGGGTCTATAATATATTGGTTCTACTGGGAATTTATAGATTTTATCCTTAAATTTACACCAGCTAAGTAGACCATTTTCCACCCCAAAATCTTCCGTTTGATATGATAAAGTCTTGGTTAGATAGAGAAATTTTAGCCAATCTCTATATTTTGCAAAGTTTTCAACTTCGCTGGTAATAAGATCTTCCTTTTCAAATTCCAGTTCATTGAAATACTTTTCTTTTTCTTTAGTAAGCATTTCCAGGATACTATTGTCAGGATGAAGATAGGCTTCCCAGAGGAGAGATTCTAACTTATTTAATTCTTCCACATCTTCCACTTCACCTTCTTCATCCAAAGCTTCACAATAACCTCTACAGATTCCTTTATCCAATTTGTCACAAGGATAGTAAGAAGTTTCGCAAAAGGGAAGTTTCAGTATACGAGAAATGCTATCCATTATATCCATCAAGAAAAAACGACTTCTCCAGGGTCCTGCATAAGTCCAATCACCATTAGTGTCAGATTGGATGGATACAAAAGGGAAATGATATGCGTCAAGAGCGAGGTAGACATATTCTTTCCAGGGTGCAGTCACATCTTGAAAAGGAGGATTATATTCCTGAACAAAGACTTTGTAATGAAATAAGGCATCTACCGAACGAGAATAAGGCTCTATCTCTATATATTCAGCAGCCAGTGAAGCCGTTCTAAAAGATTCATCCTGTTCAGCTTTTCTGCTTATATTATGCAAACGCTGGCTAATATTTGGTGTAAAACCACACCAGAGAGCAAGGTCTTCTTTTTTAAAACAAAAAAACACCCATCCAGATGGAAGCTTAATATCCTCTGGTATTTGATTATTTTCCCATTTGACTTTTATCATACGGACATAGTTTTGGCAAAAGTCTTTGTGTCAATCAGAAAGTTCTGGTTAAAAGGCTTTCTTCTCTCATAAGCTAAAATGGATTAGCTGTTTTGTCATTTTAACGAGATTTCATTAGCCAGGTCATTAAAAAATAACCAGCTACCATTACTGCAGTGGAAAGGAAAAAAGAAAGAAAGAAATTCCAGTTCCGTTTTAGCAGAATGGGGAATAGAATGAAGAATAGTAAAGAAGGCAGAACCAACCAGAAAATATCAATGGAGAGTTCTGCAATCTTTCCCGTATCTTTCGTCTCAAAATACATCCAGAGTATAGCGAGAAAGGAGACCAATGGAATAGAAGCAAAAATCGCTCCTATAAAACTACTTCTTTTAGAAACTTCACTTATCAGAACAATCAAACCAGCAGATATAATAACTTTTAATAAATAATACATTATTCAATCACTCCTCCTCCAAGAAGCAAATCACCTTTATAAAAAACGGCAAATTGTCCTGGAGTTATGGATAGTTGAGGTTCATCAAACTGGACTTCTACTCTATTTTCTGAAAAAGGTAGCAAAGTTCCTGAAGCTGCATTATGAGCTAATCTTATCTTTGTTTCTGCTCTTATTTCTTCTTGTAAATCAGGGATAGAAACCCAGTTTATATCACGGGCAATAAGTCTATCCTTGTAAAGTTCCTTAATAGGTCCTACAATCAATCTGTTATGTTTAGCATCAATTCCAACCACATAATAAGGTTCAGTCATTCCGCTGATTCCTAAATGTTTCCGTTGTCCTATAGTGTAATTTACCAAGCCCTGATGATATCCTAACACTTTGCCAGTGCTGTCTATAATTTCTCCTGCTGTAAAAGCATTAGCTGGAAAGATATAAGGATAAACAGAGGAATCTATAAAGTCCTGACTTTCTTCTCGTTCCCTGAGGAATCCCAAACCTATATCAGTAGCAATTTGTTTTATCTCTTCTTTTGTTCTTTCACCGAGAGGGAAAAGAGCTCTACTAAGTTGTTCCTGAGTCAATAAGCAGAGGAAATAAGATTGGTCCTTAAGAGTATCTTTCCCTTTAAGAAGCTGCCAGCGATGGAGTTCATTATCATAGTTCTTTCTTGCATAATGTCCCGTAGCAAAATAATCAAAATCCAATCCCTGTCTTTTTATTCCTTCATAGAAAGCAGCAAACTTTATATGAGCATTGCAGATAACACAGGGATTAGGTGTTTTTCCATTCATATAGCTGGAAATAAAATAAGTTAGTACTATATCCTTAAACTCTTTTCTTAAGTTTATGACTGTATGCTCTATATTCAGTTGAGAAGCAATCTTGAGAGCTGATTTTATATTTTCTTCTTCTTGTGGTCCGTAACAACCTTGTGAACACCATTTGGATGCTAAAGCAATATCATCCCAGAAGGACATTGTAGCACCGATAACTTCATATCCTTGTTCTTTTAATAAAAAAGCACTAACAGCAGAATCAATGCCTCCACTAAGTGCTACCACTACTTTTTTCATCCATAAACCTCAAAAAAGCTCTCCAGTTGTAAAAGAGTTCTGCTATCAAGTTCTTCCGGACGGTCTCCTTCCAGGTTCAAGAAGGGTATCTTTATGTGTTTTTTCAAAAGGATATTATCAATCTGCAGATGACAAAAAGATTGAGTGTAGCTAATCACCATATCTATTTTTCTTAAATTCAATTGTGAGAGTATATCTTCCAGGCGAGCAAAAACTCCATAAGGATAGGTGTAGACTAAATATTGTTCTACTATATCCGAACAGAGATAGGGCATAGAAAATTGTCTTTGTACCTCATTAAAGATAACTCTACCACCAAGTTCTTCAATGCGGTCATAGAGGTCATGATAAATAGGAGGAACACCCAGATAGGCACAGCGATGTTTAGGTATAGAAGGATTGCGTCTGGATGCCTCTTCCATAAAAGAAGTTAAATCCTCTTCAAACTTATCGGGATTACCCCTAAAATCGGAAGAATTAACCAGCCAGTAATGATTTTCTTTTCCTGTTATCAATCCTTCTTTCCAGGTCCATTCATCCAAAGTTATCAATTTAGTTCTAATGTCATCCAGTCGTTTTTTAACCTTCATCACCTCATCTCTTGAGACTTCAAAGTGTTCTTCCAGCTTTCTGATTTCTGCATTTAGAGCATCATAGGTTCGTTCTTGAGGGAAGGAAAAGTGATAGATAGGAAGTCCTTCTTCAGCTAACATAGCGGTTAAAGATATACCGTTAGAACAATCTCCTTGGGAAATTCCTATCACTTCATCCAGATTAGCGGAAAGTGCAGCAGCAAAATTGCCTTTAATCCAAGCGCAGATGGTGCGGGGAAATCCTTTCAATTCAGCTTTACGAATATATTCGGTAGAATTTCCTTCCACAAAGATATTATTTAGGTCAATGGGTGTATAACCTGCCGCATAGACAACTTCTACGGGGAAGGAAGAAGTGAAGCCAATCCTTTTATTTATCATAATATTGATAGTATAATTCTAAATATTTTTCTTCCATATCATCAATCAGTTCTTTCAACTGAGTCATTGTTTCTTCCAGTTCTTTCAGTTGTTTTTGTAATAATTTTACCTTTTCTGGTGAGGAATAGGTAGTAGATTGAGATAGTTCGTATTGAATTTCCTGCATCTCTTCTATTAACAGTTCATATTCTCTGCTACTTTCTTCAATTTTGCCAAGAATGCTGCGCATATGCCAGGGATTGATGCGGTTTTTTCGTTTACGGGGTGGGGGAGGAGTCTTAGTTGCTTCTGGTTTTTCAAATGCCAGATTCATCGCTTCTTCCCAGTTGCCAATGTATTCTTGAATAGTTGTGTAGAAACCATTTTCAGCTTTGAGCTTGCGAAATACCCAGAATTTGGTAGTCAGTTCTTTCATAAACCAGCGGTCGTGAGTTACAAAGATAAAAGTTCCATTATAGTTTTTTAAAGCCTCCATTAACGATTCTGTCATCTGCAGGTCAAGATGATTGGTAGGTTCATCCAAAAGTAATAGGTTAGGTTGCGTGTGAATTAATCGGCAAAGATAAAGCCGGGATTGTTCACCTCCACTTAATCGTTCAACCTTTTTATCAATATCATCGTCGTAAAATCCAAAACGAGCTAACCAGCTTCTCACATAACCTATAGTTGCTTCAGGAATAATTTGCCAGATAGTATCCAGCACGGTTAGCTCAGGGTCTAAGTCATTCTGTTGCTGGTCAAAATATCCTATATCCAAACTTGCTCCCACTTTAAGAGTTCCACTAAAGATGTCGCTATCCTGTAAAAGGACCTTTAATAAAGAAGTTTTTCCGCAACCATTAGGACCTAAAATGCAGATTCTATCCTTATAATTGACGGTTAGATTGATATCTCTTGCCAGTTCTTTATCAGGAGGAATGCCATAAGAGACATTTTCCAGAATATAGATATCATTTCCGCTGCGCTTATTGGCTTCTATGGAGAGCTTTATAGATTTCTGGTCAGACGGTTTTTTTACTATTTCCATTCGTTCTAATTGCTTTAAACGGGATTTAGCTAAATTGCTACGATTTCCCGCAATGTTTTGCCGGATGAAATTCTCTGTCTCTTCAATATATTTCTTTTGCTGCTCATATTGTCGTGCTTGAGAAAGTTGAGCAATCTCATCTGCCTTACGAAAAGTAGTATAATTTCCCTTGGTAACAGTCAATTGACCATCACGCAAGCACCATATAGTTTTAACCGTATTATCCAGAAACTGACGGTCGTGAGAGACAACAATAAAAGGTTTTTTCAAATTTTGTAGATATTTTTCCAGCCAGGTTATCATTTCTAAATCAAGATGATTGGTTGGCTCATCCATCATAATCAGGTCACCGTTAGTCAATAAAACATTTGCTAAAGCAATTCTGGTTTGTTCTCCTCCACTAAATTCTCCGCATTTTCGATTCCAGCTTTCCGGAGGTATATTAAGTGAAGTGAGCACATATTTAATCTCATTCTCAAAATCATAACCTCCATAATAGGTATATTGTTCTATTACCTCATTTAATTCTGCTTCAATTTCTTCGTCAGGATTCTTATTCAATTCCTCGGATAATCTTTCTATTTCTCTTTCCAATCTCAGAAGTTCGGGACGAGCAGAGCGAATATATTCTATAAGAACCCGATTGGATAAGGGATGATAGTCCTGAGGAAGGTATGCAATATTACAATATTTAGCTTTTTGCACCTTTCCAGAAGAGGGCGTTTGCATTCCATATAACACTTTGAGTAATGTGCTTTTCCCGGAACCATTCGCTCCAATCAAACCTATCTTGCTATTATGCTCCAGGCTGCAATTAATGTTCCTAAGAATAGATTTACCACTGAATTCTACAGATACATCTATAGCACGAATAAGACTCATAATTGTTCCCCGGTTTTAAAATTATCAAAATATGATTATATAATCTATTTATTTTATTTATCATAATATTATTTAACCATTTTCCAGCTATTCTCTCATTGTCAATTTATATTTAAATCCCGATTTGATTTTGGAGGTTATGCCTTCATTAGTGGTGTAAAATTGGTAAGGCAGAAGGAGAAAAAAATGAGCCACATTCAACTCTTTGTTTATTGGGAACTAATAAAATAATACAAGGGAAAGAGATATATCTCAATTTGAAATAATCATGATATCGTTTTAAAAAAATCGTGATATCACAGACCATCAAAAACTTCGATTTGAAAAATATTTGACACAATTTGAAAAAAATAAGTGAGAACGCATATAAATAAAAGAAGAGAATAGAAGAGAAATTTGTCAAAAACCTTGACTGTTTCTTTGAAAGATATTTTAAGGAAATTATGTAATCATAGTTAAGATGTAAAATGTATTTAGATTTTTCTGTTTTTTTGTAGTGAGAATTGAAACAAAACATTAAATCAATAAATTGACCTTAGGGTCAAAATAAAAAAGGAGATCACTACAATGATCAAGTTCAAAAAATTGTCATCCCCCCCGAGAATACCACTTATAAGTGTTATAAACTCGGATTAGCAACTTCAAGCGTAAACACAAAGCGTAAGAATTTAAAGCTTTTAGTTCTTATTATAGCTTTGGTGTTTACTGTATCTCTTTTATCAGCAGATTGCAGGTTATTAGCTTTAATGGGATTAAACAATAATGACCTTTCTTCTTATACTTTAGAATCTTGGAATGATTTTACCGAGCCCTGCCTGGAAAGATTGCAGGCTCTTGGCTCTGATAATTGCTTAGTAAGGATAATGCTATGAAGATAATTATAATAATGCTGCTATTTGTCCCCTTGTGCATCCAGGCAGCTATTCTAAATGTTGCACTTGACGGAACCCAGCCATACACTTCTATACAAACTGCAATCAATGCCTCCATAGATCAGGATACTATTTTGGTTTATCCTGGCAGGTATTATGAAAATATAGAAATTAGTGGCAGACAATTAACTGTTGGTAGTTTGGAACTAATTACTGGTGACAGCACTTATATTGCCCAAACAATAGTGGACGGTAATCAAAGCGGAAGTTGTTTTAATATCTATGAAAATTTTAATGTAACAATTCAAGGGTTCTATCTGACCAACGGTATCGGAACAATCAGTACCAATTGGAGCAATAGAAATGGTGGAGCTATTTACGCTTATCACAGTGATATATCGGTTATCAACTGCGTAATTATCGGTAATAAGTCATATTCCGGAGCTGGAATTATGTTATATTACAGTTCAGGTTATTTAGCCGGCACAACTATAACAAATAATTGGGGCAAATATAGCGGTGCTCTTGCTTTTTCCTCTTTATACGAAAATACGATATTATTCGATCAGAATAACAGATGCAGTATTTATTGTAACTATGCGACATTTTCCAATGACATATCCATTGCCTCCGGATATTTACATCACCTAGACATATATCTGGATAAATGTACTGTATCGGATACATCCTCTTATATTATAGAATGCATACGTACTACACCCTCGGAATATGAGCAGGAATTTACCTATACTCTGTATTATAACACGGCAGTAATGACCCAGCAGTTTGCAGATTATTATGTAAGCCCGGAGGGAGATGATAATAACTCCGGCTTATCTATCTATAATCCTATTAAAACGATAGCAGTTGCTTTAATGAAAATAGGAGCAGATAGCGAACATCCTCACACTATCCATCTTGCCAATGGAGTTTATGGCGAAGAGCAACATTTTCCTCTTAATTTGCGTAGTTATGTAAGCATTGTAGGTGAGAGTGAGAATGGAGTAGTATTTACTGGTCCCGATGTGTTTTTCATCGGTATGAGTTCTGAAAAAGAAGCGACCATCCGCAATATTACCTTTGAGGCGATTACTGATCAGGAATTTTTTCTACATAATTTAATTGACTGCGGATCTTGTGTTATAATTAATGGTGTATTGGATAAGTTCAGCTTAACTTTGGAGAACCTTTGTTTTCGTAATTGCCAACCCGTTCATTATGATAATATGTATATATTGGGGGAATTTTCATATCCTGAGAGATTAATAATGCGGAACATTACTGTAAGGGATTGTATGGGATCGATAGCTATTCATGCCTGGGGAGGTAATATCTATGCCGATAATATTAACATCCATCATTTTTATGCTCCCCCCTACGGAGAACAAGGAGGCAGAGCCTTATCTATTACTACCAATAATCCGGGGTATACCGGAGGTGATAATATATTCAACAACATATTAATAACCGGTTGCGTAGCTGGTTTAGTAGATGGTATCTTAAGCACAGTAGTTAATATAAAAAGTTCTTTTCTTCCTACTACCTTTAAAAATTACTTTATTAATACAACTATAACGGATAACTATTGGGAAACCGGATATGGAGCAGCCATAACATTGGGAGAAGATGGGAAAGCAATCTTTATTAACAGTATAATAAATAACAGTTTAGGAATAGGAATGAATTTTTTCCTTCGTAGATCCGACCTACCTGCCCAGTTAAGTTTTTTGAACTGTCTGGTCGGTCCTGCTGAAAATCCCTGGGACACGGTCTTTAGCCAAAGCCCCATTAATATAGTGGAATGGTATGGCAATAATCTCAGTTCTGATCCCGATTTTTATGCCTACAATCCTGACAATCCTTATACTTTGGGTCAAAACTCGCCCTGTATAGATGCCGGAACAACGGATTTCAGTATTTTTGATATTCCGGACTGGTATCAGTTTCCCCTATATGATCTGGCTGGCAATCCCAGAATTTATGGCAATCAAGTTGATTTGGGTGCCTACGAATGGCAGGGAGAAAGTACCGTAGAAGATTTGCTTGCTGTTTCTGACCTGAACATTTCCAACTATCCCAATCCCTTCAATTCCAGCACAACTATCAGTTATAATCTACCTGGAAGCGGAGAAGTCAGGATTAATATCTATAACACCAAAGGACAATTAGTAAAGACCCTCATAGCTGAAGATAAAACCAAAGGCAGTTATCAGATTATCTGGGATGGAAAAGATAAAAATGGTAATCCTGTCTCTTCCTCCTTATATTTCTTACAAATCACAGCCGGTAAACAATCACGTGTCCATAAAATGATCTTGCTGAAATAATTCTGTTTGCAGGCAAGAAACTTGATTCAAAGGGTAGTTAATAAAACTATTGTCTTCTAACCTGTGTGACTTTTTTATAAAATCAATAATTAAATTCTACAAGCATATATGTAATTTTAGGAGTATTGAACCGCTTTATGGTTATATCTTCAAAAGTGATGTAAAATTGGTAAGGCTGAAGGAAAAAAAGGTTGAGCCAAAATCAACTCATTGTTTTGTTGGGAACTAATAAAATAAAACAAGGAGAAGAGACATAGCTCAATCCAAGAGAAAGAAAGATAATTATGAGGAATTAGTTAAGTTAATTCGTCAAATATCACCGGTTAATTTTTAAGGACTTTATTAAAGATTTTCTTTAAAAATGACTTTTTTGTTCTTTTTTTCTCATCTAATTTTGTAATAGTATTTAAATTTTGTTTTACCTCTTTTGCATCACTAATCTCTTGAGATAATTTTATTTTCATTTGTTCAATTTTTCTTCTGTTCTTAATAGTAATTAAATAAATAAGGCAAGGGTCATAAGTATCATATTGATTCAAGGTCCTTATATCATTATAAAAATTTTTAAGATTTTGTAGTTTTAAATCCAGAAAAGTTTCGGTTTTATTTATATATTCTGCCTTTATAAGTTCTAAATGTCTATTTATTTGATTTAGTTCATCTTGCAAGGTTTGAATATAATTAATTAAAGATTCAACTAATTCATTTTGAAACTTGTTATTATGAAATTCTTGATTAAAATAATCCTCTTCATAACAATAACAATCACTAATTTCAGAAATAGCCTCTGAAGAAAGACCTGATAACATATCATTTTTGGGTATTTTTCTCATTGCGCAAATTAAACGATAAACAAAAGCAATTTGTTTTTTATTAAGATATCCAATTTTGATAGTCTCTCTGGTATAATTAACTATGTTCACTGATTCCTTAACAATTTCATATCCATTTAACATTAATTTTCCAAATCCAAGAAAGATGGATGTAATATCAGTTAGTATTTCATTTTCGTATTCAAGAAGAGGGCCTGTACCGCAAGAAATAGCATTAATCTGCATATATTTATGAGTAATTTCATGAGCTAAAACTGCTAAAACAGCGTCTTGAGATTTTAATATATTAGGAGATATTTCAATAAAAACTTCTTTCTCATTATTATTAAGTTCTATATGACCACCGACATTGGATTCTTGGTTAACTATTGCAACTATGAATACTAAATTATTTAGTCCCACAAAATCAGCAATTGTTTTAGCAGCTTTTTGAATGGATAAGCTGTCTTCGGTATCTACAGGAAAAGGTTCTAAAATTTTATAAGTAGTTTTTGCACCAATTCTTTTTTCTAATAAAAGAATTTTATCCAGATAATCATCAATATATAAATCAGACTTAGGTACTTCATTCATCTTCTTTTCTCTTTTATAATTATTCTATAATATAATATATAAATTATTTGAATCTTCGCATCTAATTTTTAGAATTAACCAATATTAACGGATTTATTAAGGCTAAACGAGGGGAAGTGGTTTATTAAATAACTCAGCAAAAACATCTAGTTGCCATTGACAATTTCACAGCACAGTACCAGAAAGCAGATATTAACAAGAACCTCCTACAAAGCTGCAGTAATTCCATAGGGGTACAATAACGGGAAGAATAGTAGTAGAAGCTAATTGATTAGTAAGATTACTACTCGTCATAGAAAATAATGATTGCTTGATATAAAGGATATCAGAGATTATATTCATAAGTTTTCCTTATGATTAATGTTATCTATCTGTTATTCAGTTATATTTATAAAGGAATAAAATAGATATTTACTTGCATATATTATCTTTATTCTTATAACCTTTTTTCCTCTCCCTTAGCTCTCTCTTAGCTCTTATTTAGCTAAATTGATAAGGGAGAGGCAAGTAGGAGATAAGGAATAGTATATTGTAAAATATTTTATCTTTATTTATGGGAATATGGCTTGCCTATCAGTCTATATATCGGAAACCTGATTTTATTACATACTACAAAGCAGAGGACAAAGTTTTATTAAAGAGTTTGTTACTAAATAGATAACTACTCTACTTTTTGAATTTAATTATCTATTAAAATTTATATAATTTACTTGACCTCAGAACTTATCTGGACGAAAAAGAGATATATGAAGATTAAGTTTAAAAAAGATAGTTCAATGAAAGAGAAAAAATTAAGTCTGTTTACTCTTTGCCTCCTATTGCTAATGCTACCTTCTTTATATGCTAAATATTCAGATGAGTTTCCTTATGGCATTTATGCAAACTTGAGAAATGGAGAGAAGGTGGATTATCCTTCTCGTTATGCCACTATCAATTTGATGAAAACTCTGGGGTATAACGCCACCATAATGGGGACACAAAAGGGAGATCCTGACCTGCCTGGTTTATTAAAGGACCTGGATAACTCTCAGATTGATGCTTGGCTATTAGATTGGGGTTGGGATAAAGACCCTGAAAATGATTTACATTATGCTTCCTATCCACTTTCTGCGTCCAGCTATTTCCGTTTTGAAGCGGGATTTTCCAGTGAAAAGGATGTCCGCATTGGAGATGGAATGGATAATCAATACTGGTATGCTGCCCAAAGTGAAAAAAATCTTTATAGAACGGGAAAAGAAGATATGGCGCCTGATGCTTCCTATGGTTATGTCTGGAAAGCAGAACAAGGTAAAGACCAACCTGGACATATCTTTACTGACCTTCGCTATCGCTGGCAAAATAAAAATGGAGCCTATGTTCGTTTTGGCAGTGAATTTATCCTCTATCAGACTAATCCACCAGACTATCCAGATGACTATATCTGGGTGAAATTCCGTTTTAGAATAAGCAATCTTCCATCAGGAATTAGTTCTAATGCGCCTCTCTTGCGATTTTATATAACCGGTTTTGAACTTTATGGAACAGGATTTTCCAGCCAGATGAAGATTCTGAATCATTGGATAGACAATCAACAAAGAAGTGAGACTATTTTTACAGTGCATAACTATCTATTAAATCGCAAAGGTAATGAATTTTTAGAGCTGGAATTAAAGATACCTTATAAAGACCTTATAGACGCTAATCTCTTGACTGCTGATATTGACCATAATCCTGCCACACCTGATTCCAGAGAATTCCTCCGCTTGGTTAACCTCAATCCCAGAGTCTATTGGTATGGAAATTGTGATGTAGAACTGGATTATGTGGAAATAGAAGATGAGCTACATCATAAAATCAGTCAGGATAAAAATTTTTGGCAAGATAAAATTCTCCAACGGATGGATAATGTTATTTCCCAAGGTGACGGCAATGTAAAAGGTTTTTATACCTTTGATGAGCCCTATCAGGGACAGTTTGATTCCTTTAAATTGATGCAAGAGATTGCTTCTCAGGAAGATATCCCTATTTTCACTGCGGTATATGATTTTCAAGTTAACAATATTACCCTAAATAAAGAGCAGGAAATATATTACGACCATATTGATGCCTTTAGCAAAATTGCCCAACCGCAAATTATAGCTCCCGATATCTATCCTTTAAAGCCAGATTTAATATGGAATGCCACTGAAGGAGAGAAAGGAAAATTTATTCAGTATATACTGGACCAAAAACTTTTGAGTGTATATCAAGATTGTATGGAATATAGAGATAAAAAAGAGGGAAGGAAGTTTTATCCTATCGTTCAGGTTCTGGGAAAATGGACTTTATATCAAGGGCAAGAACAATGGGTAGATTGGATACAACCCACTACTGCAGCTCAAAAAGTGCTGCTCTATCTGCCTCTATGTTTTAAACCTGACGGCATCTTCCACTATTGTTTGAGGTCTTATCAGGATATTAAAGGTTATGGACAAAGGTCTATTGCTTTTTCTCGTGTCGGAATGGCCGATTATCCCTTGCTTGTGCCTGATCCTATAACTTGGAAAGCCGTAAGTTTATCCAATCCCCGCATAAAAGCTTACGGAGTCATAATCAAGGATTTGAACTGGCAAAATTCAGATTGCATCGGCACTTCTCGTAGCAAATTTAAGAAAGCAGGAAAAGATAATCCAATTCAATATATTCAGGTTCAAGAGCAGGGGATAGGTGATTATGAGGGCTATATTCAATGCACAACCTACCTTGATAAAGAGGAAAATCTCTGGATAATGGTGGTTAATCGTAGAGCCAATTTTTTCTATCCTGGCATAATCACGGAACCACAATTTGTTCCACCAGAAGAATTTGATATCTATTTCCCAGAAGCTACTCCGCAAAAGTTACTTCTTATTTTTAAAGATAAAGAAAACAAAAAAGATAGCCATAATTATGCTTTATATGACCCTTATGACGATAAATTTTATTCTTATAAAGAGGGAAGAATTGAAATAGAACTTCCTGCTGGAGAAGGTAGATTGCTTAAATTAGTTAATACTATTTCAACTGAACCTTGATTAAGGGTACTTTTGCAGAGAAATCCCTTGACTTTTTATCCTTTTATATGAGCATATAAGTTGGAGTTTTGAATGTGTGGTATAAGTGGAATATATTCTTTTGATTCTCAAAGAGTTATAGATATCAACCTGCTAAGGGATATGAATGCGTTGATTGAACATCGCGGTCCTGACGATGAAGGTTTTTGTTTAATAGAGAAAAATAGCCATAAAATCCTTCAATTCTGCGGTGATGGTTCAAATGAAGAAATTCGTCGACTTTATCCACCCCTGAATCTTTCTGCCAGAGCTTCTCTTGGATTAGGTTTTAGGCGTTTAGCTATCCTTGACCTCAGCGTTAAAGGCCATCAACCTATGACAGACCCTCAGTTTAATCTGCACATCATATTTAATGGTGAAATTTATAACTATCTAGAGCTGAGAGAAGAACTTATCTCTCAGGGATATTCTTTTAATTCGGAATCTGATACAGAAGTAATCCTTAAAGCTTACGAGTTCTGGGGAGAAAATTGTGTTCTTCATTTCAATGGTATCTGGGCTTTTGCTCTCTGGGACGCTCGTAAAAGACTTCTTTTCTGCTCCCGTGACCGTTTTGGTGTTAAGCCTTTCTATTATTGTAGGAATAGAGATTTTTTGTATTTCGCTTCGGAAATCAAACAATTACTCCTTGCTCCAGTGGATAAAAGCCTTAATCTCCCGATGATTTGGCGCTCAATGAAGATTAACTCTCTTGAGGTCTATGGAGAGGAAACTTTCTGGCAAGAAATCAAAGCTCTCCAACCTGGTTATAACCTTATCATTAATCAGCATGGAATCACGCTAAAAGAGTATTATAAATTGAATCCTGCAAGCTTTGGAAAAAGTTCTCTTTCTTTGCCGCAAGCGACAGAAATTTATAGAGAAACATTTAAAAAAGCGGTTCAACTGCAGATGCGTTCCGATGTGGAAGTAGGTTCCTGTCTCAGTGGAGGTCTGGATTCTTCCGCTATTGTCTGCACTGCTTCACGGTTAACGGATAGACCATTACAGACCTTCTCTGCCTATTTTCCCGAATATCCTCCACTGGATGAAAGAAAATGGATTGCAGAAGTAGTCCATTCCAGTGGCTGTATTTCCCATCTAACTGCACCTCAAGCAGAAGATGCTATGACTTGGTTTAATGATGCTACTTGGTTCAATGACCTTCCTCTTGGCTCTGGTTTTGCTGCACAATATGCAGTTATGAAACTTGCTCAGGAAAATGGTATCAAAGTTCTTCTGGATGGACAAGGAAGTGATGAACTCACAGCAGGTTATCGTCATTCTTTCTATCGCTTTCTGGCAGATTTAATTCTTCAGACTAAATTCAATAAAGCCTTGAAAGAAGCTCTTGCCTGGCTCAATAAATATGGCTATATTAAAGGTCTTTCTGGACTGGCAAAAGCTCTACTCTCTATCTTTTTATCTGAACCTCAACTCTATAACTTTGAGTTCCGCTTCCTTCGCTTTGAACCTTTCAATCAGGATTTCCTTCAACAATGTAAAAAATCTCTTTCCGAACCTATTCTGGCTCAGATTTCCGATTTTTCCAGTAAAAGTGTTTCTAAATTCTTTTCTCAACATACCATTAAACTGAATAATACCCGCACTCTTAGCTCAGATAACTTTTCTAAACCAACCTGCGATAAACTTTCCAACTTTCTCTATAATGCTGTCTATACCACCTCTTTACCAACTTTACTGCACTGGGAAGACCGAATGTCTATGTCTGCTTCCATAGAAAGCCGTGTTCCTTTTCTGGACCATAATCTGGTAGAACTTGCCTTCTCTCTTCCTTCAGAATATAAAATTCATAATGCTCAAGGTAAATATATCCATCGCCAAGCTATAAAACCTCTCGTTCCCACTGCCATCTTTAACCGCAAAGAAAAATCTGTCTTTGGCTCTCCCTTTATTTCTCTCTGGCTAAGAGGTCCAATGAAAACTTCCTATGAATCTCTCATAACCTCCAGCACCTTCCGTAATCGTGGAATCTGGAACCTTCCTCTCATAATGGATAACTGGCAAAAATATCTTAAAGGCAATAATTCTCAGGCAGAAATGCTCTATAATATATATGCTTTGGAGATGTGGTTCAGAAGATTCAGTCAAAAGGCTGTTTTATAATAATCCTAAAATATCAGAATTTTAAAAGATAATTCAATTATTATATTTCTCACCTATTTTGAGATATAGACTATTTTCATTAGGATGAGTAAATTATAAAAATTATGAAAAAGTATGGATAGAAAAGGTAACTATCATAACCAATATACACAAGACTAACCATACTCTCTTTCTCATACTTAAGCTCCTTTGTCGCGTACATTCAAATATCTTCAGGAAAGATGTTCTCTTTTCTGAGAATTTATTTAGGCTTATAATGCTTATCTAATTAGAGTGACCTTTCTGGTCAGGACTGATTTACCATTTAACTTGAGATTAAGAAGATAGATTCCTGAAGGACAGAGCTTACTATGCTGGTCTCTACCATCCCAGTAAGTCCATTGTTCAGCCCCTTTACTAACATCAAGATTGATAGTCTTCACTTTCTCGCCCCTGATATTATAGACCTCTATACTGGCAGAATTAACCTTATTGAATGTATTATTTGAGTCAGAGGGAAGTTTAACCTTCAGATTGGTAAGGGCATTGAAAGGATTGGGATAGGCTAAGATATTATATCCAGGAATTGAAGGTAGCACCGGATCCTCTACTCCTACATAAGGCTCAGAACCATACTCATAACATCCCATATCAATACATCCATCCCATATTCTCCAGTTTCCTGCCAGATCATAAGGTAAAAGTCCGAGACCGGTTGTATCTGGTGTCCCAGCATTGATACAGGGTGAACCCTCCCCCAGACGCAGATACAGAGAATCTCCATAAGTGAGGCTGGCAAATAAGGGTTCACTGCTAAGGTTATGCTCTCTATAGTAAAGGTCATTGGTAGGACTGCTATTTCTAATCCCATTGTATCCGTTGCGGATATCATTGTAATCAAAATCCAGTCGGGTTACGCTGTATAAATCCAGATCTGGGACACCCATATAAAGTTCATACTGAGCATCAGGATTATAAAAGATATTGTTTCGCATATCTATCTTACCTTTAGCCATAACTGCTCCCAGAGTCCCAAAATTATTGTAGAAGGTACAGTTAGATACTTTAAAACTGCCATAGATATTTGTGATAAAACATACCCCACTAATGTAATTAGTCCTTATATTATCAAAAAGACAGTTAGTGACCTTTAAATTGCCTACATTGCCAGGAAAATAAACATTATTACCTATATACAGCGTCGCTTGATTATTCTGTACAGAGATATTCCGGAAAATACAATTATCTACCGTCAAAGTATCTAAGGTAATAATTTCAACAACAGTCGGACCCCAGCTATCATCTCCTGGAGTATCAGGTGAGGTATAAGTAGAATGGATGTTCTCAAAGGTGGAATTAGTTATGCTACAATCTTGAAGAGTATTATGGATATAGACAGCATGTTCAGGAACAGTTATGTTTCTGATTACCAGAGAATCAATAGACAAAGAAGTAGGTTCATATAAGAATATAGCAGCATCTCTATAATTATAAATAGGAAAATCTTCTAATATCATATCAGATATTGTAAGATGACTGATATAGAAGCTAATCATAGGACGACAGTTCTGATTTATTTCCGCACTGGTAGTAAAACCATGAATAGTAATATGCTGAAGATTTTGTCCTCCCCAAAAAAGGGTATTCCCGGTAGGAGAAGCTATATCGGAATGTAAAATAGTCTTATCGGAACCAGCACCTATAATATTGACATAAGATTTTAAAGGGATGGGGAAAAGATAAAAACTCTCATCTTCATTATAGGTCCCCGGTAATACATAGACAGTCTTTGCCTCCAGACTATCCGAAGCTATCCTTTGCACTGCTTCCGCTATGCTCTTCAGTGCCTGATCTGGACTCAACCCTGTATTGGCATTATCTCCCGTCGGACTTACATAGAAGTCACTATTTATCTCTGTCCGGTAACCGCGTTGAATATTCAAGATATTGTTATAGGGATAATAAATAGATAAATTTTTTATCCTGTCTATATAAAATACATCAGGATGTAAGACCGAAGCTAAATCCAGATTAATATAGGTATCACCAATAGTATCTGTAATTAAAATATCCACAGGATTCCTTCCATAATTAGCATAGACTGAACAGAGATTAACCGGATCAAACACTATATTTGGAGACTTATGTATTGTCCCATAAAAATTTATACCTCCTGCTGTCAAACTGGCATAATTATGATGGATATTTACTCCGCTCAAAAATAATGAACTCTCAATACAATATATCCCAGCGCCCCATACAGCTCTATTTTCTGTGATATCACAATTGATAACATTCACCTGCTTGGAATAAGGGGATTGAAAATCTCTGTAAATATATATTCCACCTCCACATCTATAGTTATCAGTCTGCCATTCTAAGAAACCCAGACCATTGGTAAGGGTAAATCCCCGAACCGTAGCTTCCAGCTCATCAGCACGAATCGCTATACAAGGATCCTGCATTCCTCCATCTATTATGGTAGTACTTATATAAGTGCTAACTCCCGTGGCAGCTTCCAGACTGCAAACACTGATAGATTTCCCCATAAATTCAACATTCTCATAATATCTGCCTGGATATACTAATACCGTATCCCCGGCTACCGCATCCTCTATCGCAGATTGAATTGATTGGTAAACTTGACTACCATCCAGAGCAACCCGTAAAGTCGTAGCAGAAAAGGTAACTATCATAACCGATATACACAAGACTAACCATACTCTCTTTCTCATACTTAAGCTCCTTTGCCTAAAATTCTCAGGGGAGATAATTTCTCCCCTGAGAAATATTATCTGCCTATTTTAATAAAAGCATCTCTTTGGTAATGCTCCCATCTCTGGTTGTTAAACGATATTGATAGATACCGCTTGCTACTCTTCTGCCATTATCATCTCTACCATCCCATACCACTCTATGCATTCCTGCTACTTTAAAACCATCTACCAGAGTCTTTACCTTCTGTCCCCTTATATTATATATCTCCATACAGATGGGTCCCTCTTCCCCGATTTCATATACAATGGTAGTACTCGGATTGAAAGGATTGGGATAATTCTGAAGTAATCTGGTCACCGGAATCACAGGTTTCAAATTGGGACTACCCTTAAGTTTCAGCGTGTAGAATCTTATCCCTCCATTGGATAGTTGAATCAGTTCACCTGCCTCAGGCTGATAAACCATACGTACCGGTTGTATACCCTTTGTATCATAATATAATATAAGCTCACAGTTATCAGGATTAAGGGTTTCATTTGCACCTATATATACACAGATATCAGTAGAATCTCCTGCCACTTTTACTGCACCTTTACACTCATTATTCACATAAACTCCAATCTCCGAAGGTAATTCTTCCAAAGAAGTTAAATCCAGATAAAGAGGAGTATAATCCTCCTTCTCTATATACTCAAAATGCTCCGGTAACTCCCTGTACTTGGGATCTACTGGTTGTTTATTATTCCAGATAAAACTACAATCCTCACTCACCGTCACAATGACCATATCTCCATAATTAATAGTCAAATCTTCCTGCGTTACTTTCCAAATACCAGTTATTGGATCTCTTGCCATACTCCAATATTGTGCCTTTATCATTAAAATTTTATCCAGTACAGGAGCAAAAGCATCCAGAGCATATGCACTCTCCTTCTGAAAATAACCTATCCAGTTCTCATTTTCTATGTTAGTTCCTGAGAGATATTTATAAAGATGAATCTGCTTTAGGTCTGATTCCTTATAACCGGTGGTAATAATCTTTATCTGATTACTCACTCCATCTTTGACCTTTACCTTATATCCTACTGGACTGCTGACGGTACCATCTCCATTATGAACATAACCATCAATGATTTGCATTCTTAATTGCTGATTATCTTCTTTTTTCCAGTCTACCCAATCAAGTATATTTTGGTATAAAATAGGAGCGAAGAAATTGGAATTGGTCGTATAACCTTCAGTGACAGTATTAAGAACAGGAAAACTCATCCACTTGATACCTCCATTTACTGGCATACTATATTCCTCATAATAATGCTCACCTGCTCTTATTGCTCCAATATCACTGCGGGTCCCATCAGAATCAGTAAGGGCTGGATCTCCTGCATCAATAATCCAGCTTATGGTAGATGAATCCCAGATTGGCATATAAGATGTGTCTATCTGAGGGTCTAATTCATAATTATTAAAAGAAACAATTTCTGTTGGATATTGAATGAAGTAATTTAGTATTTCACCCTGATTTAAGTATCCATTATCATAGGCATCATTATATTCTAAAGTAAGATACCCACTGCTATAATTGGATAAATAGATACCACTTAAATTTCTGCAGGATAGATTATTCCTAATAACTGTCCCACCTTCGGGCATCATAACCCAGAGACCATGACATTCATCATTATCCATTATACTGTTGTTTTCTATCTTTATACTCGCTATTAATGGTGAAACACCACAGGATTCAATTACTACCGCTGCTTCAATTGGGATGGGTTCTCTGGGATCTTTTTCATATGAAGCCGGGATTTGTTCATATACTATATTATCCTTGAAAGTAAGTTTATGACAATCGTAACAGTATACACCTTCTCCAAATCCTGCTGTTACATAATTATAGAGTTTTCGGGTATTCCCATGGATTCTATTGCGAGCAATCGTTATCGGTGCTGTCCCACTAACATATATACCACCTCCGGCATTAGCTTCATTATTATATATATTACAGTCCGTTATTTCAGAATTATAAATAGTATTATTTACTATAGCAATACCACCACCTCGGGAATAATTGAGATAAGCTGGGTGTATCCAGTTCTTGCCTTTATTATTATAAATATCACAATTAGTAATCACAGTAGGACCATTGCTATATATACCTGCGCCATACATACACACATCTATTCCAAATGATTGGCTGATATTGTCATGAATACTGCAGTTATCTATTTCCAAAAAAGTAATATAGTTATTCTCGTAATCAGTATAAGCTTCTATACCTCTAAAGCCATTATTAATGGAAAGATTAGTTAACTTAAAATGTAAGTTAGCAGCACCATAGGTATTAATATAATTGCCACCTTGTATTTGCACATTATTTTTACTTGAACCCCTTATTTCAATATATAAATCAGAGAATGCAGAACTAAAACTACATAATTCAAAATAAAAAGATTGATTGTAGATTCCATTGCTCAATAATACAGTAAAATGGTCCTTTTCATTGTTGTTAAATCTGCTTTCTATTTCATATAATACATTATTTATAGAGGGTCCACTATCTGGATACAGTATATAATCAATATATTTTGGAAAATCACCAGAATCAAAAGAATTAGTCTTACTTTCTGATCCTATACCATATAAAAAAGATAAAGACATAAATAAGCACAAAGTGATTATTATAACGAGCTGAAAACTCCTTAAAAAATAATTTAAGGAATGCTTAGTTTCTTGGGTAAACATTTTAATATCTCCTTGAATTTTTTTTGGTTATAAGGTTGCAAGAGTTAAGAAAATAGACTCCTTTCATTTTCTAAGCTCTTTTTTAATGTGGTATTGGCAGGTTTGAGCTTAAGTAAATATAAATTCTCTTTCTTTCTAACATATCACTCAATACCTGTTTAATTAATTTCGAAATTTAATACATCAAATAGTATTAACAGCTAAAGCTGTAGTCCTAACTGGGAGGTTTTGATCTATTAAATCATTTTTAATTTTAGGTGTTAATCCCTTCTTTTTACGGTAACACCTTTGTGCCCTTAGCCTAATTTTTTTTTCTTGTTTATACCTCCTTTCTAATTTTATCTTAAAATAATAATTAATAAAATTAAGTTTCATTTTATTTTCCTTTATATATCCTTTATTCTAACATCTCATTTATATAATGGTGATTTTTCTCACTCACCTCAATCATTTTTTCTAAATTCTTAATTAAACTTTTAATATTATTTGTCAAGTTATTTTTTATTTTTAATTTTATTTTTTTAAAAATGGACTATAATGTTTTATTCAAAAGGATTAGAAGATATCTTTAAATTAGGAGTTATTCAAATAATTGAGTCTTCTTTTGGACCCGATTATCCGTACACTCCCATATTTAATTTATAAAGTTATGAACGTGTTATTTTTACCACCGAATGATTAATCTCTTTTAAGATTGCATTTAAGAAACCATTCCTTCCTTTCACGCAGTAATCCTTTAAATCAGAGATTTATCTTGACGCAAAAAGCTATATTAAAAGGTTGCTTTATATAAAAGAAATAAAATTATCAAAAGGAGAAAAGTAATGAAACGCAGAGTAGTGATTATGGGTGCAGCCGGAAGAGACTTTCACAATTTTAATGTCTTTTTCCGGGATAATGAGGAATATGAAGTTGTAGCTTTTACTGCTACCCAGATTCCTGGAATTGACGATAAGAAATATCCTGCAGAGCTTGCAGGGAAATTGTATCCTGATGGGATAAAGATTTATTCTGAAGCAGAATTACCCGAACTCATTAAGAATCTTAATGTTGATTTAGTGGTATTTGCCTATAGTGACCAGGCTCATGAAGTTGTGATGCATAAGGCTTCTCTGGTAAATGCTTGTGGAGCAGATTTTATGCTGATGGGGACGAAAAATACAATGATTAAGACCAGCAAACCTTTAATAACGGTGTGTGCTGTTCGTACTGGTTGCGGAAAATCTCAAACCACTCGTGCCATCGTCAAAGCTTTAAAAGCGAAAGGTAGAAATGTGGTATCTATTCGTCATCCTATGCCTTATGGTGACTTGGTAAAACAGAAAGTGCAGCGTTTTGCTAAGATGGAAGATCTGGATTTCCATCATTGCACTATTGAAGAACGAGAAGAATATGAACCTCACATCAAGATGAATAGCATTATATATGCTGGAGTAGATTATGAAGCTATTCTGCGTGAAGCAGAAAAAGATGCAGATATAATTGTCTGGGACGGCGGAAATAATGATTTTCCTTTCTATTATTCTGATAAACAGCTTAATATAGTAGTAGTTGATCCACATCGTCCTGGTGATGAAATCTCCTATCATCCTGGTGAGACCAATCTATATAGGGCAGATGTAGTGATAATCAATAAGATTGATAGTGCTGATCTGGACGATATTAATGAAGTAAGAGCAAATGTTCGTGCAATCAATCCCCGGGCTAAGATTATAGAAGCAGCTTCTCCTTTAATGGTAGACCATCCTGAATTGATTACTGGTAAGAGAGTTCTCGTGGTTGAAGATGGTCCAACTCTCACTCATGGTGAAATGACTTATGGAGCAGGAGTCGTAGCTGCTGATAAGTATGGATGTGAAGATTTGGTTGACCCAAGAGAATGGGCAGTGGGTGAAATTGCCGAAACTTATGAAAAGTATCCTGGTATAGGCATTCTTCTACCTGCAATGGGTTATAGTGACCGTCAAATTAAAGACCTGGAGAAGACTATTAATGATGCAGAATGCGATAGCGTTGTTATTGCCACACCTATTGATTTGAGACGTATAATCAATATCAAACATCCTGCCTGTCAGGTGACCTATGAATTGCAAGAGATAGGTAGACCCAATCTGGAAGATGTTCTCCAGGATTATTAATATTAAGATAAAGCAAAGATATAAATAATTAAATGGGAGCAGAATCTGAAATCTGCTCCCCTTAATTCTAAATGAGGATATTATGGATAAAATTGCCTTACTTGCCTTAGGAGGTAATGCCATCATTAAAGCAGGAGAAAAGGGAACTATTACTGAACAGTTTGCAAATACTCGTGCTTCTTTAGGTGGTGTGGTAGAACTCATTCGTCAAGGTTATAGACTTGCTATAACCCACGGCAATGGACCTCAAGTGGGAAATTTACTTCGTCAACAGGAACTGGGAGAAAAGGAAGGAATTCCACCACTTCCTTTAGGTGTACTTAATGCAGCCACAGAAGGCACTATGGGTTATATGATAGAACAGAGTTTGCAGAATAGACTTCTCTTATCGGGAATTGAGAGAGATGTTATCACGATCATTTCTCAGGTTATTGTGGATAAAAATGACCCCAGCATGCTTAATCCTACTAAGTTTGTAGGAAGTACCTATTATACTCAAGAAGAAGCTAAGGAGCTGGTGCAGAAATTAGGTTGGAAACTTAGAGAAGATTCAGGTAAAGGTTATCGTCGCGTGGTACCTTCTCCGCTTCCCCAGAGAATAATTCCAGCTGGGACTATTAAAGAAATGGTGCATGAAGGTAAGATAGTAATTGCCGTAGGTGGAGGTGGAATTCCAGTCTATATAGAAGAAGATGGCACTTATGAAGGTGTAGATGCGGTAATTGACAAAGATTTTGCCAGTTCTCTTCTGGCTTTAAATATAGAGGCAAATTTATTTGTCATTTTGACGGGAGTAGAGAAAGTTGCTATCAATTTTGGCAAACCAGACCAGAAAGACCTGGATTATTTAACCATTAAAGAAGCTCAGCGATATTATAATGAAAATCAATTTCCCGCAGGCAGTATGGGTCCAAAAATAAAAGCAGCTATTGATTTTCTTGAACGAGGTGGGCAAGAGGTGCTCATCACTTCCATTGAAAAAATTGTTCCCGCCTTCTCAGGGAAAACGGGAACAAGAATAATACATTAAAGAGAGGGTCATTCAACCCTCTTTTATTTTTCAGCTGAATTAATCCATTCATTCACCAGGCGAGGCAAAATCTCTCCTGCCTTGCCCTGATAAAATTCATCTATAAACTCACTATTTTCCATCGGATTAAGATTTACTGCTATGGTATGTGCTCCAAAATAACGAGCTGTCATTACAAATCCTGCCGCAGGATAGACTACGCCACTGGTTCCGACTACCATAAAAACATCACAATTATGTAGTAGTGCATCAATCTTATCCAGATGATAAGGAACCTCACCAAACCAGACTATATCAGGTCTCAGCATTCCTTTACATTTAGGGCATAAAGGAATATCTTCCTCTAAATTGATATCTTTCGTGGGAAAACGAGTATGGCAACGGGTGCAAAAACAGGTATGTAACGAACCATGCATCTCAATAACTCGTTTATTTCCTGCTGCGGTATGAAGTCCATCCACATTCTGAGTTATGAGATGAAAGTTATCCTGAAGCCAATTTTCAAGTTTAGCGAGAGCAAGATGACCAGGGTTAGGTTTAGCCTGAAGAGCTTGTTGCCAGCGTTCTTTATAGAAGTTCCAGACCATTACTGGTGCTCTTCTGAATGCTTCAGGGGTTGCCACATCTTCAACTCTATGGTTTTCCCACAAACCTCCCGCATCACGGAAAGTCTTAAGACCTGATTCAGCACTAATACCTGCACCAGTTAAAACAAGGACACGGGTATCTTTGGTAACCTTCATTATTTCATCAACATCATTTTACGAGAAAGGATTTGTTCGCCATTGCTTAAACGATAGAAATAAACTCCGCTTGCTACGGGCTTTCCATTATTATCCAGACCATTCCAGACAATATTATGTTTCCCAGCTTTTAATTCACTATTGATTAAAGTGCGAACTTTTTGTCCTTTCAAATTGAATATCTCAAGATTAACGGGAGCATTTTCAGGCAGGTTAAACGATATAGTAGTAGTGGGATTGAAGGGATTGGGATAGTTTTCGTATAATTCAAAATGGATAGTTTCAACTAAGTCACTATTGGGGACTTCGTTTTCCATATACAAATCATCTATATACCAACCTTCTTTAGTTACTGCTCCATCTGAACCAAATATAAATCTGAATTTAGCTGTTCCAGTATATCCAGAGAGGTCAAATACAGCTTCAGTCCAGTCAAAGGTTCCAGAATAAACTCTTGTTTCTGCGGGAAAGGGTGAAGCTACATTGCTATATATCTTATAAGGATAACCACCTATAGGTGTAATTTGAGTCCATTCTCCACCATTTAAAGACATTTGAACTAATCCGCCATCCCAAGCATACTGTGGATTGGTAGTATGATTTTCAGCATCCATCCAGTGAAAGAAATGTAGTTGAGCATTTAGAACTAAAGGTAATTCTGGACTTTCCAGGACGCCATAAGCACTATTAGCATAGTTAAGATTTCCGATACCACCAAATTTCATAGACCAGCTTCCATTAGTGGTATGATTCCTATAATTTTCCCGGTGCCATTGATTGATAAAGTTAGGAAGCGGTGCTAACACATCCCATCCCGTAAAATCATTTTCATAAGTATAATGCTGATTGCCTACATATAAAACAAAATTACCTTCTATAGTATTTCCATTTTCAGCAGAAAGCATATAACCTATATTTATTGCGGTTCCTGCACTGATGGCATCAGAGATATAAACACTGAATATATTTTCACAAAATACAGAATTACCAGCACTGACAGGAGGAAGTAAGACTTCACTTTCAGAAAGAATTATATTGGGATTATCACTAAATAGGATTAACATTGGTGTATAAGCGTTTCCTGAACCACTATTGCTAACCAACATATTAAGATAAGGTTGGTCTCCAGGCATTATTAAAGGACAGTCATTTACAAAGTTATATGAATCTATATTAAGTTCAGGTGTATTTAAGGTAATTATAAATGGAGTCGTAACCGAATAATCATCAAAGGTAGTGAGGAAATTGAGGTTTGCTATCTGATGGTCAGGAAAATAACCTTGAATCCTGATTCTGAAAATCCCTGCAATTACCGTGGAATCAGCAACAGCCAGTGGATTGAACTGAGCACTACCATTAAGCACTAAGACATTGCTGGAATTACTTAATAGAGTGATTGTTCCTTGACCTATTTGATCCATCAAACCTACATTTTTAATAGTTGCATTTATATTAATTTCTTCTCCAGTATGATATAAACCATCATCATCTATTAATGCAATTGTAGTAGGAACTATGTAGGGCATATTACTGGCTTCTACGACTACTTGTTGATGGAATGGTAAAAAGTTAGGTGCAATAATATATACATCTATAGTACCGGGAGTGAGATTACCTAAAAATGTAACCGTTATCATCCCAGAAGCATCTGCCGTGGTTTCACAAATTAAATTTTCTCCATTCTTTATACGGAACAGAGCATTAGGCGCATTAGTTTGAATCTGATAATAGTTTAATCCAACAATCCAGTAAGAAGGGAGTTCAGCAATAATCTGTTGAGGAGTATCAGTCCAAGCCATCAAAGCTGGATCTCCAATAACATTGGTTTCGTAAGTTACCCAATACATTACAGGAGTGTTTGTTATCCAGGGGATATTATCAATTTTACTATCATCAAGAGCTTTGCCCAATGGATAAATTCCCTCTCCAAAAATAGCATCTATAAATTGACGGTGAATATGCTGAGAAGCTCCATCGGTTGAACCTACTACGCCCCAGCCATAACGAGAATGTGCTATCATTGCAACTGCTGCTGTTGATATGCTGGTAAATTTCTCTGTAATAGAATCAACTGTGTAGGAGCCAACATCTGTTTCTCTATTGTCAAAGGCTCCCGCATAACAACCTTGAGTAAATATAATAGAAAAATTATGATTTACTCCATTATTAGTTATTGTAGTTGGAGTGACTTGATTTACAGCCAGTCGCATAGCATAGGTAGTATTAGAATGACCGAGGTGATTAACGAAATTTGGTCCTTGACTGAGTAAGGGACGAATTTGGGAAGCACCCCAGGAATTAGAAGATCCGTAAGTTCTATCATAAAGCGTAGTTATATTCCAATTAACCGGAATTCCCACAGTGGTATAGCCATTAGCACTACTTCCACCTATCATTTCATCCATATAATCACCACCCCAGGTAGGACCTTCCCAAAGATATTCTCCTACAAAAAATGCGGATTTTATCTCAGGAATCACTGGATTATTGAGATACATACTTGTCTTATTGATAAAGTTGGCTATCTCATCATCTGAATTATAGCAAAAACGTCCTATAGATAATTCTGGAACTAAATCCGATTCCATAGGTTCACCCCAATAATTATCATTATCTGTATTCCAATTTCCATCAAGACAGCTATAATACATATCAGCTGGAATATCTGCATCAACTTCACCTCCGCTTCCCATATTTACATAAAAACCACGATGAGGAATAACATCTGTATCGCCGGCAAGTAGAACATATTTTAAGGGCTGCTGGGAATAAAAGCTAATGATATAGTTACGGATTTTTTCCTGAGTATCAATTCCAGCATTTTGTGCTACAATCTCTTGAATAGGTTTCATATAAACATTTAAACCACGATCTTCATAAAGAGTTTTGAAAGGTAACCACTGACTCTGTTTTGCCTGGTCATAAATAATTAAATAATCGTAACCTATTAAGCGTTCTTCATATCGCGGAATTGCTTGGGAATTATCAATTATTTTTTTAAGTCTATCTGCAGTATCCACATCCTGTTTCAAAAGTGTCTTTGCTTCAACGGCTTTTGAAGAAGGACTGGTTATAATAGTGATTGTTATCTGATGGTAAAAGGTTAGCTTATTTTCAACCGGATTATAATCAAAAGGACAGATAGCGGTAAAGTTTATAGGATGACCAGCAAAATATTGAGTATTACTTCCATTATGTTTTTGTTCTGGATAAGCAACTGACCTATCGTAAATTGCTGGATCAGGGTCTATCCTTTGTGCAATTGCAATCTCCGATAGTTTTATGGGAGGTTGGATAGGAGCTATTTTTTTGTCTAAAACTATATCTTTAGCACCAGATAAATTTATCTGAATGTCAACTGCTTCTTCTCCCATAGGTAAAAGAAGTTTACTGCCAATCCAGGGTAAATCTGGTGCTCCAGCATTACCATAGCTTTGTGCTCCCGATAAGTTAACCTTTATATAATTCCCTTCCGTTTTAATCTCTGGAGCTGCTAAGTTATAAGTATAAATTACATTGGCTGATAGATAAATAATGCCAGCCAAAAGGGTAAGAACTAAGATTAGTTTTTTCATATTTTCCAACTTTATTTCTATTTAGTTTAATTTTAATTAAAGCAAATTATATTCCAATAACCAACTTTATGATATAATGTCTTTATTAAGTTCATTATTCTAAGGGCACATTTTAGTCCAGTCTTTTTTACTTATATATCTAAAAAATTTCACATCCCCAAAGCAAACAGCATAGCTTATTAGACTTTTAATAAAAAATAGCTGTATTTTAAAGCCCAAATTCCCCTCTTGGGAATGTGTGTTCAGAAGGGAGGAGGTGTTATTAGAACTCTCTTTTGCCTATACTTAGAAAAATGAGAAGGAAATTTATGAAATCCAGGGAAAAAATTTGAGCGTTCTTTCTATACATGCAATATATGAATAAGTGAAGAATTTTAATTTATTTCTAACCCGTTATACTGCTAAATTAAATCTTGACGAAATGAAGTAATGTAAAGAAGTGGCTTATAATAAGGCTTTTTTATAGCTAATAATAGATTTAGGGAGCTTAAAAATATGAGAAAGAATTCCTGGTTAACTCCTGTATCCATATTAATATTCGTTTTGGGTACTTTAATCTTTCTGTCTCCGATATTTGTGCCTGAGGATGTTAACTGGCCTATCAAACAGAAACTAAAATTAGGTCTTGACCTCCGTGGTGGCACACAGATTGTTTTAACTGTAGTGACAAAAGATTTGCCAGAAGCAGATAGAGCTGCTGCAGTAGAAAATAATATAAGAATAATCAGGAATCGTATTGACCAATTTGGTATTGCTGAACCTACAATTCAAAAGATGGGTGAGAGTGATATATTGATTCAGTTGCCCGGAGTTAAAGACCCTATAGCAGCTGAAAACCTGATTATGAAATCTGCTGTTCTTGAATTTAAGCTGGTGGCAGAACCAGACATTGCGGAAAAGGTTATCAATCAGATTGATGCCGTAGTCCAGGAGAATTTAGATAAATTCCCGATTCTAGCTAAACTAGCAGAAGAAGATAAAGCTCTATCAAAATCTCCTGCTGATACCACTAAAGCGGGAGAAGGTATATTCAAATCTTTAATAACTACTACAGAAAGAGATTTTGCAGTTAGATATGAAGATTTAGAGATTGTCCGTACTTTACTTCAAGACAGTACTTTCGTCAATTTGAAACCTAAGGGCTATGATTTAGTACTGGAAAGTGTTGATGAGAAAAAGAAAGCTTCAAGAGAACCTGTAGTGCTTTATGTACTTGAATCTGCTGCTCAATTAAAGGGTACAGATGTTGATAGAGCCAGTATGGAAATAGGTCCTTCAGATAGCCCAAATCCTCAGATAGCAAATAAACCATACATTTCCTTAACATTCACCCGTACAGGTGCAAGGAAATTTGCTAATTGTACTGGGGATAATATTGGGAAGAGGCTGGCAATTGTGCTGGATAATGCAGTTTATTCAGCTCCAGTAATTCAGGATAGAATCCCTGATGGAAAAGCTATGATTACTGGTCAGTTTACGGAACAGGAAGCTAAATCTCTTGCTATTCTCTTGAATAATGAAAGTTTATCCGCTCCCATTGAACCAAAATATAGCACACAAGTTTCTGCTACACTTGGTGAAGATAGCATTAAAAGTGGTTTAAGAGCTGGAATTATCGGTATATTAGCCGTGTTTTTATTTATAGGTCTGTATTACAAAGGAGCAGGGTTGATCGCTGATTTTGTTCTCATCTTTAATGTGGGATTCATTCTTGCGGCAATGACACTTTTCGGTGGAACTTTAACTATGCCTGGTATTGCAGGTATCATTTTAACCATAGGTATGTCTGTAGATGCGAATGTTTTGATATTTGAGAGAATCAGAGAAGAACTGGATGCTGGTAGAACTCCAAGTGCAGCTTTAAATGCTGGCTTCAAAAGAGCCACAGTCACTATTATGGATTCCAATTTAACCACTCTAATTGCTGCTATTGTTCTTTATCAATTTGGGACTGGACCAGTTAAAGGTTTTGCGGTTACACTATCTATTGGTATTGTAGGTTCTATGTTCTGTGCCATAGTCTTTGCTCGTTATATTATGGAAAAGACAATGATTAAGCCCGGCAAAACTACGATGAGTATCTGAGGAGTGTAAAATGAGACTATTTCAAAATGCCAATTATCCATTCGTTGAAAAGCGCTATATATTCTTCGTTATATCTGCAGTTCTGATTGTAGCCTCAATTTTAGGCATAATTATCAAAGGTATAAATTGGAGTACTGATTTTACAGGTGGCGTTTCCATTGTTATTAATATGCAACCTAAAGATAAGCAAGTACCTCCCTTAGAAATAGAGCATCTTCGTGAAGTCATTAATGATGCAGGATTTAAAGAAGCAGAAATTCAGTTCATAGGAGATCCATCTAATGCCACTTTTCAGATAAAAGTTGGTGGTGAGGATGTTAATAAGATTAGGGACCAGATTACAGAAGTTTTAACTACTAAACTACCAGAATATGTCCAGGGTAGAGACCTGCAAACTGATGTGATTCGTCAAGTTGATGTTGTAGGTGCTAAAGCTGGTATGGAAATGCGGAATAATGCCATAATGGCAGTTTTAATTTCTATGGTATTTATGATTATCTATATCTGGGTTCGTTATGAGTTTACCTTTGGTTTAATGGGTATTGTTGCTTTATTCCATGATGTTATAATCCTGGTAGGAGTATTTGCTTTTACTCAAAAAGAATTTACTATGACCATTCTAGCAGCCATATTGACCCTGGTTGGTTATTCTATTAATGATACTATAGTTATTTATGACCGTATCCGTGAAGACCTTAAGATTTATAGAAAAGATTCGGTTCCAATCATCTTTAATCGTGCAATTAATAAGACTCTTGGCAGAACAGTTATTACCGGAAGCACTACTTTTGCTACCGCTATTGCTTTGTATTTTTTTGGCGGTCCCGTGATACATGATTTTGCTCTAGCGATGAGTCTAGGTATTATTATCGGAACTTATTCTTCTATCTTTATAGCCAGTAACCTTGTTTTAGAGACTTTTGTCCATACTCGCACAGAGAAACAAGCTATTAAACATCTAACTAAAAAGAAATAGAGATAAATCTTAGGACAGATAAAAAAGCCGCTTTTTTAGGCGGCTTTTTTATAGAGGGATAAGAAGAGTAGCAAAGGAACTTTTGCATTGACATCAATAGCTGATTTCTGGAATAAGGTTTATACAAAATATTATGGTTAAAGAGTTATGAGAAAAAAGATTTTATGCTTGCTTAGCCTATTCTTTATCTTTTCTTTGTTAATGGGAGATGAAATAAGCGACACTCAGAAAAGACTGGAAAAGATTCAAAAAGACCTTCAAGAAATGGAGAAGAAAGCAACTCAAACTTCTCAGAAGAAAAAAACTACGGATGTTCAGCTTCAAACTACCTTAAAAGAAAAGCAAAAAGTTGAATTAGAAAAAAAGAAAACAGAAGAAATATTTAAACAAAAACAACAAGAACTGACTAAGGTAAGCACGGAATTAAAATCGGTTGATGAGCAAGTGCGTGAACTAAAAACTTTACAAAACAATCAGTTAAATTTACTCTTGCGACTCCGAATTAATAGCTCAACAACTAAGATTAAACCCAAAGAAGAACATTGTTTAACTGCTATGACTGCCCAGACCAGAGAAAAACTTAACCAATTGGGTGATGTTCAAGTTGTTCTTTCCGAGGAAAAGAAGGAAGTAGGAAAGGAAGTTACCGTCGTTAAAAGTGACCTGTATGCTAAGACCAATTTAAGTAAAAAACTGAATACCACAGTCAAAACTCTGGAAACGCAGAAAAAACAATTAACTAAAGAAGAGCAAAAACTACAGAATCAGATTGCGCAGTTGAGGAAAGATGCTGCCCAATTAGAAGCTTTGATAGCTTCATTAACTGCTAAATCTAAAGCTTCTGGAGAAATATCAGAAGCGTATAAAAACAGCTTTAAATCTATTGCCTGGCCTCTTAGAGGCAAGATTATCCGTAATTTTGGACAAGAAACCAGGTCCTATGGAACCTCGGTTATCAGCAATGGAATTGATATAGCTGTTCCAGAATGGACTACGGTAGTAGCTTCAGATGATGGGGAAGTTGTGTTTTCAGGTCCTTATGGAGGACAGGGAAAACTTATAATTATTGACCATAAAAATGGATTCTTTACAGTTTATTCTTATAATAATGAACTTCTGGTTTCCAGGGGAGCTCAGGTAAAAAAAGGTCAACCTATAGCTAAATCAGGAATGACTGGTTCTGCTTCTGAACCCTGTTTACATTTTGAAGTTCGCAAAGATGGCAAGGCAGTAAATCCTTTAGCTTATCTGGAATAAATGCAAGGTACGAAGTTTGGTTATTTTAATTAGACCATCCCTCCGTAAGCTGGAAAAACTTGCTTCTACAGGTGCTTTTGATAACAAAACCATTCTTCATTATACTGGAGATATGTTTGGCATTGGGTGTAAAGTCTCTTCTTATGAAGCTATTGAAAGAATCCAGAAACTAAAAGGAAGATCAAATAAACATAGCTTTATCCTATTAGTTTCCTCGCTTCAATGGTTTGAAAAAGAAGGAATCTATATTCCTGATAGGCTTATTTCGCTTTTAGAACAATATTGGCCCGGAAATTTAACGGTAATTTTTAAATGTGAGGATAAAAGATTTGCTCATATTGCTGTAGATGGTAAAGTAGCCTTTAGGGTGCCTGATGATGAATTACTCAGGGACTTTATAGATATTTTGAAAGAACCTATCACAAGTACCAGTGTAAACATTTCTTCTCTACCACCAGAATCTGACTTAAAACGCTTAACCACTTTTTATTCTGAATGGTTTGATTATGCTATCCTTCCTCAAAATAAAAACTATCCTTATAATTCTCAACCTTCAACTATAGTGGAATATATCAGCAGTAGAGAAGAGAAAAATCAATCCGGTTTTGATGAATTGAAATGCATTAGAGAAGGTTCTATTCCTTTCTATGTGGTAAAAAATTCCTTTGAAAAACCCACTATTCTCTTTGTCTGTACTGCAAATATCTGTCGCAGTCCTATAGCAGAGAAACTTTTTAATCATTACGTCTTGAAAATAAATTTACCTTATTCAGCTGATTCCGCTGGTCTTTTACCTGGAGGACAACCTATATCAACGGCTTCTATGCAATTACTTTTAGAAAATGGTATTATGGAGGCAAAAGACCATATTGCAAAACAGATAACTCCTGAAATGATACAGGGTAGTTACCTGGTGTTGACTATGGAAGAACGGCAAAGAGATTTTCTCCGAATGCAAGAACCTAAACTGGCTCGTAAAATATTTACTCTAAATGAATATGTAGGCGAAGCAGGCGATATTGCAGACCCTTATGGTGCAGATCTGGATACATATCGGGAAACTTATAAAATTATTGACAACCGCATTCTAAGGTTAATTGAAAAGTTAAAGGATTCTAATCCTACATTAAAGGATGAAAGTTAAATTATGGAACCTCCTATTACCAGAGAATTGATTGCATCTCATGGCATTCTGGAAACTGAATATCAATATATACTTGAAATATTAAAGAGAAATCCCACTTATCTGGAATTAGGAATCTTTAGTGTGATGTGGAGTGAGCATGCCAGTTATAAAAATTCTATAAACTTGATTAAAACTTTGCCCAGAGAAGGAAAATATTTACTTGCTAAAGCGGGAGAAGAAAATGCCGGAGTAGTAGACATTGGCGATGGCTTAGCTATATGTTTTAAGATTGAAAGTCATAACCATCCTTCTGCTTTGGAACCCTATCATGGTGCTGCTACTGGAGTGGGAGGGATTCTTAGAGATATATTTACTATGGGAGCAAGACCAGTGGCTGTTCTGGATTCATTAAGATTCGGTGACCTGGAAAATCCTCGGGTTATGCATCTCTTAAAAGAAGTGGTGCATGGTATCTCTGATTATGGAAATTGTTTTGGAGTGCCTACTGTAGGTGGAGAAGTGTTCTTTGATGAAGCTTATGAAGGAAATCCACTGGTTAATGTTATGGCTGTAGGAGTGGCAAAACAGGAACATCTTGCTAAATCTTCTGCCCAGGGTATAGGTAATTTTGTAGTCTATGTAGGTGCTAAAACCGGCAGAGATGGAATACATGGTGCAACTTTTGCCTCTGTTGAATTGAGTGACCAATCTGCAACCCAGAGAACTGCTGTCCAGGTTGGAGACCCTTTTTATGAAAAACTACTTTTAGAAGCAACTCTGGAGGTTATTCAAGCAGGTTTAGTGGTCGCTATTCAGGATATGGGTGCTGCTGGTTTAACCTGTTCCAGTTCCGAAATGGCAGGAAAGGGTGGAGTGGGCATAGAACTTGATCTGGAGAAAGTGCCTGTCCGGGAGAAAGGTATGACTCCTTATGAGATTATGCTTTCTGAGTCACAAGAACGGATGCTGATGATTGTAGAACCAGAGAATCTGGAAGAGGTGCAAAAGGTCTTTCAAAAATGGGACCTTGATGCGGTGGTTATTGGAAAGGTTACAGATGATAAAATGCTCAGAGTAAAGCTTAATGAACAAGTCCTTGCAGAAATTCCGGCTGAATATCTGGTTCTGGGAGGAAAAGCACCAGTTTACACTCGTGAAGCTAAAAAGCCTTCCTACATTGATGAAAAGAAAAGTATGGATATAAGTTCATTACCCGAGCCAGAAAATTATACTTCTGCTTTATATCGTCTTATAAGTGAACCAAGTATAGCTTCCAAAAAATCTATTTTTTCTCAATATGATTATATGGTGCAGATAGCTACGAAGATTGAACCTGGAAGTGATGCAGCTGTAATGGTGATCAAAGGAACGGATAAAGCCATAGCATTAAGTACGGATTGTAATGCCCGCTTTTGTTTTTTAGACCCCTATGAAGGAGCTAAAGCTGCAGTTGCTGAAGCAGCTCTAAATGTTGCCTGCAGTGGAGGAAGACCTATTGCCATTACCAATTGTCTAAATTTTGGAAATCCTTATAAACCCGAAGTCTTCTGGACTTTTTCTGAAGCTATACGAGGTATGAAAGATGCCTGTATAACCTTAGAAACTCCAGTCACAGGTGGAAATGTTTCTTTCTATAATGAAAATCCAGAGGGCGCAATTTACCCAACTCCCGTAATTGGTATGCTGGGATTACTGGAAAATTATAAAAAAGCTACAACCCAGTGGTTTAAGCATTCTGGAGATATCATTGCTCTTCTAGGAAGAACCAGTAGTGAATTAGGTGGTTCTCAATATCTTAAGACTATCTTTGGAACTGTTGCCGGAAAAATACCTTCCCTTGACCTAAAATTTATTAAAAGGCTTATAGAAGTGTTATTGAATTTGATTGAGGAAGATATAATATCTTCTGCGCATAATGTTTCGGAAGGAGGTCTGTTGGTCGCTTTAGCTGAATGCTGTTTCCAACCAGAAAATTTAACCGGAGCAGAACTAAATTTTCCTTTGACATTTTCCAAGAGTGTAGAATATTTCAATGAATCCATTGAAAGAGTGGTGATTAGCTTTAATGCTGAAAACTTGACTAAAGTACAAACTGTATGTGACAAATATGATATACCTCTCAAATTGCTGGGAACAGTTTCTGATAAGCCAATGTTTAAGGTTAATCAAGATATATATGTGTCTACTGAAGCTTTATATAAAGCCTATCAATCAGGAATAAAAATTAATTAGGGAGAAGGAGATGAAGATGAATATCCTTTTTGGACATTTGTTCTGGGGAATTTTGATAATATTAATTGGTGTCTCTTTAATACTCAAGGGTTTTAATATTAGTTTCCCCATATTCAAGATTTTTATAGCTATAATAATTATCCTTCTGGGCGTCAAATTGCTTATAGGTGGCTGGGGAAATACGAAGCACAAAGAAACCCCAACCAAATTGTATAACGCCACAGAACGCGAATATAATGCCATATTCGCAGCTCAGAAATTAGATTTAACGAATATAGAACCAGATGCATCTCCCTTAGAAATCAATGCAGTTTTCGGCTCTTTTGTGGTAGAACTACCAGATGATATTAATTTTGATTTTTCTACCACAGCCTTTTGTGGTTCTATAGACATTCCTAAAAAGACAGCTATGGATGAGGCAAAAACTCGTGGTACAGTTAAAATTGATGCTAATGCCGTCTTTGGTAAAATAACTTTTATTATAAGCACCCATCACAGTTCTTAGGAATAAGGAAAATATCATTTTGAAATTATAATGTCCAATAACAAGTTCTACTTAATCATACTTATTTTGCTTTTAAGTTTCTCTTTCAAACCAACTGAAGCAAAAAGTCTCGGTTATGCCTTGAGTGGTGGGGGTGCAAGAGGTTATGCTCATATCGGGATGCTCAAAGTGCTCGCGGAAGAAGGTATTTATCCCGAATATATTGCAGGCACAAGTTTTGGCGCTTTAGTGGGAAGTTTGTATGCAATGGGTTATGAGCCAACAGAAATAGAATCCTTAACCACAAGCTGGGATGTTCTGGAATTATTTGATGAGCATTATAGACGAGAAGACCTTTATATTGGACAAAAGCGTTGGCCCAGTTATGGCAATTTTCGGCTTAGAATAAAAGAAAATGGTCAACCGTCTTATCCTACAGGATTAATTAATGGAGTAAAACTGGAACAGGCAATGGCACAGGTTTATATGCCTGCTTCCAGCTATCGTGATTTCTCTAAATTACCAGTAAGTTTTGCTGGACTTTACTTAGACCTTGATACAGGTGAATTAATTGTCTCTACCAGTGGTTCTTTGATGCAAACCATTAGAGCAGCAATTTCTATACCCAGTTTATTTACACCTTTTGAACTGGATGGACATCGTTATATAGATGCAGGAATACTACAAAATATACCGGTTCCGCAAGTGCGTGAGATAGGAGCTGATAAGGTCATAACTTTTAAAGTTAATGCTGACTTTACAGAAAACAATCCCGATAATTTAATTTATATTCTAAATCAAACCATTGAAATTGCAATGTATCAGAGCTATGAGAGTTCTCTGGCTTTAAGTGATTTAGTCTTAGAACCGGACTTAAGTGAATTTTCTAATATGTCCTATGATAAGGCTAAAGAGATAATTGATGCGGGAGAGCGTTATGCCCGAAGCCATATTGAGGAGATAAGAGCATTTCGTGATTCTCTTTTAGCAGAAGGCTATGTATTTAAGGAACCCAAAAAAATACCTATTCCTCAAAAATATCCCATCTTAGCACAAGATTGTCGGGGCAATGTGTATGTTAGTAAGGCTAAAATTAAGGAATATTCCAATCTGGAAACAGGAAATGAATATACCGCTGAAGAGATTGTTAACGCAGCAAAAAAAATATGGAACTCTCAATTCTTTAAAACGGTTTATCCTATTCTGGAACCTTATAAGGATGGATATAAACTTATTTTTTATGTGCAGGAATATGAGCGACGCAGTATAATCTTCAATATGAGTTATACCACAGAAGAAGAACTGAATATTAGTGGAGCTATGGAATTAAATAATTTGATGCTAAAGAATTCTAAGTTGCTGGCAGGTTTCACGCTTGGTGGAAGATCAGAATTGAGTTTGGATTATGTTAAAAACTTCGGCGAATTCTGGGGCTCTTATTTTCGCATTTTTCCCTATATCAGTGAAAAAAGATTGTATCTCTATGATGAAGATTTTTACAAAATCTCAAGTGTTAAATCACTGGAGTATGGAATAACTCCAGGGGTGGGATTCTTTGCCAATAATCTTGCTATAGCTGAAGGTTTTTTCTATAGTTATAAAACACGTCTCTATCGTGATGTTTCAGCTGTCGCACCAGTAGATTCTCTCTATTTAATCTCTGGTTTAGGCGTAAAAGTATATCATGAAAGTCTGAATGATGACCTTTTTCCACTATCAGGTTTACGTGTTTTTTCCAAACTTAATTTTGCACCCTGGGACCAGATTAGCGATAGATTGTATAACAAAGCTGTGGTGAATGTTGATCTCTATGCACCAGTTTCCAGAACAATATCTTTACGAGCAGGTTACAATTTCGGAACCTATTTTGGTGCTCGTGAAGAAAGCTCACTTGATCCATTCTACTTTACAGGCTCTCAAGGATATAGAGCTTATCCAAGATATGCCATAAGTTCACCACAATATTGCTATTATACGATTGCATCAGTCTTGAATCCAAGAAAAAATGTGTTTCTGGAAACAGGAGTGCAAGGTCTAAACTATGTTAATGAAGACTTCTGGGATTTAAATCAGAAACTTGAATGGAGCTTTTATGCTGATATTGGATATAGAGCTTATTTAGGACCTATCCATTTTAGCGCTGCTTTCAGTAGAGAACATTCCCCCTGCTTTTATCTAAATGTTGGATATAATAATGATTTGTTCTGGTTCTCCAGAAAATAAGAGTCTTATAAATATAGCTTTATTTACAGTTTAAATTACAAATAGTCTCATATACAGGATTTTTATTACTTTTATCCATCTACTTTATTACATTTCTTGCACTTTGTTGGGTCTTCCTTAGCTCTTTCCTGTTAATAACTTGCCTAAAGCGCTAAGAAATAGTCAAGTAAGAGGTAGGAGTAAAACAAGTTGAAATAATTTCAATTATTATATTATAGTTATAAATAAATTAGCTGGATGTTAGGGTTAAATGATGTATAACCAGTTGGCAATAAAGGCAATAATGAAGAAAAATAGAATCCACTGTTTTTCTTTGACCTTGGCTTTTAGGGATATTTTAATCTTAAATAAAGTTGTGCAAATCAATTGTATTATGAGGAAGATAGTCAAAAATAACATTAAAGGATTGTAGGATATAGCAGTAATAATATGACCTTCAAGGAGTTCAGTAAAGGCTCTATATAAGCCACAGGTAGGACAATTTATATGGGTTAAAGATTTAAACCAGCATAAGGGAATCTTATGAGGGATAAAAAGATAAAAGATAAAATAGATTGCCAGCAGAAAGAAAAAGAGTAATAAAGGGATTTTTCCGTAAGGAAAACGAGTATCAAGTTTTTCAATACGCAAGCGCATTAGTAAAAAAAGGAATAGGTTTTAGGTGCTAAAAGTGGAAAACTCCATTAGAAAGAGAAGCTGCAACTCCCATAACGAAAAAGAAATATGCCAGAATAATAACCAAACCCAGAACCGTAATAGATACAGAGATAATTCCCAGAATTCTTCCTGCATTGGTGAGGTCTCTACCTGATGGGTCCATAATACCGAGGTCCATTTTTTTGAGGTCTTCATTTCCAAATATCCAGGCTAGTAATCCAAAAATAGCACAGGTGAAAAGTCCTAATAATCCAAAGATCAATATTAACACTCCTCTATGTGGTTGCATAGAAGAATATCGCCAATATTGGTATTGTTGTCCAGGTGGCACTTGATTTTGTCCTTGAAATTCCATAAAATCCTCTTAATATTTAAGGCAGAACAGGGAAAAATAATTTCCCTGTTCTAACCTTAAGTTGGTACAATTTTTTAAAGAGGTAATGCTGCGCTGATAAGGAAACAAGCAGCAAAAGAAATAATGGCATAAAGTTCAGGATACACGGCTAAAATTAGGGTGTTGGAAAAGACATTATGGCCATTACCAATGCTTTCAATACCTGTAGCTACAACTCTTGCTTGAAAATATGCTGAGATAAGGTTAACTAACCCAGAAATTAATCCAGCTCCAAAAATAGCGGCTGCGGTTATCATATTTACATCTGCCGTAGCAAATCCTTTTAAAATGAAGAAAGCACCAAAGCCATATAAACCTTGTGTGCCAGGTAGGGCAGATAAAATCATACAATTAGCAAAAACATCATCTCTTTTTTTCATAGCGGCAATAGTAGCACTTCCACCAATAACTGTTCCCCAGGCAGAACCTATTCCAGATAGTGCTACCATTAAAAAGAGACCTATCCAGGCTAAAATATAGGCAGTAGAGTGTCCAGAGTTAGCTAGAGCTTGTGTTGCTGAATTTCCTGCTTGTAAAAGAATGTAAGGCATTTAACCTCCAGTTTATATTTTTATCATTTTTTTATGTCCAAAGGGCTGATATGGAATACCAGGTCCCTGGAATCCTGCATTTTTATAAAATTCTACAAAGGTAAGACGTAAAGGATGCACAAAACCGCTTAATGCTCCTAAGGCAATATTTAGAGTATGACCTGCTACCATAAATATAAAGAAGATAATAGGTCCCACAAATTTAATGTTTAAAAATTGTAATCCAATAGAATTAATCACCATACCCAGAATAGCACTGGAAACACCTAAAGCAAATAGACGGATATAGGATAGAATATCACCAAAAAAGCCAGTTACAACATTGTATAATAACCACAAGCCACTAAGTATATTCACCAGTGGATTTTTAGCGGGATTATTGAATAGTAGCATCAAAGCCAAACCAATCCATAAAAGGTATTTGGTATAAGGTGTGATAGAACTATTATCTACCCCTAAAAGTCCAGCACCTAACACGGTTAAAGATAATAAGAATAAGAAGGTTCCCAGAGGTGCCAGGAAATATTTTATACCACTTTGCTTTGCTTGTTTAACACCGTTAATAATAGTTCCAAATAAAATCTGAATGGCACCCAGTAAAAGCGAAAGATTAAATATCTGGCTGTTATCCCTAATAAGAATATATGGGTCTAAGGCAGTATTCTTTAAATCAAAGCCCAGAGCTGAGCCCATTAGAAATCCCATTATCATAGAAGATGTGCCAAAAATAACACCTAATAATCCTATGCTTTTGATGGCTGGATTCTTTACTTTACGATAGATTAATAAACTAAGAAGAATGAAGACTATCCCATAAACGATATCAGCATTACAAAATCCGAAGAAAAGCATAAAGAAAGGTGCAAAAAATGGGGTAAGGTCAAACTCATTATAATAAGGTAGCATATACATTTTGCTAATAGGTTCAAATAACCGAGCAAACCAATTATTGGTGAGGCTAACAGGAGGATTATCCTCTACGGTGGCATCAGCAGCAAAATATATCACATTCTCACTTTCCAGGAATTGTACGAGTTCCTTTTCCAATCTTTGAGGGATAAAGCCTTGCAAAATTTTAATTTTACCCTCTGCTTCATCAATTCCCTGTAAAACAGCTTCTTCAAATTCACAGGTCTTACTGAGGTCTTCAATTTTGTTACTGAATATCTCAATTGCCGTAGGAGCAATGTTGTATAGATATTCATCTATATCTTTAATCTGATTTTCTATATTTTTAAGCTGGGATTCCAACTCCATTAATGTATGTTGATGGAAACTAAAGGGTTCAGCTTCAATATCAGGTTTTTCATCCGTGTATAAAACTACAAAATAAAGTATCCCATTAACTTCATTTATAATCTGAACAGCATATTCTTCTGACCATTGAGGTTTGAAATGGTTCTTAAGACAGGTGTAAAACGCAACCTTAATCCCAGATTGCTGAAGCTTTTTAACCAGATCATAATCAAAATGACCCCAGGGTGCCAATTCCCGGATTTGTTTGCGTAAAGTTTCTGCAAGACGCTCCAACTTTTCTTTTTCTTCTCTTGCCTGTTGAATTTTCTGTAGCAATACTTGAGATGGATAGGAGATAGAAGTTTTCTCAGAAGTAGAGCCAAGTTTTTTTAAAAACCTAAGCTGTTCCGCATATTCTTCCAGCTGTTGCATATTCTGGATTAAGGTTTCCGTTCTTTCTTCTGTATTTTGGACCAGATGAACCACACCGAGTTTTTGCAGGTCAGCCAGGAATTTTTGATAGTCCTGATGATAGAGAACAAAGGTATATTTCCGCATTTTTTCTATCATACTGCAGCCTCCTGGCTAATACGAGTTTTCAGAATTTTTTGAGAAGCTTTGGAAAGATTTTCTTCATCTTCCAGGAAACGCTTAATTTTTCTGATGGCATCCTCATAGATAGGAATTTGGACTTTTTCATAGAGATTAACTTTTTGAGTGGTCTTTTTTCGCACCTGTTCTAAGATAAGCATTTTTCTCCAGAAGAACTCTCGTTCAATTCTCATTGCAGCTATTTCTTTTATCATTTCTATACCATCAAGATACCAGGAAGGTGTACTAAAAAGGTCATATTCACTAATCTCAAACTGTATATTTCCCAGAATAGGAACTGGTACTCCGGCAATTTTACGAGCAAGAAACTCCACATTTTCAACTTTAATGAGGCTGGGATCAAATTCTGCCCAGAGTTTCATAATAGGTTCCAGTTCATTTATTCTGGATTTAATCTTTCCGTCCAATTCCAAAGCACTGTCTCGAGCACGTTTCACTTCCATACGAAGAGCAGATTCCTTATTCTTTAGAGTAGGAAGTGCTTTTTGTCTGATTTTAAGCTGCTTCTCCAGCTGGAGTTGAGCAATCTTATTATATTGAAACTTGAGATTCATTCCTTATTCCAGTAAAGCTTCATAAATTCGTCTTTAATACCCACTTCTTCAGGTGTGAAATACTTACGGAAAAGTGCCCAGGTCTTATCCAGCATTTCTTCTGTATCAATATTCACATCAATAGCCAGAATCTGTTCTGCATAATCCCTGGCAAATTGCAATGCACGCTGATCGTAATCAGTTAAGTCAAAGCCATTCTCCAATTTAGTTCTTGCATTCATTGCATCTGCATTTAAACGAACGGAAGCACTCATCACTTGAGGATGATCTGCTCTAGTGCGTTTTCCAATAACTTTGTTTCTCAAACGAGAAAGAGATCTGGCTGGGTCTATGATAACCTTACCTATATCCGTATCCCTTCTTAAATAAAGCTGTCCTTCAGTGATATATCCGGTATTATCAGGAATAGCATGAGTGATATCACCACCAGAAATAGTTGTCACGGCAATAATAGTTATGGAACCGCCAGTTGGAAATTGCACCGCTTTTTCATAAATTTTGGCTAAATCTGAATAAAGTGAACCTGGCATTGAATCCTTGGAAGGAATCTGGTCCATACGATTACTCACAATGGAAAGAGCATCACAATAAAGAGTCATATCAGTTAAAAGGACCAGCACTGCTTCATTTTTCTGGATAGCAAAATATTCTGCAGCAGTTAAAGCCATATCAGGAACCAGCAATCTTTCCACCGGTGGATTATCCGTTGTATTGATAAAGGCAATAATCTTATCAATCACTCCTGCATTTTCAAAGGAATTTTTGTAATACAGATAATCATCATTAGATAAGCCCATTCCGCCAAGAATGATTTTATCTGCCTTAGTTCTTAAAGCCACTGTTGCCATAACTTGATTATAAGGTTGATCAGGGTCAGCAAAGAAAGGTATCTTTTGTCCCGTAACTAAAGTATTATTTAAGTCAATTCCAGCAATACCAGTAGCAATTAGTTCAGAAGGGTCCTTACGACGGACAGGATTAACGGAAGGTCCACCAATTTCTACTTCATCACCTTCAATCTCAGGTCCACCATCTATGGGTTCTCCATAAGCATTAAAGAATCTACCTGCTAATTGGTCACTAACTTTTAGCGTTGGTGGTTTTCCGAAAAAGATGACTTCTGCATCCGTTCCAATACCTTCAGTTCCTTCAAAAATCTGCAAGGTAACTTGATTATCTATAATTTTAACTACTTGAGCTAACCTTCCACCTACGGTTGCCAGCTCTTCATTTCCCACTCCTGTAGCTTGAACTGTGCAAGTAGCTTTAGTGATTTGAGTTAGTTTAGTGTATATTTTTTGAAATGCAGTTCCAGCCATTATTTCACTCTCCTTTCTGCAAGGATAGATTCCAGTTGAGCTTCATATTCTTTGAATTTATCACCTTGAAATGGTTGATAGTTCATCTGTATAAGAACATTTATTACGCGAGAATAAAAGGGTTGTAATTCCTCGTAGCTCTCAAAATCAAAGTTGGTATCACATATATTGAGTAAAAGATTCAGCATATAGGCTTGACGTTTCATTGGAGTAGATTTATCAATAGGGTCAAAGCTATCCTGCACCAGGATAATTCTATCTATCAGTTCACTTTTCCAGAAACGAGAATGATAATCCAGAGGAACTCCATCGTCACCCAGAATATTGATTTGGTCTTTAGCTTCCTTACCCCTAAGGAGAATATCTTTTGCTTTATATATCCTATCCACCCACCCAGGTGAAATATTCTGGTTCAAGAATTCTTGAATTTCATCATATTCAAGATATTTGGAATAAGAATCAATAGGGTCTACAGCAGGATAACGTTTGCTATCTGCTCTATCTTGAGAAAGTGAATAGAAACAACGAGCTGCTTTCTTGGTTGATTCTGTGACTGGTTCCTTTAGATTACCACCTGCAGGAGAAACTGCTCCAATAAAAGTGATAGAACCTGTTTGACCATTATTCAGATAAACATATCCAGCTCGGGCATAAAAGTTTGAAATGATGGCAGGTAAATCCATAGGATAGGCATCTGGGCCAGGCAGCTCTTCCATACGATTGCTCATTTCTCTCAAAGCTTGTGCCCAACGGGAAGTGGAATCTGCCAGAAGCAAAACTTTTAATCCCATAGAACGATAGTATTCACAAATAGACATCGCCGTATAGACTGATGCTTCTCTTGCTGCCACTGGCATATTGGAAGTGTTACATATAATAATAGTGCGCTCAATTAATTTTCTTCCCGTACGAGGGTCATCCAATTCAGGAAACTCGGTGAAAAGTTCAACCACTTCATTAGCTCTTTCTCCACAGGCAGCTACAACAATCAAGTCTGCTTCTGCATTTTGAGAGATACTGTGTTGTAACACAGTTTTACCTGTTCCAAAAGGACCTGGTGTAAAACCAGTTCCACCTTCCGCTATAGGATTTAGAGTATCAATAGTACGAATACCAGTTTCCAGAGTTTTGAAAGGACGTGGTTTGGATTGATATGCCTTAATAGGAAGTTTTACTGGCCAATACTGTACCATTGTTAAAGGATATTCTTTCCCTTCTTTATCTACTACAACGGCAATGGTATCGGTTATCTTATAATCCCCTTCTGGAACAATGGATTTCACCTGATATTTCCCTTCCATTAAGAAAGGAACCATTATCTTGTGGTCAATCCAGTTTTCTGGAACAGAACCCAGCCAATCACCTGCTTCTACAGTATCATTAACTTTAGCTATAGGAGTAAAATGCCAGATACTATCTTCATCCAGAGGATCAGTATATTCACCTCGTGTGAGATACATACCTTCCATCTTATTAAGATCATCCTGTAGACCATCATAATTTTTAGATAACATACCAGGACCGAGTTTTACCTGTAGCATTTTATCCGTAAATTCAACTGTGTTTCCAGGTTTTAAACCGCGGGTACTTTCAAAAACCTGAGTGTAAGCAATATTTCCTGCTACTTTAATTACTTCAGCCATTAGTTTAACTCCATAGAGGTCTATATAACAAATCTCATTTTGTGAGACAGGACCATCCACTTCCACATAAACTAAGTTGCTGATAATTCCCTTAACCGTGCCTTTGGTCATAAACTTAACCTTCTATTTTTTGCTAATTGATTTAACTTTAAATTGTTCTGGGAAGGAGAAACTTTTAATTAGCGTATCTATAGTGCTTTCAAACACTTCTTTCCCTTTAACCGGCTCAAGCTTGATCCAGCGATTCAACATACGCAATTGTGCATCAAAGCCCAGGATGCGTTCTATATTAAAGTAATTGAAGAAATTAAAATCATCAATCCATTTCCATCTAAGTATATCGTAATGTTTTTCCCGATAGAGGATATTATTCTGTTCATAGATGCGAGAGATATTCTCAAAAAGTTCATTATCCTTTCCCAAACCAAAATCCATAGTGTGAACTTTAGCCAGTTTTTCCACCAGATCTCCTTCTCCAATTAGATAGGGAACATAATCAATATTGTGAGCTCTACCGTTGATAGCAATAATGATGTTTTGCATATCACGATTGAAATTGAACCACTGATTCAAAAAATCGTCTGTAGATTTACAACAAAATTCATAAGTGGCTTCCAGCAATTTATGCCTGATTTTTTGATAGGGTGGCAATTCTTCTTCCATATAAAGTTCTGTTAAAATTTTATGCAGGAAATCTGGAAAGATTTTAAACTCTTTTCTGACTGGTAAGGTTGGCTCACCTGCCCGTTCTTTCAGATGTTCTTTATATTCATTGTAAAACTTTATGCTTTCTTCATCAACTGGATGTAGCATATCATTTTTATAATAGATTACATTTAGCAATTCCATCACTTTTTCAGGCAAACGCAACCATCGTAAGAGCTGAAAATCAGAGGCAGTAATATGCTCTTGTGCATCCTGCAAAAACTCATCTGGAGAAAAGGGAAGCTTGCTATCTTCAATTGTTATAACCGGTAACCCAGTTACAAAATAGTAATATTGAGTGTGCATCAATAACCTATGATTTGAAAAGTATCTTATTGCTACGCGGTCTTAGATAGGATTTAAATAGGTTAGCGAAATCCTCGTCAGTGAAACTTAATTTGTAGCTTCCATCACTCGGAGTGAGTGCAAAACCAGTTTTCATTTGAGGTGAAAATTCTACTTTCAATCCCTTAGAAGCTCTTTCTGAAAGGGATTGTAAAAAGAATTTATCTAATTTATCTTCCATATTTTGACTGATGATTATCTTGCCTTCTGATTCTTTCCAGGCAGAAACTGTTTCCAGAATCATTTTTTGGAGGAATTGGGGGTCGGAAAAAACTTCTTGCAATTTTGTATTAAAAGCTTCATCCAGAAAGATATCAGTAAGCTTTTGTTTGACAGCATTGAGGGTATTTTGAGCTGCCATCTGAAGGTCAGATTCAGTGTTCTTCTTGAGGTCTTCTGCTTGTTTTCGTGCATCCGAAATAATTCTATCGGCTTCTGCTTGAGCTTTTTGAACAATATTTGCTGCTTCAGCTTTAGCTTTATCTAAAATCTGCTCAGCTTCTGCTTTGGCTTTATTAACGCCTTCTTCATAAACACGCTGGAGCAAGTCCTGTAACTGATCGCTCATCATTTCTCCATTTTAAAATTATACTTTATTCAATTATTTTAAATAGTTTTATTTTGTCAATGTAAAAGTAAATGCTTCTTTAGATTTTCTCTCAGCCGTTATAACATATAGTAAAATAAAGGATTATCCTGCCTTTGCTCTTTTGATAACAATGTGTAAATAACTATTTATGTCTATTAGATATTATTACATCTATTTCATCAGTAGCATCTTTTTAATTTGATTAGTTCCATTTACTTCCAGCTTATACAGATACAATCCTGAACTAACAGATTTGCCCATATCATCTTTCCCATCCCAATCTATATTATAATTACCGCTTGGAACATTTTCCTTTAATAAAGTGCGAATAAGCTCTCCTCGTGAATTATATATAGTGAGTTTGGTATATCCACTTCTGGCTACGGAAAAAGAGATAGTGGTCCTTGGATTAAACGGATTAGGATAGTTTTGAGCTAGATGGCAAGGAATCTGTAAAGCATCATTATTTCCCACATAGTGGTCAGGAGGATTGGTAGTAAATTTAATAGCTAACCCAGGTTGTAAGTTATGAGCTGTGGGAGGATAAGTATTAGCATGCGTATAGGTTAATCCAACCGTCTGAAGATGATTTTCTATTCCCACAGTGCAATAATTAGTTGTAACTCCCGGATTATCAACCGTATGATATTGAATGACAATATCGCCATCACGATCTGGTTGAGGATATAGAATAATCTGGAATTTTTCCAGAGAAGCATTTTCCATCAGGTCTATATTATATTGATTATAGGCATCATTCCATTGGATAATAAATCTATTGTTTGCAGCATCATACCACCTGGATATGCGCATATTGTTAAAAATTCCATTACCTTGTTCATCGGTTCCGGTTTTCATTCCTTTCAGGTCATCCCAGTAGCCAGCAATCATAGTGTAAGGTCCAAGAGCAGCAGGAATATAACAGTTATAAAAATCATGCATTTGAGTAGGTATAAAAGAAATCCAGCCATTGGAGCACATTGTTAACTGATTGTAGTCTCTGCCATAAAAGCGGAAAGTGAATGGCAAATCTATTGTATGTGAACCATCATCCCGAACTTCCCAGATGGTTCCTTGACCTCCAAGTAGGGGGTCTGTTTCTATCCAGTTGTAGGTGGGAGCTTCATCAAATCCGATATCAAAATTGTCATATGCAAAATAACCATATTCATCTGGGCCGGTGGGGGAATTAGGTTCTGGAGTTCCAACGGTAACTGCATAATAGACTGTGGTGCTATAACCATTATCAGTTAAGACCATCTTCAGAGGAATATTTCTTCCATTCCAGGTTTCAGCACCTGTCTGGATAGTGGTATTGATGATAATAGGTTCATTCACAGCTATGTTTCCAATATGCTGAATTGGATTGGGGAAATCTGCTGCGTCAGTTAAAGAAATAATTTCTATGCTGGCATCTGTCATAGGAGCAGTGCCAATATTTTGAATCTGAAAACTAACTGGACTGATATTACCGATTGCTATAAAGCCACTACTATTCAGAACGGTAAATTCTGCACCTCCTCCAAGTATTTGAAAGTGGTGAAGTATATTGTGTTCTGGTAGGCTAAGGCTAAAAGTAATAGGTTTACGAGGACGGATTGAAGGATTACCAATAATGTTAAAGCTTATATCATGAGTTTCATTAGGATTTAAGGTAAAAGGTTGTATGTTATAATCTACGGTAGCATCGTCTGTGGAGGTAATAGATAAAGAATTAACTGTATAAACGGAATCAGAATAGTTTTTCAAAGTGATTTGAGCAGTGATTTCAGTGTTAGGATTGAGAATGTAACCTTCCACACTGTTATCTTCAATTCCAATTTGAGCAGGTTCAGAGCAAGTTAAGGTGCGAATTAATGGAACATAATTTTCTTTGGTAATAGTGATAGTTAAATTGCCAGTTGCTTCAGGGTCTATGGGTAAGATGGCAAATCCATCTATTACCTGGCTATATGTGAAATCAGTTCCATTTTTAGTTCCTGTGACCATAGCACCATTAAGATGAGGAGCATTGATTCGGATATGAGAATCACTTTGAGCAAAGGTTAATCCACCTTCAATAACGCTTTCAGATATAGTATCAGGAACCAGAACCCACATCTTTAAACTGGGATCAGCCTGAATATTATAAACATGGAAGTAGAAAGCTACATATTGATTATCTCCTATATCATTAGGGAAATTCTTATATAGTTCTATTTTTCCCATAAGGACACTGGTGGCAAAACAACGGACACCATAATCAAAGATACTACGAAAAGCACCACTGGCTATGGAATTATTAAGTCTGGTCTTGGTATGTAAATCTGAAGGACCAACAAATGCCACGCATCCATTAGGCTGAGCTACACTTCCCATGCGCATCCATTTTTCACCAAAACTGGGATTAACTGGATTGGCAAAGTCACCTGTATTACAAACTATGGAAAAGACCACAGGCATACGAGGACCATTTTGAGTGGTGGCAAGGTCTGGTATATGAAAAGCTGGATAATGCCACCCATTAGCATCACCCCAACCTCTATAACTCACAAATTGCACTCCCTGATTGATGGCAGTTATAATATTTGAGGTGCCAGGATAGGTTGGAGGATAGAAAACCGTATCTACAGTTGTATAACCAAAATTTAACATCTTATCTCTTAGCCAACGAGACATTTCTACGGGAGTGCTTGGACGGAGGCCACCTTCCGCATAGTTTCCTGCCACAGCCAACCCTCTTTTCATCCAGTTGGTATTGGACATATAGGGAGTTTTTTCATAGATAACAGATTTATTGGACATTGCCATAAATTCTGCTATGTCATTAAAAGAAAGACGACCCACTAACATTTCGGGAAAATAATCATTTCCTTCAATAAAGGTGTATTGATTGTCATCCGCATCATTTTCTTGATATTCAGGAGATGGGTAAAAAGCAGTAGGAATGCTATAAGCTCCTTGATTGGTAACATCACCCAAAAGCAGCAAAAAGTCGCAATGATATTGATTATAGTGATTCTGGATGAATTGCTTGAAATCATTAACTGTGTTACCTATATCAGATTTATATGCAACATAGACCTCAAAACCCTGTGATTTCTTCCATTTGATAAATTCAGTCTGGTAATTTGCCAGGTTAGTATGACTGATAATAAGCATTTTGGGTTTTGAAAGAGGTAAATTACGAAGGTAGGAAGTCTGAAAATTGTCCGCTAAAGCTTTATATGCATCAATAAAAGCTGGAGAGATATTTTCTGGTATTTCTATAGGTTCAGAACCGGTAAGAGAAAAATCTGCCGAAGCAAGGGTACGAATAGTTTCACCCTCATTAATCTGAGTTTCAATCAGGATAGTATAGCCTCTCATTTCCCGGAAAGTAAAACTATTTCCAATTCTTAAGATACCGGGTTCAATTGCTTGTTCCTGATAGAGAAAATTACCTGAATTATCAAAAACATTCCATTGAAGATTTTGCACCTGCAAATCTATAGAATTATAAGGCAGGGCAAAGGTTTTAGAAATGAGAGTGGTCTCAGGAAATTCCTCAGTTTCTTCAGGTTGTTGTAGAACTGGAGCTACACGAACATTTTCCAGATGAGCAAGCAGTCCTGTAGTCGTTGTTATATAATTTTCATTCATAGCTGCGGCTAAACAGCATACTGCAAGCATAATAGCTATCCATAAATAACGTTTCATTTAAATATCCTCCAGAAGTGATACTTTATTATATGCAAAAAACATTCCGTAAAATAGTAAGATACCTATAAAAATAATCCTTTACAATTTGGCAAGCTTTATGCTTAATATTATTATTTCTTAAAAGACCTAAAATTAAGGATAGAAAATGAGGTATATTAAAAAATTAACCCTATTATTAATGTTAACGATATTCCTATTGTTCAGTTGTGGAACTAATCATAAACTGACTCCTCCGGAAAATGTGAATATACTTGAATTTGGTACTGAATCTACTCTGGAAGTGGTCACTTGGAATCTTAAAACCTTTCCTTTAAATAATAATACAGTTCAGACCATATCTCAGATAATACCACAATTTAAAGTTGATATTATTGCCTGTCAGGAGGTAATGGACCAAAATGCTTTTTATGAACTGGCAAGTGCTATTCCGCAGTATGAAGCTTTAGTATCTAATGCCACCAGTAGCTATAGACTTGCCTATTTATATAATAAAGAAACGGTTCAGGTTAATGAGGTCTATCCCATATTTATAGGGGAGAGTAACCCATTTCCCAGACCACCTTATGTCCTTGATTTTAATTATAAAGGCTTGAATTTTATATGTATCAACAATCATCTTAAGGCTCTGGGAGATGATTATATAGATGAAAGTGATTCCTGGGACGAAGAAGTGCGAAGAAGGCTTGCCTGTCAAAAACTTGACCAGTATATAACGGAACATTTTCCCGATAGGAGAGTTATAGTGGTAGGAGATATGAATGACCAGATTGCCGAACCTCCTTCCACTAATGTCTTTCAGGTTTTTCTGGATAAACCAGATGAATATTACTTTACCGATTATCCTATAGCTTTAAATCCTACCTATGATAATGTTTCCTATCCTCATTATAGTCCACCATCACATTTAGACCATATTTTAATCACTAATGAACTGTTTGATGCTTTTGCTCAAGCAGATAGTGTGTGTCGCGTAATCAAAGTGGAAGATTATATGGGCTCTTGGAGCACTTATTCCTCTATAATTTCGGACCATAGACCCTTGGGAGTGAGACTTTATTTTTCCAGATAAGCATAGTTTCAAGAATTAGCTTGCTTTTCCAGTTCTGCAATGGTATCTCTTAATTCTGCCGCTCTTTCAAAATCCAGTTTTGCTGCGGCTTGTTTCATTTCCTTTTTTAGAATCTGGAGCAATTTTTCTTTATTGTCCAGTTCCAGATAATCATAGAAATCCTCTTTTCGGAAATGGTTTGCTTTAGCTTTCTTTTCCATAGCATCATAGCCTTCAGCAATCGCAGTAGATTCCATAATCTGTTGAAGCGTTTTGCTGATACTCTGAGGAGTTATACCGTGTTCTTGATTATATGCCAGTTGTTTAGCTCTCCGACGATTGGTTTCTTCCAGAGTCTTTTTTATGGCATCGGTGATTTCATCTGCATATAAAACCACTTTACCATCCACATTTCTGGCTGCTCTTCCAGATATTTGAATCAAGGAACGAGCGGAACGAAGAAATCCAGTTTTATCAGCATCCAAAATAGCAACCAGGGAAACTTCAGGTAAATCCAGACCTTCACGCAATAAGTTAACACCAACTATCACATCAAATTCACCTAATCTGAGGCTTCTGATAATCTGAGCTCGTTCTATGGAATCAATCTCACTATGCAAATATTTACTTTTTATTCCCGCTTTTTGCAGATATTGACTCAGGTCTTCACTCATTCTTTTGGTTAGGGTCATCACCAGAACTTTCTGATTTTTTGCCACTCTTTCCCTTATCTGATTGATGAGGTCATCTACCTGATTCTTGATAGGCTTAATTTCAATTTCCGGATCCAGCAAACCTGTTGGTCTAATAACCTGTTCAACCACTTCTCCATTGGTTAGACTAAGTTCATAATCAGCAGGTGTGGCAGAGACAAAGATGACATTATGCATATATTTCTGAAATTCATCAAAACGCAACGGTCTATTATCAAACGCAGAAGGTAGACGGAATCCATATTCTACCAGATTTTTCTTCCGAGTATAATCTCCTGCATACATACCCTGGATTTGGGGAATAGTCACATGGGATTCATCTATAACCATAATGAAATCGTCTGGAAAGTAGTCCAGAAGGCATTTAGGAGGTTCTCCAGGTTTTGCTCCAGTCAGGTGACGAGAATAATTTTCTATACCAGAACAATAACCTAATTCTGCCAGCATTTCCAGGTCAAATTTAGTGCGGGTTTGTAATCTTTCCGCTTCCAAATATTTCTGCTGGGAAAGAAAATAGGCTACTCTTTCATCCAATTCCGATTCTATGGAGGCAATAGCTCTTTTTAGACGGTCTGGATTGGTTAAGAAATGGATTGCTGGATAAACAGAATATTCTGGCACTTCTTCCAGACTTTGATAGGTGACAGGGTGGAACTTTTCAATTCTAACAATCTCATCTCCAAAGAATTCAACTCGTATAAAATGTTCTTGATATGCCGGGAAAATATCTACAATATCACCTCTAACTCGGAAAGTTCCTCTCTCAAAGGCAATATCATTACGACTGTAATGTGCACTAATGAGCTTTTCTAAAAGTTCATCTCGTTCCATTTGCATTCCTGTTTTGAGGTGGATTAACGCTTCTCTATAATCTTCTGGAACTCCTAAACCGTATATACAGGAAACAGAGGCTACGATGATTACATCTCTTCTTTCCATTAAACTCATAGTTGCTCTAAGTCTCAATTTATCTATTTGTTCATTAATATCTGCATCTTTTTCAATATAGATATCCTTACCGGGAATATAGGCTTCAGGTTGATAATAGTCGTAATAACTGATAAAATATTCCACGGCATTTTCAGGGAATAGTTGTTTAAATTCTCCATAAAGTTGTGCTGCCAGAGTTTTATTATGTGATAGAACCAGCACTGGTCTATCAAATTGAGCAATCACATTGGCTATAGTAAAAGTTTTCCCACTTCCGGTAACCCCAAGAAGAACTTGATAGCGTTTGTTTTGACGCAGACCTTCAGTTAAAGCAGCGATTGCTTCAGGTTGGTCACCGCGGGGAAGGTAATCACTATGTAATTTGAAGATACCCATATTTTGTTTTACATCTCCTTCATTTTTGCTGGATAAATAACCAGCTCCTCCATCTTTTTCTCTTTATTGTATAAAACAAGAGGCAGAAAGTTTCATTTTAGTTTTTGCTTGACTTTTACCATTTCTGTCAAATTATGGATACATAATTGCAGAGTTCCTGCTTTTTGTCGAGAAATTTATAGGGAGTTAGAAAATGCCAAATATGGAAGATTTTCAAGTTAATTATGATAATTTACTGAAGCTTGGTTATGCTGTCATTGATGTGCGTTACAAAGAATATGATGTCTGTAATGATAGCTTTAAACTGGTTATCGGAAGAGTGGATTCTGATAGAGATGGCTTCTACACGGAAATGGTTAAAATGTATACCGCTATAGATTTCAAGCCCAATGAAATTTATGAAATCTGGACTGAAATTCTGATGCATAAAATTAAAATGAGTCAGGTTTTAAACCGTGATATTGCTATAAAAGTTGCTGCTCTGGATTATATAGAAACTGTCTATAAAGCCAGATGATTGAGCAAAGCCTGCTAATTATTAAACCTAATGCAGTGGTCCATCATCATATAGGGCATATCATTACAATGGTTGAGCAGGCGGGTTTTAATCTCAAATACCTTCAAACTTTCCAATTTACTCCTGAATTAGCCAGTGTGTTTTATGAGATGCATAAAGGGAAGAATTTTTATGACCGCCTGGTTAATTTTATGTGCTCTGCACCCTGTGTGGGAATAATCGTGGAAAAGGAAAATGCCATTGAGGATTTGAGAGATTTAATAGGTGATGTTAATCCAGATATAAGGAAAGTAGGTACTATCCGGGATTTTTTTGCAGAAGGAATAACGGAAAATGCAGTTCATGCCTCAGATAGCCAAGAAAGTGCAGAACGAGAAATCAACATCATTTTCCCTAAATTTGGCACTTAATTTATTTTACTTTATTCCTAACCATATATAAACAGTATCCATTTAAATTTTATTAACTAAGAATTTTCACTAAGTTCTTTCTTGCCTCTATCCTGTGTCTCTCTTAGCTTTTTCTTGATTCCATAGGTAAGCAAGAGCCAAGAGAGAGCTAAGGGAGAGTTAATAATATTGATACATAAAAATAATTGAGCAAATAATATAAGTAATTTTAAAAGAAATAATTCTACTAAAATTTCAGTCCTTCACAATTTTTAATCAATTCCTTAATTTGTTCCGCACTTACAGCGTGATTAATAGCCTGTCTTAATTCTGCTCCACCGATAATACCTTTAGTGTAAAAACAGAGCTGAGATCTTAACTCTTTAACTGCCACAGATTCAGGTTTAAAATGAGTCGCCAGGTCAATATGACGCAACATAGTTTCAAGGATTAATTGACGACTTGCAGGAGTGTAATCATTGTTTTTTTCCAGCTGATGTATTTGCTGAAAAATCCAGGGTTTACCCAGAGCACCTCTACCAATCATAACAGAATCACATTTCGTCTCTTCATACATTCGCAGCGCATCTTCTGGGGTTTGAATATCTCCATTGCCTATTAGTGGGATAGAAAGTTGCTTTTTCAGTTCAGCAATATGTGTCCAATTAGCAGTTCCAGAAAACATTTGTGATTGAGTTCTGGGATGTAAACACAGGAAATCGGCTCCAGCATCTTGTAACCTCAAGCCGAAATCCAGATAATTTATAGATTTAAGGTCCCAACCACTACGGAATTTAGCACTTAAAAAACACCCTTTATCAAGAACTGCTTTCACTTCACGCACTATTTCTGCAGCCAGCACAGGATTTTTCATTAACGCTGCTCCTGCACCTTTACGAACCACTTTCTTAGCTGGACAGCCCATATTCAAATCAATAAAATCTGGATTCCAGGCTAAGCATAGTTCTGCTGCTTTAGCCATAATATATGGTTCTGAACCAAAGATTTGGATACCGAAAGGGCGTTCCAGTCCATCAAATAAGATATAGGGAAGGGTCTTCTTTGTGTTTCGGACAAGTCCATCAGCACTAACCATTTCACTAACCATAACATCTGCACCGTATTCTTTACAAAGATGACGGAAAGCTCTATCGGTGTATCCAGCCATTGGAGCTAACCAAAGTTTATGATTTGTTAGTTCAGATAGGGTAGACAAAGTTATTTATTGATCAATAAAGGAACAGATAATTATATCCGTTTAAACAGCATATAATTTGGACTGATGCCCTTATGGGTTTGTTTTGCTTCATACCAGCTGGGAATATGGTCTTCCAGACTGGGTATTTTTTGGATAATTTCATCCTGCACAGAGATAAAATATGGATTTTTGAGAAATTCCTCGGCAATCCAATTAGCATAATCCAGGTCATCCGTAGAAATATGCACTTCTGCATCTGGAACCATAATAGTAGCCAGAGCGTTCAGAAAATCTTGTTGAATTAAACGACGTTTATGATGTCTTTTTTTAGGCCAGGGGTCAGGATATTGAATGAAAACTCCCTGAACAGATTCTGGAGGTAAAAGAGAAGCGATGTTAGAATTGACAAGCATTCTTACTAATCTAACATTTGGATGTGTGGAAGGAGAGAGTTTTTTTAAGATATTACGAATCCTTTTTTCTCGTGCTTCAAAACCCAGGAAATTCCATTCTGGATGCAAAAGAGCATATTGAGAAATGAACTCTCCCTTACCTGAGCCAATCTCTATATAAAGTTGTTTATCGTTCCCAAACAATGCAGGAACCTCAATTCTTTCCTGCACATTGTCCAGAACGAAGAAATCTCGGTCTTCAATCATCTTGATTTTTGCTCTCCTCAATTTCTTTTTGTTCTGCTTTTATCCATCTGGTTTGATAACGCACAATAAACATATCAGCCAGTGAAATTCCAAAAAGGACAAAAACAAATAAGATGATACTCGTCCAGAAAAATGATAAACCATCAGATTTAGTAAATGGGGTAGAGGTCAATAGATAAAGAGAATAAAGATAGCTGGTTATGATACCTGCACCAAGTAATGTACAAAGTATCAAGCGAAAATGCAATACCTTTTTATTAAAGAAAAGGAATTTAATCATTAAAGCTATTAAAACAGATAGAGCTAAAGTGGGAAGATAAAATAGAGTTAGTAGCATTCCTGTTCGTTGCTGATAGAGAATACAAAAAATTAAGGGTAACAAAACAATAGCAATCCAGGCTATAGATGAAGATAAATAATGATAAACCAATGCTACAATTCCACACAGTATAGCCAGATAAAAGGTAAGCTCTATTAAAGTTAACTCTTTATTCAGAGGTTCAGCCACAGGATAAGGACCTTTCACCATTACCGGTTCCTCAGTAGTTGAACTAACTACCTGTGAAGGATTATTCTGCGTTGTAGTAGTTAAAAGATAACCTAAAAAGGCACCTAATAAGGGAAATAAGATAACCAGCAAAAGAACAGGCTTAAACTTCCCTTTCACCATATATTCCTCAGTTAATTTTTATTGACTTAATAGTAATATTACAATTTATGGAAAGCAGGATGGATGTCAATCAGAAACTGAAATTGACTGTAGATAAACCCTTTCCCTGCACTTATTCCTTTATTAAATCAGGGGAAAATTAGATATAACAATTGGAGAAACTTAATGAGCCTAATTAATAATTTGAAGAAGAAACTGGCAGGAACAAAGAGTAGTTTTTTAGGGAAAATTGCTGAAGCAGTAAAACTTAGAGGCAAAGTTGATGAAGAATTGATGGAACAGATTGAAGAGATACTTTTAAGATGTGATACAGGCGTAGAAATGACCGACTTGATAATGGAAACTTTGCGTGAGAAGATAAGAATGAATAAGATTACTGATCCTGAAGAAGTGCAAAGAGTTTTACAGGAAATTATGGAAGAGATACTATTAAAAGATTATGATGAAGCAATAAATCCTTTTGAGAATATTGATACTAAACCCTATGTTATTGTCTTTGTTGGTGTTAATGGAGTTGGTAAAACTACCAGTATAGGAAAATTAGCTCATAAATTTATTCAGCAGGGTAAAAAAGTTATGATAATAGCAGCAGATACTTTTCGTGCTGCAGCTATTGAACAATTAGCTATCTGGTCAGAACGAGCAGGTGCAACTCTTATTAAATCACAACCTAATGCAGATCCAGCAGCAGTAGTTTATGATGGTATAGCTTCGGCTCTGGCTAAAGATTATGATGTAGTTCTAATAGATACAGCAGGACGACAACATACTCGGGAAAATCTGATGAAAGAACTCAGTAAAATTGACCGAACCATAAAAAAACTTATTCCTGAAGCACCTCATCAGGTTCTTTTAGTAGTAGATGCAACAACTGGTCAAAATGCCATTTCTCAAGCAACAAACTTCAGTAAAGCTATTCCTTTAACTGGTATAGTCTTGGCAAAATATGATGGTACTGCTAAAGGAGGAATTATTTTCAATTTAAAGCATAATCTTAATCTACCAGTGCTATTTATTGGAGTAGGAGAAACTCTTGAAGACTTGGAACCCTTTGATATCAGAACTTTTATAGAGGCATTTTTTACTACCACGGAAGAGAATGAACAATCCGCTTAACTCATTGTTACTTGCCGATTAAAGAGTTATGTCAGTAGTAGAGCAAGATTTTATCCTTCAAGTTTATACGCGTTTACGAGATATTATATTCAGTAGCGAAAACCTAAAGAATAAGTTTCTGCTCTTACGCCAGCTTCTGGAATCAGTGTATAAGAAACTCAGTGAAGATAGTAATATGAGTTTTAGCGGTTTATTTGCTCGTATGAAATATATTCAGGAGCAACTGGAAATCCCATCAGAGATAGATTATCAGCTCAATCAACTCAGAATATTATCCAATAAAGCTGCACATGAAGATGATTATCAACCTACTTCTAAAGAATGGCTAAGCTCAGTTTATGCAATAAATAAGTTTCTCCGATGGTTGAATCCTGAAATAGAAGATTCCGATATAGAAGACTATCTTAGTAAACATCAAGCTCAAGCTTTTCCTCCGCTTTCACCTCAAAAGAGAAAAGATTTACTCTGTATAGTGAAAAGTTGGGAAGTCCTGAAGAATAATAATCAAGACGCAGGTTTGAAGATAGTTGGAACACTGGAAGAGGGTATAGAATGCACAATTTATTTGAATGATATGGAGGATGCAGGTAAAAAATGGAGCACCCTGGCAAAAGTACTCTGGCAATATTGCACTCTTAAATGTTTTCGTCTAACCCCCATTCAAGGAAGGGCACAAAATTATCAAAGTAATCCGACTACTCTGATAGTTTTAGAACCAGATTTTTTAATTGATACCAGTTATTTAGCAGAGTGTTTTACTAACAATGAGATGCATCCAGAGGACTATATCCTCAATCGGATGATTAGTGAACCTTCTTCAGAAAAACAGATTCAAGGAATCATCGTTAATAACATTCTGGATGAATTGATAAGAACACCCGATATGCCTTTTAAAGAATTATTCCAAAAAAGCCTGATTAAACAACCTATCTCTTTAGTTGCTTTAGGTAAAAAGACCGTTCTTAATATTTATCAGAACATTCTTAGAATACACTTTCCTGCTTTAAAGGAATTTGCTGAATCCCTTAGAAATGTTCCTGTTCAACTGGAGCTAAGCTTTTTCAATCCAGATTATGGTTTACAGGGTCGGGTAGATATTCTTTATGAAAAAGATGGAAAAAGGCATATTGTGGAATTGAAAAGCGGTAGAGCTCATATATTTGATGTTTGGAAGAATAACAAGATGCAGGTGATAGCTTATAATATGATGCTAAAGAAAAGTGGCAGAAATCCTCTTGGTTATGCAAGTATTTTCTATTCTTCAGCTGGAGAAAATGCTCTTCGTCATATAAGTAGCGATATGGCTTTGGAACAAGAATTGATAATGTGTAGGAATCGTATTGTAGGTTTGATACATAATCTGGCAATAGACCCTGTTCCTTTCTTTAATTGGTTAAAAGAGCAAAAAGTATCATCTGATATTAATTTTAGAGAAGCTAAACTGAGCAAGATTATAGAAACTCTTCAAAACCTGGAAGATTATGAATATGAATGGTTTCTGGAGCAGGTTCGTTTACTCTGTAGAGAAATATGGTTTGAAAAAACCGGGGGTTTAAATCAGAATAGCATTTTTGGTTATAATGCACTTTGGCAGGAAAGTGTTAATGCAAAGAAGCAACACTATCGGATACTAACCTCATTAAAACTGGAGAAAATTCAATTTAATGAACTCTGGTTTTCTATTCCAGATGAGGATATAATAACTGATTTCAGAATTGGTGATTTAGTTGTGCTATATCGTGAAAAAATGCGGGTTGAACAACAAGAAATTATCCGTGGAAAGATAAAATATATTGATAGAGAAAGGGTGAAAGTGCAATTAAATGGTGGCTGTAGAGAAATTGAAGACTCTAAATCCGATCTTTGGGCTATGGAACATGATATTATAGAAAGTGCTCTCTATGCACCTTTAAGTTCCATTTTTGACTTTTTGCAGGATAAAAGCGGAAAACGATCTCTCTTTCTGGGTATTCGTGAACCTAATGCAGGAATCTTTAATACTCCTAAGCAAAACAGTATAGATGATGTTGTGGAAAGAATGTTTACGGCAAAGGACTATTTTGTCGTTCAAGGACCTCCTGGAACTGGGAAAACTTCGGGATTACTCACTCAATATATTGAAAAAGTCTTTAGGGAAACAGAACATCATATTCTTATTCTAAGTTTCACTAATAGAGCAGTAGATGAGATTTGTTTAAACTTAAAGAAACATTCTATTCCTTTTATTCGCACGGGACAGTCGGAAACCATTAAGCAAGAATTATTAGAGCATTTGATAGCAGAGCAAGATTTTGACGAAATAGAAAAGATTATCAAAAGCAATCGCATCTGGGTTGCCACAGTTCAAAGTTGTAATGCTTGGTTGAATGATATGTTAAATATAGTTAAGATTGATGAATTGGTAATTGATGAGGCTTCTCAAATAATAGAAAATAATATCCTTGGGATAATAACGAAAGTGGGTAAAACCATCCTGATAGGAGATCAGAATCAACTTCCACCCATTACTCTTCAGACTAAAGAAACTTTTAAATTTCAGAATCAGCAGCTAAAAAGCTTGTGCTATGATTACTATAATAAATCTATGATGGAGCGCTTATTTCAAGTTTGCGAAATCAGGGGCTGGAATCATTCTATTACAATGCTTAATGAGCACTATAGAATGCATAATCAGATTGCCAGTTTAGTGCAGGAATATTACGCTGATGCTCTTATACCAAAATTACCGCTACAACTGCAAGATCTCGTTCCTCAAGGAAATATTCTGGTTGATTCTCGTTTAGTCTGGATAGAATTTCCAGTTTCAGAACATCTCTATTATGATTCTCTGCAAGTGCAGTATATTATCCAGATTTTAAAGGTGTTCAAGCAATATGGCATTATCCAGAATTATGATAAAGATGTGGGTATTGTAACTCCCTTCAGAGCAATGATACAGGCTATTTATAAAGAACTACCAACTGATTTGAAAGCTATTACAATAGATACAGTGGAACGCTTTCAGGGTTCGGAAAGAAAGAATATTATTATCAGCTTACCTTTGCATCATGCTAACGATTTAAGTCTTACAGAAGCTCTTTCCAGTGATGGAAAAGTAGACCGCAAACTTAATGTAGCTATAACCCGTGCTCAGGAACGTTTAATTATCCTGGGCTGTTCAAAATTGTGTCAAAAATCAAGACATTATAATAATCTCTTGCATAAAATCCAGTCTTCTGGAACAATGCTTAACTATCAAGAGCTATTCAAATTATAAGGAGAAAAAAATGAATAAACCTCAACCACCTAATCAGATTAACATTAAAATTGATGAAAATGTTGGTGAAGGAACTTATGCCAATTTCTTTGTAATAACCAATTCTGCATCAGAATTTATTATGGACTTTGGTCGTATACTTCCTGGACTACCAGATGCGCGTATTTATAGCAGAGTAATATGCACCCCTCAACATGCAAAACAATTCCTGAATCTTCTGCAAAAGAATATTGAAAGCTTTGAAAGTCAATATGGAGAAATCAAAGTTCAGGGTGTTCCAGAAAACAAACCAATAGGATTTAAAGCATAAGTTAGAAAACTAAAATTATCTTTAAATTCCAATCAAAATTTATTCTTAGAATAGCTGGCTCAAATAGCAGTACATTTTCCTGTAAGATAAGGAGTAGATAAAAAAATAGAAGGTTAATAAATTTAACCTTCTACTTTTTAATAGTACTGAGTTAATAACTCTTATCTTTCAAGCTACTGCTATAACTTCAGCAACTTCCGGGATTTCTTCTTTAATTATGCGTTCAATGCCTGCTTTTAAAGTCAATGTAGCCATAGGACATCCATTGCAAGCACCTTTAAGACGCAATTCAATTACATTATCTTCACGGATATTGACCAATTCCACATCACCACCATCAGCTTGAATTGATGGTCTGACACGATTTAGTATCTCTTCAATTTTTTCTTTTTCTATCATTGTATATTCCTTTTGTAGGTATTTACTAACATTTTAATGCTAACCAGGTAAAAGCCAAATTAACTTTTAGCTTCTCATTTACTCCTAAAACTTGTAAGAAATGCCAAATGTTGCATTGGAAGTAGGACATCCTCCAATCTCCAAATGAATTCCTAAATTGTTGTTAAAATAATAACGACCCCCAATTTGACCAGTTAAAATAAGCATTGACTTATGATCATCTTCATGTCCTTCATGACCAAGCCAAGCGTCTAAGCACAGACTAAGTCCAGCATAGAGGTCAGTATTATGTGGCATAGAAAGCAGATTAACAAAATGGTAATTCCAGTTTCCATAGATATCAAACTTGTTACCGTGATCATAGAATGCTGTGGATAAACCTCCACCAACGGTAGAATTTTCATTCAACCCATAGTCCAATCCTACATAAATGGGAAAATGAGTATTGAAGAGGCCTGCACCCATATCTAACTGTTTTTGATGAGTTGCTACGGGAACTGCCAGGATTAAAGATGTTAGCATTAAGAGAGTCATAAGTAGAAAAGTTTTTTTCATAAGAGTCTCCTTTATCTGGAAGTTTATTATTTGAAATAAATTTATTGATATTGAATAATTGTCAAGGGAAAGCACTCAGGAAGCTGAAAATAATATAACTCTCAGCTTCCTGAGTAGATTTATTTTATTGATTTTCTATTTGTGGAACCTGATTCTTTTTCCCATTTTTTCTATTGTTTTCTTTCTGAATAACCAGATAATAAAAAGCAGGGATAATCACCAATGTCATAAAGGTTGCTACTAAAAGTCCACCGATGGTGACAATACCCATAGGTTTTCTAAGCTCTCTTCCTGCAGCTCCGATACCAATAGCCATAGGCAACATTCCGATAACGATAGATAATGTGCTCATAACGATAGGTTTAAGTTTGGCTTCACCTGCTTCCATTAAAGCATCATGAGGTGCAGCACCCTGTTTTCTACGCATATTAGCATAATCTAAAAGCAGGATTGCATTATTAACTACCACTCCCACCAGCATAACCACACTCATCATCGAGACTATATTGAAGGTTTGATGTGTTATCAGAAGGGAAAGAATAACACCAATTAGAGCTAATGGAACAGTTCCCAAAATAAATAGTGGTTGTAAGAAGCTTTCCAGAATAGCAGCAAGCATCATATAAGTTAGCAAAACAGCCAGGAGAAAAGCCTCCAGCATAGCGACCACAGTTTCATTCAGCATCTTTGCTCCACCACCCCAGACAATTTTATATCCAGAGGGGAAATTAAAGCCCTGAATTTTTTCCTGAACTGCATTCATCACATCACCCATTGTAGCATCTTCTGCTATTTCTCCTGTGAAAACTATAGTTTTTGCTCGGTCACGATGAATGATATTACTAGCACCGGGCTTAACTTCAATATCAGCCAACTGAGAAAGAAGATAGGGCTGTCCATTAATGAGTATCGTGAGATTCCTTATCTTATCCGGAGCATCCACTGCCTCATCAGCAAGAGATATCTTAATATCATACTGATTATCTCCTTCATGATATTCTGTGGAAACCATACCTTCAACTGCGGCACGAAGAGATATGGCAAGGTCATAGACGGTGGCATTAACTGCAGACATCTGGTCTCGTTTAGGAATGATAGTTAATTCAGGTCTACCACCTCTACTACTGGTATCTAAATTCATTAGTCCAGGAGTATCTTTTATGAGCTCAGTTATCTGATTCTTCAATTGTTCCAAACGAGCATTATCTTGACCTTGCAGATAAAATTCCATACCCATACCCTGGCCCATAGCAGAACTTCCAGCGCTCACTATAATTTTTGCATTTGGTACATCTGCAAGTTCTTTACTAAATATTTCTGCCAGTTGCTTAGCACTTTTCTTACGATCTGCTCTATCAACCAGTTTTATTCTTGCAGAAGCCAGGTTTGTTCCCGTATTAACGAATCCAGAAGAGCCCAGGTTAGTGATTATATGTTCTATTTCTTTATGATTAGCTAAACGTTGATGTACTATTTCTAATACATCTGCAGTCTGATCAAGATTGTATCCCTCAGGTAATTCAACCGTTATAGACATTTCACCCTGGTCGATTTCTGGAATAAATTCCAGTCCAATCACAGGCATTAAGGCTAAACTTCCTACAACTAAAATTACGGATATGATGATGATATTCCGACTGTGTTTTTTGGAGCTTAGCACCGTACCCAGAAACTTCTTATATGAAGCTTCAAATTTGTCAAAGAGGTTATCAAACGCTATACCGAATTTATTCTTTTTCTCTTTACCAGTTAAAATACGAGATGCCAGCATTGGAGTAACCGTGAAGGAAGTTACCAATGAAAATATAGTAGCAATGGTAACCGTGTAGGCAAATTCACGGAAGAACTGACCTACCAGACTTCCCATAGTTGCTACAGGCAAGAAGACTACGACATTGGTTAAGGTACTGGCTAAGACGGCAACGGCAATTTCAGCAGCTCCTCGTTTAGCAGCATTCCGAACAGGCATACCCTCATCTCTATGTCTAAAAATGTTTTCTATAACTACCACTGAGTTTGAAACCAGAATACCCACAGAAGTGGAGATACCGATTAGAGTCATCATATTGAAGCTGAACCCAGCAATCTGCATAAATACAAAGGTAGATATGATGGATATAGGCATAGAGAGTGCCACAATTAGGGTGGAACGTAAGTCATGCAGGAAAATTAAAAGTATCAGACCAGTGAAAAGAATTCCTAACCAGATATTGGTAAAGGTATCGCTAACGGTAGATTTAATAAAATCGGAGGTATCTCTAACAATATTGAGGCTAACACCAGCAGGAAGGTCTTCTTCTATTTCAGGGAGATTTTTTCTTACTTCATCTGATATAGTTACCACATTAGCATCAGAAGCATTGGTCAAAGAAATATGCACGATATTTTGGTCTAAAACCTTTTTAGGAACATCAAAATAGATTGCTCTGGTGCGAACATCTTCTGCGCCATCTATAACATTAGCCAGGTCGCGAAGTTTTTTTATCCCTGTAGGAGTGGGGATATTGGCATTAGCAATTTCATCCAGACTTTCAAATTTACCCTTTAAACGAACGGAGTATTCTTGAGTGCCTCTTTGAAAGTTTCCTGCTGGCATATCCATATTTTGAGCAGCCAGAATTTGCATCAGTTGTGCCAAGGAGATTTTATTCTGAAATACTGTTTGGTCATTTAACTGAACCTGTATCTGACGTTTATTTCCACCACTGAGGTCAACCTGAGCAACACCTTCTATCTGACCAAAACGGTCTTTTAGCTTAGTATCTGCCAGTTCATATAAAGCTTTTCCATCAAGATTCCCAGATAGAATAATATCCATAAAAGGGATAGCATTTATGTCCATTTTTTGGACAATAGGTTTCTGCAAGTCCGAAGGAAGGTTCCGAATTATAGCATCAATTTTATCCTTTATCTCTTGATTGGCAATATCCACATTTTTTTGTATTTTAAATGCGACCATTACAATGCTAACATTTTCCAGCGAATAAGATTGGATATAATCTATTAGACTTACGGTGGCTATAGCATCCTCAATCTTTTTAGTCACCTGTGTTTCAACTTCACTGGGTCCAGCACCAGGATAAACTGATTGGACGACTACATAGGGTATTTTTACATCTGGCATTAGATTCAAAGGCATAGAGAAATAAGCTAACACTCCAAATACAATGAATACAAATAACGCCATAGAGACCAGGACTGGTCTATCAACAGAAAGGTCGGATAGGAACATCTATCCCTCCTTACTCAATTACGCGAATTAACGCGTTTTCAGTTAACAGGTTAAGACCTTCAGTAATTAATTGCTCACCGGGTTCTAAACCAGAAACAACTTCAAATTGAAGTTGATTATCCAAGCCTGTAGTGATCTCACGTTTAATAGCATGATTATTCTGATTAATCCAGACAAATTGTTTATCATTTTCGTTAACAACATACTCACGATTAACTACGATGCAATTAGGTTTTGTGAGAATTTGCAATTTTATCTGGGCGGTAGAACCGAAGCTTATGCGTTGTCCATTGATGGGAAAAGTAACTTCCACGGGGATTGCTTTTTGATAAGGGTCTAAAGCAAGAGAGATTTTACTGACCTTTCCATTTAGCGTAATGTTTTCCCAGGTGGCAGTGGCAGGAGTTCCAATTTTCACTTTCATCGCATCTCTATCTGCTATCATCAATTTCGCTTTATATCCATTAGTTGATGAAACAGTGAAAAGATTTTGTCCAGGATAACTTCGTTCACCCGGACTAACTGCAATATTGGTGATAATACCACTAATAGGAGCACGAACATTAATCATTTTATCACTGGCATCTAAATTAGCTTGAGCAACTTTATATTGGGTTTCAACATTATCCAGTTCCTGACGAGATATTGCACCATTAGCATACAGATTGCGCATTCTTTCATATGCTGTTTTTGCAGCATTATAAGCAGTAGAGGCTTGTTCATATTGAGCAGTGGGTGTATTCCTTGGGAAAGTTACTATAATTTGTCCGGCAGAAACACGGTCACCAATCTTAGCATTAACAGAGCTAACTACTTCCGAGACTAAAGATTGCCCGTTTGATTCTTCTTTTCCACCGAGTGAGGCATTATAACTCAATTCTTGAACGAAGGTTTCCAATTCCACAGTTTTTACTCTAACAGGAATACCTTGTTCCTTCTGAATCTGTTGTAAGGTCTTAAATTGTGATTGCTTTTTTCCACAAGCGGTTAATAAAAGAGCAATACTTAGTATTATAATTAGGAAATACTTTTTCTTCATTTTGTTTTACTCCATTTTAAAAATTCATACCTAAAGATTTTTGAAGCTCTCTGGTAGCAGAGATAACTTCATATATTGATTGAAAATATTGTAATTGTATAGCAGAGAGAGTAGTCTGAGCATCAAAAACTTCCAGTTGGATACCAACCTGATTTTCATAACGCAATTGCGCAAGCTGCAAACTACGTTCTGCCATTTTCATATTTTCTTCTTGGACAAGATAGTTTTTTTCCGCATGTCTTAATTTCTGATAATTTTGGGTGATTTCCAAACGGATTAAATCTTCATATTTCTGTTCTTGATATTGAGATTGCCGATAGCTGGACTTGGCAGAATTAACTTTTGCTTTAGTGGCAAAACCGTTAAAGAGAGGGAAAGATATGCCTAAACCTATGCTATAATTGGTTCCAAAATCATCACCTTCTATAGCATATTCATCAGCTTTAGTATAAAGAGCAGCGCTTGCCTGAAGAGCAAGATTGGGAAAATATCCAGCTTTTTCAGTCTTCAATTGTAAATCTGCAACTTCGGTTCCCTTTTTTGCCATAGTCAGTTCAATCCTATTTTCCAAACCCTGAGTTAATGCCTCATCAAGAGTAATATCCAGTTTTGGTGGAAGAACAAGATTCCCTTCTGGAACAATGGTGGGGTCATTAACACCAATCTGAGTACGGAAAGCGGACAAGGCAAGATCTCGGGAATTCTGTGCTTGCATCAGTTGTGGCTCAAGTTTAGCAACTTCCAGACGAGCTCGCATAACATCAAAATCGGAGACCAGTCCTTCATTAGCAAAAGCTTCTACGCGAGCCAGATGATGTCTTGCTGTTTCCAAAGCTGCTTCCTGTACATTAACTAATTTATCAGCTAAAAGGCAGGAATAAAACATTTGAGTGGTCTTAAGTATTATATCCTGTTCTTTCAATTGATAATTTAGTTGCTGAATGTTACGATAAATATCAGCGGTCTTAATACCATAGTTTAATTTCCCACCCGTAAAAAGTACCTGTTGCATCTGTAAAGAGAGAGCCATTGAACCCTCTTCCATTGGAGAGGAGGGAACTAAAGAATTTAGAGCAGCAGACATTACATTGGCTAAATAATAATCATTAGGACTGGCAGTGTCAGGGTCCAGTCCTAAGCTTAAATCTATGGGTGGAACAATGGCAGAATCGGGAAGATAGGTCTTATTTAAACTATAAGCACCTACAACATTGAGTTGAGGATAGATATTGGCACGCACTTGATAGTAAGTCTGTTCAGCTTTTTGTAAATCTTCTTTGGAAGACAATAAATCCTTATTATTTTGTTTTGCCAGAGAAATGCTTTCATCCAGACTTATTGACCAAAACACTGAGACTATCAAGCATAATGCTATAATAATACTAATGCGTTTCATTGGATTTTCCTTTTATTCACTTTTTTTCTTGTCCTTGGTTTTGCTGTATCCCGTTTAAGAATGCCATATAAAAGTAATTGAACCATTAAAACATGGTCTCTTTCCAAACGCTTCAAGATTCTGTTTTTATTATCTCCTTCATTCCAGTAATCTCCCATAATAAACCAGTCATTAATCATCTCGCTAAAATGTTCAGAATTGATTTTTTCATTTATTATACCTTGTTTTTTCCCATAATTCATAATTTCAGCCAGAAGATTATTCATTCTTTGACGATATTCGTTTCTTTTTATTAATAAACTTGCAAAATAATCCGGGGGAATTTGTTGCATAGCATTTGCCAGAAGAGGCATATTCTGAAAGATGCAGGTTATTGGTAGGCTGAGAAAACAGGAGAGCTTATCTTCAAACTTTTCTGCTGCTTCTATAGCAGTGGTTAATTTATTAAAAAACTCTTCTGCTTTTTCTTCAATAGCCGCAATAAAGAGATTTTCTTTACTCGGGAAATAATAATAAATAGTAGATTTTGCTATATGTGCAGCCCGAGCAATTTCATCCACTGAGGTCTTAGCATAACCCCAACGATTTAATAATTCAATAGCTGAATCCAGTATTAGCTCTTTTTTATCTGATCCTGTATTCATTATACATACCTAATCCCTTTATTATTAATCAAATATGACATAGATGCTGAATCTAAATTTGAATTTCTGACCAAATCAGTTAGAATGGTCGAAAAGTCAAGAAATTTCTATTAGTTTTTTCACCATTGTTATGCTCTAAAGCCTTTTATTATCAAGGTGGAAGGATAATTTCAATCTATCCAGAATACAATTTTCTTCATAAAAAGCTCTAAGACTTATAAATTAAGATGAAAAATAAATAAGCAAAAATTGATTGTTAACTGAGAGTGAAATAAAATATTACAAAATATTTATCCCCTGTCTCCTCCTTGCCTTTCCCTTGGCTGTTTAGGTAAGAAAGTAACAGGAGAGAGCCAAGGGAGACTTAGTAAGGAGCTAAAATCTCAAGAATTACTTAGTAACTCCCTCTTTCCCGCAGATAATACATTTGCGGGGTTACATTATTTATCCTTGAAATAAAATGTGTAGCTTAATAGCTTTGGTTACCCATTTCTTGTTGAATAGAACGATAGATATCTTCGGGTGTATATTGGAGGATATCTTTCAGAGAATCAAACAGTGCATCAATCTGAGACATTTGTTTATATTGATAACCATAAGCCAGTGCAATGGCACCTAACTCTGGTTCATCAGGATGTCTTGCCATAATTTTTGCTAAGTATCTTGGAACGAGGTCCTGTCTATTTTCCATCACATATCTAAGCACATAAGCACGGTAAATGCTGATTTCGTCTCTATTTCCCCAAATATTATTTTCAATAAAAGCATCCAGCTTATCCAGTTCCCCTTTCTCAATGTAATAAGTCACATAGAATTCAGTTAAGCGAATGTCACTATCAATAAAGGCACGAGCCTTTTTTGCGTACTCTTCTGCCTTCTCAAATTGATGATTTTTAGCAAAATAAACGGCAGCACGAGAAAAACCAGAGCCATAATTCATCACTAACCGTTTCATATTATCGTCTTTATACACCTTTGGATCAAAGATGGAGTCATATTTATATACCTTATCAATATTGGTGAGAAGACGATCAATATCTATCTGTTCATTAACTGGGTCATAAGTAGCAACGACGCGAGAAACCATACCTTCATTACGCAGATAGTCATCAAATCCCACTCTTGACTCACAAGTAACAGCAAAGTAGATAGGTCTTTTACCAAAGTTATCCTTTAAAATTTGTATAACTGCAAAATCTGAACCTCTACGAGGATAAAACTCACCGGTAGTTTCACTTTTTTCAAAGTTTTCCCGATAATTAATGGTAAACTTCATTTTCCCTTCAGGGTCACCAGCATCAAAGGTAACCGAATCCTTCCACAATAATTTTTGAAAGCTGCCATAACGGTCATCCAGAGAATTAATCTCCTCTTCACTCCAATTGATAATAACTCCTTCCAGGTCTCTTAATTGACGGATATACCAAGAAGTATTGAGTAAAGAAAGATTCGCTACAGTAACATCTTTACGGATACCGCTACATTGTTGATTCTTATATTCCATAGCTCTTTTGATAGCTTCTTGAGATTCTTCGGTGGGATAAACCTCGCGAGCTTGATGTACATAAGGTTCAGCATAAGGGTCTTTAACTGCTTGTGCATACCATAGCGGATAGGTATCATTATCTCCATTAGTGAAAATGATGGCATTCTCTTCCACAGAATTGAGGAAATTTACACCATAATAAAGAGCTATTAACTCACGGGAACGATCATGTTCATAATATTGTGCTGCCATATTAAAGATTGGTAAAAATAGCATTATCGCAGCCATTACCACTCTTAAAACTTTATCTTTCTCATTGTTGAATAATGAGACCAAACCCATAGCACCAATTCCCAGCCATATTGCCCACATATTATAAGCTGCGACAAAGAAATAATCCCGATCTCGCACTTCAGCACTGGAAAGATTCATCACAAAAACCATCAGTAATGAGGTGCAGAAAAAGATAGCCAGGAAGTAGAAGAAACTGTGTTTATTCTTTTTACAGTGGAACACAGCTCCAAATAACCCCAGAAAGGCAACAAATAAACCTCCGAAAACATTTACTACTTGTGCTGGAATACCTGTTACTCGGTTAACAGCATCGGATTTGAACCATTGCCAGCCAAAATATCTAAGGAAATGATAACCTAATTGATGCTCAAAGAAATTTCCTCTTCGGGCAAACATAGATGTTACCTGTTCTGGTTTATATTGTCTTCTCTGGATATAATCATCAAATCTTTTAGGAGTGCTTGGATCCGCTAAATTAATAAAAGGACGATCTGCTGCTCTAATAGGAAGGTAGATATAAGAAGAAACTCCCAGAATAATAAGAGCAATAGCAAGCAGCCAAATCTTTTTATCCAGCACCTTATGTAAATCTATATACATCAGGACAATAATACATAGAGCAAAACCCAGCTGGTCAAAAGAATCAATATTAAAAGCCTTTCCTATTTCTCCAAAAATTAGATAGGTGATAATCAAAGCTACACCATAGCCAAAGAACTTATACCAAAAGGTTTTTTTAGTTGTAGCTTGTAAAAATATAGGATAGGTTACAATGAAAAGAATGGCAGGTGCAATCTGCAAAGCTGTTTGATGCACACAAAAACCAAGGAAGAATAAATATACAATCAAAAGGAGGTAGTTCTGTTTATTGAAATCTCGTGAATTTTGCACCCATTTCAAGGTTAGCCAGATTATGAGATTAATAAAGAAGACCAGACCAGCATAAACCTCAGCTTCTACTGCATTCATCCAGAAAGTATAGGAAAAAGCAGTATATAAAGCTGCAATCACACCAGCAAACATAGATTGCCAGGGTTTTATCTTAAACATACTGGTCAGTTGAACTGTGACCAGATAAGTGAACATTACCGCAAAAGCAGAAGCAAGACCTGAAATAAAAGCGGCTATTACAGCATGAGGGAAAATATTACCGAAGAGCGAAACTAACGCTTTTCCAAAAAGGATATAAAAAGGATTTCCAGGTGGATGTGGCACACCCAGAATACTGATACAGGTGGCATATTCTCCGGAATCCCAAAAGGATAAAGACCTTGCCTGAGTTAACATATAGATAATTAAAGCAAAAGCAAAGACAATCCAGGCAACAATGGTATTAGTTTTAGAAGGCACTAAAGCTTGAGGTCTGAGCAAAGTTTCATCAAAAGTGGGTGGTTTCTCTGGAACTTTATATTCTTTAACTGGCTTTTTCGCTGCAGTTGCAGAACTTTGTCTAAGCCGTTCTTTTATATCCTTTACATCAGATTTACTTTTAGCCATTTATCTATCTCCCTTTTAATCTTTTAAGCCAGCTTTGGCATAACTGGCAATGATTTGTTTTTGAGCGAAGAAGAAAATAATTAAGATAGGAAGTATACTAAAGGTAGAAGCAGCCATCAAAAGTGTTGTTTGAGTGGATGCTTCCTGACTGAAATAACTTAACCCCACCTGCAGAACTCGCAATTCGGGTCTATCTGTCATAACCAGGGGCCACATAAAACTATTCCAGCTACCGATTAAAGAAAAAACTGAAGCGGTGGCTATAACAGATTTAGAGAGAGGAAGCACAATTCTCCAGAGCATTCCAAAAATGCTACAACCATCAATTGCGGCAGCATCAAACAGTTCTTGCGGTAAGGATTTGAAATGTTGACGGAAAAGGAAAATGGTAAAAATATTAACGCACCAGGGAACTATCAGAGCTTGATAAGTGTCCAACCAGTTAAATTTATCCAGCAACATATATGAGGAAATAATATATATAGGTTCGGGCACCATCATCATACTTAAGAAGAGATAGAAGATAATATCTCTACCTTTAAATTCCATTCGGGCAAAAGCATAAGCAGCTAAAAAAGAGGTTATTAACACGCCTATCAGAGTTAAGAATGAGACAAATATGGTATTAGCAAAATAACGAGCAAAAGGCACTTTATTGAAAGCAGTAATATAATTATCCCAATGAAAACTGGGAACCTTCTTGATTAATCTAACTTGAGAAGAGGGTACACTCATATATTCAGGGTAATCTTTAGATATCTGAAGATTCTCATCTAAGACATGAATAATACTGTTTTCTTCTTTTTGTTGGACCAGGATGATACGATGTTCTTTTCCATTTTCATCCCAGACATAATACTCTTCCTTAGGAATAAATATAGATTCATTTTTATTAAATTCTGCTTGCGACATTAAAGAGGTTGAAATCATCCAGATGAAGGGTAGAATCATAATAATTCCAAAGAATATCAGGAAAAGATAGACAATTGAATTACTGAAGATTTTTTTCATCTTGCACCTCTAATAATTGACCTTACTTTCCAGACGTCTTTGCATTAAAGTTAAACCAAGTATGACCACAAACAAAATTAGTGCTGCAGCACTGGCATAACCCATCTGAAGGTCATCAAATCCCTTCTCATAGATATAATAGACTATTAACTTAGTAGTCCCTAAGGGTCCACCCTTATCTGTCATCATATAGACTTGAGCAAAAGTCTGAAAACTCGTAATAGTCGTCATCAAAAGAACATAGAAAGTGGTAGGTGAAATTAGTGGGACGGTTATTTTAAAGAATTGTTTCCATTTATTAGCACCATCAATTTCCGCTGCTTCATAATAGACCTTAGAGATGTTTTGCAATCCAGAAAGATAGATGATGGTATTATATCCCAGACTTTTCCATACGGTCATAATAATAATTGAAAAAAGAGCCAGCGAAGGACCACCTAACCAGGAAGGAATAGAGACTCCCATAGAATTGAATAATAAGGTGAAAATTCCTTTTGGTTCAGCTAACCATTTAAGAGGTTGAAAACCTAACCATTGAAGAAAGGCATTGGCTAAACCTCCTTCTTCTGCATAAATAATCTTCCAGACAATGGAAACAGCTACCAGAGAGGTCACATAAGGCATAAAATAGATGGTACGAAAGAAACCTTTTAGCCATTTTATCTGATTTAAGAGGACAGCAAAAATTAAAGGTATGATAATACTTAAGGGTACGGCAATAATTACAAGCCATACCGTATTCATCATAGATTGCCAGAATTCAGGGTCAACAAAGAGTTTATTGTAATTCTGGAATCCAATAAAATTGCCAATACTGGTAATTCCAAAATCAAAGAAACTGATTACGAAGGACAATAAGATAGGAATGAAACGAAATAGAAGAAGTAATACTAAAGCTGGAAGGATATATAAATAAGGTTCATACTTATGCTTAGTCTTCATCAGCTCATCCTCAAATATTTAGCTAACCTTTTATTTTATTATAAGCTTCAATTCCTTCAGTGAGAATATGCATAGCCTTGCTCAAATCTTCCTGATTAAGAACATAGGCAAGGCGCATTTCATTTAATCCCAAACCCGGAGTGGCATAAAAACCATCACCTGGAGCTCCCATCATAGTTGCTCCATCAATGCTAAATTCATCCAACATCCAGGTTACAAATTCTTCCACATTGTCCACAGGTAAAGTAGCTAAGATATAGAAAGCTCCCTGTGGCTTTACACATACTATATCAGGAATTTGCAAGAGTGCATTATAGGTTAAATCTCGTCTTGCTTCATATTCAGAAATCAAAGGATGAAAGTATTCATCCCCTAAATCTATACAAGCAAGTGCTGCAAGTTGGTCTACCGTTGGAGGACACAATCTGGCTTGAGCAAATTTTAAGAGAGCACTCATTACTTCTTTATTCTTTGAGGCAATACATCCAATTCTGGCACCACAGGCACTATAACGCTTGGAGACACTATCAACTAAGATGGCATTTGCTTCCAGGTCAGGAACATTCATAATACTGGTATGCTTTAAACCTTCATAAATAAATTCCCTATAAACTTCATCTGATATTACGAATAGGTTATACTTTCTGGCAATTTCACCAATCATCATAACATCTTCTTCTGGGTAAACTGTTCCAGTTGGATTTCCAGGATTACAAATTAGAATGGCTTTAGTTTTTTTGGTGATGAATGATTCTATCACTTCTGCAGGAGGAAGTTGATAACCATTTTCTCCAACTGTAGTAATAGGTTTTAGATGGATTCCTGCCATGGTGGCAAAACCGTTATAATTAGTATAAAAAGGTTCAGGAACAAGGATTTCTTCACCAACTTCGGCTACTACCATCATCGCAAAAGTTATAGCTTCTGAACCGGCAGTAGTGACGATAATTTCATCCTCATTAAGGTCAATTCCATAGCGAGAATAGTATCTAACCAGTCCCTGTCTGTAAATATCTAAGCCTTGAGAGGGACCATAAGCCAAGACTTTATCAGAAAAGCTGTGATAGGCATCAATCATAACCTGCGGAGTAGGAATATCTGGTTGTCCAATATTCAAATGATAAACTTTTAAACCCCGCTTCTTAGCTGCTTCAGCATGAGGCATCAATTTACGGATAGGAGACGCTTGAATCTCCATAGCTCGTTGAGATAGCTTCATTTATTCACCTCATTAATGTTTTTTTCAAGTTTTATGCTATTGCAGGATTTGACAAGGAAAATTTTGCTTTCTATCATTTCTCTGAATCTTTAGGATGGAAATAGGAATATATATTTTCTGCTGTTTTAAGACCAATTCCTTTTATAGAATTCAGTTTTTCTGGGCTGGCATTTTTTATTGCATCAACAGAACCAAGCTCTTTTAAAAGCAAAAATTTGGTCTGTTCACCAATTCCTGGAATCTCTTCCAACTCACTGATTAAAGTTCTACGAGACCTGCGTGAACGATGAAATGTGATGGCAAAACGATGAGCTTCATCTCGGATGGCAATTAATAATCTCAAAGCAGAAGCAGACCTGGGCAAAATTATAGATTGTGAATTAGCTGGAGTAAAGACTTCCTCTATCCTTTTAGCCAGCGAGATTATAGGTATATCTGGATATTTAGAATTCTTTAAAACCTCCAGACAGGCATTAAGTTGTCCTTTTCCTCCATCTATGATGAACAAATCAGGTAGCATTTCAGGATTATCATCACATTCTTTTAAATAACGGGTTAGAGTTTCCTGGAGAGCTGCATAATCATTCTGGGTATCCAGACTTTTGATTATGAAATGACGATAAAACTTCTTTTTAGGTTTCCCATTTTCAAAGAAGACAGCTGAAGCAACTGTATCAGTTCCCTGAATAGTAGAAATATCCAGGCAGACCATCTTTCTGGGTAATTTAGGTAGGTTAAGCTTTTCTTTCAATTCTTGGATAGGATAAATGGTTCTATTAGCCTTTCGCAGATGTGCTAATTTGCGTTCCTCCACCAGATGAAAAGCATTATTTTTTGCCATAGTTATCAGTTGACTCTTTTCACCACGTTTAGGAATTGAAATAATTCCGTGTAACCATTCATTCAATTCTTCCAGTTCAGAAGGTTCAAAGGGTAAAAGAATCTCATCAGGCAATTCATCTCGGTTACTATAATATAATTTCAGGAAAGCAGCTAAAATTTCTTTAGGAGTGTTTTCTTCCACATTAGCGAGAGGATAGTCTTCTTTATTAATAATCATCCCATTAACAATCCTCAGAACTACGCAGATGGCAATATTTTCTTCCTGATAAAAACCTATAACATCAGTATTACGAGAATCTGGAGAATAAACCACCTGTCTTTTCTGGATATGTTCTATAGCCTGAATGCGGTCTCTTAATTTTGCCGCTTCTTCAAATTTTAGCTCTTCGGAAAGATTGTTCATCTCTGTTTTGAATTCCTCTAAAATCTCCTCATGATGACCTTCTAAAAATCGCATCTGTCTCTTGACAATCTGCCTATATTCTTCCTGAGAAATAGCACCAATGCAAGGAGCAGGACATTTCCCTAACTGATAATTGATGCAGGCTTTTTGATATTTAATTCTATCTGCAGGAATTTGACGAGAACAGGTTCTTACTGGAAAAATCCATTCCAGATTTCTTAAGGTCATACGTAAGGATTTAGTATCGGTGAAAGGACCAAAATAGCGTGAACCATCTCTAACATAATCACGAGTGACAATAATTCTGGGGAAAGGTTCATTTAAAGTTATCTTTACAAAGGGATAACGTTTATCATCTTTAAGTAATACATTATATTTTGGTTTATAACGCTTTATTAAATTAGCTTCTAAGATGAAGGCATCCTGTTCCGTAGGTACAAGAATATAATCCAGATCAGCGATATGTTTCAATAAATGTTCAGTCTTGATATCTTTATTAGTAGAACTAAAATAGGAAATTACCCGATTCTTTAAAGATTTAGCTTTCCCAATATAGATTATTTCACCCTCGGCATTTTTCCAGAGATAAATTCCAGGATGGTCTGGTAATAAAGTAAGTTTTTCCGCTATTTTTTCTGGAATTTTTTCCATAAATTAGTTCCAGCTTCCTTTAGGTAATCCAGTTTAAATAATAGTCCAAGGACATAGAATAATCCGATACTTAAAACAGAGAGAATGATGACTTTAATTATCAGCTTCCATAGTCCAGTAGCAACATAAAAGTGGTCAGTAATAATGAGGAAGACGAGCATAATTACACTAATTACAATTGTTTTTAGAACATTAGGGAAAATGCCGTGGAAATCAATATGAGGCATCTCTTTATGTATCAGTCTTAGTAAAATAACGAAATTAACCATTGCCGTTATAGAAGTAGCCAAAGCAAGTCCTCTATGCTGGAGAAATTGCATCAATATGAAGTTGAGCACTATATTTAGACAGACCATTCTAATAGCGATACGAACAGGAGTGCGAGTATCTTTATGTGCATAGAATAAAGGGGTTAAAGTCTGATTAAAGCTGAAAAAGATAAGACCTAAACTATAACAGATCAGAGCTTGAGTTGTCCAGAGAGTTGCTTTAGCATCAAAAGCACCACGTTGAAAAAGGATTTGCACCACATCTTTACCCAGTCCCATTAAAAGAACAGTAATTGGTAGCATCAGATAGGTGAGATTGAGCATTGCTATACGTAAGTTTTTTGAAAGTTCTGGATAATTATCGTAGGTAACCAATCTGGAATAAGTAGGTAATAAAACAGTTCCAGTGGAAATAGCAAACATTCCCAGTGGGAATTGAAACAATCTATAACCATATTCCAGAGCAGAAATACTTCCTACAGCAAGAAAAGAAGCCATTAAAGAATCAGCTACAAGATTGAGTTCACGAACTCCAACTCCAACTAATGATGGTAGAAACCTTTTCCATAAAGTAGTTAGAGCTTCACCTCCAAATTTAACCATTATTTTGAAAGGATAACCCAATTGTTTTAGATAAGGAAAGTTTATGATGGTCTGTAAAAATCCACCTCCGAAAACACCAACAGCAGCCCAACGAACAAGGTCTTCGCCTTCTATATGAAAGACAAATCTCGGGATTACCATACTTAATATCATACCTAAATTCAGCAACGCAGAGGATAAACCGGTCATAAAGAATTTATCATGAGAATTTAGTATGGCAATCATTGTGGAAGAAAGTCCAATCCAGAGAAGATAAGGGAACATTATTCTGGTCAGGATTACAGCTAATTTATAAGTTTTAGGAAGCAGACCAGGATAAAGTACTTTTACAATAGCAGGGGCAAAAATGATACCAATAATGGTTAGAATCAAGAGGAAAAATGTTAGTATGGAAAGCACTTGCAACGCGAAATTAATCTGTTTTCTTTTCCCTTCTTTGATTCCAATTTCATTGTATAAAGGAACAAATGCAGCGGAAAGAGCACCTTCACCAAACATACTACGCAACAGATTCGGAATGCGATAACCAACTACAAAAGCGTCATTTAGATAGGTAGTCCCAAAACAGAAAGCCATAACCTGATCACGGACTAATCCCATAATCCTGCTAATCAGTATAGCAAAGGACATTACACTGATATTTTTGATTAATTTATTCTCCGCCATAGCTTCAGGGACGGAAAAGTTTATTTAATTGGAAATAGAGATTTTGTTGTATGAGCTGAAGATTAACATTGCCACGGATTTTACGGATATAATCCTGCATTAGCAATACAAAATCCAGCACTTTATCAGTTAATTCTGCACTATTCTGGATGGGAATTTTTGCTCTTGCCTCAATAAGAAAATCCTTCTTATCAATATTTACTACCTGTTCTTCAGCAGATTCTATCAAATCCAGGTCTCCAACAAACATACAAAGATAGCGGATAATCTCAATAAGATTTTCTGCATTATATTTCTGTAAATTAGCCTGTAAAGAACGATAGTAAGCTAAATCATTACCTTCAAGAGCCATTTGCATAATTTCAAAAGCTCTTTCACGAAGTTTTGATGATTCGCCTTGAACCAAATGTATGGCATATTTAACGCTTCCATCTGCTATTTGGGAGACTATTCTGGCTGTCCTGGGAGAAGTGTTAAAATCATCTATCAATATCTGAGCAATTACATTGGGGTCCACAGGTTGAAAATGTATAGGTTGACAGCGTGAAACTATGGTAGGTAGTAACTGCGAAGGATTATTAGTAGTTAAAATTATAACAGTTGATTCGGGAGGTTCTTCCAGGGTTTTAAGAAAAGCATTTGCCGTTTCTATATTCATTAAATCGGCATCTTCAATAATACAAATCCGGTATTTGGCTTCATAACTGCTAATATTTAAGCGTTTAATCAACCAGGAAATACTTTCCTTACGAATCATAATATTAGAGCTGAACCGATAGTCTTCCCAGGGTGTTTCTATTTTATTACGGATGTAACCTTCATATTCCTTACGATATTCATCATTTTTTATCTCACCCTCTGGAGTTAATTGAAGATTGGGAGTAGGGAAAAGATAGAGTAAATCAGGATGTTCAAAATTAAGAAATTTATGACAGGAACTACAAACTCCACAGGGACGGAATTCTTTGTTAGCCAGACAATTTAGAGCCATACCAAAGTATAAAGCGGTAGTGAATTTTCCCACTCCTTCTATTCCATGAAAAAGATAGGCTTGGGCTATGTGTTCATTTTCTATAGCTTGAAAAAGAATTTTTAAAGCTCTGCTTTGACCTCTTATTTTTTGGAATAAACTCTGTTCTTGCATATTAACAAAGCTGGAAAACCTTAAATCCAGGAAATCTTTTTTGCTTCAGCATCCTCATTAGAACTACGTTCAAAAAGTTTATTAACATAGGGACTTTCAAATTCCTCTGCTAAGATATCATAGATTAAAACATCGTGATATTTACCTGCCATAAAAAGATAATTACGACGACGTCCAGCTAACTTAAAACCAACTTTTTCATAACAACGAATCGCTCTTTTGTTGAATGCATAAACTTCCAAACTTATATTATTTAAATTTAGAACATTAAAACCATAATCTAATATGAGCCTGGTTGCTTCTGTACCTATGCCTTGACTCCAGTATGACTTGTCTCCTATAAAAATACCAAATTGACCGTGACGATGTACTTCACTTGTTCCAAAAAGACTGCAATTACCAATTGCTTTATTCGTGTTCTTCTCTACAATTGCAAAACTTATGCTTTCTGCCATTAATTTTTTTAAAGCTTCTTTTTCTTTTTCTATATCATAAATAGTAGTGGAAAACAAGACAAACTGACCTATCTCCATATCATTGACCCATTGTGTATAAAGCTCTACATCATCTAAAGAAATGGGGGAAAGGTAACATTTTTCTCCGCTCATTTTTCTAAAATACTTCATTTTGTTCTCCTTTATTATTTTATTGGTTAGGATTGCTTATTCTTCAAATGATTTAAACTACTTAATAAGCACTATCTGTCAAGATAAATCCGTAACTTATTTAGTAAAATAAAGATGAGGATTTGAAATGACTGCTCCAGGAAAGTTCAGTGGTAAAATATTAAACCAGAAAAAAGTTAAACATTGAAAGCTGAAACTTTGATCCAGATTGGAGACCTAAAGAAAATGTAAAACCTATATCTAACTGATGTCCACTTTCGGACATAAGCTGGACATGAGTTGGACATAAGCTGGACATAAGGTAGTCATAAGCTGGATACAAGTTAGTTATAAGCTGGGCATAGGTTAATCATTATATACCAAGAAGTTAGAAGTATGAGTGCTATTTTTTAGCTAATTAATGTTTGAAAGTGATACAAAGAAGGGATTTTTAAAATTAATAAGGCTTATTTCTTGTTATTTCATTAATAAGCATATTATATATCAAGTAAAATATAATAAGAATAATGATAATTAATTCATAATAAATATATTTATATTTATATAAACTTGGCTAAGAAAGAGTCAAATGATTTTATTTGACAAATCAAAGCCTAAGAAAATTGCTGAAAGATAGCAAGGAGTAACTTTGAAGAGCAAAATAATTATAAAAGGTGCCAGCGAGCACAATTTAAAAAATATAAATTTAGAAATTCCGAGAGATAAACTTGTTGTATTTACAGGTATCTCAGGTTCAGGGAAGTCATCTTTGGCTTTTGATACCCTTTATGCTGAAGGACAACGCAGATATGTGGAATCTTTATCTGCTTATGCCCGACAGTTTTTGGGTCAAATGGAGAAGCCTAAAGTTGATTACATTGAAGGTTTATCACCAGCTATTGCTATTCAGCAAAAAACAGCCAGCAAGAATCCTCGTTCCACTGTGGGAACTGTTACCGAAATATATGATTATCTAAGGGTTTTATATGCCCGGGTAGGTAAACAATATTGTCATATTTGTGGTAATCCTGTTGGAGCTCAAACTATTGATCAGATGACAGCTCATTTAATGCAGAATCCAGAGAAAACTAAAATACAGATACTTGCCCCCTTAGTGCAATCCCGTAAAGGAGAACATAAAGAGATATTAGATGATTTAAGACAACAGGGTTTCGTTCGTGTTTTAATCAATGGTCAATTGCGTAATCTGGAAGAAAATATCGTTTTGGATAAAAAAAGTAAACATAATATAGATGTAGTTATAGATAGAATAGTAATAAAATCCGGTATTGAATCAAGATTACGAGATTCTCTGGAACTTGCTTTAAAATTAACAGAAGGTGTGGTTAAAGTTGATTTTCCTGATGAAGGTGAAACTCTCATAATGTCTGCTACCAATTCCTGTCCCCATTGCAATATTGGATTTGAAGAATTAACCCCGCAACATTTTTCCTTCAATAGTCCGATTGGTGCTTGTCCTGAATGTAATGGACTGGGTTATAAACTTGAATTTGACCCTGATTTAGTAGTTCCATATCCGGATAGGAGTATTCGTGAAGGTGCTGTTGCTCCTTGGGGAAGTCTGGAAAATAAAATGGATACCTGGACGGGAAGAACTATACAGAATCTGGCTAATTATTATAATTTTTCTCTGGATACACCATGGTATCAGCTTCCGGAATGGGTGAAATCTCTAATTCTCTATGGTTCAAAGGGTAAAAGATTCAGAATGGAATGGCAAAACAAAAATGGACATGGTGTCTATAATATGCGATTTGAAGGAGTTATTAATACCCTGGATAGAAGAATGAGAGAGACCACATCTGAAGATGCCAGAAGATATTATTTGCAATTTATAAGCGATAAACCCTGTCCAGAATGCGGTGGTAAAAAGCTGAAAGCAAGTTCTTTAGCAGTAAAAGTGGGTGATAAAAATATTGCGGAAATCACAGCTATGAGTGTTCATGAAGCTTTTAATTTTTTCAATAATCTAAAATTAAAGGGTAATGAACAAATCATAGCTTCAGAAATTCTAAAAGAGTTGCGAAATCGTCTTGGATTCTTACAAAGTGTAGGTTTACATTATCTCACCTTGGATAGAAGGTCTCCAACCCTTTCTGGAGGTGAAAGTCAACGCATTAAACTTGCCAGTCAAATAGGTAATCAGCTTGTAGGTGTGATGTATATTCTGGATGAGCCAAGTATAGGTCTCCATCAAAGAGATAATTCTATGCTTTTGCAGATGCTCTGTCAATTGCGTGATCTGGGTAATACCGTCATCGTAGTAGAACATGATGAAGAAACTATTCGCACGGCTGATATGATTGTTGATTTTGGTCCTAAAGCTGGTATTTATGGTGGAGAAATTGTAGCCACGGGAACGGTTAAAGATATCATAAATAGTAATCGTTCCTTAACTGGAGATTATCTGGCAGGAAGAAAGAGCATCCCTATTCCCAAAGTAAGAATTCCTGCTGAACAGGGATACCTTTCTATTAAAGGTGCAAAACATAACAACCTCAAAGATATAGATGTGGATATTCCTCTTGGATTATTTGTTTGCGTAACGGGTGTTTCTGGAAGCGGGAAAAGTTCATTAATCAATCAAACTCTTTATCCTTATTTGCATAACTACTTTTACCACACCAGTCATAAAGTTGGAAAGGTAGATACTATTGAAGGAATAGAAAATATAGATAAGATTATCAGTATTGACCAGCAACCTATAGGAAGAACTCCTCGTTCCAATCCGAGCACCTATGTTAAGGTATTTGATCCTATTCGGATGCTATTTAGTCAGTTACCAGCATCTAAAATGCGAGGTTACAGTGCAGGACGCTTTTCTTTTAATGTTAAAGGTGGAAGATGTGAAGCTTGTGAAGGTGCAGGTGTTAAACAGATAGAAATGCATTTTATGCCCGACATCTATGTGACTTGTGAAGCCTGTAAAGGTAAAAGGTATAATCAAGAAACTCTATCTATTCGCTATAAAGGGAAGAATATCGCTGAAGTTCTGGATATGGATGTTCAGGAAGCTTATGAATTTTTCCAGAATATTCCAGCTATTCGGAATAAGCTTCAAACTTTGATGGAAGTAGGTCTGGATTATATTAAATTAGGACAACCTTCAACCACCCTTTCTGGAGGAGAAGCTCAAAGAATAAAGCTTTCCCGTGAATTGAGTAAAGTGAGCACAGGGAAAACTTTGTATTTACTGGATGAACCTACGACAGGTCTTCATTTTGATGATATAAACCGTCTTCTGCAAGTATTAAAAAAACTGGTTAAAATGGGAAATACGGTAATAGTTATTGAACATAATATGGATGTGATAAAAAGTGCTGATTGGGTGATTGATTTAGGTCCAGAAGGAGGAGATGAAGGTGGTTATCTTGTAGCTGAAGGTACTCCAGAACAGATAATGAAGAATAAGAATTCATATACCGGGCAATTTTTAAAACAGCATTACGGAAGAGCAAAAATTGAAAAACCAGATATAAGCCGAAAACCAGCAAAAAAGATAGTAAAAAAGGCAATTTAATCATTTTATGGCAGAAATTCAATTTCGGTATCAGCCACCAACTTCAGGAAAACATTTAGTAGGTTTAGCAGGAGATTTTACCGGATGGGAAATCCTGGATATGAATGAAGTAGGTGGAGTCTATTTCTTAAATTTACATATTGATGAGGGAAGATATTGCTATAAATTTATAGTTGATGGAAACTGGATTCCCGATCCAGATAATCCTTTAACAGAACCAGACCCCTTTGGGGGTTTCAATTCTGTCCTCATTGTTCAAGAGACCATTCCTTCTCGTTTCAGCTGGGAAGAGATAATACAAGATTTAAGCTTGCTGGATGAGCGAAAGGGATATTATGTTGACCTTAATCGTATATCAGATGAGCAATATGAATTACGATTTAACTGGTTTCCCTCTTTACCTGCTGATTTGATAGCTCTCATAGATGGGGTATCTTTTCCCTTGTACAGGTTAGGAATCACAGGAAATCAAGAGGTTTTCCATTGTCTTTTCACCTGTCCACGAACCTTCTGTAATATAAAAATAAAGATACAAGGAGCAGATAATATTCTTTTCTGGGGTGCTGAAGGATTTTCTTTTCAGGAAGATGGAGTTACTCCTTATTTATTAGAGCTCTCAAATTATCCTATCTTTTCTGTGCCAGAATGGGTATCACATAGCGTTATCTATCAAATTTTCCCAGACCGTTTCTGCAATGGGGACCCCTCCAATGATCCAGATTTTAGTGAGGATTATTATAAGGATTGTAGAACACCTCCTCCCCCAGGGGAATATTTACCAGCTCATGCGGAATATTTTCACCTGGTGGAAGATTGGTATGATATTAGCTATTTGAAACAGAGTCCCTGGCTACCTGAAGGGAAACCTGATTGGTGGTGTTTTTATGGAGGAGATATTGAAGGAGTTCGTCAAAAATTGCCTTATCTAAAAGACCTGGGGGTTAATCTGCTTTATTTTAATCCGCTATGGCAAGCCAAATCCAATCATAAATATGATGCGGCAGATTTCAAGAAAGTTGATCCCCATTTTGCTACGGAAGATGAAATGAAAGCTTTCGTTAAGGAAGCCCATCAGAATGGTATGAAAATCATCTTAGATGTAGCTTTTAATCATACAGGAGAAGCATTCTGGGCTTTTCGTGATGTGGTAGAAAAGGGTCCAAATTCTCCTTACTGGCTCTGGTATGACTGGTATAAATGGCCTCTTCCTAATCCGCTTCCTCCGGATTTTAATCCTCGGGAATATTATCAATGCTGGTGGGGAATAAAAGATATGCCCGACTTAAATTATGACCTCAGTCGTCCTCATCCTGCGGAAAACTATGTGCGTGATATCAATAAAGCCGTTCCAAATCGTTCTTTGGTAAATCATATTCTGGAATGTGTCCAGTGGTGGCTGATGAATATTGATATAGATGGTTTTAGACTGGATATTCCTAATGAAGTCCCTTACTGGTTCTGGGAACTTTTTAGACAGGAAGTAAGAGCAATGAAACCTGATGCCTGGCTCGTTGGAGAAATCTGGCATAGCGGTAAAGGATGGGTAAATCATCATTACTTTGATTCTGTGATGAACTATGCCTATTTCAAAGATCCTGTGCTGGAATTCTTTATTCTTGGAATCTGCGATAAAAAGAATTTCTGCGCAAGAATTGAAAACGGCTTAGCACAATATCCTATTCAAGGTATAAAAGCAATGATGAATCTTCTGGGAAGTCATGATACCATCAGAATTCTGGAACTGGCAAAAGGCGATGTCTCCAAAGTTAAATTAGCATTACTTTTCCAGATGACCTTTATTGGAGCACCACATATCTATTATGGTGATGAAATTGCTATGCTTGGTGGAAAAGACCCAGATAATCGTCGTCCTTTCAACTGGAAATGGGAAGAAGATTCTGTAGCTGTTGACCTGAGAAACTATTATAAAAATCTTATTCAACTTAGATTATCCCATCCTCTTTTAATGGATGGAGAATTTAGCTTTCTTCCTGCTCCAGAAGGATTGCTTGCCTGGAGAAGATATGATGAAAACCATAAAATTGATATAGTATTAAATTATGGAAAGGAAAATAACCACTTGGAATCTATATCCGCTTCAAAAATTATTTTCACTGAAGGGAAAGTGGATCATAACGATAATTCTTTAATGCTTTATCCTAATTCTGCTATAGTATATATATCATAAGAAAATCAATATCTAAAATGATATTTTATGAAGGAAACTGTATAATAGTTTGTAAAACAATTAAATAATGAGATTTGATTTGACATTAAAGTTCAAGGAAAGATAAAGGATAGATAGGTGAATAAATGGAAGGAAAAATTCTACTTTGTGTGACTGGTGGAATAGCAGCTTATAAAGCTATTGACCTGGCAAGTCAATTGACAAAATCAGGATTTGAAGTTAAAACTGCAATGACTAAAAATGCTCTGAAATTTGTGTCTGCTTTAAACTTTTCTGCCATAACCAATCAAAGTGTTCATACTGACTTGTTTGAAGATTCTGACCCCATTCCTCATATACATCTGGCTGATTGGGCAGATTTAACTGTGGTAGCACCAGCCACAGCTAATATTATTGCTAAAGCTGCTCAAGGTATAGGGGATGATTTAGTTTCTACCATACTATTATCCCAGCCAAAACCTATCCTTTATGTTCCTGCAATGAATGTCCATATCTATGAACATCCTGCTACACAAAATAATCTTAAAATACTTAAGGATAGAAGCAATTATATATTAGAACCTGAAACTGGTTTACTTGCTTGTGGCTATGAAGGTAAGGGTAAATATCCCCCTAATGAGGAAGTTATTTATGCTATTCGTTGCTATTTAAAATATCCTACCGATTTAACTGGAAAAAAAGTCTTAGTTACTGCAGGAGCAACAGCTGAACCAATAGACCCTATGCGAATGATTACGAATAAATCCAGCAGGAAAATGGGACTTTCTATAGCTCGTGCTTTTGCACTTAGAGGAGCAGAAGTTACTTTGATATATGGCATTATGTCTGAATCTATTCCTTACTATATTAAGAAAAGTATCTTTGCTCCAACGGCAAAATTAATGTATGATGCGGTGATGGAACATTCTAAAGACTATGATATCATCGTTCAATGTGCAGCAGTTTCAGATTATAAACCAGTTAAACCCTCCACTCAGAAGCTTAAGAAAAGTGGTAACTTCAATCTGGAATTGGTTGCTACTCCAGATATTCTGGAACATCTGGGGAAAATTAAGCCTAAAAAACAGAAGTTAGTTGGTTTTGCCGCAGAATCGGAGCACATTCTGGAAAATGCACGAGAAAAGCTTGAGAAAAAGAATCTTGACCTCATCTGTGCTAATAATCTGGAAACTGCTGGGAAAGATGAAACCACCCTTAACTTAATTCGTGCTGGTACAACAAAAACTACTAAATCTGTACAACTGACAGGGAATAAGTTTGATGTTGCACTACAGTTAGTAGAATATATCGTAAGCTTATGAAAAATAAATTAACTATACTAACAGGAGCTAACGGACAAGTAGGAAGTTTTATTGCGCATCAATTAGCCGAAAAGAATGCACCTTTATTATTACTTTATCATAAGAATTTCAATCGGATAGAGGATTTAGCTGATAAAGAAAAAGTGATGCTTATATCCTGCAATCTGGAAAAGTTAGAGGATGTTAACCCTGCTATTCATTATGCCGCAGAAAACTTAGCTGCGGTACCTGCTTTTCTCATTCATACGGCAGCAATTCGTAGTTATGATGCTTTGCCTCTGGCTCAAACTAATCCGGAAATATTTAAAGAGGTGCTCAGTTCCAACTTAGAAATGGCATATAATGTGCTCAGGACTTGTCTTCCTTTTATGTTACAAGAGAAATTTGGCAGAATTGTAATGTTTGGTTCTAATGTAGTTCAGACAGGACTTTATCGTGGTTCTGCTTATGCTGCTGCCAAGGCTGGTATAGTCAATTTAGTGAAATCTATTGCTCTGGAAACGGCATCTTCTAATGTTCTTATCAATGCAATATCACCTGCACCGGTTCAAACGGTTTTAGAAGAGGAATATACAGGGGATTATCTTGCTTTCCGTAAGCGCTATTTTGAAGAGTTTCGTCAGATGAGTCCGACGGGAAAACTGGTCTCAAAAGAAGAAATATGGCTATTCTGCAACTTATTATTAAGTGAGAAACTGGAGAATTTTACAGGCAAAGATATTATCATAGACGGCGGTTTTTCAGCTATTCAGCAAATAAAGGGGAGTGAAATTCAGTGAAAGTTAAACTTTGCATTTATCTACTGCTTATAATATGCCTCTTTTCCACATCCTTGTTTGCTTTACCTTTTCAGGATGGTGAAAAGCTTACTTTCAGCGTTAAATATGGAATAATTAAAGCTGGAACAGCTACTTTTGAAGCTAAATCTTCAACATACCAAAATAGACCTGTCTGGCATTTATGTATTACTGCTCAAACTTATCCTTTTTTTGATGTAGTTTACAAAATCCGAGACAAAATTGAATCTTGGTGGGATAAAGAAACTTTATTGCCCCATAAATCATCCAAGCAATTACATGAAGGGAAGTACCAGCAATACCGAATACATTACTTTGACCAGATAAATAAAAAAACCACATATATGAAATGGAGTTACAAAGAAGAAAAATGGAAAACTGAAGAGAAAAATCTTCCCTTTGAAACTCAGGATATAGTAAGTTCTTTTTATGAATTGAGGAATCGTTCGTTGAAGCCAGGGGATAAACCAAAACTCTATGTTACAACTGATGGAAAGTCTGTAGTTACAACCGTGAAAGTTTTGAGAAGAGAAAAAGTTTCTTCTATATTTGGTGATGTAAATTGTTTGGTTTTAGAACCAGATATGAAATCAGAAGGTATCTTTAAGGGTTCAAGTAAGCTTTTAATCTGGGTAACTGATGATGCTTATAAGATTCCCGTTAAGGTTGAAAGCTCACTCTCTATTGGCACTTTCGTAGTTCAGTTAGAAGATGCTCTGAATGTCCCTTATAAAATAAAGAAATCCAATTGATGGTTGACCTTTTAGATTTAAATAGTTATGATTATTATTTACCACAGGAATTGATAGCTCAATATCCTTTAAAAGACCGTAGTTCTTCAAGATTGATGCATATTGATAGGAAGACAGGCACAATCTCTCATCTTTATTTCCGGGATTTAGTGGATTTATTAGCTCCGGGTGAAGTGTTAGTTATAAATAATAGCAAAGTTATTCCTGCTCGTTTATTTGGTTATAAAGATAATGGTACAAAGATTGAGATTTTGCTTTTGAATCATCTGGATGGTTCAAAATGGAAATGTATGGTTCATCCAGGTAAACGATTGAAAAGAGAACAAGTATTAAGGTTTTCTCCTCAGCTGGAAGGATGGGTTTCACTTCCTGATGAAGATGGTTTACGAGTGATTGAATTCAATAATCCGGATACTTACTGGAATGAGATTGAGCGTATCGGACATATACCTTTACCTCCATACATTAAAAGAGAAGATAAGGCAGAAGACCGCCAAACTTATCAGACTGTGTATGCGGAAGAAGCAGGTTCAGTTGCAGCACCTACTGCTGGTTTCCATTTTACAGAAGAGATGCTTTCTCAATTGAAAGAAAAAGGCATTAAGATAGTTAATATCATCTTGCATATAGGAATGGGCACTTTTGTTCCTATTAAAACTCAAAGAATTGACCAGCATAAGATGCATAGTGAATTTTGTACCATTCCAGAAGAAACTGCTAATGTTATTAATAAAGCAAAATTAGAAGGACGAAGAGTTATTGCCGTGGGCAGTACATCTATTCGGACTCTGGAAAGTTTCTGGAATAATGGCATTTTGATGAGTGGTTCTAAATGGACAGATATATTTATTTATCCAGGTAAGAACATCCAAGTAGCAGATGCTTTAATAACCAATTTTCACCTACCTAAATCAACCTTATTGATGATGGTCTCTGCTTTTGCTGGTTATGAATTGACCCGTAAAGCTTATGAGATTGCTGTTCAGGAACATTACCGTTTCTTCAGCTATGGGGATGCGATGTATATATCATGAAAACTAAACTGTTATATACGCTACTGGATAGCACTATGAACGAATACCAGAGACTAACTCAATTCTGTACAGGGACTCATCAATGGATTATTCGTGCCAGGGAACAAAAAGAGGGAAGAGGAAGAGAAGATAGATTCTGGTATTCGCCTGAAGGTGGACTATGGATGACTTTTGATATTTATTATGATGATTTTATTCCTACTTTTCCTCTTTTCATTGCCTATTGTCTTCATTCACTTTTATTAGAGCTTTTCCCCTTAGAAAGTTTATCTATCAAATGGCCTAACGATATTATGTGGAAGAATAAAAAATTGGGAGGGATTCTCTGTGAGCATAATGAGTCAGAAAAGAAATATATAATAGGTTTGGGATTAAATACTAATGTTAGTCAAGACGCTTTTGATGGGAAACTTGATATAGTGACACTATCCTCGTTAATAGGTTTTCCCGTATCTAATGAATATCTATCAGATTTGATAATTGCTAATATTCATAAGAAGATAGACTTACTTACGAATCCTAAATTTTATCTTAATTATATTAATTTATGGCTATATGGTTTGAATCAACTTGCTCAAGTTCAACTTGATAATAAAATCGTAACGGGTATAAATATTGGAGTAGCTGAGGATGGGACTTTGTTATTAAAAGATAGAGAAGGTTATATCCATGAAATCAATTATGGCAGTTTAAACTATATACCCGATTTATGATAGCACTTTTACTTGACATTTATACCTTTATCAAATCAAAGGAATGAAAAGGATAATTTTCCAGGAGGAATGATGAAAAAGTGGATGATAATAGTCCTTGCGGTTTCGCTGGTTCTTATATCCTGTGCCAGCAATAAGAAAGAAGTTCAACCAGAACAGGTCCAGAAAGCAGAAATAACAACCAAGGTTGCTATCTTGCCCTTGAAAGCTCTGGATAGTTCAAGTCGTTACATTACTAAAATTTTGACCGTTCGTGACCTTGAACTGACCTTTAACAAGTATCCCAACTACACTCTATTAGATATGAATGAGACGGCAGCGGTATATAACGAGTCCGGCAACTTAGATGTGGAAGATATAGAAAAAGAGGAACTTGATAATCTGGCAAAACAATTAGGCGTAGATGTGATAATTATCGCTACTGTTAGTGAAACCAGAACTGATATATTCAATATTTCCATGCGAATGTATAGCACTGTATCCACTGACCTTAAACAGATAAGTTTTAATGTAGGTAAGGAAAAGACTGCCCGTTGGAAAGCGCTGGAAGAGTATATGATGAAGGAACTGGATGATTTTGTTTCCAACGAAATTGATAAGCTGTTCAATATCGCTGCTAATCATTTTAATAATGGCAATTATACTACTGCAGAACAAATTTTAAAACAGGTTATAGCTTTAAAACCTGAAAAAGTTGATGCTTACTATTTTCTCGGTAATACCTATATCAAATTAGAGAAAATTGAATTAGCTGAACAAAACTTCCAGAAAGCTTTAGAGATAGATCCGCAACATCAAGCCAGCCTTATAGCTCTAATTGATCTCTATGATAAAACCAATCAACCTATGAAAAGGATTCCATTAATGGAAAGGATTGCGGAAGAAACTCGGGATGCTGAAACCTGGTTTGCTGTAGGAAATCTCTACAATCAAATGGGCGACAAAGAAAATGCAAAAGAATCATACCGTAAAGCTCTGGCTATTGATCCTGAGTTCACTGGAGCTATTGTAAATTTATCTATTATTCTTTTTGACGAAGGAAGTTATAATGAGGCTATACCTTACCTGGAAAAAGCCTTTGAAAAAGCTCCAGACAATACTTTTATAGCTGCGCGTTTAGCTACTGCTTATCAGAGAAGTGGAAGAACTCAGGAAGCCATTGATAAATATGAGAATGTGTTAGCTAATGATCCCAATAATATTCAAGCTTATCTCAATCTGATTAGTATATATAGAAGTATCGGAAACAACACCAAGGCAATTGAAAAGATAAATGCTTTGAAGAAAGTTGCTCCAGATAATCCTTATTCCTATCTTAATCTTGCTGCAATTTATCTGGAACAGGGTAAACTAAATGATGCAGAAACAAATGCCAATATTACTATTGGTAAAGACCCTACCCTTTACCAACCTTACATAATTCTTTCTTCTGTCTATCAGAGTAGAGGTGCAGAGTCTTACAATAAATACATTGATTTAGACCGTCAGGCTTCAAGAGCGGTTGGAAAGAAAGCTTTAGACCTTAAAAAGCAACGAGACACTGCCAAGACTACGGCAATAAATCATTATAATAAGGCATTAAACTATCTGCAGACTGCTCGTAATTACACTGATGACCCTGAAGTTTTAAGTGATATCAATAGTCGTATCGCATATATTAATCAGCTACTTGCACAATTCTAAGAGCATTCTGATTATATAGCATAAAATAATAAGCGCCTTATAAAAATCAGGCGCTTATTTCTTTTTATGGAGTTTTTCTTATGAATTTCTTTACTTAAAAGCTTCCATACCAGAAAAGTCTCTTTCAGGATTAAAACTTTGAAGAATATGTAAATCACTTTCCGTTAGTTCATCAAGACAGATACGTGTAATCAATTCTCCCAAACCAGGTCCCAGCATAAAACCCTGACCACACATTCCAATTGCATTAATAAGGCTATCACCTGATTTTCCAACTATAGGAAAGCCATCGGGAGTCATTGGATATTGACCTCTCCAAGTTCTACGAACTCTTAGACTATGTAATCTTGGATATACTTCCAGCATTCTTTTGGTGCACATAGGTAAAAAGACAGAAGTACTTCTGTTATCAATACCTGTTATCGGTGGTTTAGGTGTGATACAAAAAACTATCTGTCCTTCATTATTTTGATAGAAATAAAAGTTTTCAGAACCGGGACGAATTCGCATATCAACTACCATAGGACCCATAAATCTGGCTACGGGTTCTGTTATTCCTGCTTCATGATTATCAGGTTGAACCGGAAGATTAAGTCCTGCCATAGCAGCGATTTCTTTTCCATAATTTCCTGCTGCATTAATTACCATTCCTGTAGAATAAGTCCCTTTATCTGTTATAACTTTTTTTATTTTGCTCTGACTCATATCAAAACCTATAACCTTTTCCCTGAACCGGTATTGAACTTTAGCTTCCAGAGAATGAAAATAATAAGCCGAACCTAAAAGTAGGGGAGAGCAACTACCATCTTCAGGAGAATAAGTGGAACCTCTCAACCCTTCTTTATTTATTCCAGGGACAAGTTCATTATATTCTTCAGGACTCACCCAAGTGATATTTAAGCCATAGCTATGTTGCACCTTCATCAAGTCCTTTAAAGTCTTTTCATCTTCTTCAGTATAAGCGGGATAACTATAACCATTACTCATCCAACCAATATCATCACCCCAGGTTTCTTTCCAGGTCTTCATTATTTCAATGGATCGCTTGCAAACATTGATTTTTCCATAATCACTATGCGTAGCACGAACTCCACCTATAGCCTTTTTATTATTTTGCTGACCTGGTGCACTTTCTCCATCTATAACCAACACTTTTTGTTTTTGTAAAGCCAGATTTAAAGCTGTGGGAACCCCTATAGAGCCTGCTCCAATTATTATTACATCATATATATTATCCATTTTCAGTCTCCATCAGGAAATTTTTCTAAGGGAACTTCAATGAAAAGAGGGCGTTTGGTATTAGGAACAACCGTTTCTATTGGTATGCCTTCTTCCCTTAAAAGTTGTAAGATTAAGTTCTCACAAGTTTTTGCACCACAGGGACCCATTCCTGCACGAGTTATTGCTTTAATCTGATTTAGATTAGTTACTCCAGAGTGTATCAGTTTACGAATATCACCAGCTTTAACTCTTTCACATAAACATATCATCGCCTCATCTGGCATTTTATCAGGGATCACAGGTTTTGGAAGAGGTTCACTGACTTCTTTAGCTTGAATACGAAATGATGCTATTTTGCGAGCAATGGCTTTAGGAACCTGCACTTTAATCAACTGAGTGTGCCGTTTTTTCACATCTATTACCGATTTGATAATATAGAAGCCCAGAGAATTGCCTTCTATATCCATCAATTCAATCTCTTCACCTTCGGTTTTAGGAATATTGAAGACTTCATAGGGGATTGTCACAAGGGGATTTTCTTTATCTTTTCTATAATCTACCAGAGTAATAGCAAGTCCAGGACAGATAAGAACACATTTATAGCAACCAATACAGTTTCCCGAATACACAGGAAGAGACATCAAACCACCATCTTCTGTATGAATAGAATTGGTAGGGCAGACCGTCGTGCAGGGATTGCATGGAATCTCCTGAATACAATGTATTACGGGGAAAACTCCTGTCTCTGGAAGGTCTTTCTGATAATCTTTTATTGCTCCAGGATGGGACTTCAACACTTCAGCTTTAGCATACCATTCGGAAGGAATGGCTTCAACTTCATCTTTTCCACATTCTTTAGCTATAGTGAGTCCGGCAATTTTACCATTGAACATTGCTGAAGATGCTTCTGCAATTTCTTGTGCATCTCCTGCTGCAAAAACCTGAATTCCCGCTTCTTTAGCTTCTTCAGTGAATTCTGAAAGGGAATTCAATCCAACTGCAATCAGGAGTGTGTCGCAAGCAAAGCTTTTTTCCGTTCCTGAAATAGGATGGAATTTGCTATCTACTTCTGCAATAGTAATTCTTTCTACCGTCTCTTTACCTTCAGCATTGATGATAGTATGAGAAGTGTAAATGGGAACTCCCAATCTTTTCAATTTGTCCGAATGAACCTTATATCCTCCACATTGAGGCATAGCTTCAGCTAATCCAACTACATTAATTCCAGCTTGTAAAGCATGATATCCTGCAATTAAACCAACATTCCCTCCACCAATAATAAAAAGTCTATTCGTTGGACGAACCCGATCCCTATTTACCAGAGTCTGAAAAGCTCCTGCACCATAGATACGGGCAAGATTATTACCAGGAAAGCGTAAGAACTTTTCTCGCGCTCCAGCTGCATTTAAAATGATGTGCGGAGTGACAAGTTTATATATTCCATCTTTTAAAATTCCCACTTTCTTGTCGCTAAAAACAAATAGGGCAGTGCTATTAAGCCAGACTTTAATGGAGGAATATTGCTGGAGTTCTTGAGCTAATAATTTCCCAATATCAATACCTCTAATTCCAGCATTGCTATCTTCTTCACTACCAAAGAATTTATGGGTTTGCAACACAAGCTTGCCACCAAGTGCTTGTTTATCATCAATCAACAGAGTATCAATATTATATTTGCCCAATTCTATCGCAGCAGAAAGTCCTGCAGGACCACCTCCAATAATAAGAACCTCTACTTCCAATTTTTCCAGGGGAGGAAATTTGGGTATAAAAAAAGTTTCGGGAAGTTCAGGAAGTCCTTCTAAAGAACGAATTTCCATCCCGGAAGTGACAGCTGTCATACAGGATTTAACCGCTACTCCATCTGCTATAACGGTACATTTAGCACATTGTCCATTTGCACAAAAAATTCCTTGAGCGCTGCCATCTTTATGATGATGTCCAAAAACATTTATTCCATTTGCAATAAGTGCCGAAGAAATCATCTCTCCTTTTTTTGCTAATAGGGGTTCACCATTCCAGCTAAATAAAACATCTTCTCTTTCTTCTATCGGAAGAATGGGATGCTTTAATATACGGTGATTTTCCATAATATGAGAGAAAACTCCTTTTTTGTTTTATTTTTTTAAATCCAAAACTTTAAAAACCCACTTATGTCAAGCAAAAGCTGAAGAGAAAAAGCTTTGATATGAGTAAATAATACTTCTTCTTCCTCTCTTCTTTCTTCCTTCTTTCTATCTTTTAAAAAACATTTTCCTTTCCTTCCTATTCATTCCCAGATTTTCTTTAGCTTATGTCCAGCTTATGTCCACTTTCGGACATAAGCTGGACATCAGTTGGACATAAGCTGGACATCAGCTCAATATTATCACCTATCTTTGAGAGTGCTCAAACACTTAAAATATATCTCATTATCACAAACTTTCAATACTCTCTGTTATTTTTAAAGAAAATTATGATTTAACATAATAGCATAAATAAGGAAGTAATAACGCTTTTTTTAATCATATCAAATTTAAAAAGAAATTAGGACTTTTAACTTTTCACATTCTATTTAAATCCCTAAGTTTGAAGGCTTTAATACCCTATAAAATTTTTAGATATTAATTTAGCTGTAGATATTTTAGAAAGATTACAAAATGGCTTATAAGGATATAGAAATCCACTTGAATAGGTTAATTCTGGCACTTAATAGGATTGTAATTTCAAAAATGCGGGAAAAAACAAAATATATCATCACATTATGAAATAAAAGATTTAAAGAAAACTGGATTACTAAGTCTTGAATTATAAAAGTAAAGATAAGATTTTACTTATGATAAACCACATCAGGTAAATAATTAGTTTCTATAAATCTGACAAAGTAGACAAAAATAAAATAAGATTTGACAAAAAATCTTACTATTATATATAAGGAATTTAATAAGCAGCAATAAGTTTTTATTGATACTTAAAAGAAGGAAGGATTAAGTTAGAATGATTGATCACAGACTTATAAGTTTAAGATTTTTTGAACGATAACTATAAAAATTAAGTGGTATATGTATGGCTATAGGCGATTCTTCAATTTCAACCTTATTAGAAAAGGCAAAAAATACAATTTCTTCTTTAGCAGATGAAAAATATTATGATAATCTATTTAGGAAAAACGATTTTGAATTAATCAATTATAAAATGAACATAAAATTAGAAGGTAATTATTATTTAATTTATCATTAGAGTAGGAGGAAAAATGAAAAAAATAGGAGTAATAATTTTATTATCTTTATGCTTAATGTCTTTAAATGCTGTTTATCACAAAATTGGAGGATGTAGACCACCAGAATATGGTTATTATTGTTGTGTTCAAGTCATAGATAATCTTGCTTATATTATAGATAGTTATTATGGTTTAAGAATAATAAATGTACAAAATAGTGAAAATCCTACTATATTGGGTGAATATGAAATAAATTATTTTCCAAATTCTATTACCATCAATGGTAATTTAGCATTTATTACTTCAGGTGGATTTAATACCAATATTCATATTATCAATATATCAGATCCCCAAAAGCCTACTTTAGTGAAGGAATTAAAAACATCTGGAGATCCTTATCAAATAGCAGTCTCTGGTGACTATGCCTATGTTGCTGATAGTCATTCAGGAGTAGAAATATTAGATATTTCAGATCCAGCTAATGCCTATATAAGGAGAAATATTAGTTATAATAACATAAACGCACGATCAGTTTTTATTGATGATTCTGTTTTATATATAGTAGACATAGCTGGGGGATTAATGATTTATAATGTTTCTAATTTGGATAATATTACTCAAATTGGATTTTTATCTTCTCAACAAAATTTATCTTATATTGATATATATGATCATTATGCTTATGTTACATATAATTATATTAGTGAGAATGGAATTAAAATTATTGATATTTCTAATCCTGCTAACCCTGAAACAGTTAATGAGTATTATACTTTAGGATATCCACGAGCAGTTAAGGTAGTTAATGATATAGCTTATGTAGCTGAAGCAGATTGTGGTTTAGGAGTTATTAATGTTTCAAATCCTAATCAACCTGAACTTATTGGATATTATGATACGCCAGAATCTGCAAATTTTGTTACAGTTGTTGGATCTAATGTATATATAGCAGATGGTATTTCGGGATTACAAATAATAGATGTTTCTAATTCTGAAGATTTGCCATTTCCATTATTAATTAGTTCATGTAATATCCAAGGATTTGCTCAGTCCGTTGCTATTTCAAATAATACAGCCTATGTTGCAGATCGCCAATCAGGTATAAAATTAATTGATATTTCTACACCAACAAATCCTGAATTAAAAGGAAGTATATTTAATGATTATCAGTTTTTAAATCTCACTATTAATGGAAATTATATGTTTGCAGCTTGCGGATTTAATGGAATAAAAATCATTGATATTAGTAATTCACTATCACCTTCTATAATTGCATCCTTTAATACTTCAAGTGAAGCAAAAAGTATAACGATTGCTGGAGATTATGCATATGTAGCTAATGGTAATGCAGGTCTCCAGATTATTAATATTCAAGATCCAACCAACCCGACTTTAATTTCTAACTATGATACACCAGATTGTGCTCTTTCAGTCACAGTTCAAGGTACACTTGTCTTTATTGCTGATAGAAATTCTGGATTACAGATAATAGATATCACAAATCCTTCCCAACCACAATATATAAATTCTTTTGATACACCTGGCACAGCATATTCAGTTGTCATTAATAATAATATTGCTTATATTGCTGATTGCTGGGGTTTGACAATAGTTGATGTGTTCGATCTTTCTGACCTTCGTCAATTACCAACTTATACTCCACACGGGAGTAATAATAATTATGAAGTATTTTTATTAAAAGATAATTATCTAATTTCTTCAGATAAGTTTTGGAATGAGATCTGTATTTGGGATTTAAGTAGAATGGGTAAGTCTAATCCTCCATACTTAGTTACAAATTATCAATGGAATCTTCAAACCTATGGTATGGCAATGAAAGATGATTATCTATATACATGTAATGGGTATTATGGATTTCATATTTTTAGTATTAATCAACTATTGGCTGGATACACGCCAGATGAAGAAGATGATGATGAAGAACTTTATGTTTATCTTACTTCCTTTTTTACCACTATTTCAAATCAGAACTATATTAACCTGAATTGGATAAGTCAGGTTGAAAATAATTTGATAGGCTATTATGTTCTCAAGAATAGAGATATAAAACTTGAAACAGCAGAAGTGATAAGTCCCTTAATTAGTGCCACAAACACCTCCTCTACTATTGCTTATCTATTTACAGATACAGAGTTAAATGAGAGTGGAATATATTACTATTGGTTACAATATAATTCATTGGATGGAACTTTTGGATTTTATGGACCCATTGAAGTATATTATAATGTCAATGATACACCCAGTACCCATAATTTTATTAATACAGGATTAGGTGATATATATCCCAATCCATTTAATCAGATTGTATACATCCCCTATACTTTAGAAACTAAATCTGAGGTAAAGATAGAAATATATAATAGTAAAGGTGAAAGGGTCAAGTCTATGGATTTAGCTAATCAAGATAAAGGATATCATAGAATTATGTGGGATGGGAAGGATGATAAAAGTTTGAATTGTTCCAATGGAATTTATATTTTGAGGATGACAACTAATAATCAAGTTTATATAAAGAAAATGCTAATGCTAAAATGAATTTTCTTAAAGCCAGAATATTCAACTTTAACTTAATACAACAAAATATAGGGAAGAAGCAAATTAAGTAAATAATATTATTTTAAGTCGTACCACATATTTTTATAATGTGGTACGACTATTTTTCAATCCTAAATTAATTTATCAATTAAGATTTATTGCTTTTGAAGTTTTACTTCATTAAGACCATACCCTTAATCTGATTGTCTTTCCCATTGGATAAAGAGTATAGATATATTCCAGAGGAGACAGTTTCACCCTTACTGTCTATTCCCTCCCAGATAATATTATGAGTTCCTTTTTCCAAATTTCCTTTAAATAAAGTTTTTATTAGCTGTCCCTTGATGTTATAGATATTCAAAGTATAAGGAAGAGTTATATCATTAACAATAAACTTGATATTAGTGGAAGGATTGAAGGGATTAGGATAATTTTGAAGTAACTGAAAGTTAGAGATAAAAGGAGTAGAGGGATCATTTATAGGAGTTTCATTGGATATCTTTTGCGCATACAATGAATTGTATCCATCTTCAAAGGCTTCATTAGAAGATCTATAATCACTCCAGATAATATAAGCTTCATTATTATGTATGGTCAATTTAGGAGAATTCTGATTATTGAATATATTACAAAGAACATAACCTTCTGAGACACTTCCCCCAACAGTTCCATCATTATTAAGATAATTATAATATAGATTATTGTCATAATAAGTAGAATATTGAGGACTTTCAGTCCAAGCAACGATCATTCCGCCATTATCAAAACGGCCTATAATAGGTTCAAATTGATTTTCAGGGTTTTGAATTATATAAATACCATTTTCATTCCATAAAGGTAATCCCTGCAAAGAAAACTTTTGAGCTTTAATATCCAAATTGTTAATATAATTATCCCAGACTACAACTATTTCGTTTTGGAAGAGAGGATTTTCTACAACAGAATAATTATTGATATAAGCATTTGTTAATACTTCCATTCCCTCCGGACCCCAAAGTCTTTCTCCATCAGAGGAAATATGCTGAGCAAAGTAAAAAAGATTATTACTATTATAAACAGATTTTGTCCAAAGTACAAATATCCCTTCAGAAGTTAAAGTAACTAAAGGATAATACTGGTAAGTATAAATATCATTGGACATAGAAACAGATAGTCCATATTCCTCCCAACCAGGTGAAGCTTCACCATTTGGAGCAACTTTTTTTACAAATATTTTTTGATAAAATTGAGTATAATCTACCGTAGTCCAGATAAAATAGTTCCCTTTTACATCATTAATATAAAATTCAGTAGAATTTTCATCAGCTCCATCATTAACAGAGATTAATATTCCATTTGGACCCCATTGTTTTTCACCATTATATAACATTTGACCATAAACGGAAAAGGGAGTAGGATTACCATTTTGATAATCAAAGCTGGACCAACCTATATATACCTGATCCAGATCTGGCAAATATGAAATATGAGGATTGTATTGGTAAAAAGGATTACTTTCGGTTAGTTGTATTCCATAGTCACCCCAGAGTCTATTCCCATTAGAATCTATCTGCTGTAGATAAATTTTGTCATTCCCATTTCTATCATCTACCCAAGCAAAAATAATACTATCATCTGGTAAAACTACAACAGATGGGGAAAGCTGATTTCCTGAATAGGGAAGAGTTATAGGGCGTCCATTCGGTTCAAGTTTTAGAGAGCCATCAGAATTAAGAAATTGGAAAAAGATTTTATAACCCAAAGTTTCGTAGTCTCTAGAATCACACCACATAACAACCACATCCTGACTTCGGTTTGCTATTAAGGGTCTATCTATTCCACCACCAATACCCCAGAAAATCATCTTACCATTTTCCACCAATTGAGCGATATCGTTTGAATTATAAACTTGATAGTATATTCCAGGGCTACTATTTCGTTCATCACTCCAAGCGCAGTAAATCATATCTATATTAAATATAAGAATTGGATTTACTTGCTTATAAGGATCATTACATATGATCCTGCCATTGGGTTCCCAGAGTGGTTGTCCTGAAGTTGATAGATGTTGACCATAGATATCAAAATTTTCTTGGGGTACCGAATCTGTATTACGGCAGTCAATCCAAGCAATATAACAACCTCCATTGAAATCAGATTCAAGGACAGCATTATTTAGAGGGATTCCTCCCACATTCACTCCGCCTTCATTCCATAGAAATGTCCCATCAAAATTTACTTTTTGAGCAATAATTCCTGAACTCTTAGCATCAGATATATTACCTTCCCAGGCTATAATTACGGCATTATCGCTGGTAGAAATAATAGAAGGACTATACAAATAATCAATGTTGGAGGAAGAAAAATTATCAAATATAAGCAGTGAATTTTGCCAGAGCAGATCACCATTTATGTTCATCTTTTGAGCATATAGTTTTTTGATATCAGTTAAAGAACATACCCAACTGAACATTATTTCACCATTGGAAAGTAAAGAAGCTTCAATATTAAGATGATAACCCGGTGAATTATCAAGAACTACAGGTTCATTCCATGCCATAGACCCATCATATAGATAACGATTAATATAAATATTTTGGTTAGTGCCATCAAAGTTTGGATAGGCAACTATTAAACCATCTTGACCATCAGATAAGGCATTATAATAATAATTAAAAGAATTGGCATTATCCAGCTGAATACCATTTATATCCCAGATTGGATTTCCTTGAGAATCAAGATGCTGTCCATATAATTTCCAATAATAGTTACGATAATCGTTCCATAAAATATAAACCCCGCCTGAATTATCTGATACTATTTTAATATAAGTCTGGTTCTCATTAGCAATACAAACAGGAATTCCTCCTGTTTGCCAGAGTAGTTGTCCCTGAGAGTTTATCTTTTGGGCATAAATATCAGTACCATTAGGGTCATTCAAATAATCAAGCCAGGCAATGACAAAGTTATCATCACTGGTCTGAATTATAACAGGTTCATCCTGATGGTTAAGTTTCCCATCGATAAGAGCTGGTTCATTCCAGATTATATTGCCCTGAGCATCAACCTTCTGTGCCCAGATATCACGATCACCCCTTCTGGTATCACTCCAGACATAGATAACACCACCATCAGAAGTTTTAGCACCTGAACTATACCATTCAATATTAGCACCGAGGCGAATAGGTACCTCATTTTCCCATAAAGTAGTTGCTTTTAATGATAACAGAAGACAAAGCATTACACCAATGAAAATGAACTTTTTCATTCCTATCTCCTTTTTTAAGCCTGATAAATCAGGTAAATATATCTACTTTATTATCTTTAGCTAAGTTATAGCTACTATATATTTAAAGGTATGGTTTATAAATATTATTACTTTATCAAGACCATACGCTTAATCTGATTACTTTTTCCATTAGATAAGGAGTATAGATATATTCCAGAGGAGACAGGATTACCGTTATCATCTGTTCCATCCCAGATAATGTTATGAGTTCCTTTTTCCAGATTTCCCTTAACCAGGGTTTTCACAAGTTGACCTTTAAGATTGTAGATATTTAGAGTATATGGATTGGTGATATCATTAATGGAAAACTTGATATTAGTTGAAGGATTAAAAGGATTAGGATAATTCTGAATTAATTTGAATTGGCAAATAGAAGGTGTAGTAGGGTCATCTAAAGCTACAATTTCATTAGAAAGTTTTTGAGCGTAAAGACCCAAAATTTCTGTTTTTCCACTGGATCTTCCATCTGCCCAGATGGCAAATGCTTCATTTCCGACAATAGCAATCATAGGATTATATTGATTCTTTTTTGCATCGCAGAGGACATATCCCCCGGGATTATCACATACAAAATTTCCATCGCTTTTAATGTATTTATAATTAATGTTGGATTCTTCCGTGATAGTATTATAATAATCAGTCCAGGCTATCACCATACCACCATTATCAAAACGTGCGAGATATGGAGAAGTTTGCATGCTATCTTTTTGCACCACATAATTTCCCAGATCACCCCATTGAGGGATACCGGTAAGAGAATATTTTTGGGTAAGAATATCACCCATTCCAGCTATATTTTCAGTCCAAGCAAAGACGATTTCATTTCGGTATAGGGGATTTTCTGCAATAGAAACATTTAGCTGTTCTCTACCATAATCTGCAAGATTGACCCCTAAGGGATCCCAGAGTCTTTCACCATTGGAAGAGATATGTTGTCCATAATAATTCTCTATGTCATCGCCACGAGCATCTTTCCACATCACAAAGATACCTTCATCTGTCAGAGTAGAGACAGGAAATCTCTGCCTACAATCCCAATTAGTAATAGGATAGGTGGAAACTTGTAATCCAGATTCGGGCCAACCCTGAGCAGTTTGACCATTTGCATCAACTTTTTTAGTAAAAATACTCTGAGTAAATTCTATTAAATTAGCATCCTGCCAGGTAAAATAGTTTTCCTTAAGCTCATTTTGACTGCATTCGTGGTACAAGAATTCCTCTTCAGGATAATAAGATATTTTTATACCATCAGGTCCCCATTGCTTCTGTTCGTTTTGAATCATTTGACCATATACATAAAAGCGTAAGTTTCCACTATGAGATTCATAATTAGACCAGCTTATATACACCTGGTTTTGATCTGCTTTATAGGATACACGTGGGTTTTTTTGTTCTATTGGGATACTTTCCGTTAGAGGAATACCATAATCTCCCCAAAGCCGATTACCGTTAGCATCAAGATGCTGAAGATAAATATTTGGATTTTCGTCGCGAGCATCTACCCAGGCAAGCACAATGCTATCATCAGATAAAACTGCAGCTGCGGGATTAGATTGATTAGCTCCAGTAGAAAGCGTCACAGGACGTCCATTAGGTTCTAAATCTATAGAACCGTCTGAATTGAGAAATTGGAAAAATATCTGGTAACCCATATTAGCAAATCTGGTATCCTGCCAGATAATAACAACATCCTGACTACGAGGAAGAATAAGATAATTGTTCAGAGGTGTATCACCACTTAAACCCCAGAATACTAATTCACCATTTTCAGGTAATTGAGCAACACCTGCTGAATTATATACCTGATAGTAGAGACCAACACTTCCATTACGCATATCCATCCAATTGATAAACACCATATTATTGCTAACTTTAACCAGAGCACTATTTTGCTGATTAGGAGCATTGCATATGGGTCTGCCGTTAGCTTCCCATAATGATGTGCCAGTGGCAGAAAGATGTTGACCATATATATCATCATTGGGGGTATCACCATTTCGTAAATCATCCCACACAATATAACAACCACCATTGGAATCTGGAGTAAGACGCGCTTCATTTTGAGCAAATTCAGCTACGCATAAAGGAACTCCATCAACATCCCACAAAAGATCTCCAGCAGCATTTATTTTTTGAACAAAGAGATCAGTTGCATAATTATCCAATCTTTTATCTTCCCAAACAATAATCACAGCATTATCACTTGTAGCTACGATTCGTGGATTCAATTGAGGAGCAAAGTTTGCCGTCCCTGAATCTCCAAAAACGATAAAAGGATCACGCCAGAGTATATTGCCATTTAGGTCAATTTTCTGAGCATAGATATCGGGATCCTCATTTCGTTGATCTTCCCACACAAATACGAATTCACCATTGGTTAATGTAGCCATACGCACTTTACCTTGATTTCCTGGGGCATTACTGATAATGGTAGGTTGTTGCCAAGCCATTGTCCCATTAGAAAGAAAACGCTTAGCAAAGATATCTTCAAGACCACCAAAAGAATAAGTGTAGGCAATTATAAATCCACCTTGACCATCAGGCAACATTGTGTTCTGCACTTCATCCCCAATATCATTAGCGATAGGAATTCCATTAACTTGCCAGAGAGGAGCACCTGAAGAGTTTAAATGCTGTCCATAAAGGTCTTTACCTGGATTACGAGAATCAACCCAGATAATATAAACACCCCCTTCATTATCAGATTCCATATTAAGAGAAATTTGCACATTAGGATAGGTGCAGACAGGTACACCACCTGTTTGCCATAATAATTGACCCTGAGCATTTATTTTCTGAGCATAAACATTACCATCCAGGTCATCGGAAAAATCAATCCAAGCAATCACAAAATTATTATCTGAGGTCATAGTTATAACAGGGTCTTCTTGACGGTCTGGTTTTCCATCTATTAAAAGAGGCTCACCCCATACTGCATTACCTTGAGCATCAACTTTTTGTGCCCAGAGGTCACGTTCTCCAAGCTTTGTATCACTCCAAACATAGATTGCACAACCATCTGCAGTTTGTGTGCCAGAGCGAAACCATTCAATATTTACACCTTGCCGGATAGGGATAGGTTCCTGCCAGAGCAGTTCTGCTGAAAGATTAATAATTAATCCCATTAGCAGTAGGAAGAAAATTGACTTTTTCACAGGTAACTCCTTTCTGATTTGTATAACACATTAATTTTTTATACAGATATAATTAAATGCAATTTCCTTTCCAAAGAAGGGAAATAAGAATTAAATAATATTAACGAGAATAAACTGTTCTACCCGCTATAACTGTTTCCATAACGGGAAATTCATATCCATAGAAGCATATAGCCGAGATCAAACTATCTTCTGGTATGGGTTCAGGAGGTAATTTCAGAAAACAGAGATCTGCTTCTTTGCCTGAATCCAAAGAGCCAATTTTATCCTGGTAACCCAACATGGTTGCATTACCTAAAGTGATATGATAGAAAAGGCGTTCAGGAGAAATTGAATAAACACTCTGTCTGTAGTTTGCCATCTTAGAATGATATAGCATATTCAAAGTTGTACCAGCAGCAACATCACTTCCAACGCCTATTTTAAGATTTCTGGAATATAGCGCTTCATAATTAAATTCACCACTTTTTAAGAAAAAATTAGAATCTGGACAGTGAGCTATTTTGCAATCGTATTTTGCCAAGATATCCATTTCAGTTGGAGAAAGGTGAATGCAATGTGCAAGTATAGTATGAGGAGTTAACAATCCAGCGTTTTCATATACCTGAGTGTAGGTATCCGTTCCAAATAATTGTATAACATTAGCTATTTCAATCTGATTTTCGGAAAGATGAGTTTGAATCCAGGCAGAATTATCCTGCGCAAATCTGGCAATCTTTTCTATTAAATTAAAAGAACAAGATATAGCAAAACGAGGTGAGAAAATATAATCCTGAAGAGGACTAACATTATGATATTTATGATATAATTCCACGCTTTCCTGAAAGACAAAATCGGTGCTTTGCAGCAATTCAGAAGGGGCATTTTGGTCCATTATGGTCATTCCTATCAAGGTACGCGCACCAAATTTTTGTGCTATAGAAAAAGCTGTTTCACAAGCTTGAGGATAGGGAGCAGTATAGATAACGGAAGTAGTAGTTCCCGCGGCAAAAAGAGCTTGAAAGAAATCAGTTGCTATTTTTTCTGCAAAGTCAAGATTTTGGGAAAGAGCTTCTTCAGGGAAAACATTCTTTTCTAACCAGGAAAGTAGCGAAGGTTCATATCTGCCTCTAATCCGATACTGAGAGAGATGAGTGTGAATATCAATTAAACCGGGAAGGCACAGTTCATCCAGCCTTTCTTCACAATCTAAGTCTACACCTGGTTGATAAGAATGGATATTATTAATTATACCATCTTCCCAGGAAATAACATAGTCCAATCCGATAAAAGCATAGTCAGGACTAACTGGATTTACTATATTAGTTCTTATCTTTCGCATATTTAGCCCTTTCTATGGACAAAACTGTAGCATTACCCAGACCGAAGTGTAATTCCTGAGCATTTTGTGAAGTTGTTCCTTTAGCTGAAGCTAATTCCCTTATTAAGGTTCTTTGTTTCCCATCAGCATCCTGTAAAATTAATTTTACCCTGGTGCCAAAAGCAGGGGAAGCAGGAAACTGACTGAACTTTACTGGATTATCTATTAAAATGATTTTATCATCCTGCCAAACTGGTTTAATAAATATAGAGTTATTAGTAGTTTGAGTCTTATTAAGAAGAATCTTATCTCCACTTCCACTGGCTATAACAAGATCAGTTAACCCATTTCTATCAAGATCAGCAGTAGCATTACCCCAACCATTATATACTCTTGCTCCTGCGAGAAAAGTGATATCAGTAAAAGTGCCATCTCCATTATTTTTATATAGATAGGAGCGTTCATTTTTATAGATTGAAGTTATAAATAAATCCAGATAGCCATCATTATCTGCATCCAGCCAAAGTGGATCAGAATGACATTCATCATAGGTGATACCAGCTGATTTAGTTATGTCTGTAAACTGCCAGAACCAGAGAGTGTCAGATTCAATAACTTTATAACTAAGTCCGTCATTTCTAAGTAATTGACTGATATCGGAAAATTCAATAAAGCGAGGATGAGCAAGGTTTGCAACAAACAAATCTAAATCTCCATCATTGTCAAAATCGCCCCAATCTGCTCCAATACTGTGTCCATAATAGCCATCTTGATAGTGCCCAGTTAAGCCATAAAGTGCAGCAACATCAACAAAAATGGAATCTTTTTGGTCCCAGCAAAAGTTTCTATTCAACCTATAATTTGTAACCAGAATTTCTTGTTTTCCATCATTATCAAAATCAGAAGGAGCAACACCTCTGCCAGCTAAGCCTGGATTATCTGCATAGGTTGGAGTGCGAAAACCTCGTTTTACACTTTCATCTTTGAAGTAACCGTGGTCATTATACCAAAAGAAATCAGGATAACCGCTTCTAATTTGCCATTGCTCATAATTAGCACAATATAGACTGGGATAACCTTCTCCATCAATATCAATCCAGGCAGCACCTTCAGTTGGATAATGGTCATCTACATCTCCAGCACGTTCGTTGACTTTAACAAAGCGAAGACCTTCTTGATTCTTCATTAGAGATTCACCCAAACCTTCAGAATTATGAGAGATAGTAACAAAATCCAGATAACCATCCCGATTAAAATCAGCCCATAATGCTCCATTTGCCCTAAGATTAGCTACATTCATAGTATCACTAACTTCAGTAAAACCCTGTCCTGAATCATTATGCCAGAGTGAATGTCCGTCAAAAAGGAGGTCATTATAACCATCGTTATCGTAATCTCCAATAGCAATTCGGGAATGGTGTTTATCAGGGAAAGGATATTCCTCAAAGATTATTCCATCATAATTCATAATATCATGTAGCCAGGCAATTAGTTCTTTATCAACATTTAGCTTATTTTTAAGAAATTCCAAATCGTGAAGACAGGAATCATCATATTTTTTTCTCGGTGAACCATAAACCAGAGCAGTCGTATATTCTTTAGCTGCGGTTTGCAGATATTTTTTTTGATTGATGAGGACATTGATTTTACCTTGCCAGTAATGCAATTCTGCCAGTTCACCACGATCATTATTATCAAATTGGATAACTGAAATGTCCTCCAAGAGTTGTAAAATAACATCATTAGGTTCATTAAAAAGTGCATAAAGATTTTCTTCATCACCATAAAGATTTAAATCTGCCAGCAGACTATAATATTCTCCTTTAACCTTGGTTAATAAAAGTCTATTACGCCATTGTTCTGGGGTATAAAGATCATAAACCACACGGATTTCTTGTTCAGAAGAGTAATCTTTTAATGCAGAATCTAACATATAAATAGCTTGATTGAGAATCAAACGGTTATTAGATAATTCCTGATTCCTGCGATAATCTGGACTTAGAGTATAAAGAGCAGATATGTATAAACATTCAGCTGAATGGTATCCTTGTTCCTGTATACATTGGTGCATTATATCATATTGACCGAGGCTTAAATAATGGTATAATTTATAAAAATATGTGGCTTGAGTCCATTGTGAAAGGGGGAAATGATATTCAAAACGATTAATCATAGCAAGAGCCAGAGAATCGGAATATTCCGAACTGATTTCATCTATCCAACCTCTGGCAATATCTTCAATTATCTGATTATAACCTCTTAATTGAAGAATTTGTTCCAGAAATTCTTCCTGTGTGATTTTCCCAAAATAATAATCCAGAGTGATTCTATCCTGAGGATTAGTAAAAACCTGACTGAGCTTTAGATACATCTCTTCTATTTGCTGATTCTCCAGTTGCAATCTTTCAGCAGTATTTATCCATCTGAGAGCATTCTCTAATTGATTATATTTTAAAGCTAATAGTTCGTTACACTTAAGTTCAAGTTCGGGTTTTTCCGCTCGTTGACTGTATTCCAGAAGCAAACTTAGCTCTTCCTTACCTCCTTCCTGCCACTTTTGCCAAGAAGGACTATACTTTTCAATAAGGGAAAATTGTTCCGTATCTATTAACCATCTAAAATCGTCCTGAGTTATAGCAAATAATAAGCTAAAAGAAAGGAAACAAATAATTAAGAACCATTTCATTTTTTCTCCACTTCGGATATAATTTCTTCAATCTCAGATGCACTAAAATGCCAAGTAGCATTACAAAATTGACATACAGGATCAATCCCATCTCTCAATTCTTTTAATTCATCCAGACTCAATAATTTTAAAGCAGCAGCAAATCTTTCTTTGGAACAATGACAACGATATCTAACTCTATGAACAGGATAGAGCTCTAATCCACCTTCTTTAAATACAAAACGATGCAATATTTCAGGGAGATACATTCCCATATCCATTAAATCTGAAAGATTGGGCATATGATTGATGTTATTAATTAAGCGATCCGCATTTAACCGGTCAGCAGAAGGTAATTGCTGAATGATAAATCCACCTGAAGCACGAACTTTAGCATCTTTATCAATTAGTACCCCCAAATTTACTGCTGTTGGTATCTGTTCAGATTGTTCAAAGTAATGTGCCAAATTCTGAGCCACATCTCCTTCAATGAGTGGAGTTAAACCTTTAATAGGACGATCTCCAGGATAATATCTAATAATGGTTAAGGTGCCATTACCCAGATATTTAACAGGATGAAAATTCTCCTGCAAGTCATCCACCCAAAATTTTGGTTCAAAAGCATAACCTCGCACATCACCATGATTGTTACAGATGGTCAGGGCACCTTTCAATGGTCCATCTCCATCAAACCGTAAAGTAACTTCTGCACCTTCATCTTTTAAATCCAGACTAAGCATAGCTACTGCTGGAATCATTTTACCCATTAAAATGGTATTTATAGGTGAAAGGTCATGTAGGTCTCTTGCAGCTTGAACCGTATTGGTAGAGGATACGGCTAAGACTCGGAATTGACCATTTAAAGCCATTCCTCTCCAGAGATAATCACTTTCCTTCATAATACATCCAATCTGTTGAAATTTGAGTTCCTGGATAATAAAAAATGAGAATATCCCAGTAGGTTTTACCTTCTCTTGCCTGTCTTAAAGCTCCAGATTGGCACATTCCAACTCCATGTCCATATCCTTTGCCTTTTAGTGTCAGGTTTCCTCCTGGAATTATCTCCACTTTTCCATTTCTATTGAAGTTATACTTTCCGTCAATATAGAAAAAAGAAGAACGCAATCCTCCAAATATTTCTCTTATTTTTGCTTCTCCAAGGATTCTTATCTCTCCTGAATTGTAAAAACTCATATCAATAATTCTTCCAGAAACACTACGCTGGTTTATGACAATTTTATCTATATCATCCATTCCTGCATTACTTGCTAATTTCTTGCGAGAAATAGTATGACTCCAGCACATTCCTGCTTTTTCCCAGGAATTCATCATAGGGTCTAATGTATCTGTATCTATCCATTGTCTTGCCTGTTTTTCCTGAGTTAAATCCAGACTGTCAACTCCTGCTACGCAAGGAACTCCTAATAAATGGGGAAGAGGTTGACTAATCCATATTTGATGAGCTGCATCTGTGTGTCCTCCACAATTGCTATGATAGGGTGTATCTGCTATTCTTCCGTTTATAGTTAAAATCTGATTGGAGGTGCTATCAACCGCAATTTGGACATTGGGATTATTTATAAATCTTCCTTTATATACTTGACAATGAGTGGAATTGCAAAGATCATATCCATCGTTTTTATGCCGGTTAAAAGTTAGAAGTGCAATAGAATGGGTTCTGGCTGTAATTGCTTGAGCTTTCATTGCTTCTATTGGAGCATTGCCACCTATTTCATAGGGAATAACCCCTGCTATATATTCTTCTAAATAGAGCAACTGGGTAAATACCAATCTATTATCTATCTCCTTCAGATAAAACTCACCACTATAAGCTTCTTTTTGTGAATTTACTATTATGGGAAAATCACTATGAATTCTAAGTGGCGTTTCCAGATAATACTTTTCTTTTCTGGCAGTAGTTATCTTCACAGTAGAACCAACTATAGGTATGTATTGCACCATTTTATCTGGGATACCCTGTGCTCTGGCATAAGCTAATGCACTGTCACGAGATACAAAGGAAGTATCTGCATAAATCAAATTTTCCCTCTTTAGCCTCAGATGATTCTCTAACCAAACAAATGATTCATAAGGTATGCCCTCAGAATCATCTGTCCAAGGTTCAGTTCTGGTTAAAATTCCCCAGCAAGCCTGTTTATCTGTTTTTATTAGCTCTATTTCCAATTTACCATTCATCTTTCTGCAAACCGGTAAATCTGATTCGTAAATGTTTATTGTACTTTCTGATTCTTTTTCTGGTTTTAGGGTTATCTTATTATCAACTTCAATTAAAACCTCAAGATATAACTGTCCATTTCTGATTTCTGCAGCTCTCAAAATAGGGTTTAAAGACATTAGGGATATGAAAAGTAATGCTTTAACTAATACTCTATATCTCATTGATATGCTTATAATTGCTATTTAACAACGGAACCTGGAGGTGAATATTTTTCTGGAACTGCTAAAGTAAGATCCCCTTCTGATTCAATAGCTAAAATCATACCTTGAGACCTTATTCCTCTAATCGTACGGGGCTCAAGATTAACCAGCATTAAAGCTTGTTTTCCAGGTAAATCTTCTGGTTTATAATGTTCTGCAATTCCTGCGACCAGTTCTCGTTCTTCATTTCCGATATCAACTTTAAGATGTAAAAGTTTATCGGTTTTAGGGACCTTTTCTGCAGAAAGGATAGTCGCAACTCGGATATCTATTTTAGCAAAATCATCATAGCTGATAAATTCTTTTATGGGAATTTGATTTATCTTTGAAGAATTTAGTTTAGCATTTTGTTTTAATTTTTTAACTTCTTCTTCTATAACTGAATCTTCCAGCTTAAAAAATAGAGGTTCAATCTTATTTAAATTATAATTGGATTTTAAATCTATTTCTTCCCATACTGAAAGCTCAGGCAGTCCCATAATTTTCCTAAGTTTATTCATACTTTCAGGCATTACAGGATATAAAGCTACTGATACCATACGCAAAAGTGTAAGACAAACATACAAAGTTTCTTGGACGGAATTTGAATCTTTCTTTATTTCTGACCAAGGTTTCCGTTCGTCAAAGTAACGATTTCCCAAACGAGCTATATCCATTGCTTGTTTAGTATTCCATTTAACCTGATAGTTTTTGTATCCTTCATCTATTTGCTTATAAAGTTCTTTTGCTTCTTCCAGTGTCTTTAAACTGCTATCAGAGAGTTCAATAGGTTCCAGCAATCCATTAAAATGTTTATTGATTAAGGTGAATACTCTATTTGCAAGATTACCTAAAACATCGTTTAGCTCACGATTGATTTTCTGTTGAAACTCATAAAAAGAAAAATCACTATCATTTTTTTCTGGAGCAATGCAAGCAAGATAATAGCGTAGATATTCTGCCGGAAATTTTTCTATGAATTCATCCACCCAAATAGCCCAGTTTCTGCTGGTAGAAATCTTTTGTCCTTCCAGATTCATAAACTCATTTGCCGGAATATCATAAGGAAGACAGTAAGCTTTATCCTGACCCATAAGCATAGCAGGCCAAATGAGAGCGTGAAAGATTATGTTATCTTTTCCGATAAAGTGTATTAATCTGGTTTCAGGATCAAGCCAGTAATCTTTCCAACGATTAGGTTCACCAATTTTTTCTGCCCATTCCTGAGTAGAAGATATGTATCCAATAGGTGCTTCAAACCATACATATAGCACTTTACCTTCAGCACCTTCTAAAGGAACCGGAACTCCCCAGTTCAAATCACGGGTAATAGGTCTTTCCACCAAACCTTGATCCAGTAGATTAAGCATAAAATTCCGTACATTTTCCTTCCAGTAATCCTTTTTACTAATCCACTCTGTAAGTTGATCTTTAAAATCATTCAACTGTAAATACCAGTGAGTAGATTCTTTTATGATAGGTGTATTTCCACAGATTTTACAACGAGGTTCTATTAAAGAAGTGGTTTCATAGATTTGACCACAGGCATCGCATTGATCACCTCTCGCACCAGTAGCATGACAGCGAGGACAGATTCCCTCTACATATCTATCTGGAAGGAATCTATGATCAGTCTCACAATAAAATTGTTTGGTTTTTCGGGGTAATATATGACCATTTTTATATAAGGTTAAAAAGAATTCCTGGGAAAGTTTATAATGTCCCGGTCTTGCAGTGCCAGAAAAATTATCAAATTCTATTTCCAGTGCAGCAAAAGCATTTTTTATAGATTCGTGATAGCGTTGAACTATTTCTTGAGGACTAACACCTTCCTGATCTGCTGCTATAGATATAGGAGTCCCATGTTCATCTGTTCCACAGATATAAACTACATCTTCTTTATGCAATCTCAACCAGCGAACAAAGATATCTGCAGGTAAGTAGGCTCCCGCTATATGTCCAATATGTAATCTTCCATTAGCATAGGGTAGAGCGCTGGTAACTAAATATTTCATTTTTCACATCCGATAAAAGCTGAATGTAGAATCTGAACACAATCTTTGACTTCTGAACTGGGTAACATTATTTCTATGGTCTTGTCACTATGCTGAATACGTTTAATATGAAAAGGTTGGCAAAGTTTTAAAGTATCTGCTAAAAAACTTGGATCAAGATTAATTCCTAAACCTACCAGAGTGACATAACCAATTCCATTTTCAGTTTTGAGAATAGGTATCTCTTTCTGAGATAAAAGATATCGGATTTCTTTATCATATTTCTCTTCAATGATTAACTCTAACTGATTCTCTATCGCTAAATACTTAAAAATCTCCCAGTTCCAGATTTTTAATAAATCAATAGTTTCCTCTGTCTCAGGTATTATATAGCTTAACAGGTTTTCTTTATGCGCTATAGCAGTGATATGTCTTTCTTCCATATTTTTTTCCTCTTCAAAACTTTCTTCTTGAATAAGCATTGTACCAGGTGCAAAAGTGAAGGAACTCTTTATTTCCACGGGAATACTATATTTATATGCAAATTCTACTGCCCTGGGATGAATAACTTTAGAGCCATTATAACTCAAAGCCAGCATCTGGGAATAATCTATAGCAGGCAGTAATTTTGCATTTGAAACTATCTTAGGGTCAGCTGTGTAGACTCCATCAACATCAGTATAGATTTCACATTTTTTTGCTTGAAGATAACAGGCTAATGCCACTGCAGAAGTATCAGAACCGCCTCTTCCTAAAGTGGTAATTTCTTTGCTTTGGCTAACTCCTTGAAATCCTGCTACAATAACTATCTTACCTTTATCCAATTCTTCTTTGATTCGGAATGCATTCACATTCAAAATTCTGGCATTGCCATGCCTTTCATCAGTTATAATTCCACTTTGAGAACCGGTAAAAGAAATGGAGGAATAACCTTCCTCCTGTAAAGCTAAAGAAAGAAGAGACATACTTATCCTTTCTCCTGCTGTAAGTAGCATATCCAATTCTCTTCTGGATGGATGTTCACTTATTTGATATGCCAGATTTATCAGCTCATCTGTTGTTTTTGCCATTGCTGAAACAACCAGAACTAATGCATCACCTTTTCCTGCTTCAAGAGCAATCCTGTGAGCAATATTGCGAATTAATTCTATACTTCCCAGAGAAGTACCACCAAATTTCTTTACGATAATAGCCATAATCTTTTCTTAAATCCATAAACCAGCCTCTTGTCAAGATTTTTCTTATTTGTGCTTGTATTTTAAAGTATATATAATCCCGTTCCCCCTATAATCCTTTTGCTCTAACAAAGAATCTATTAAAAAATTCTTCGGGTAAATCTAACTCTAATGTAACAATAATTAGATTAAAAAGAGGGAAGATTAAAAGCTTTGTTGTCTATTTAAGAAAATATTTTAATTTTTCTTGTCAAAAAATGAAAAGAGTTTTAAGTGTACCACAAAAATTGGAAGTTAGAATGATGAAGAAGATGTTTTTATTTCTAATTGTAGTAATAATTATATTACCCTTAATCGCTGTTTCTCAAAAAATGGGGGAATATGATACACCAGGTGCTGCAAGATCAGTTGTAGTCTCTAATAATATTGCCTATGTAGCAGATTGGGTTTCTGGTTTACAGATTGTAGATGTTTCTATTCCACAGAATCCAGAATTTCTTGGTTCTTATTATACAACTGGTCATGCATCCTCTGTTTTTATTTCTAATAATATCGCCTATGTAGCAGATGAATATTTAGGCTTGCAGATTATAGATGTTTCAGACTCTCAAAATCCAGTATTTCTTGGTTCTTACGATACGCCTGGTTATGCAGAATCTGTTTTTGTTTCAAATAATATTGCCTATATAGCAGATTACTATTTGGGCTTGCAGATTATAGATGTTTCCAATCCTCAGAATCCAGATTTTTTGGGTTCTTATGATACAGATGGTTTTGCACTTTCTGTTACCGTTTATGATAATATTGCCTATGTAGCAGATTGGTTTTCTGGCTTACAGATTATAGATGTTTCCAATCCTCAGAATCCATTTCTGCTTGGCTCTTATGATACACCCGATGATGCACTTTTTGTTACCGTTTCTAATAATATTGCCTATGTAGCAGCTTACTATGCGGGTTTACAGATTATAGATGTTTCTAATCCTCAAAATCCAGCTCTGATTGGATCTTATGATACGCCCAATTATGCACTTTCTGTTACCGTTTATGATAATATTGCCTATGTATCAGATTATTGGGCAGGATTACAGATTATAGATGTTTTCAATCCTCAAAATCCAGAATTTCTTGGTTCTTATGATACACCTGGTTATCCATACTCTGTTTTTGTTTCTAATAATATCTCCTATGTAGCAGATGATTATGCGGGCTTGCAGATTATAGATGTTTCTAATCCTCAAAATCCAGCTCTTGTGGGCTCTTACGATACACCTTTTTATGCTTACTCTGTTATTGTTTCAAATAATATTGCCTATGAAGCAGATGGGTATTCTGGTTTACAGATTATAGATGTTTCCAATCCTCAGAATCCAGCTCTTTTGGGATCTAATGATACACCCGATGAAGCACTCTCTGTTACTGTTTCAAATAATATTGCTTATGTAGCTGTATGGGATGCAGGTTTACAGATTATAGATGTTTCCAATCCTCAGAATCCAGTACTTCTTGGTTTTTATGATACTCCTGATTTGGCAAAGTTTGTTACTGTTTCAAATAATATTGCCTATGTAGCAGATGAGGGATCGGGTTTACAAATTATAGATGTTTCTAATCCTCAAAGTCCAGCTCTTTTGGGCTCTTATGATACACCTGGTTATGCATTATCTGTTTTTGTTTCTAATAATATTGCCTATGTAGCAGATGATTGGGCAGGTTTACAGATTATTGATGTTTCAAATCCTCATTATCCATTTTTGATTTGCTCTTACAATACACCTGGTTTTGCAGTTTCTGTTACTGTTTCAAATAATATTGCCTATTTAGCAGATCATGGGACGGGCTTACAGATTATAGATGTTTCCAATCCTGCTGCTCCAGTATTATTAAATACTATACTTCCTCGTCCAACCAGTTATATTAACAAATGCATTATCTCCAATAATCTGTTTATTATTTCCGATACTAACTGGAATGAATTGAGTTTTTATGATATTAGTAATCCAGCTGCTCCTGAATTTGTTTGTAGATATAGCTGGAATCTATCCACAGACGATATGGTAATAGAAGATGGATATTTATATACTGCTAATAGATATTATGGTTTAAATATTCTGGATTTGAATCAGGTAATGGAGGCAGAAGATTCTATTCAGTTACCTTCTATTACATTTAATTTAAAAAATTATCCCAATCCTTTCAATCCTGAAACTACTATTTCTTTTGAGTTATCCAAACCTGGAAATGTAGTTCTTAATATCTACAACCTCAAAGGCGAGCTGGTAAAGAGACTTATCAACAATCAAATGAGCAATGGTAAACATAGTATAGTCTGGGAGGGGAAGGACAATAATGGTCATATCTGTTCTTCAGGAGTTTACTACTATAAACTAGAGAGTAATGTTAGAGTTGAGACTAAGAGAATGCTGCTTCTGAAGTAAATCATTCCTATAACCCTGAAATCATAGAAAAGAACCCAGGATTATATTCCGGGGTTTTATTTTTAAGCAAGTTCAGACTGTTTAATTATTGATTTTGAATTATTATGGTATCATATGGAATAAGGATTCTTATCTATCATAAGACGAAAAGGAATTAATAATCTCACTATTTGAGAATAGAAATATCAAATAGGTTTAAGATTATAAGATAAAGTGAGCAATAATTTATCTTATATTAAATAAATATGAGCTCAGATTTGTTGGCTGATATTTATCCAGTATTCTTCCTATCTTTAATAAGTCCTTAAATCTCTTACCAATCAAGGCAAATGAGGATATTTTTTACTATCTTTTCCAATAATATTAATTTATTTCTTGACATATTTTAAAGAAATTTTAGAATATTTTTATAATAAATAAGAGGTGAGCTACGATGAAGAAGATGTTTTTATTTTTAATTGTGGTAATAAGTATATTACCCTTAAGTGCTGTTTATCACAAAATTGGGGATTACGATACACCAGGTTATGCATTCTATGTTTTTGTTTCTAATAATATTGCCTATGTAGCAGATGGTGAATCAGGTTTACAGATTATAGATGTTTCCAATCCTGAAAATCTAGTATTACTTGGTTCTTATGATACACCAAATTATGCAAAATCTGTTTTTGTTTCTAATAATATTGCCTATGTAGCAGATGGGTATACAGGTTTACAGATTATAGATGTTTCCAATCCTCAAAATCCAGTTCTTTTGGGCTCTTATGATACACCTGGGGGAGCAGTTTCTGTTACTGTTTCTAATAATATTGCCTATGTAGCAGATTACTATGCGGGCTTGCAGATTATAGATGTTTCCAATCCTCAGAATCCAGATCTTGTAGGCTCTTATGATACGCCTGATTTTGCATACTCTGTTACTGTTTCAAATAATATTGCCTATGTAGCAGATTATTGGGCGGGTTTGCAGATTATAGATGTTTCCAATCCTCAGAATCCATCTCTTTTGGGCTCTTATGATACAACTGGTTTAGCATCCTCTGTTTTTGTTTCTAATAATATTGCCTATGTAGCAGATGGGAATCCTGGTTTACTGATTATAGATGTTTCCAATCCTCAAAATCCAGTTCTTTTGGGCTCTTATGATACACCTGGGGGGGCAGTTTCTGTTACTGTTTCTAATAATATTGCCTATGTAGCAGATTGGGGTTATGGTTTACAGATTATAGATGTTTCCAATCCTCAGAATCCATCTCTTTTGGGCTCTTATGATACACCTCATTGGGCACTTTCTGTTACTGTTTCAAATAATATTGCCTATATAGCAGATTATTGGGCGGGTTTGCAGATTATAGATGTTTCCAATCCTCAGAATCCATCTCTTTTGGGCTCTTATGATACACCTGCTTATACATACTCTGTTTTTGTTTCAAATAATATTGCCTATATAGCAGATGATTGGGCGGGTTTACAGATTATAGATGTTTCCAATCCTCAGAATCCAATTCTTCTGGGCTATTATAATACGCCTAATTATGCATTTTCTGTTACTGTTTCTAATAATATTGCCTATGTGACAGATGAGTATTCTGGTTTACAGATTATAGATGTTTCCAATCCTCAAAATTCAGCTTTTTGGGGCTCTTATGATACACCAGGTTATGCATACTCTGTTACTGTTTCTAATAATATTGCCTATGTAGCAGATGAGATTTCTGGTTTACAGATTATTGATGTTTCAAATCCTGAAAATCCATCTCTGCTTGGCTCGTATGATACATCTGGTACTGCATTATCTGTTTTTGTTTCTAATAATATTGCCTATGTAGCAGATGGGAATTCTGGTCTACAGATTATAAATGTTTCCAATCCACAGAATCCATCTCTGCTAGGCTCTTATAATACACCTGGTTATGCATCATCTGTTTTTGTCTCTAATAATATTGCCTATGTAGCAGATGGGAATTTTGGTTTACAGATTATTGATGTTTCAAATCCTGCTGCTCCAATATTATTAAATACTATACTTCCTCGTCCAACTAGTATTATAAAAAAGTGCATTATATATAATAATCTATTAATAATTTCAGATTATAACTGGAATGAATTGAGTTTTTATGATGTTAACAATCCAGCTGATCCTGAATTTGTTTGTAGATATGTCTGGAATCTTACTACAGATGATTTTATCATACAAGACGGCTACTTATATACCGCTAATGGACTTTATGGTTTATATATACTGGACCTGAATCAGGTAATGGAGGCAGAAGATTCTATTCAGTTACCTTCTATTACCTTTAATTTAAAAAATTATCCCAATCCTTTCAATCCTGAAACTACTATTTCTTTTGAGTTATCAAAACCTGGAAATGTAGTTCTTACTATCTACAACCTCAAAGGAGAGCTGGTAAAGAAGCTTATCAACAATCAAATGAGCAATGGTAAACATAATATTGTTTGGGATGGGAAAGATAATAATGGTCATATCTGTTCTTCAGGAGTTTACTGCTATAAAATAGAAAGTAATGGGAGAGTTGAGGTTAAAAAGATGTTACTTTTAAAGTAATATTTCCATATAGTATTAGCGAATCACATAAACCCCGGTAATTGCTGGGGTTTTTTGTCTTGAATTTTTTGTATCTCTATAAATAACTTTAATCCGAATTCATTTATGGGCAGAGACAGTTATGATGGATATTTGCCAGATATATGTTAGTTTCTAAGGTTTATCTTAGCTCCCTCCTATTAGCAACTTATGATAAGAGATAGGGAGGAGGCAAGTTAGAGGCAGGGAATAAATATTTGCCAAATATTTTATATATAATAAAAGCGTATTTTAATAATTTGTATAAGATTTGATTGAATCAGCTATAAATATTTTTTTGAATAAGTAGGTAAAGGGGAAATAAATTTATTGCGGAATTGAGTTTATCATAAGGTACTCAGCCTTTTTATAGCATAAAATAATCTATTGAGGTGAATTTTAGTAGGATATGGTTACATTGTTGTTTTTAAGTAATAGTCTAATTACTTATCTGGTATTTGTTTTATTAATATTTCTATCATTACTCCAAAATGTCATCCTTATATATATGGAGAGTTATAATTTTTTGAAGAAGGTATGATTCTTCTATTTTTCTTTTTAAAGATGGAGGATAGATAAATGAGAGTAAAATTCAAATATAAAATACAATCTTATAGCGGAACACTGGACAATATAGTCTTTGGTAGCTATCGTTCCGGGAAAATTTGTGTTGCGAGGAAATATTTTTATCCAGAGCATACAGAGCAAAATACAAGCTTTGGTCTGATAAGTAAAAACATTGCTAAGTTATGGAAAGCAGGCTCAGAAGATTTTAAGACTCAGTTAAAGACTTATTCTCGCTGGTATAAGGTTTATAATTCATCAAATAATAGTAGTTCTCCTGGTGCATATTCTTTATGGATTAAAATAATTTATGAATGGGCAAAGGATGAACATATAAATTTAAAAAATATCTCACCAGAAGAATTTCTTTCGCTTGGAACAGCCATTAAAACGATTAAAAATTGTGTAGATAACGAGTACTTAATGCCCATTCCACATTATGAAATTTTAACTGCACCCTTTTAATTATCAGGAATCAAGCTTATTGAGCTATTCTAAAGCATTTAGCTTTAAAATTACAGGCTTATAAATAAAGATTAGTTCACCCGATTTTTATGCTAAACTATATTATCTATTCTATTATTTCCCGAGGAGTTAATTATATTCTTCGGTTTGAGAAATGAGAATAGCAGCTCCTAATGCACCGGTAATTTCAGGATTTGGAGGAGTAATAATAGTAGTATTTAAAAGTTCACTAAGGCATTGCACCAAGTTTTTATTTTGTGCAACCCCTCCAGTAAAAACTATGGGAGGAGTGAAATCTACTGCACTTAATTGAGTAATAATTCGCTTTGCAATGGAAATATGGGCGGCATAAGCAATATCTGCAGGGTCCGTATTTTTAGCAATCATACCAATGATTTCAGATTCAGCAAAAACCACACAGGTAGAAGAAATAGTTAGAGGATTTTTTGATTGCAGAGCAAGTTCGGAAAGTTCATCAAGAGAAACTTCCAGTCTACCTGCAACCATTTCCAGGAATCTTCCTGTCCCAGCGGCACATTTATCATTCATCACAAAATCTTTTATTTTTCCCTCTGGCGTTAAAGAGATTATTTTAGCATCCTGTCCACCCACATCTATAATAGTTCTAACTTCAGGTATAAAATAACGAACGCCAGTTGTATGACAGGTTATCTCAGAAAAAACTTTACTATTTCCTTTCCAGAGTTTGCGTCCATAACCAGTGCAAGCTATCTCTTTTGGTAGGTCAAGTCCATAGCTATTTTGGGCTTGCTTTAATAAAGAATGCACAGATTGCAAAGGATTGACTTCAGTAGCACTCCAGGCAGAAAAAAGGATGGATTGATTTGAAGTATCATAAAATACGATTTTCGTGTTACGCGAGCCTATATCTATTCCTAAGGTAATCATAAATAAATATAAATCCAGATATTATCTTTTGTTAACCAGTTTTTTGCCAGATGGGAGATAGTTTTTAAATCCACACTACGAATCCTTTCTTCACGCTGAAAATAGTATTCCGGTTCATAGCCTAAAGCACTTAATGAAGAAATAGACATAGCTTGAGCCGAAGCATTTTCCGCTTCAAAACGATTCATACCGCAGAGATAATTCTGAGCATTTAACAGTTCCGTCTCTGTTACACCATTTTCTTTCACTTCTTGCAGTATCTGGAGTATAAGTTCAAGACATTGTTTATAAACTTCTGGCTCACAATAAGCATAGGCAAACCAATAACCTATGCTATGAGCACAGTTATATTCAAATCCCGTCTGATAAGCAAAGCCTTTTTGTTCTCTAACAAGGTTGAAAAGACGAGAATCCATATCACCGCCAATAATTTGAGCCAGTAGATAAAAAGCAGTGCTATCAACTCTATCTTTAGCTGCAGGTGCAAAACCACCCAGATGAATAATAGCTTGAGGAGAATTTTTATGAGCGATAATCTTATGCTTTTTTATAGGATGAGGAGGTTCCGGATTTTTCCCTGTCCAATTTTCTGAAGGAGCTGGTTCCTTAAAAATTTGAGGTGCGATACTAAAGAATTTATCTGGCTCTAAAGAACCTATAACGGCAAGACTAAAATGTTCTGGACGATAATTTGTTTTATACCAGTTTACTACTGATTCTAAATTATGCCTTTTTAAATCTGAAATATTACCTGAATAACGACCATAGGGACTATTTTTTCCAAAGAGTAAATAAAACCAATGATAAAAAGCTTCATTGTAGGGCACCTGTTTATCTCTTCGCAGCATATCAATGGCAGCGGTTTTTAAAAGTTTAATATATTGTTCCTCAAATGCTGGATGAAAGATTAGCTCTTCCAGTAAAGTTAAAGCAGGCAACAGTTCTTTATGAAAGCATTTACCACGAAATATAGTAGTATCCAGAGAATGCTCAATTTTTAAACTCACTCCATAAAGTCGGTAAAGAGAAAGAATCTCTTCAGCATTATAATTTGTAGAAGAATGTAGCAAAGCAGAAGAACATAGATAATTTATGCCGTGCTGATTTTTCTCTTCGTTCAACTGACAGATATCCGTGGCTAAGGCAAAACCACTGATAGGACGATTTGGTAAATAGCGATATAGTAATGAAAGTCCGTTTGCTAATTTGACAGAATAAAAATCAGGTCTAATAGATTTATAGGGTACAGGATGAGTTAAAGAAGCAGGAATTTTTAATTCAGGAATAGGAGAAGTGATATTTGCTTTTTTATAAGATAATTTCTCTGGAAGAGATAGAGAACCTGGATGGGGTGTCTGTTGAATGATTTGTAAATAAGAAGGTTGCCAGTATTGAGTTATTACTTTCTTGATATCTTCAAGTTGGAGAGGTTCTATTTTTTCGTCATAGTTATAAAGATTTTCATAACCTTCAATAAACTCTTCATCACCAATCATCTCTGCCAGGTCTTCCATACATTCAAAGCCATAACGCCAGGTATTGATAATATCCTTTTTAATGAGTTCTATTTCATTTAAATCCAGTTCACCTTGCAATATGCTCTGATATTCAACCTGGAATATATTTATTATTCTGGGAATGGACTTTTCATTTATAGGATACACTACAATAGCTGAAACTCCAGTCATAATACCAGAAATGGAAGATACCTTAACAGCAGAGGCAAGTTTATCCCCTTCTACCAATCTTTTAAATAAGCGAGAAGAACGACCAATTGCTAAATAACGGATGGCTATAAGCATAGCATTACTTAAAGGATGTTTATCACTCAATTCAGGAAGAACAAAAGCTATAAATAACTGAGAACTGGATTTTGAAAGATAGGGAAGAGGAGGAAAAATTGGTTCTAAAAATTGTTTAAAATCTGGGAAAATAAGTTTTGAGTGTGAATTCCAATCGCCAAAGAATTCTTCAATCATTGATTTTAATTGATTAAATTCTGCTTCTCCGGCAATAACCAGAAAAGAGTTATGCGGTTGATAGTATTTATGGTAAAAATCCCTTAGTTCTTTATACGATGCTTTCTTTATGGACTCTTTAGTTCCTAAAATAGGTCTTTTTAATGGATAATTGGTGAAAGCAGCATCCTGAACAAACTGCAGAAAATTAGTCTCAGGGTCTAAGGTATTCTGAACCATCTCTTCCAGAATAATATCTTTCTCAACTTCCACATCTTCTTTGGTAAAAGTTGAATGAAAAGCCAACTCGGCTAAAACTTCTAAACCTTCCTTAACAAATTCTGAGGGTAGCGAAATATAATAGCAGGTACAATCAAAATCTGTGTAGGCATTGATAGAACCACCTAACTTACTGATATAAGCTGCAATCTGATTGAAGGGGAATTTGACAGTTGATTTGAAGGTTAGATGTTCCATAAAATGGGAAAAACCAGCTTCATCTTCCTTTTCCCAAGCACTACCTATTTTGATGTATAGCTGTAAACAGATGACTGGTTCAGAATTTCCCGGCTGGTATATGTATTTTAAATTGTTAGACAAAAAACCAGAAACTGCAGGTTTTACAAGTGATTCTGACAAGGGTTTAATCCAAAACTTTAATGTTTAAGTCTATGAGTCATAGCATAGGCATTGTGATTATGAATGGATTCCATACTTTCCACTTCAATAATGAATTCTACGATACGTGGGTCTTTTTCCAGTTTTTGGGTCACTTCACGCACGATATCTTCAACAAATTTCGGATTGGCATAAGCGTTTTCAGTTACATATTTTTCATCTCTGCGTTTTAAAAGAGGATAAACAGGTGAACTTGCTGATTCTTCTGCAATTTGAATTAGTTCTTCCAGCCAGACGAACTCTGTATATCTAACCTTTATTGTAACCAGAGCTCTTTGATTATGTGCACCATTTGTAGATATAGCTCTGGAGCAAGGACAAAGAGTTGTAACCGGGACGGTTGTTCCAATCCAGAATTGAAAAGCATTATTAAAGGAAGCATTAAAGAAACATTGATAGTTCATCAAAGAAGGAATTTTGGAGATAGGAGCAAGTTTTTTTATAAAATAAGGGAAAGAAATATCAATATAAGCCGCTTCTGCTTTCATTATATATTTCAGGTCTTGAAGTAAAGATTCCAGATTGCCAATGATACTATCGTGATGATAACGATTTAAAACTTCAATAAAACGGGACATATGTATACCTCTTCTCCTGGGATGGAGGTCTACATATAAATTGATGTTTCCCACCGTATCCTGAGTTCCATTTTCTCTGTCATCTACTACGATTGGATAACTTAATCCTTTGACTCCAACTTTTTCAATTGCTATCTGACGAAAGTCGTCTTGGGATTGTATATCAGGTATGCTCATTGTTCGTCGCGCCAATCCAAAGCTTTCATTCCTAAGGTTTTAAGAGATACTATCTGGTCATTTTCTTGATAGAAGATAACTGCATTACTATCAGGATAATATTTTAATGCTTCTATTGCTTGGTCAGGAGGTAGTAAAAACAAAGCAGTAGAAAGTCCATCTGCCCAAGTGGCAGAAGGATTAATAACCGTCACTGAATAAACATTTTCCACAGGGTAACCAGTAAAAGGATTTAGAATATGATGATATCTTTGTCCATTATACTCAAAATAAAGTTGATAATCACCAGAAGTGCTTAAAGAACCATTTTTTATCTTGAAATTGCCAATTGTTTGCATTCCAGCATTAGCTCTCGGATGTTTTATACTCACAATCTGAGAACGTTTCAGCCCAAATAAAGTCATACTACTGGTGCAATCTATGATACCGCTAATAAATTTATGATTTTCCATATAATTGCGAGCTTTGTCCAGAGCATAACCTTTGGCTAATGCACCAAAGGTAATCTGCATACCCTCAGGCATTTCTATATATTGTTTATTATAGCGAATGCGATTAAAGCCTATATTCTTTAAGGTTTCTTGAATCAACATTGAATCGGGAGGCGCTAAACTTAAAGTATCGGTTCCATATTCATTTATTTTACTGAAACCCCAGAGGTCATAAAGAGGTTTGATAGTTATATCAAAAGCTCCATTAGTAAGCTGATAAAGACTATCTGCCACACAGAGTAGTTCATAGGCATCAGGATTCATAGGATAGTGTTTGCCCTGAGCATTATTGACTTTATAAACCCAACTTTGAGGATTATAATCATCAAAAATATCTTCATAAGTACGAATATAGGCAAAGACAGAATCAATCTGAGTGCCAATATCTTTGCTTTTAGAAGTAGCAGAGATAGTTACCACCGTATCCAGCAAATCCAGATCTCTCTTGGTTTCAGAATAAGAACGATTTATCCAGGTCCAGGCTCCATAACCAACTACCACGATTAATAAAATGAGAGAGATAATTTCTTTCTTAGTCAATTTAATATCCTTCACTTAGTCTTATATTCACGAATAATCTCATACTCCAGCAATAAATCTATGTAATCTCTAATAGCAAACCAGGATAATGGTAAAGTTATTAAGAGCAAGACCAGAGCTAAAGCTGTGGCAGCAAGATTTAATACCAGTAAGATAAGTCCCAGCCAGAAAAGTTGCCAGCGTACCACTTTAAAATACTTATATGCCATTCTTATTGCTTTCCAGGCATTAACATTCTTGCGTTCCATAAGGATGGGTATAGGAAGTGCGACACCAATATAATATCCAACTAAAACTAACCAGACCAGATGGAGAATGGGGTCACTGGCAAAATTTGGTAATCCGAAACATATGATATAAATCAGGATAAAGTATAGAGCTGTTAGCAAAGAGAAGAAAAAGTATCTGGGATAGGCTTTAAATCCTTTTAATAAATCCTTTAAAGTGAGGGTATAATCCTTGATTTCACAAACCGGTTTAAAAGCTATCAATAATAAAGGAGTCAATAAACTAAGACCAATACCAGTGATAAAGAGATTTAATAGTAGCTTTCCTGCAGTCTCTTGCGCTTGAAAATCCAGTATTCCAAAAGCATTTAACAATACTAAAAAGGCTATGATGGGAATCACTCCAACTAAGATAGCAAAAGCTGCTGCTGGAATATTGGCTCCTTTAAACTGCCAGTATTGTTTAAAAGTTCTTTTAAAACTTCCCCAAGATGCCAATTCATGCACTACAATTGGGGTTTGTTTTCCACAATTCACACACCAAAAATCATGAGGTGCTAAGTGTGCATCACAATGTTTACAACGCATTACTACTCCTAAAATATAAAATCAACATTTAGACCAACCGCAAACAGGACATTTCAGACAACCTTCCAGATGTTGGACAGTTGAGCCACAATCTGGACAAACATAAATAGCACTTTTTGCGCCAGGTTCTTCTATGTGGGTATCTGATTCAGTTTCCATATGAAATGATTCCACTTGAAGATTGTTATGAATTTTAAGAAAGTTCTCCAGAGCCTGTCCAACTGCATCTCCACAGGAAGTGATAAGGGTTCCATTATGCCACATTGGAGAAGGACAACGGATTCCTTTTAATTGACGAATAATAGATTCTAATTTCACATTAGAACGAAGAGCTAAAGAAGATAATCTAGCAATAGCTTCCAATTGAGCGGAAGCACAACCTCCAACTTTACCCATCTGAATAAAGACCTCGCAAGCGCCAAACTCATCAGAATTAATGGTTACATACATATGACCACAACCCGTTTCCAATCTTTGAGTTAAACCATAAGTTACATCTGGACGACTGCGAGGTGCTACTTTACCCTCAGAAACAGTCATTTTAATGCCAGAACTTAGAACTTGGTCTTCTCTGCTTCCATCACGATAAACGGTTATTCCTTTACAACCCAGTTTCCAGGCAAGCTGATAAGCTTTAGAGATATCTTCAATAGTAGCAGAATGGGGAAAGTTTATCGTCTTACTCACTGCATTATCTGTATATTTTTGAAAAGCTGCTTGCATCCTTATATGCCACTCAGGAGTTATATCCAGAGCAGTTTGATAAATCTGTTTAAATCTTTCAGGAATTTCTTCTATATCTTTTATAGAACCAGTTTGAGAGACTTGAGATAAAAGTTCAGGAGTAATCAAACCATTTTTTTCCAGTGCATTCTGGAAATATTTATTGGCATAGATTAGCTTCTGACCATCCATCACATTTTTCACATAGACTAAAGAAAAAAGAGGTTCTATTCCACTGGAAGTATCTAAAATCATACTAATAGTTCCCGTAGGAGCAATAGTTGTAACTGTAGCATTACGAATTCCGTTTTGTTTTATATCAGAAAGAAGCTTATCCCAGTCCTTTTTTATCGGTTCTCTATTTAAAGATAGAGTGTCATAGATAGAATCAGGAAAGTTAGGAAAACTACCTTTTTCTTTAGCCAGTTCCATAGAGCGTTGTTTTGCTTCAAAATCAATAAATTCCATCAATTCTTTTGCCAAAGAGATGGCTTCTTCACTGGTATAAGGAATTTCCAGTTGAAAAAGTAAATCTGCCCAGCCCATAACTCCTAATCCTATCTTTCTATTGGCTTTAACTAAAGCATCAATCTGAGGTAAAGGAAAACGAGAACAGTCTATCACATCATCCAGGAAATCTACACTGAGTCGGATAACTGATTGCAATGTATCCCAATCAATGCTTCCATCTTTGGCAAATTTTGCCAGATTAATTGAACCCAGATTACAAGCTTCATAGGGGAGAAGAGGTTGTTCACCACAAGGATTGGTAGATTCTATCCTACCCAACTTGGGAGTAGGATTAGCAGCATTGATTTTATCTAAAAATATGATGCCAGGCTCTCCATTTCTATGAGCCATTTCTACAATAAGATTGAACACATCCCTTGCTTTTAGACGACGAATAACTTTACCACTATGAGGGGAAATAAGATCGTAATCATTATCATTTAAGACTGCTTGCATATAAGCTTCTGAAACACCAACGCTGATATTGAAGTTGGTAAGCTCTTTAGGATCTGCTTTGCACTGGATAAATTCCAGAATCTGAGGATGGTCTACATTGAGAATTGCCATATTGGCACCGCGTCTGGTTCCACCCTGCTTAACTGCATCTGTAGCAGCATTATATACTTTCAAAAAAGAGATGGGTCCACTGGAAACACCATTAGTAGAACGGACAGGAGCATTTGCTTCCCTTAAATGATTGAAAGAAAAACCCGTTCCTCCACCACTTTTATGAATCAAAGCTGCGTTCTTCAAAGTCTCAAAGATGCTTTCCATACTATCTTCAATAGGAAGCACGAAACAGGCAGAAAGCTGTTGTAAATCACTTCCAGCATTCATCAAAGTAGGAGAATTTGGTAAAAACATACCGGAATCTAAGAGTTCAAAATAGAGTTTTTCCTTATCTTTACTGCCCTGAGCAATATTGGACGCTACTCTATTTATCATTCCTTCCCAGTCTTCTATAGTTTGTCCTGCTTCATTCTTTTTGAAGTAGCGTCTCTCCAAAACAATCAGGGCATTTTCACTTAATTCCATTTCAATACACCTATAAGCCAAGAATTTCTCGTGCTTGAGCTGGAGTTGCAAGAGGTCTTCCTATCTCAGCTGCAATTCTTGCCATACGTGCCACCAACTGAGCATTAGACTCTGCTAAAACACCTTTATGATAATAGATATTATCTTCAAATCCCACTCTGATGTGTCCACCCATAACCATAGCGGTTAAAGAAGCTGGTATGTGATACTGTCCAATACCTGCAACTGCCCAAGTGGCACTCGGAATAAGTTCCTTTAAATGATATGCCATATAGACTACATTTTTAGGAGAACCATTCATTCCCCCTGGTACTCCAAGAACAAACTGAATATGTAAAGGTGAATGAGTGATAACTCCTTTTTTAATCAATTTTGCCACATAATCTATCATACCAGATTCGTATACTTCAACCTCTGGAACTACCTGATATTCTTTAAAAGCTTCAGCTAATCGTACTATATCTGGTGGTCTATTGATAAAGACATCATTGCCAAAATTCAAAGAACCAGCATTTAAAGTTGCCATCTCAGGCTTCAAGCATAGAGGAGCTAATCTTTTTTCAAAATCTTCTCCTACAGCACCACCCGTACTGATTTGAACTATAATCTCAGGAACAGCTGATTTTATGGTTGTAATAGCAGCTTCAAATCTCTCTAAACTCTGAGTGGGATTGCCTTCATCATCACGCACATGCAGATGGATAATCCTTGCTCCAGCTTCAAAACAAGCTAATGCTTCAGCTGCCTGTTCTTCTGGAGTTATAGGCAGATTAGGTTGATCCTTACGGCAAGTTTCTGCTCCAGTAATTGCTGCGGTTAAGATTAAGGGTTCCATTTTATTCTCCTTTGTTATTTATTCAAACCAGCTCTCATATAAACGAACTCTTTTAATAGGCGTAGGCTGAACACCCAAAATGTATTCAGCGATTTGGGAAAACTTTGCTTCATTATCACTAACATAAAATCTATCCATTCCAGGTTCAGTGCTACTTTCAACTGGAAGTAAAGTCTTAAGATGCAAGGCAATAGCATCGGCACTATCTATAAGTTTTACCTTATGTTCCATAATTTCATCAATCAAAGATTTAAGTAAAGGATAATGAGTGCAACCCAGAACAAGTGTGTCTATCTCTTTATCTTTAAAAAAGTTAAGATATTCTTCTGCTACCATTCTACTAACCGGATGATTTAACCAGCCTTCTTCAACCAGAGGAACAAATAGGGGACAGGCGCAGGAAAAAATTTCTGCTTCAGGAAGGATGGCTTTAATGGCTTTATTATAGGCTTCAGAACGGATGGTACCTTCCGTGCCAATTATTCCGATATGATTGTTATGAGTTGAATCTGCAGCTAATTTTGCTCCAGGCTTGATAACTCCAATGATTGGAATATCTGTTAGTTTCTCCAATTCCTGTAAGGCAACAGCAGAGGAAGTATTGCAAGCTACCACTAATATTTTAATGTCTTTTTGAAGAAGAAAACGAGCATTTTGAATGGAATATTCTATGATAGTATTCTCCGATTTGGGTCCATAGGGAACACGAGCAGTATCACCAAAATAGATGATATTTTCAGCTGGAAAAGCTCTTTTAATGGCTTTATAGACAGTTAAACCACCCACTCCAGAATCAAATATTCCAATAGGTTGTTTCATTACTTTCCTCTATATCTCTTATTTGTATTGCCATAATTTTTATTTCTAAACTTATAGTCAACATCAAATCTTTTCTTTCCTCTCTGGTTTTTTCTTATCCTATTATCATTATTGAAGCTATTTTTATTAGAAGGCTGAAATTGAAAATGCCGATGCGATTCCTTACCTGGCTTAAGTTCCAGATAAATATCGTCACTAACCTCCATAATATTAACCAGCACTTTATCCATTAGCTGAAAATAATCTCTATTATCTTCATTTATAAAGCGCATTTGTCTATCTAAAAAAATCCAGTTTCCAGGAGGAAATTCTGTGACCATTAAGACTGCATTGATGGGTATCTGGTCTAATCTTATGATGAGTCTATCATTTTTGGCAGACATAACTATCCCGCTAAAGCTTTCTCCGATAAACTTTTTCATATAAGTCATACTGAAATAATGTTCAATATCCCTTTCTGATTGATCTGCCTGCAATTCCTGTTCAGAGGCAACAGAAGCAAAGTGTTTCAATTGACTATAATCAAATTGTATCTTACTGGTTTTTAGGATATAAGTCTTGCTTAAATGGTGAATTACCAAGTCGCATAAACGCCTGATAGGACTGGTAAAATGAGTGTAAGTTTCCATTCCTAAGCCAAAATGTCTTATATGTTCAGTGGAATATTTAGCTTTTTTCATACTTCGCAGGATTATCGGTTCAAAAACTTTGTGATGTTCTGGAGAGGGGAGGGAGTGCAGTAAATATTGAATTGAAGCATTAAGATTTTCTCTTTCATAAAATGAGATACCGTAATAGGATAGCAATTCAATTAATCTTTCAATCTTTTCCCAATCTGGGTCCTCATGAATTCTATAAATTGTAGCGGGAGCAAGTTTAGATAGTTTTGTAGCAATACATTCATTTGCCACCAGCATAAAGTTTTCAATCAATTTATGCGATTCTGTTTCTTCTGCTAAGGTAAATCTTTTAAGAAATCCTTCTTCATCATATTCATATTCCAGCTCAGGAAGGTCAAAAAAGATATAGCCTTCTTTAAGTCTTTTGGCTGTTAGCAAAGAAGAAAGTTTACGAGCTGATAATAAAGTTTCTGATAATTCTGAAGGAAAATCAGTATTCTTTCCGGCAAAAAGCTCATCCACCTGGTCATAATTTAGACGATAATCACTTCTTATAACACTTTCTTCCAATCTTTGACGCATAATCCTGCCTTGCAGATTAAAATCTGTGATAACACTCATTGCCAGTTTATCTTCATTAGGACGTAGGCTACAAACTTTATTAGAAAGTTTCTCTGGTAACATGGGAATAACTTTTTTAGGAAAATAGAAGCTGTTACCTCGCTTGACTGCTTCTGAAAAAGTTGCACTTTCGGGTTTAACATAATGCGCTACATCTGCGATATGAACATAAAGACGCCAACGTTGATTGATTCTTTCCAGAGATATAGCATCATCAAAATCTTTGGCTGAGGCAGGGTCAATCGTAAAGGTTAATATGTTTCTGAGGTCTAAGCGATGGGCAAACTCTTTATCTGAAATGGATTCTTCTATTGCTTCCATTTCAGCAATAACGGTCTCAGGAAACTGTAAAGGAAGATTATATTGCCTGATTACAGCTAAAAGTTCAACTTCCGGGTCTCCTGATGGTCCTAAGATTTCTATTACTTTTCCTACTGGCATTCTGCCCATTATCTGATTGCCCCAATTTGTTACCTCCAATACAACCTTATCCCCTTCTTTCGCACCATTTAAGTCACTAACTTCTATCCAGTTATGAATCTTAGGATTGATGCTTATAAAGAAAGTTCTGCTTCCACTTTTACGAATATCACCAGTCATAATCTCATTAGCACGTTTTAGGATTTTGCGGACAATAGCATAATCTGGTTTACCCTTACGAAAATGTGGCTCTATTGCTACTATATCATTATGATAAGCATTCAAAGTGTCTTCTGAATTAATATAAAAATCGCCCTGTTCTGTACGGACAAAGGCATAGGATAAGTCACGAGCCAGAGGAGTAGCATCAAATATTCCTTCCAGCAATCTGGGATGAGAAACTGGTTCATAGGTTTCTTTCTTTAGCTGGTCAGGACTTACAGCTAATCGGAATTTTCTATTCTTCTTGGTAAGGATACCTTCTGCCACCATTGCCTGTAAAGTTTCTGCAAGTAATGATTTTTCTCGCTTAACTAAATGAAGTTCATTAACTAACTCATTATAAGATAAAGGAGTATTGTTATTTTCAATAAATGTTTGTTCTATACGGTCACTGAGATTTGTATTCTTCAAGTTTACCTCAATACTGTTTTCCTATTTTTTCTCGCAGGATTTCTAATAATTGTTCTTTCTCAGTTTGAGTTTTGGAAAAGCGTAAAGATTGACCTCTAAATGGGTCAAGTCTCCTTGGCATCTTAAAAGTGCTGAGCATCACACCACGTTTATCACAATAAAAACATCCAAAATCAGAGTATTTCCGCGTTATTTTGATAAAGAGATACATTATAACTATTTCATTTTCATAGAGATAATAAGTTGTGGGAATGAAATAGGGGAGAAGGCTACCTAAGACCAGCAACATACCGAGATAATAATACCAGGGCTGATGCCATTCCTCCACTGTTACATTCCAGAGAAAATAAGCCAGAAAAAGGAGAAAGAGAATTAATAATACAGAAGTGAAAGGTCTTTCTATAAAGGGCCAGGAACGCCAGGTTAATAATGGTTCAGGCGACATTTTGAACTATCTCCCTGCATTTTTCTATTTCTTCTTTAAGAGTCAAAACATAGGTAAATGTGCGAGCTGTTGAGAATTTTGAACCCAAAGTATTAGCTTCGCGTTGCATCTCCTGAAGAATAAAATTAAGCGTTTTACCTGTATCTTCTTCTTTTTCAAGCGTTGCTAATAAGGTATTAATATGACATTTCAAGCGTGATATCTCTTCTTGGATATCATATTTATCAATATAAATAGCGAGTTCCTGAACTAATCTTTGTTCCAACATTTCAGCATTGAAATTACTTAATAACTCAGTAACTCTATGTTTCAATATAGAATACAATTCTTCTTTAAAAGGTTGTATCTCCTTTTCTATGTTGTCTAAAGTCTCCAACATCAAATCAGAAGAATGCTTTAATGTTTCTTTAATATTATTTGCCTCTGCTCTTAAGGATAACTCTAATGCTTCAATTGCCTTATCCAGAGTCTGATTCAATAATTCTGATAATTGTTCATCTTCATCCAGATTATTAATAGATTCAATTATACCATGCTCTTTTAATAGATATTCCAATGAGATATCTTCATCTATATCAAGTAAAGCTTGTGCTTGTTTCACTAACTCATAATATTTCATTAATTTTACTTCATTTAATTTTAAGGCAGGTTCTCTACGATCAGCAAAAGTAACCCTTATTTCAACTGTTCCTCTACTGAGCACTTTACCAATATGTTGTCTGATGGGATACTCAAAAAAACTGATTTCACGAGGGAGGTATATTCTCATATCCAGAAAACGACCATTAATAGATTTAATTTCTATTTCGCAATCCATATCGTTTTTTTGAATTTTAGCTTTTCCATAACCAGTCATACTTTTCATAATAACTCCACAAAATAGTATAATAATAAATAGGGAAGAGCTTTATTACTCAATAAATTAGCCAGCATATCTGCAAGTTTACATAACATATCTTATCAAGACCTATTAACGCACTGCAAGGTGCTTCCAGTTGAACCTGTAACTATGCTTTTTTTTAAGGTACCTATATCCTGTTCAGTTCCATCTAAAACTGCTATCTTAAAATCACGAGTTTTGCCTGAAACTTGGTTAGCAGATTTTTTACTCAGACTTTCCACATAAACCTCAACCTCAGAACCAATTTTAGCTTCATACTTTTTAAGGGATATTTGTCTTTGTAGATTAACCATTCTTTTTAATCTTTCTAATCTAATTTCTTCTGGAACCTGGTCTGGTAAATAGGCAGCTTTAGTATTTTCTCTTGGACTGTATTTGAAGCAAAAGGCATAATCAAATTGAATCTCTTGCATAGCTTGCAAAGTATGATTGAAGGCTGTTTCTGATTCTCCAGGAAATCCAGTCATTATATCTGTTGTAATTGCCATATCTGGTATAGCTTTACGCAATTTATCCACGATATTTAGATAGTGTTCAATGGTATAGTTTCTATTCATTGCTGCAAGGATGTCATTATCTCCACTTTGTAAGGGTAAATGTATGTGTTCGCATATCTTAGAGCTTCCCGCCATCACTTCAATCAGTTCATCAGAAAGGTCTTTAGGATGGGAAGTAATAAACCTGATTCTATAAATGGAATCTATATCATTTAATTGTCTTAATAATTTAGGAAAATTGATATCTTGATAAGAGTAAGAATTAACATTTTGTCCCAGCAGGGTGATATCTTTCAATCCCATTTCACCACATCTTTTGACTTCTTCAAGGATAAGTTCGGCAGGTAAACTTCTTTCTCTTCCACGCACATACGGAACAATGCAATAGGAACAGAAGTTATTGCAACCACGCATAATAGTTACATAAGCACAAGTTTGACTTTGATGCAGAGGCATAATTCCTGTATAGGTTTGAAGATTATCAGTTTCTGTCTTTACACCCTTTTCTTGCTGAATTAATTCAGGAAGTTCCAGATACTTATCAACACCGACTATATAATCTATCCCATAATTTTCTATCAACCTCTTCCCCATTCTTTGAGCCATACAACCAATAACCGCTATTTTCAATTCAGGATTGATTGTTTTTCTATATTTTTCCGTGGCTATGCGACCGAGAACACGATTTTCTGCATGCTCACGAACGGAACAGGTATTGAAAATTATCAGTTCAGCTTCATCAATATTACTGACTAATTGGTGTCCTGCATCCATTAAGATGGAACTAACTAACTCACTATCAGCAATATTCATCTGACATCCATAGGTTTCTATATAAAATTTCATCTTATTATCGTTTATTTATTTTATTTTATTTAACTTCTGGTTGTAGCCTGTAGCTATACCATAATAACATACCAAAAAACCTGAGCTCTGTAATCTGTCCAACAGAAATATATAATATTGAATGCTATAGTATAAAATATCCAGAGATTCTGGTTCCATGGCATAATTCGCCATTTCTTCATTTTTGCCGGATGCAAGAATATCTTTCAAAGTTAGCAATTCTTTCAAGGAAATTCTACAACCGTTAAGTTCATCCGGACGATAATATCTACTTCTTTTTACAATCTTAGCTAAGAAGGTTGCAGTTAGTCCCACACAGATAATCATATCTGCTTTCCAGAAGGGGATGCTTTTCGCTATTTTATCAAGGACATTGTTGAGTTTTTTACCCTCTTGAACAGTTTTGCGAATAGTCAAAAGACCAATAGGTATGCTCATTTTATCTATATTTGAATCTGGTTCAGAGTAGATAAATTGAGTGCTGAACCCTCCAATATCAATAATTATAGCAGATTGTTTATCAGGAATTAAATCTTTAGCAGCTAAATAAGCTAATTCAGCTTCTTCTCCTTCTTTAAGTAACTTATACTTAGCTTTCCATTTTTTATTAAACCACTCAGATAATTGTTGAAGGTGTGGACTCTGGCGATGTATTCCGGTTGCTATAACAAATTTGGAAGAAGGGATTTTCTGGTCATATGCCATAAAATTACTTACCAGAGATTTGAATCTTTTAATGGCTTCTCTTTTAATTCTTACTGTTCCTTTTACTATTTTATATTCTCTACCTATTCCAGTTTTGATTTGAGCGGTATGAACTGGAACAGATTTTCCAGCCTCACAAAGAGCATAATTCAGATTGTTAGAACCTATATCAAAGATGGAGTTGAGCTTCTTTTGAGAATAATGTAATTCAATATAGCGTTGCAGGATAAGTGAAGCCACCTGTTTATTTCTATTAGGTATTATTTTTCTATGACCTGAAAAGGTAAGAGCAGTATGAAAAAGATTTTTCCATTCTGAGACACTTAGATTTAGTTCAGGTAGTTGGATTTTTTGTGGATAGGAAGATATACCTTTAATTAGAACTTCTTCTTCAGGATAATCTTTTCTTGGATAGTATATCAAAAAAGTTCCCGATTGGATAGCTTCAGCAAAGCTTCCATATCCTGGTTTCGTTAAAAGAATATCGGATATACTGATTAAAGAAGAGAAATCAAAATCTGATGGTATCTGGATATAGTTAGGAATTTCTTTTAATTCTCTGGTAGATATAACCGTTCCTGGAAAAGCAGAACACATATTTTTCCAGTTGAGATTCATCTCCCCTTCTCCTCCAAAAGAGCAGGTTAGAACTGGAGACTGTGAATCAATACCCAGAGCCTTTTTCAATTCTGGATTTGGGGGTTTATAAGCCGCAAGTAAACCAGTTTTTTCTATTTTTCTGAATGAACCCATACTTTTAGTTGAGCTGAGAGGTAATCTAAAAGCATAATCTACTCTTTGATAAAGACCAAAAATAGTATTCAGCACCGGTTTTAAATCTGTCTGTTTGCCAAATAACTTATCATAAATGAATATCCAGTCAAAATTGGATATAGCAAAAACAGGAATTTCTGCATAGGTGCCAGCTTCAACAGGTAACCAAGGAATATCGGTGATAATCAAATCCACTTTTTCTTTCCTGAGAAAATCTACTTCTCTATCAATTATTTCCTGTCTTTTACCCATTAATTGTAGCAAGGCAAGACGGGTGGCAGCTTTATCGGGTTCCAAATTTGCTTTATGTTTTACCCCTACATCACAAATTGTATCTTCTTTTTCATATAAATGTGGATTTAAATCTTGAAAAAGATAATCTGGTTTAGCACTTCGGATATAGACAAATATACCAAATTGATTGAATTCTTTTGCCAGAGCTGCCATACGAGTGGTATGCCCAAAACCATGATGAGATATGTAAAAAGCAAATTTTAGCATAGGGATATCATTGAACAATCAAAGGTCTTTTAGCATTCTTAGAATGAATCTCTACCACTACTTTATTAGGAAGGCAGATTATCGGCAAAATATCACCTGCTCCCTGTCTAACACAATTATGATTTGGGCAATCTGCATAAAGCATTTTCACTTTACTATCTTTAATTTCCACTGTATTATGTTCATCAATGCGAATAACCCGGTCCTCTTGAATGGGATAAACCCCAATTAATTGATTATTTTTATAAATATACACATCTCTTTCATCTTCTTTTTTTACCACCAGTACACCACTTATAATGATAGCGATAATTACCACTAAAATCAAGATAAAATCTGCCCAGCTTAGATGGCTTTTGAGCCATTTAAACATCAAAAAACCCCATATATCCTATAAGAGCAATTACGACATTGTCCTTTATCATCTATTCCTACTATCTTTCTGTGTGCAGATATCACAAGATTATCGCATTTAGGACAATAGGTTTCTCTAAATTCATCAGACCAGATATTTCCTGCATAGACATAGGAAAGTTTTTCTTTTGCCATTTGACAAGCTTTTAAAACAGTGCGAGGAGAAGTCGGTGGAATATTAGATTTATATGCTGGATAATAAGCAGAAAAGTGTAAAGGAATATCCACACTTATAGAGGAAACAAAATCAATTAAAGCTTGAATATCTTCTTCCGCATCGTTTAAGGTAGGAATTAGAAGATTAGTCAGTTCTATATGAATTCCAGCATTAAAAGCATTTTTTATGGTCTGTTTAACTGTCTCCAAACCTCCATTACAATGTTTAACATAAAATTCATTGCGAATTGATTTCAAATCTATGTTCATAGCCCGAATATAGGGCATTAACTCCTTTAATGGTGCAGGATTAATGTAACCATTTGTAACCATTACTATATCTGTATCTCTGGCAAGCTTAGCAAAGTCATAGATATATTCATACCAGGTAAAAGGTTCCGTATAGGTGAATGCTACCTGTTTATAGCCTTGATAAGAATGTTCCAGAACCAGATTATATAGCTGTTCGGGGTCGATATATGCAGTTAGACAGGGCATCTGACTGCTATCATAATTCTGACAGAAAAAACAGCTTAAATTACAGGAATTAGGACCTAAAGATACAATCTGAGAACCGGGACGAAAATGATATAAAGGTTTTTTCTCAATCGGATCAAGACTAATTCCCATTGTCCTCCCATAATTTATAGCAATTAATTTTCCTTCTATATTCTTACGCCCTCTGCAGATACCTGTCTCCCCCACTTTCAAAAGACAACAATGCGGACAAAGCAAGCATCTAACTTGCTGATTATCAAGCTTTTCATAGAACATTGCTTCTCTTTCTATGCTGTTATCCATGGTTCTAAACCTCTTAGATGATTTTCCAGAGCATTTCTATTACGTTCTATACAAGCTCTGGCATTTTCACCCATTTCTTTTCTTTTTTCTGGATTTTGATAAAGATATATTATATCTCTTTTTATGTTTTGCGAATCCGAAATCAATATAGCATTGAAGGATAAAAGCTCTTGAACAGAACCAGCACAGGAACTATGATATGGACCCATTATAATTGGTTTTCCATAAAAAGCCGGTTCCAGAGGATTATGTCCTCCAAAATCAAAAAAGGAACCTCCCACAATCGCTAAATCACAGATAGCATAAAACTCATTTAAATGTCCTATGGTATCAATTAACAGAACATCACCCGAATCATTTACATTCTCTTGAAGTTCAGAATAAATTGCTGCTTCCGGGAAAAGGTCTCTAACTTCTCCAATTCTATAGGGATGACGAATAGCAATAACCAATTTTAATTCTGGTATGCGAAGCTTCAGTTCGGGTAAGATATTTTTTAATAAAGCTTCTTCTCCTGGTCTACTACTCCCAAAACAGATGATAAAATCCTCTGGTTTATAGCCATACTTCATTCTAAGTTCAAGTTCATCATACTGAGGCAATTGTAGGGCAAATTTTAGGTTTCCCACATAAAGGACAGGGACCGTAAACAGATTCCTGAATCTAACTGTATCTTCTTGTGTTTGTGCCATTATAATTTTAATAGGTTCTTCCAGAAAGTGCAGTAATTTCTTCCATTTTTTAAAGCGATTAAAAGATTTTTCTGATAGACGTGCATTAACAAAAGCAATTTTTATTCCTTGCTTTTTAGCCTGATAAAGCAAATTGGGCCAAATTTCTGTTTCCACAATGATAATGATTTGAGGATTGATAGATTGCAATTGCTTTTTCCTTAACCAAGGAAGGTCCAGAACTGATAAATAAGCAGGAATATGCAATGTTTTGGCTTGCTCTAAGCCACTTAAAGTGGTGCAAGTCATCACTATTTTTAGTCTTGGATATTTTTCTTGAAGAGCTTTGACCAGTGGACGAACGGCATTAACTTCTCCTACTGAAGCAGAATGTATCATTATTCCTTTTTCACTATCTGTTGCTTTGAAATTGAGTGCCCCCCAATATCTTCTTATTCCTATAAAAATTAAGATTAAAGGACTGAGCAACAGACAGCAAATCTCTAATAGAATATTAAAAAAGTGAAAGAGGAATCTCGTCATATTATAAACTTTCTTTATAAAAAAATGGATGCTTTTCTTAGCATCCTCTAAAATGGCGGGAGCGACGAGACTCGAACTCGCGGCCTTCTGCGTGACAGGCAGACGTTCTAACCAAACTGAACTACGCCCCCAGCATTGTTCAATTAATTATTTGATACTCATCTTAAAATTGATTATTTCTGTCAAGAGAAAAATGTTTATCCAGATTAACTCCTTCTTTTTAAGATTTTACTGAACTTCAGATTCACAGAATTATATCTCCTAAGACTATCTTTTCTCTCCCCTATCTCTTTCTTGACTCTTTTGCTAAGAAAGAGCTAAGGGAGAGCTAAGAAAGAGCTAAGAGAGAGTTAAAAATCTTATAAGCTTCTCCATAAAATATAAGGAGTGACATCTATTTTATTAAAGTAAATTATGATATAGATATATTCAATTTATTTCATTAGAATCATTTTTCTTGCACTAAAATTCTTGCCAGCTTTCATCCGACAGATATATATTCCACTGGATACAGCTCTATTTTTATGATCTCTTCCATTCCAAACAACACTATAATTACCTGCTGTTTTAGTCTCATTTACTAAAGTATTTATATACTGTCCTTTCTGATTATAAATTTCCAAGACCACGGATGAGGTTTCTTTAACACTATAACGGATAGTAGTTTCCGGATTGAAGGGATTGGGATAATTACCTAAAATTTCTGATGCAGAAGGAGTAGCAATAGGATCATCTATGGTTACAAATCCTTTTTGCAAATCATCTATGAATAGAATAGCTCCATTTTCTGATACGCACTGAATTCCATAATATGGAGCTTCTGTATTGTAAGCATAGTTAGTCCAAACATAGGGAGCTTCAATATAATTTTCTCCACTGATAATAGTAAAATTTGAAGGGTTATTATCAGTCCAAGAAATTCCAACCTTAAATCTAGCAAGATTATCTGGTGAATATGAACGAGCCCAGAATTGAAATCCAACATTTGAAGGAGAATATGCTATTAACCAATCATTATTAGGATTATTTACGCTCCCAAAACATGCCGCTTCTTTATAGCCGCTAAAGGGTAAAGCTCCTGATAGAGGTGGAATAGTTGCAAAAGGATTAAATACCATAAAAGCCATTGGTAATCCAGCATTAGGCCAGTTTACACCTTCTAATGTACAGGTAGGACTATGGTCTAAATCTATGGTTCTTAAAATATAACTTTCGGCTGCTGGTTCAAAAATTAAGGCAAAATCTTCGTAACTCTCAAAATTATCAACAGAGGAATAAGAACCATAAGGAAGAATAAAGTTCACTTCAGTAATTTGATTTGGATTTACATTTACACCAGTTATTGTCTGGCTCAAACACATCGGAGCAGAAGCTGAAACATTATAGGTTCCTGAAGGTACTATTAAATTATAATAACCTGCAACATCTGTAGTAGTAGAATTTGAGCCACAGAATATGGTTGCTTTAAATACAGGAAAACTATAGTAGAGGCTCCCCGAAACAACTCTTCCTGAAATGACACCAGCTTGAAAACCATGAGATAAGGCATTAGAAAAGACTGGATTTGATTGTATATTATTAGTATAAACAGATCTAACTGCCCATCTATAAATATCATCAGGAATGGAATTCCAGCTATTATCCTGATAACTTAATTCCGGAATTGGTGTTTCTGTAAGTAGAGTCCAGTTCTCAGGATTATTTTCTGTACCATAAGGCAATCGCCATATCTGGTAACCAATTAATATTCTTTCATTATCTTTAGCATTTGATAAAGATTCTTGAAAATCAGGTTTTATAATAGTAGAGGAATTTATATCACTTGTTTTTATAGATTCTAAGGGAAATTTAAGAACAATAGAAGAATTAGAAACTGTAATATCATCCAGAAACCATCCATATTCTTGTGGACTGGAATAAATCCAGGCAAGTCTAATCTGTCTTCCAGAATAATTTGAAAGATTTACGGTAATTGGTTTTTCATAATTGTTTAAGCCGCCATATTTAGATTTTGCATTCCAGATTGATAACCAACCATTCCCATTATTAGTAGAAATCATAAGATTACAACCTCCCTCCCCTTGATCTCCCAGAAAGACATAACTCCAGAAAGTTAAAATGGCATTTTCAGGACATGTAAATTGCGGGGTAATTAACCATTCATTTTGGCCAGATTGACTAGGTACAATTCCTACTTGATAAGAACCACTATGAGGAATTATGGGAGGATAAGAATGAACCATTCCTACTTTACCCCAGGTGGTTGAAACACCGTAATTATTTATTTGAACAGCATTATTTATAAATTGTAACCAATCAGGAGGAGGGAAAATATCACCTTCAAAACTTTCTTCAAGTTCAGGAAGATATTGTATAGGAGATAACCAGCTGATAGATACATAAGAACTATCAGAAGCTTGTATTGCTTGCACTTGTTGAGGTGTGAATGCTATCACATTTAAAACTAAGTCCGAAAGGAATAAATCGGTATTGCCAACATTTACTTCTCCTGTTGCATTTCTATAACCGTTCTTCTGCACCACATAATCATAGATATGGTCAGAATAAACATTATTTATGGTGAATTGTCCATTCATATCAGTTATAGTAGTATAGTTTGCATAACCACTAAAATTAACTGTAGCCCCAGCTAATCCTCCGTCTGATTGGTCATTTCCCACAACCCTTCCTCTTATTGATACTAAAGCTAAAGGTAACAAAGTAAAATCAGCAATCAAAAACTGATGTGCACCTATAGTAATGTCTTGGATATTATCATAATATCCATATTTGGAAACTTTTATCTGATGAGTTCCTTCAAGAAGAAAAGGAAATTGGAAAAAACCAGCGGCATTAGTAGTTGCAATAAAACTGGAACCAGAAAAAGATACTTCCGCACTTACTATTGGTATATTATTGGAATCGTGAACTTTCCCTAAAACGGGACTGAAACCAGTAGTCATAAATTTAAAAGTAGTTACAGGGAAAATAGATACTGGAGAAACATCAGGAGGATTTGCTGCATTATGCTGTAAATCAGAAAATTCTATGATTCTGGTACAGTTCTCAATGTTACTTTCTTGTACTTCAAAATAGAATTGCCAAGAAGAGTTTTCATAAGGGTCAGGGAAAAGATTGGAACGTTCCATCATTACTATTAAATTTTCTCCTGCATAAGTATAGGGAATATCAAAGTTAATATAAAATATATTTTGTCCTGCAGGAAATGATAAAAACCCATCAAAGACTTTAGTTAATTGAGTTGAAGGAATCCAATTATTTGATAAATTAATTTGAGTAGTTTCTCCTAACCATACTCTGATTTCCTTATTGGATATAGTCCTATTTGAATTATAGTAAAATTGAATTCCTGTGATTAATCCCCAGCAATGTATTTTATCTGCAGGGTAAATACATTCAAATATGGACCTTTGGTAGGTAAATAATAATGGCATTTGACCATATCTTTGCATTTTTCCTACAGTAGTAAATACTGTACCTTCAGGATAAACTTCTACTTCAAGAGGAGGACTTTGATTATTTTCTATATATTCGTCATTATTTAATAAGACCTTCGCATATAAAGAATAATGACCGGTAATAGCAGGTGTCCAGGATATAACAAATTCTAAGGTCTCCAGAGTATTAATAAGAGAACCTTCTACAGATCCTATTTCAATATCATCATTGAGAAAAAGTTTAACTTCATAGTTATTTTGAGAGTTGGAACCTCTATTATATATAGTAATAATAAAATCAGAGCTTTGACCAACGGCAGGGGTTGTGAAACTTTCTATTAAGAAGGTGGTTAAATCATTTGCATGAGCAATAACCGGATTAAATTCATAAACTGTATTGCATTGAGGGAAATGTGAAACATTGCCATTATCATAGTTTGTAGTGATTATAGGTTCCGAAGTTGGTATTACATTATAAAACCATCCAGGACCACCAGGAAGCATATTTATGCCTATAGAACCTCTTGGATAATATGGTATTCCCGTAGAAGGTCCGTAATGAAACTCAATTTTGCCACTTTCATAAAGATATGCCTGGAAATTAACTATGCAATCATTCCAGTACATAGAAGAATATTGAATAACAATATGACGATCAATTGCCTCATCACAAATAAGATATTGAAAATCACTATTATTATTAGTATAAAAAGAATCCCAAAATGGAGCAATTAAAGGAGCATAGTATGTCAAATTAATAAAGGGAATACTTGTTGATTTTGAATGACCTAATCCTATACAGCCACCGTAAGAAACTTGAACCTCTCTATATAGATATGAACCATAAGGAAAAGGAAATGGCAATGATATAATGTCCGATATCTTACTTTGAGAAATATTTGGAACAGGTGTCCCGCTGATAGGAGTATAGGTTCCAGTGTAATAATTGAAGCTATAATAATCTTCAATTGTAGCAAAAGTAAAAGTAACAAAAAGCATCAAGGCGATAAGTAAAAAAGCCTTTTTCATAATTTTTCACCTACCTTGTAAATTTGAAATGAATACCAGCTTTTTATTTAATCACCGTCGCTTTTTTATTATTCTTTTTCAATAACTATTCTCTTGGCTTTTTCCAGAGTTAAGCTGGCTACATAACAAAATTTTAAAAAGCAAATTCTAAAGCTAATTTATTCTTTAAAAAATATTCTTTTAATTGTCAAGAAATATTTTTTCTTTTCGTGTAAAGAAATAAAACTTATTCTGAATTTTCAAATTATCCTTGATGGAAAGCACTTTTATATGTTTTGATAGCTTTATAAAAACATTAAAGATATGTCTGCTTCAAGCTAAGTTTGCTCAGTTGGTATAGTAGCTGATTCCTAATCAGCTGAAATTACCTAAAATAATTAATGGTATCGTGATTAGCATCAGTATTAATAGTTCTGCGGATATTCTAAAACCTATAGATACCATAAGAAAAACTGTGATCGGATCAATTAGAAATCATTAATGGGGTCAATGACTAAATTCCTCTCATTTTTTAAATCAGAAAGTATATATATGTTGTTTCACCAGATGTGAGAATGTTAAGAATGTATTCTTGCTTCTTATTAGGTTAGAAAATAGCTCCTTTCTAATATTGGATAATATCTTCTCCATATTGAAAAAGATAACGAGAACTTTGATGAGGACAAAATCCTTTTTCATCCTTTCTTACCTCATTAGGTTATTTAAAGTTACAATTGGATTAACCTTTATTAAAAACCCCTGTATGACTACCGGGGTTATTCTTTTAGCTAACTTGATATTTATTTTTTTCTGAGGATTAACATAAGTAGTAAACAAAGAAAGCTCCACAGGGAAAGGTTATTCATTACCTAAAATAATGGGTACCTCCACAGCTCCTTTGCTGCCATTGAGATTGATATTAAAGACAATCTCAGTTCCATTGCCATTAACTACATTCCATCTATTATTCTGATAATAAGCACCATAGGTATCACTGGTTTGCATAGTTATTGTCCAGTCTGGAATACTGTTATCTAAGATAAAATTGAACTTTTTGTAGGTAGTATTCTGATCGGGAACAGATGGAAAATTATCCAGAGTACCTCTATCTGCATCTCCACCAAATACAGTAACTGGAATACCATAAGTTTCTTCTACTATAGATACACCCGCTGGCTAATAAGGAATATGAACTTTGACAACAAAGATGTCAGTATTATAGACAGTACCTGAGCCATAAATAGTGATATTCCCGAAGGTAGCAGCAGTACTGAAAAAATAACCGGTAACATAGCTATTACCAATGGCATCTACCGCAATACCATGGCCCCAATCGGAACCTGTACCTCCAGCATTTTGTGCCCAGAGCCAGTTGCCACTGCTGTCCAGCTTGGCGATAAAAATATCGCAATATCCGTTACTTGTTAAAGTAGTTGAACCGAAAGTAGCAGAATCAGAAAAAAAACCGGTAATATAGCTATTGCCACTGGCATCAACCGCAATACCACAGCCCTCATAGTAATCTGTTCCTCCAGCTTTTTTTGCCCAGAGCCAGTTGCCACTGCTGTCCAACTTGGTGACAAAAATGTCATCATCTCCGTTACTGGTTAAAGTAGCAGAACCGAAAGTAGCATTACTGTCAAAATAACCAGTAACATAGCTATTTCCAATGGCATCTACCGCAATGCCATTGCCAGAATCATTACTACTTCCACCAGCCTTCTTTGCCCAGAGCCAGTTACCACTGCTGTCCAGCTTGGTGATAAAAATGTCGTAAACTCCGTTATTTGTTAAAGTAGTAGAACTGAAAGTGGCACTATCGTAAAAATAACCAGTAACATAGCTATTTCCACTGTCATCTACCGCAATGCCATTGCCACATTCGTCACTTGTACCTCCAGCATTGTTTGCCCAGAGCCAGTTACCACTGCTGTCCAGCTTGGCGACAAAAATATCGGCACCTCCGCTACTGGTTAAAGTAGTAGAACCGAAGGTGACACTATTATAAAAATAACCAGTAACATAACTATTTCCGCTGGCATCTACATCAATGCCATGGCCATAATCGTAAGGACTTTCTTTAGCATTCTTTGCCCAGAGCCAGTTGCCACTGCTGTCCAGCTTGGCGACAAAAATGTTGTTATATCCGTTACCTGTTAAAGTAGTAGAACCGAATGTAGCAGTAGCACTGTAAAAACAACCGATAACATAGCTATTTCCACTGGCATCTACCGCTATACCATAGCCATAATCGGAATCTGTTCCTCCAGCTTTCTTTGCCCAGAGCCAGTTTCCACGGTTGTCCAGCTTGGTGACAAAAATGTCTTGAGATCCACTACTTTCTAAAGTAGTAGAACCGAAGATAGCAGTACCTTCAAAACCACCGGTAACATAGCTATTTCCACTAGCATCTACCGCAATACTGTGGCCAGAATCTTCACCTGTCCCACCAGCTTTCTGTGCCCAGAGCCAAGGACTTAATTGAGCAAAGATAAAAACGCAGCTGAGTAATAATAAAACGATAAGAAATGTTCTTTTCATAATAAAAACCTCGCGTTTGCCTTTAAAGTTTTTGACATCTTAAGAAGATTGACTAAGCTCACTTGCTTACTCAGGGGAAACATACTCATCTTCCTTTTTTACCTCCTTTCTTCTTTTAATCTTTATTATTTATTTTATTATAACTTTATTTTTATAAAGAAATTTATTATTTATTTAGCTCTATGTTGTCAAGGTAAAATGCATTTCGGGAAGTTGGTAAATGCGAAAAGTATCTATCTTTGATTTTTTTTGCGTAAGAGGGATATAATTTTCAACCACAATGGGTGGTATTAAGATACAAGCCAATAGTCAATAAAGATAGTCGTAGCAGTAGATGATTTCTTATGGCTATAGGCAAGATAAGTAGCTAAAGTTTTATAATCTCTGGTTTTGATAAGATATTCGGGAAGTTAGTGTTCTCCATCTCCAGATTTCGTATTCTATTATATCCGTAAGATACTTTATATCCACCAGAAAACGAATAAATATCTTCTTCTGGTTCTTCACTTCTTGCCTATCCTTTTTCTTCTTATAAATTCTCCTCTTCAGCAAAATCAATCTTGCTTCCTTAATTGTTCAGGGAATACCTATTTCCTTTATTAACTATAATTTTTTTCTTGTGGAAGAATAAACCTTAATATGAATCTTCAAATCCTTCTTGACGGAAAACGCTTTTATGAATTATGATACCTTTATATAAACATAAAAGGTATATCTTCTTTAAGCTAAATTAGCTCAGTTGGTAGAGCAGCTGATTCGTAATCAGCAGGTCGGGGGTTCAAGTCCCCCATTTAGCTCCAGAAGAATACAAATTTTTATGTCTAATTTATCCTAATAATTCATAAATATCATTTGTTATTCTTTAAAATACAAATACTCTTTCTTTATAAAGTTGTTAATGTTAAAGGAGGATCAAAAAATGAGACATTATCTTTATATTCCGTCAATGTTACTTTTAACCTTTTTGATTTTAGGAGGATTATCATGTTCAAAAGAAGAAACTCCTACCACTCCCAATTTTGAAGAATATGGTATATCCTCACATATATGGGATTATAATTATGTGGTCTGGTTTGATTTGGATTATACTGCTCAAAGCAAAAATATGGTTGCAGCAGATATATGGATGACTGCTAAAGGAAATGCTTCAGATGCTTCGTTGAAAATTGGACCAACTGATATTGTATTTAATAATATAGAGTCCTACACAGATGGTAAAATTTATAAAGGTGCGACTATAAATTTAAGCACGGACCAGCCTATTTCATACAAAATAACAAATTTATCTAATAACAAAACCTATACTGGCAGTATAAACTTTCTTCCGAAAAATATAGTGGTTGATCCCTGGCCCTCTTTTTCTCAAGATTATAATTATTCTCCACTCTGGTCTATTGCAGAAAATCCTGATTTTAATGTGATAGATGCTGGATGGGAGGGTCGTAATCAGCATTGTGAATACATTCGTCAAATTGATGGTAATATTAATACTTATACCCTGGTGAAAACAGAATGGCAAAATCAAACTCCGATTGAGAATTTCTACTTTGGGATCAATGCTATTGGCTATCAGAGAAAACACGATAACAAAGTTCTAATTGTGGGAGTTAGTAATAATTATTACTGGTGGAATGCAAATGGTAAGGGTCAAAATGGATGGCAAGCTCATCGCTCTCCTTTAAAATTTATGGATTTGATTCAGGAGGATATCAATAGAAAATAAAGTAGAATTTATGCCTCAGCGTGCTATAGCACTATTTTCTGGAGGACTGGATAGTGTTTTAGCAGTTTTCTGGATGCAAAAGCTCGGTTTTGAGGTAATTCCAGTCTTTTTTTCAGCTGCTTATATATTTCCCGATAAAGCATTAAAAGTGGCAGAAGAAAATGGACTTAAATTAGAAGTTAGAGATATTTCGGAGAAGCATTTAGAGATGTTGAGACATCCCAAAAGAGGCTATGGGAAAAATCTTAATCCTTGTATAGATTGTCATTCGTTGATGATTCAAGAAGCAGCATTGATGTTACCGGAATTGGGAGCAGATTTTATTATTACTGGAGAAGTGCTGGGACAACGACCTATGTCCCAGAATCTGGATTCTCTTAAAGCTGTAGATAAAATGAGTGGAGCGGGAGATTTAGTTATCCGTCCCCTATCTCAAAAATTATTACCTGATACTAAACCCATTAGAGAAGGATGGGTTAATAAAGAGCAAATGCTGGATATTTCAGGAAGGGGACGTTCTCGTCAGCTACAGCTTGCAGAGCAATTTGGAATATCTCATCTTCAACCAGCAGGAGGTTGCCTTCTTACCGATCATAATTATTCTCTGCGATTAAGAGATTTGATGAGGCATAATCAGGATAGCCTATCAAATGTAAAACTTCTACGCTGGGGCAGGCATTTTAGATTAACAGATGAGATTAAATTGATTGTAGGAAGAGATGCTGCTGATAATGCAGGAATTGAAAGTGAGAACTATCCTGGTTTATATCTAAAGATTAGAGATGTAGAAGGACCTTTGGGGTTATTAACCGTTCAAGAGCCATCTGAAGAGGTTCTTAAGCTCGCTGCTTCTATTGTTCTTTTTTACAGTCATAAAGCAAGTTCTCCCGCATATGTTAAATATGGAGTTGACAAAAAGTTCAATCAAGAGATAAAAGTTGAAAAATGTCCTGAAAATATCCTCAGGTCATATCTAATTACCTCATAAAGGATTCCTGATGTTAAAGATTGAAGGTTATATTCTATTACCTGATTTTGAAACTAATACCTGGCTTTTATGGGATGAAGAGTCTCGAGAAGCTATATTGGTAGATCCGGCTGCTCCTTCTCCTGATTTATTAAAAAGGATAGAAGAGTTGAAGTTAAAGGTCAAATATATAATTAACACCCATGGGCATATGGACCATATAGGTGGAAATAGCTGGTTCAAAAATCATCTTTCTGCTCAACTTATGATTCATTCTGCTGATGCTCCAATGCTAGCTAATAGCGCAATGAATTTAAGTTTATATGTGGGAAATCCTGTATCCAGTGCTCCACCTGATGTGCTTTTAGAAGATGGTATGGAATTGAGTCTGGGAAAGTATCCAGTGAAAGTGATTCATACTCCAGGACATACTCCTGGTTGTATTTGTCTTCTGGCAGATAAATTTTTAATAAGCGGAGATACCCTTTTTGAACAGAGTATAGGAAGAACTGATTTGCAAGGTGGAAATCATCAGCAGATTATCAATTCTATAAAAAATAAACTTTTCGTCTTACCTGATGATGTGATAGTTTTTCCAGGACATGGACCTCGCACTTCAATAAGTATGGAAAAGAAGAACAATCCTTTTGTGAGTTAATTTGATGCATTACGATACCGTTTTAATTCTGGATTTTGGTTCCCAATATACTCAACTCATAGGAAGGGTGATACGTTCTTTCAATGTCTATTGTGAGATTCATCCTTATCATTTGACGGAAACAAGGATAAAACAAATCAATCCTAAGGCAATAATTCTTTCTGGCAGTCCTTTCAGTATAAATCAAGAAGATGCACCTCAACCAGATTCTTCTATTTGGGAAATGAATATTCCTATTTTAGGTATTTGTTATGGGATGCAACTCATTGTTTCACATTTTGGAGGGAAAGTCCAGCATCAAACTAAAAGAGAATATGGTCAGGCTATTCTTCAGATAAAAAAATCACCTCCTTTGCTGGAAGGTTTAGCTCTGGAGGAAAAGGTATGGATGAGTCACGGAGACACTATTTCAGAACTTCCACCAGAGTTTATCGTTTTAGCTTCAACTTCCAGTGCACCTTATGCAGTTATAGCTCATAAAAATCTTCCTATTTTTGGATTGCAATTTCATCCCGAAGTTGTGCATACTCCAAATGGCAAAACTATTTTACAGAATTTTTTGCTGAAGATAGCGAAATGTTCAGCGAATTGGACGCCGAGTAATTTTATTGAAGAATCCATAAAAAAGATTAGAGAACAGGTAGGGAATCAAAAGGTCATTTTGGGAATCTCTGGAGGGGTGGATTCTGCCGTAACAGCAGCACTTTTACATAGAGCCATTGGAGAAAATCTAATTCCTGTGTTTGTAGATAATGGTTGTATGCGTTATAAAGAAGCAGAGCGTGTGCAAGAAGCTTTTTCTGCTATAGAAAACTTTAAGATTAACTTTGTAGATGCCTCAGAACTTTTTCTTTCGCGGTTAGCTGGAGTTTCTGATCCTGAAATGAAGCGGAAAATTATCGGTTCCACTTTCATTGAAGTATTTGAGAAAGAAGCGGCAAAAAATGAGAATGTAGGATTTTTAGCTCAAGGAACACTTTATCCCGATGTCATTGAAAGTATTTCTTTCCGTGGTCCTTCAGCAAAAATCAAAAGCCACCATAATGTTGGCGGTTTACCGGAAAAAATGGGGCTAAAACTGATAGAGCCATTACGAGAACTCTTTAAAGATGAAGTTAGAGCTGTAGGAAAAGAATTAGGCTTACCTGAAAGTCTCATAAATAGACATCCATTCCCCGGTCCAGGTTTAGCTGTTCGGATTATAGGTTCAGTAGATAAAGAAAAAGTGCAAAGATTGCAGTTAATAGATGAAATCTTCATCCAGGAATTGCATAATTGGAACCTATACAATCAGACCTGGCAAGCATTTGCTGTCCTCCTCCCTATTCAAAGTGTAGGAGTGATGGGCGATGAAAGAACCTATGAAAATGTCTGTGCTCTCAGAGCAGTAAATTCTCAAGATGGTATGACCGCAGAAGCTACTGAATTCCCTTGGAACTTTTTGAAGTATGTAGCGAATCGCATTATAAATGAGGTCAAAGGAATCAATAGAGTGGTCTATGACCTCAGTTCAAAACCACCAGCTACTATTGAATGGGAATAAATACTTAGATTTTGATTAACTAGGTTATATATAAAGTAACTAAAAAATCTTAAAATTTACTTGACTTTTTTATTTGCATGAGAATATTGAATTTGTTTTTAAGCTGACAATACAAAAATAGAATATTAAATAGATATTTCATAATGGAGATAAAGATTAGTTAGATGAGAAAAAGTATAGGAGTTATATTGTTTTTTATTTTAATTACTTTATCTGCTATATCTGCACAAAATAATATAACTAATATTTCTATACCCTCTACCTTAGAGAAAAATAAAGGCATAAAATTAGATAATCCCACAACCATCATAGAATATATGGTAGAATTTTATCAGAAAGCTATCTCACCGGTCAAACAACAAAATTGTCCTATGTATCCTTCCTGTTCTAATTATGGATTAGAGGCATTAGAAAAATATGGATTAAGGGGCATATTTTACACAGTTGATAGATTAAATCGTTGTGGTCACGATTTACAATATTACATAAAAGTAATTGTGGATGATGAAATATATTTCCTGGATATACCATGAATTTAAGAATTTTTGCTATTTTATTTATTTTACTGTTTTTTATCTCTTTAAATGGAGAAGTTACTAATAATTTTGCTTATGCTGACTTTTTAAAAAGTGAAGAATTGTATGATTTAGCTATTGGTGAATATTATCGTAGTATGTATAATGGAAGTAAAGAAGACACTACCAGAGCCTTATTTGGGATAGCAGAATGTTATGCGAAGTCCCATAAATTTATTGAAGCGGCAAAGACTTATGAAAAGCTTGAAGACCAGGAAATATACTGGGATGCCATAAAATTACATACATTTCTTTTAACTGACATTAAATATTACTATGAGTCTAATAAATTGATTGATAAATTTATTCAGGCTTTACCTAAAGAAAAACAAGACTCTTTGCTAATTTATAAAGCAGTTAATTTAATAAATCTGGGAAAATATAACGAAGCAGAAGAAACATTAAATCAAATTAGTACGGACTATCCAAAATCAAGAGCTCTTGACATTCAAGCAATAATGGATGAATCTTTACCTCTAAAATTCAAGAAAAGTGGAAAAGCAGTATTTTTTCAAGCAATCTTACCAGGAGCTGGGTATTTATATTGTAAAATGCCACAAACTGCACTTGCAACCTTAGTGGTTAATTCTTTATTTGGCTATACTATTATGGATAATTTTAAACGAGGAAATACCGGTTCAGGTGTTTTCTTTTCTGTAATAGGAACAGGATTTTATCTGGGATCTATATATGGAAGTTTACAAGCTGTTTCCAAATATAATAAAAGAGAAATGGAAAATTTCTCTAATAAAATAAGACCATAGGAGGTTCTTATGCCTAAAAATTGTAGGTACATCGCCTTATTTCTGCTTACGATTGTTTTTCTAAACCTTTTTCTTCCCATCGTAGCTGAAAATGTTGTCGTTCGCCCAACAAGAGTTCAATTATCGTTGGCTCAAACTATTGATGCGGAAACTGCAAATCAAGGTGACCCAGTAGAGTTTGTTGTAGTACATCCTGTATATCAGGATGGAAAAATAATAGTACCAGCTGGAGCAAGAGCTTATGGGAGAATTGAACAAGTTACTCAAAATGGATTGTTAGGTAAACCTGCATCTTTAGCTATTTCTCTAACTACCGTTGATGCTATTGATGGTTCTAAACTCCCCATAATAGCAAGTAAGACCTTAAAGGGTGAATCAAGAACCGCAATATCAATAGGAGTATCATTATTTTTATGTATATTAGGCGTATTTATTAAAGGAGAAAATGTTACAATGCAAGCTGGATACATTATAGATGCAGATATTTTAGGAGGTAATGTAGTTAATGTACCCTAATTATACAAATAGTTATTGGTGATATCCCATTATATTCTCATTATAGATTAGCAGTTAATTTTCCTAATCAAATTTTTTTTTATTAGCGGGCATAGCTCAGTTGGTAGAGCATTAGCTTCCCAAGCTGAGGGTCGCGGGTTCAAGTCCCGTTGCCCGCTCCATTTTATTTTTTTCCCATTCTATATTAACTCTCCTATATAAGCAAAAGAATAGAGCTTCAGCTTTTTTAGTACGATTGGGCTTTTTCTGGTTTTTCTCCTTTTAAAAAGTTTCTACTATTTCGTCAATTTATCTTGAGCTGATGTCCAGCTTATGTCCAACTGATGTCCAGCTTATGTCCGAAATGGGACATAACCTCCCTATCAGCTACACATTATCTATGCATTTAAGATAGAAAAAGAGTTAAATAATAGAATGGCGATATAAAAGGAATATAGAGTAAATTTAAACTGTATCTATTATCTGGATTTTCTGATGTGGAAAGAATAAGTAGAAGAAATAATCTCAAATAGCAATGATTATAAAATGAATAATAAATATATGATTACTCCTACACAGATTGATTTACTATTTTTGCTTTAGAAATTCTCTTTTAGTTTAGATATATCAATTTATTGGTGGAGGTGGCGGGAATCGAACCCGCGTCCAAAGAACCGACTATGAGCGAATCTACATGCTTAGTCGTCTTTAAGTGTTGTCATAGCAGTGCAAGACGATCAGACCTGCTATGACCAAGCCCATAATCTTAACTGGCACTTATGGGCATTCGTGCCAGTGCAACCGAACTGTTCCGACGCTTAATCCCATCCCGTCGGTTCGGACGGGTTAAACGTAGCAGCCTATGCTGCTAATGCGTAATTGTAGTTTGCAGTTAATTTTGTTTGCTGCTTGGTAACGGAGTGGACAGCATCTCCGGCATGCATCACTCACACCCTGATTCCCTGTCGAAACCTAATCACCCCCCTATAAACTTGTAAAAGAGCACATAACAATATATAATGTAAAAGATTCGGGTTATTTGTCAAGTTCAAAAAGATTTTCACCCTATATGGAGTTATTATTATTATGCTTGCTTATTATATATACTTCTGAAGTTTCAATTTACTTTACCAATAATATCTTTCAAATTCAGGTTTCGTTGTGTTAAAAAATTCAGAAGTCCCTGATAAACTTCAGGAATGGTTAAAGGATTACTGAAATTAGCCGTGCCAATAGCAATAGCAGAAGCACCGGCATAAAAGAATTCCAGAGCATCCTGCCAGGAATGAATTCCACCCATAGCGATAACTGGAATTTTTACTGCTCTGGCAGTTTGATAAGTTAAAGCAAGAGCCACAGGTTTAATCCCTATTCCACTGTAACCACATACTGGAATGGATAATCTTGATTTGCCTGTTTCCCAATTTATTGCCATTCCATAAAGGGTATTGATTAAAGAAATGGAAGTTGCTCCTCCTGCTTCTGCCGCTTGAGCAATTAAGGCAATATCAGTAACATTAGGGCTGAGCTTTACAATCAATTCCCTATCAGTTAACCTTGCCAGTTTTTCAACCAGATTAAAAACAATATCAGGATTGGTCCCAAAAGCAATTCCTTCATTTTCCACATTGGGACAGGAGATATTAATTTCATAGCCATAGATTCCACAATGTAGTTCCAGTCCTTCCAGCATTCTAATAAACTCTTCTTGAGTAGCTCCTGAAAAGCTCACTATCAAAGGGATTTTAAGATATTCTCTCAAATCAAATAAATCATTATTGAGGAAGGATTTTAATCCTGGATTCTGCAGACCGATAGCATTTAGTAATCCTGCTTCAGTTTCATAAAGTCTGGGAGGTGGATTTCCTATTTTTGGTTTCAAGGTAATTGTTTTGGTTACATAAGCACCCAGAATTCCCTGCTGAAAAAAGTTAAAGTATTCAGTTCCAAAAGTCCCTGAAGCATTTAAAATAGGACTTTGAAGATTGATTTTGCCCAGAGAAGTGGAAAGTTCACTCATAATTCTTTCCAGAGTATTTTTTCTGCTTCAAAGATAGGTCCATCATAACAGACTCTTAGATAACCTTCATTGGTTGGAATAACACAACCATAACAAACGCCAACTCCACAAGCCATATATGCTTCCATAGAGACATAATGTGGAATGGGAGCAACTATTTGAGCCAGAGTTTTTAGCATATTAACAGGTCCACAGCTATATATACAATCAAAAGATTCTTTTTTCAACAAATCAGCTATATCTTTTGTCACTATTCCCTTATTTCCAAAGCTTCCATCTATGGTATAAGAACAGTCACAGGGAAAAACATCATCTTTTGAAGCTCCACCATGCAAAAAAAGAATATTATTGGAAGAATCAAGCCTTTTTTTCAAAAAAGCTAAAGGTGGATAACCTGTTCCTCCACTTACCATAAGTATTTTGCTATCTTGCCTTAAAGGAAAGGCATTTCCCAGAGGTCCATAAATCTTCAATTTATCGCCTGTTTTTAGAGCAGCTAAAGCTCTGGTTCCTCCACCTATGACCTTAATGAGAAAGGAGATACTTTCTTCTTCTATATCGTAAACACTGATAGGTTTAAAAAGACGCCAGCTTTGTGAAGTTATATCAGCTTTTATCTGGAAGAAATTACCTGGATTACATTGAGAAGCCAAATCTTCATCCTTAATAGTTATCTGGATGTAGTTGGTTCTAATCTTTTCTATTTTTTCTAAAGGTAAGATTTTATATTGCACTACTCAGCCTTCCAGGTTTGTCTTCCTTCCAGGAAAGTATATAATACCTTACTGGAAACTGTTTGATTAAGCCAGGGTGTATTTTTACTTTTAGAAAGGATAGATTCAGGAGTAAAGATAGTTTCAGCCCCCAGGTCAATGATAGTTAAATCAGCAGGATTTCCAGTTTTTAAGGCACTTTCAGGAAGATTTAGAATTTTAACCGGTGCTGAAGTTAAAGCCTCAACTAACCTTTCCAAAGATAGATAACCTGGTTTAACTAAATAGTGATAAAGCACAGGGAAGGCAGTCTCTAAACCAATTATTCCAAAGGGTGCCTGGTCAAATTCTCTGGCTTTTTCAAAATCTGCATGAGGTGCATGGTCAGTTGCAATACAATCTATTATTCCTTCTTTTAAAGCTTTAACGCAGGCTTGACGGTCTTTTTCGGTTCTAAGAGGAGGTTTCATTTTAGTGTTGGTATCAAAATTAAGGCAGGCTTCTTCAGTTAGTAAAAGATGATGAGGTGTAACTTCACAGGTTACTTTAACTCCTCTTTCTTTTGCTTCTCTAATCAATTCTATAGAACGAGCAGTGCTAATATGTGCTATATGCAATTGTGCACCGCAGTTTTCAGCTAACATAATATCACGAGCTACAATAACTTCTTCTGCCAGGGGAGAAATTCCAGTTAACCCAAGTTTTGTAGCTACTTTTCCACCATTAATTTGTCCTTTTCCGCTTAAATTATAATCTTCGGCATGAATGATGAGAGGAAGTCCAAAATTGGTGGCATAACGCATACAATTCAGCATTAATTTAGCATTCTGGACACAATTTCCATCATCGGAAACCGCAACTATTCCACCTGATTTCATAGTTGCCATTTCGCTTATTTCCAGTCCTTCACTTTTTTTAGTGATAGCACCTATAACAAAAACTCTGGCAGAACCAAGGTCTTTTGCTCTACGCTGAACATAATCTACGGAAGCAATATTATCCACGACTGGTTCGGTATTAGGCATAGCACAAAGAGTGGTAAAACCTCCATGAGCAGCTGCACGAGTTCCAGAAGCGATATCTTCTTTATAAGTTTGTCCAGGGTCTCTTAAATGAGTGTGAATATCAACAAAGCCAGGAAAAACATATTTACCGTTTGCATCTATAATCTGGTCTACTTTATCCAAATTGATAGTTTGGGCAATTCTTTGAATCTTTCCGTTTTTGAGCAGAATGTCTTTGCGAGAAAAACGATTATTGATATAGGCAATTCCATTTTTTATAAGTGTAGTCATTTCCCCTTCCTTTAGAGCTTGCCACCAAGAATAAGAAACATCAGTGCCATTCTAACTGCTACACCGTTTGCTACCTGTTCTACAATGATACTTTGAGCACTATCAGCTATCTCTGGTAAAATTTCTATTCCCCGATTCATAGGACCTGGATGCATAATTAGAGCATCTTTCTTAGCATATTTAATCGTTTCTTTAGAAAGAACATAATGACGACTATATTCTTCCAGACTGGGGAACAGACCTTCCGTCATTCTTTCCAGTTGCATTCTTAGACCCATAACAATATCTGCATCTTTCAAGGCTTCTGCTAAATCATATTCTACCTTACATCCATAAATCTGTTCCATATTAGCAGGCATAAGCGTGCGAGGTCCACAGACGGTTACTTCCATTCCCAATTTAGTCATTCCAATTAAATCAGAACGCACCACTCTACTATTTAAGATATCGCCCACAATAGTGATTTTAAGTCCTTTTAAATTACCCAGACGTTCCCAGATAGAAAAGATATCAAGTAAAGCTTGGGTAGGGTGAGCATGTCTTCCATCTCCTCCATTGATTACGGGTTTTCCCGAATACTTATGCACTAATTGAGGACTTCCTGGACTGCTATGACGGATGCAATAGAGGTCTATTCCCATTGCATTGAGAGTGTTAACCGTATCCTGCAGGCTTTCTCCTTTTTTTAAAGAGGAAACTGTAGCCTGGAAACTTACTACATCTGCACTTAATCTACTGGCAGCAAGTTCAAAACTCATACGGGTGCGGGTGCTATCTTCTACAAATAGAGTACAGACAGTTTTCCCTCGCAGAGTAGGGATTTTTTTGTATTCCCGGAGGTTTATTTCCTTCATACCTTTGGCAGCTTCCAGGATATACATAATTTCGTCAGAAGAATAGTCATCTAAGTCATATAGACTTCTACCGACAAATTGAGGTGTTGATTCCATTTTTTACTCCTTTCCGGCTCACTGGCTCGGATTAAAGGTTTATTTGTATCTTTCTATTTAAAAAGCTGCTTTTGGTCAAGATTTTTTATTCACTCTTTTTTCATTTATCAATTTCCTTGCAAGACAATATAATACCTTTCCTGCTCTAAGATATTCTCTCTTATCATATTGGAAAAATCCTTGACTTAACACCTTGCTTAATATTAATGTATTAATTAAATTGCATATATAAGAAAAGGAGTCATTTAAATGAAACGAATCTTTCTTCTTACCTTAGCTGTTTTGCTGTTCTTAACTGGTTGTGCGACAACCAGACATAGACTTAGTCCACAAGCTAATGTAGATTTAAAAACAGCTAATGTCTACTATTCTCAACAAAATGTTGAGGAAGCCCTCAAATATTATAATCGTGTATTACAGGATAATCCTGATCATGCTTTAGCTTTAAGACGTGTGGCTGATATTTATCTTTATTATGGTGAACAGAATCCAGAAAAATCTCTGGAATACAACAAAATGGCTTATGAATATTACGATAGAGCCATAAAGATTATGGAAAAATATGAAAAGCCTACTGAAGATGAGTTAGCTGCAATCCGAGATATGAAGAAAAGGAAACTTAGTGCCTGGACTCGTGTGTATAATAAAGGAATTGAAGAATTGAATGCTGGCAACACTCAGCAAGCAATTAAGATTTTTGAACAAGCTGCGGAAATGGATACCACGGAAATAAAACCATTAAATATGCTGGTCAATATCTACCAAAATGAACTTAAAGATATGGAAAAAGCAGGTGAATATCTTTTCAAATTATATGAACAGAATCCAGAAAATGTTGAAGTAATAATGAATCTTGGAGCTTATTATTATAATAAACAAGACTTTGAAAAAGCTATCCCCCTCTTTGAAAAAGTGAAAGAAAAAGACCCTACTAATATCAAGAATTTACTGGTTTTAACAGATTGTTATTATGCCAGCGAGCAATACGATAAAGCTAAAAACAATATTCAATTGGCTTTGATTATAGAGCCGCAAAACACCGATGCTTTAGCCACAGCTTATGATATTGCTGTAAAAATGGATGATAAAGAGGCTGCTCTGAATTATCTAAAACAACTTCTTGATATTAAAGAAGACAATATCTATTATGAAAACATCGTTATCCTCTTGAATTCTATGGAAAGATGGGAAGAACTGGCAAATTATGCGCAGAAATGGCATAAGTTTGACGAAACAAATAAGATGCCAGTTCAATTCGTTATCTTAGCAGCTCAAAAAACGAAAAATAAAGCGCTGGAAACTGAGTATACCAATATTCTGAAACAAATGAAATAAACTCTTCTGATAAATCTAAAGCCTGTTCCTTAAGGAGCAGGCTTTTTTAATCTTATGCATAAAACATTTCAAAAAGCCTATTATTATGCTTTTGCGGCTATTCTTGCTTGGTCAACTGTTTCTACTGCATTTAAATTAAGTTTAAGACATCTCACTCCGCTGGGTTTACTTTTAATCTCCTCCTTATGTGCTACTATATTTTTAGCTATTATCTTTCTGATTAATCACAAAAGAGATAAGACAAATAAACCTTCTTTTAACTGGAAAATACGAATTCTATCTGGCTTGTTGAATCCTTTTATCTATTATTTAATGCTTTTTGAAGCTTATCATAGGCTTAGAGCTCAAGAAGCGCAAGTGCTTAATTATACTTGGGCTATAGTACTGTCTTTTCTTTCTGCTCTATTCTTAAAGCAAAAACTCAGGATTAAAGATATCATCGCTCTTTTCATTAGTTTCTTTGGTGTCCTTCTGGTCTCAACTCAAGGTAGATTCTGGGAATTTCAATTTGATGACCCGGTGGGTTCTCTTTTAGCTGTTTCTACATCTTTAGTCTGGGCTTTTTACTGGATTTTAAATATGAAAGATAGTCTTCCCGCTATTCAAAAACTTTTGGGGAATTTCTTAATTGGGACTCTGGCAACTTTTTTCTATGCATTAATACTGGGAAAATTGAATTATAATGGTTTATTTAGTTCTGAGGCAAATATAACATTTGGCATTCTGGGAGGGATTTATGTGGGAATTTTTGAGATGGGTCTCACTTTTCTTCTTTGGCAAAAAGCTTTGGAATACAGTACGAGCACTGCTTCTACAGCTAATTTAATCTTTTTAACTCCTTTTCTATCACTCATCTTTATCTTCTTTATCTTGAAAGAACATATTTCTCCTGCCACTTTAATTGGTCTGGTTTTGATTGTTTTAAGTAATTGGTGGCAGAAATCTTCTCATCCTGCTAAAGTTCTGAAATAGAAGAAGTTTATATAGGAATTTCCAATTGTTCTTCCTTTTCTGGTCTTTCTAAGTCAAGTTTACCAACACCTACACCTAACAATCTTATCTTACGAGAATGGTCCCAGTTAGAAAGTAGTAGTTTTTCTGCATATTCATAAAGAATAGCACGGTCAGCAGTAGGTTCAGGTAAAGGACAAGAACGAGTTATGACCTCAAAGTTATCATATTTTATTTTGATAAAGATATTTTTCCCCATTATACCATGAAAGGCAAGACGATTTATCAAACGCTCAATCAATTTTTCCAATTCTGCTAAAATATCATTAATGTCATCCAAGTCTTTCTCAAAGGTATTTTCACAGCTAACAGTTTTGGGTTCAAATTCAGTAATAACTTTTCTATCATCAATTCCACGAACAACCTGATAATAATAAACTCCAGCCTTACCAAAATTGCTGATTAAAAAACTTAAATCTTGATTATATAAATCTTCGCCATTTTTTATTCCCATTTTTTTCATTCGGGCAGCAGTGACCTTTCCAATACCATAAAATTTCTCTATAGGCAGTGAGAAAAGGATTTCACGAGTATTTTCTGGTGTGATGACACTAAGACTATCAGGTTTTTGCAGTTCAGATGCTATTTTGGCAAGAAATTTATTGTAGGAAACACCGGCAGAACAGGTTAATTGAGTGGTATTCCAGATATCCTGTTTTATTAGTCGGGCAATTTTGACTGCATCGGGTTCATTGAGTTTATTTTCAGTTACATCCAGATAAGCTTCATCCAAGGACATAGGTTCAACTAAATCGGTATATTGATGAAAAATAGCCCTGATTTGTTCTGAGATCTCTTTATAAAGCTTGAAATGACCGGGAACAAAAACTGCTTGCGGACATAATTTCCAGGCTTGATAGGAACTCATACCACTATGAATACCATATTTTCTGGCTTCATAAGAACAGGTTGCTACCACACCACGACTATCAGGTAATCCTCCAACTATCACACATTTTCCTTTCAGAGAAGGATTTTCCCTAATTTCTATGGAAGCAAAATAGGCATCCATATCAATATGAATTATCTTTTTCATACCCTCATTTTTAGAGTCATTTTTCTGCAGTCAAGATTTTTTAAACTACTTATTTTAGAAAATTCTATCTCTTATAACTCTCAGTGAATTTAATTATGTTTATCTGATAATCTTAGCTTATAGAGGAAAAACCACTGTGAGGAGGTTATAGTATACAATTCATAACTCAATATATCAACCGAGAAAGTAAAGTGCAACAATGGGCATTACGAATAACTACTAACTTTTATAATATTCTATGATTATTATCAAAGGGAACATTGCCAGCATAATTTAACTCAAATTGTCTCTTAGCTCTCCCTTAGCTCTTTTGCTTATAAAGTGCTAAGAGAGAGTCAATTAGGAATTTGGGATAATAGTATTCGTATAACTCTCTAATTATAAAGCAATTAAATATATATATTGTCCCCAATCAGGAGTTTAAAAGAGTTTAATTTACTGCTATCGTTTTGAAGAATAAAATGGTATCCAGTAGCTATTCGTCATAATTATATCATCGCTAATACGGGATAAAGAATATTAAAACTGGTTCTTTTATATCAGTATAAATCTACACTTGAGTTTTATTCTGGATTAATAGCTGTCTGAGGAACAGGAGTAGAGTGCACATTCAAAATAAAATAGAGAGTCCCAAGTAAACCAAAACCCGCGGCAATCAGGAAATTTAGCGCAGGACTCACCTTCCAAAGAAAAGCTCCGGCAAAAGCTGCAACGGATACAATGACATCCCGGATGAAATAATAAGTGCCAAAAGTCCAAGCTTTTGAATCTTCAGGTGCCAGGTCCATAATAAGAGCTTTACGAGTGGGTTCCCCAAACTCTTTTAGACCTCTTATAATAAATGCGAAGATTAAAGCGGGAAAGGTTTTACTAAAGAGCAGGACAATAGGAAAGATAGTGAAATTGAAGAAAGTGATAGCTACATAAGGTTTGCGGGTACTTCTATCGGCTAAATAGGCAACTGGAATGTAAATAAGCATTGCTGTAACCATTTCAATAGCGGTCAAAATGCCAAATTGCATTTCGCTTATGTGATTATTTTCCACCACCCAAACCACCACAAAGGCATAAGGAATCTGTTCACAGAATCGCACTAAGATATCAGATACCAGAAGATTAGTAAGATTTTTAGAAAAGCGTCTGGACCCTTTTTTCTGCTTTGTCTTTTTCTCTACGGGAGGTTCAACGATTAACTTCTGTTGAACAAAGAGAGCTACAATGGCTAAAATTATGGCTACTATAAAGGCATAACGGACACCCTGAATTCTTCCAAATTTCATAATAAGTGCACCACCCATAATAGGACCCAGAGCCATAGGAATTCTTTTTACGATGGAATTCAAGGAGACACCCATAGAACGACGATTTGCAGGCACCACGGAAGATATTAAACTCATAGTTGCAGGTAAGGATATAGCTGTCCAGGAGATAAAAAAGATAGCACCAATCAGCACTGCTTGCCAGGTTGGAAACAAAACTACAATCAAATATCCGAATATAGCCATTAAATTGAAGATAGCTAAGGCTTTTTTATATCCCAATTTTTCCGCTAACCAACCACCTGGGTAAGAATACAAAGCACTGAGAAGATTGTCCAATCCATTTAAGAGACCAATTATAATAGGAGTGCCGCCCATCGCAATAATATAGAGAGGAAGAAAGCGTTCTGCCATCTTTTCTCCCATCCCTACCAGAATAACCATCAACAGCATTCCCGCCAGACTGGAATTCATTCCCAGAAAATCAACTATTCTCTGAAAAAACTTTTTCATCTTTTCTATTGCTCTTTCTCTATATTCTCTTCACTTTAGATAATAAACATCTCACTACTTTCTTGGATTATACTTAGATACCTTAAATATTTTATAGCAGGAGATATTAAATCCTAAGTATATAATAAGGGAGTTTTAACGGTTTGTCAAATAAGTGTTAGAATATGATATTGTAATCAGTTAGATAAAATTAACCGTAAAATATCATAAAGAGAAGGGTATTTTTTCCTTTGGCTTAATGTCTTTTAAGGTTGAAAGAAGAGAATTTAGCTGATTATTTAATTCAGTGAGGTCGTTGGAATTATCTATAACTAAATCACATAGGGGTATTTTATCCTGGTCATCAATCTGGGCATTGATACGTGCTTCTATCTGCTCTCTCGTTTCCTTTCCCTTTTGTAATAATCGGTTTATACGGACTTCACGAGGTGCACGAATGAGAATAATATAGTCAAAACATAGTTCTAATCCTGCTTCAAAGAGCAAGGGTATTTCAAAAAAGAGGTATTTTTCGGTGCTATTATCCACTATTTGTTGTAAAGCAGAAAGGGTTTTGGGATGGACTATACTATTTAGGAAATCCAGTTCAGATTTATTATTGAATACAATTTCGGCAATTTTATCTCTCTGAGGTTGACCATTTTTTACTATACCTTTCCCCCACCTTTTTATCAAGGTCTTTAAAGTATCGGGTTGATTTAATTGTTGTTGCGCAATCTCATCTGCGTATATAACTTTAAAGCCGTGCTCTTCTAACAGATTACAGAAGGTGGTTTTACCACTTCCAATGTTACCGGTAATTCCAATCAATATAGGTTGAGACATCTTTATACCTTTCTATTTTATCAAGAAGTTGCATCCATAAGAATCTGAAGCAATTCTTCATACGCCACATTAACTTTAATCTTTCCATTTTGAGCCACCGATATCTGACTGTTCTGTTCCGAAACAATGATAGCAATAGCATCGGAGACCTCAGTGATTCCAATTCCAGCAAGATGACGAGTGCCATAATGCTTTATGTATTCAGGATTTTTAGAAAGAGGCAGCACCACTTTGGCAGCAATAATACGATCACCTCTGATAATGATTGCTCCATCATGTAAAGGAGATTTAGGATTGAAAATAGTTAAAACCAATCTTAAAGAAAGAGCTGCATCAATTATCTCACCATTATTGATATACTCAGTTAGTTTCCGCCTATTTTCAATAACAATGAGTGCACCAATTTTACGAAAAGAAAGAGAGGAAATAGCATCAATCAGAGGCATATATACATAGTTAGTTTCTCTCTTTCTAAGACTCAGATTCAATTCCCGGGAAAGATTAATTTTACTTAAAAGAGTTCGGATTTCAGGTTGAAAAAGAATTATTAAAGCCAGAGCCCAGTATCTACTGATAGAATTGAGAAGCGAAGAAACCATCCGAAGATTTAAAGCTGTGGCAATGGTAGCTAAGATGATTATAGCTACTACAGCCACGAGAATTTGCCAACCTCCACTTCTTCTTAAGACCAAGAGTATCTGATAAATCAGAAAAGCTATAATGAAGATATCAACAATATCGGCAAATTTAGGTATCAGGATGTCCATTCACTAACCTCATTTATTTCCTTAAGTACCTGAAAGAATTGACGATGAGCTTGCACATTATGCACTCGCAGTATCTCCACTCCTTTTAAAACTGCTACCAATCCCGCAGCTAAAGTTCCTCCCAATCTTTGCTCCACAGAAGAATTATCCAGGGAAGCTATAAAACGTTTTCTGGAAACACCTATGACCAGTGGAAGCTGATGAATTTTAAATGCTTCCAGATGTGCCAGCAACTGAAAATTATGTTCTGCTGTCTTCCCAAAACCTATACCCGGATCAAGATAGATACGGTCTTGCGAAATACCTTTCACTTCAGCATAGGCAATCCTTTCCTCAAAGAAAGCGTTAATTTCTCCCAAAAGGTCTTCATAATGAGGATTATTCTGCATATTTTGAGGTTCACCTTGCATATGCATCAATATAACTTTCACTTGAGGATTAGATGATAAGATTTCAGCCATTTCAGGGTCAAAACGAAGGGCAGAAACATCATTTATAATTCTGGCTCCTAAATCTATAGCTGCTTCTGCTACCTTACTTTTCCGTGTATCTATAGAAATAGGTATATCCTGCCATCTATTTCTAATTTCAGTGAGCACGGGAATTATTCTTTGCAATTCTATATCTTCGGGAACAGGTTCTGCACCTGGACGAGTAGATTCTGCTCCGATATCCAGAATATCAGCTCCCTCCGAGATAAGTTTTTCAGACTGAAGCAAAGCATCCTTTAGATTTATAAACTTTCCCCCATCAGAAAAAGAATCTTCTGTAATATTTAATATTCCCATTAATGCAGGTATTTTAAATTCTATCATTATTGAAAAATAAAAGTGAGTTCACATTCAATTCCTGGTTGTGGTTCACCAATAATGTGGAATTTATCCCGATACATTTCTAAAATTTTTCTTGCTTCCGCAAAATAACGAGGTCCACTCTGCTCAATTGCATCCACTGTACTCATTATTGGTCTACCATTTTGGTCTACTTTAAAACGAACAGTAACAGTTCCTGGAGCACCTAAAGAATGACGATAATCTTGAGGAAAATCAAAACGGACTCTTCCCTTGCCTTTACCAAAGGAGACATTAACTGTTCCCGCTGCAGAACTTTTGTCTCCTCCGGTCAAACCTTTTAAAAAACCATAAGCTAAAGGATTGTTTACTACAGGAGCAGTGGTTTTAGGAACTGGCTGAGTAGATAATTCAGGTGCCTCAATCACTTCTCCTGCTAAAGGTTGAGGGATAGTTTCTTGCTCTAAAGTTTGAGGAGTAACTTCAGATTTTTGAGGAGCTATCACTTTATTGCTGATTTGAGGTAATGGTGAGACTTCTTCTTTAATAGATTCTCGGGCTTGATCCTTGATGACTGGAGTTTCTTCCCACTGAGTTAAAGGGTCATAAGGTTCTATTTGATACCAGTGAATAGCGACTTGGGGTTTAATATAATAAAAACTAAATATGAGCAGCAAAATACCATGCAAGATAATAGAAATTAGCCAGGGACTATATTTGCCACTCGGTAATGTCATTATATTATTCCTTAATCGGTTCAGTACCTACGAATATTCTTTCAAAGCCCACACCACGGATTATATCCATTATCGTAATCACATCCTGAAGAGGTGTGGAACGGTCTGCAGAAAGACGCACTACTTGGTCTTTACTTCTGAATTCCTTTTGTAAGGCAGGACCAAGATTTTCCAAGCTATATTCTGTACCTTGAAACACAATAGTTTTATTGGGAAGATATTGAATTTGGAGCACTTGATGCACCTGTCGTTCTTGGGATACGGAAGCTGGAAGTTTTAATGGTAAACCGGTCTGAGCGGTAAAATTTGATGCCAAAGCCATAAAGATAAGTAGCAAGAACATCATATCCGTCATAGAAACCAGAGTGGTGCTGCTAATTTTCTTTTTGGAAATTTCCAGTCGCATAATATTAAGCCTTTTCCAGCATTTTACGATATCTTATTTCGTGTTCCATAACTTCGTGCTGCATATCTTTTGCCAAGTCATCCAATTTTTGTACTAAATTATTATAGAAAATAATAGACGGTATCCCCACTACTAAACCACCAACTGTAGTTAATAAAGCAACCCAGATACCTCCAGCCAAAGTACTTATATCCACCGTATTTTGTCCCTGTCCCTGGATATTCATAAAAACCTGAACCATACCAATCACTGTCCCTAAGAATCCGACTAAAGGAGCAATAGTGGAAAGAGTAGAAAGCCAGTCCATTCCTTTTTCCAGATTATGAAGTTCCCGATTACCTACAGCTTCCATACTTTCCTGAATCAGTTTAATATCATCAGTATCAGCATTGTAAAGCTTATCCAGCATTAATCCCAGAGGACTGCTCTGTCCATGTATTCTCAGAATAGCTCTAATATTTTCCGGTTTATCTTGTTGAGCCAGATAAAAAGATAGTTTTTCATTAGCCTTTCTCACTTTATGAATCTGATAGTATTTTTCAATTACAATGGCAATAATAACAACGGAAATAGCCACCAGCACATACATCAGAAATCCGCCACGCATTATGAAATCCAGTAAAGACATATAATTATTTCCTCTCATGGGAAAGGCGGGAGAGAGAATCTCCCGCCTTCTTTATTGTTTGATTATAAATTATAGTGATTTTCAACCGTGTTGCCGTTGAAATTCTTTCATAAATTCGCTTAATGTTTTTGCCGCTTTAAGAGGTAAGCTGTTATAACAACTGGCACGGCATCCGCCCACATCTCTATGACCTTTCAAGCCTATCATTCCATTCTTCTTGGCTTCGGAGATAAACAGTTCTTCCAATTCTTCACTGGGAAGACGGAAAGTGATATTCATTAAAGAACGGTCCTCTTTATCCACAGTTCCACGATAGAAACCATTAGATTCATCTATGGTATCATAAATGTATCCGGCTTTCAACTTATTATTTTCTGCTATTTTCTCCAGACCGCCAAAGTTCTCAATCCACTTCAACACTAACCCTACCATATAAATGATGAAACAGGCAGGAGTATTATAAAGTGAACCATTTTTTGCATGGATGTTATAATCCAGCATTGTTGGTAAACCAGGAATTGCATTCTCTAAAAGACTCTTTTTGACAATAACGACAACTGTACCAGCAGGACCGACATTCTTCTGAGCACCAGCATAAACAAGAGAATATTTCTGGATATCAATGGGTTTACTCATAAAGTTAGATGACATATCAGCAATCAAAGGTATGTCCTCTGGAATATCTGGATCAAATTTCCATTCAGTGCCAAAGATAGTGTTATTCGTGGTAATATGCAGATATGAAGGATTATCAGAAAGTTGCCAGGACCGAGGAATATAGGCAAAATTTCTGTCTTCACTGCTGGCAGCAATATGAACCGCCTTACCAATCTTTTTGGCTTCTGCAATTGCTTTCTTAGACCATTGTCCAGTATTGATGTAGTTTGCTTCCTTCCCTTCCACTGCAAAATTCAAGGGCACCATTAGAAATTGGAGACTGGCACCTCCTTGCAGGAAAAGGACCTCATAGTCATCACCCAAGCCATAAATCCTTTTCACTCTGGCATAGGCATCGTCTATAATGGCTTGAAATTCCTTACTACGATGACTCATTTCCATTACAGAAAGTCCCATACCTTTGTAATTGAACAAATCAGCTTGAGCTTCCAGCAATACTTCTTCGGGAAGCACTGCTGGTCCTGCGTTGAAGTTATACACGCGTTCCATTTTTATTCCTCCTGGAATATTTATTGTTTACTAAAAACTAGGATTTCTAATACTGCTTTTTCAGGCAAGGATTTTTTTAACTTTTAAAGGATTTTAATTGACTTATTTCGCTATATTGCTATCCGGGATTCAAGGTATAATCTATGATACACAACTTATTGAACGATAAAAAAGTGGTTTTAGCCTCCAGTAGTCCCAGAAGATTAGAATTGTTTAAAATGATAGGACTGCAACCTCTGGTTATCCCAGCTAAAGTTGAAGAAACTATAAATGGTGAAAAGCCATATATACAAGTGATGCATAATGCAAAAAACAAAGCTTCCACCATTGCTGCTTTAATAGATAGTGAAACTGTTGTAGTAGGAGCAGATACTATCGTAGTTCTGGAAAATAAAATTTTAGGTAAACCAGAAAATGTGATGCAAGCAAAAGAATTCCTGACTCTGCTTTCTGGAAAAACGCATAAGGTCTACACAGGGGTATGCATATGCTGGAAAACCCTTCAAGCAATTAATTATGAAAGGAGTCTGGTAGAATTCTCTCCCCTAACCGAAACTGATATTGATGCTTATATTGCCACGGGTGAACCTATGGATAAAGCTGGAGCTTATGGTATTCAAGGTTTTGGTTCACAATTTATTAAGCGAATAACAGGATGTTACTATAATGTTATGGGTTTTCCTATTAATTTATTTTACCGTATGTTATCTTCTATATTTGAAAGTAATAATATAGATAATCCTGGTTAATTATATGATATACCTTTATAATGCACACATTTATCATAATGCTAAATTTGATGCACAATTATCGGGTTTACTGATAGATAAAGATAGAATAGTAAAGTTATGCTTTAATAATGATAAAGTAAATCCTGATTGGGAAAAGATTAACCTGAATGGAGCTTATGTCTATCCCGGTTTTATTGATGCCCATACTCATTGTTTTTCTGGAGGGTTATATCTTTCTGGTATAGACCTTTCTGAATGCACATCTATAAAAGAGGTTTTAGAACATATATCTAATTCTCTAAAAAATAATCAGCAATATATCTTTGCTTGGCGATTTGATGAAGAAAAGATAGCAGAAAAAAGATTTCCTACTAGGCAGGAGCTGAATTCTGTTTGTCCAGACCGTCCTTTACTATTGCGTAGAATTGATGGTCATTCCTGCGTTTTGAATTCAAAAGCTCGGGCAATTATTCCTGGTTTAACAAGTTCCAATGAAATCCTGATTGCTGAAGATAATGATAGAGCTGTCAACTGGTTACAGGATAATCTTTCTGAAGAAGAAATCATTGAAGCCTATAAGAATGCTGCTAAGGCTGCTTTAAAAGGTGGATTTACCACAGTTCATACTATGATTGGTGATGCTCAAATGAGTAACCAACACTATAAACTCGTGCGTGACCACCTTAATGAATTCCCGGTAAGCTTTGAACTTTATCCTCAGAGTTTCAATATCCGTGATGCTTTAAAGCTTGGAGCAAAAAGAATTGGAGGATGCATTCTGGCAGATGGTTCTATTGGTTCTCACACTGCGGCAATGACTATACCCTATAAGGATAAAAATACCCGAGGCATTTTATATCATAATGATGAATTCTGGCAGGAATTTGTTGCTCAAGCTCATAAGGAACATTTGCAAGTAGCAGTTCATTGTATCGGTGATGCAGCAATTCATCAAATCAATTCTGCTTATGCCACTCAAGATAGAGAAGAGGTTAAAGAATTACGAGATGAACTGATTCACTGTGAAGTTACTCCTGATAGTTTAATACAAGAGATAGCAAAAAGTGGAGCAGTAGCTGTAATGCAACCCGCTTTTGATTTACTCTGGGGTGGAAATTCGGGATTATATTCCGAAAGATTAGGTGATAGATACAAGATAATGAACCGGTTTCAATCACTTTCCAGACAAGGTATATCCATTTGCAGTTCCAGCGATTGGTATGTGACAGATATGAATATTGCGATGTCGCTTTATGCTCTTATCCATCATCATAATCCTCAAGAAAAGTTAGAACCTATAGAAGCTATAAAGAGTTACACCGAAAATAACTCCTGGTTGAATCATACAGAAGACAGTCTGGGAATCATTGAAGAAGGATATATTGCAGATTTAAGCGTTATGGACACGGATTTCACGAAACTATTTGATTGGAACAAAGTGCGGACTTTATTAATAATAAAAGATGGAAATATCGTTTATGATGATCGTTAAACCAGATTTTACTTTGGATGAGATAAGCGATATTATCCTTCAGGAAATTAAGTTACATCCACGATGCCATTACCTTGATGTGTTCAAATTACTTTATCAAGCCTTTTATGGTCCCTCTCATATTGAACCTCAGCGAGACACTATTATCTATAATTTGAAGCGAGAACTTAATGATATGAAGTGGAAAACGGATGTTCCCTATCAAGATATTGGTGTTGGAAAAGGATTTATTCGTCTTAATCTGATATCTATAATAAGCTTGCCAGATGAGGACCTAAAACAAAATTCAATGTTGTTAAATAAAAAGATACCAACCGAGTATTTAAAAAATTCTGAAGATAAAATTAAAATTCTTGCAGATTGTATATTGCAATCGCGCTTTGAAAATGGGATTAATTGGAATGATTGGATTGAGACCTGGGAAAATTGTATGCCTCTGGTAAAATCCATTATTCCTCCCACCGCAGAAGAAGATTTGATGATAGAAGACTGTTTAACTAAAAAGATTATGCCCACCCATTCTGAAGAATATCGTCAATGGTATGACCCTCATTATAGAGTTATCCATTATTCTCTTTTAAGGTTTATATTTTAATAAAAGTTTGGAGTTAAAATTATGGTTCGTGTTCGCTTTGCCCCCAGTCCAACCGGTTATTTACATATAGGAGGTCTTCGTACCGCCTTATATAACTATCTATTTGCTCGTCACACAGGCGGAACTTTTATCCTGAGAATTGAAGATACTGATAGAACAAGGATAGTTCCAGATGCCATGGAGAACCTTATCCATACTTTACAGAAACTTGATATAACTTTTGATGAAGGTCCTATCATTGGAGGAAACTATGGTCCCTATATTCAAAGTGAAAGATTGGATTTATACAGGAAGGAAGCACAAAAACTTCTGGATGGAGGTTTTGCTTATCGGTGTTTTTGCACTCCTGAAACCTTAGCCCAAATGAGAGCAGAACAACAGGCTAAAGGTGAATTTGTTAAATATGACCGTCGCTGTCTAAATCTCACTCCGGCAGAGATTGAAGCTAAATTAGCTAAAGGAGAACCTTATGTTCTGCGCCTGAAGATGCCTGAAACAAGGATTTTTCGCTTTAATGATATTATCCGAGGAGAAGTTGAAATGGATTCTGCTCAGTCAGATGACCAGGTTCTTATCAAATCTGACGGTTATCCCACCTATCATTTAGCCTCGGTGGTAGATGACCATTATATGGATATATCATATGTGATAAGAGGAGAAGAATGGCTTTCCAGTATGCCAAAACATTTATGGTTATATGAGTGTTTTGGTTGGACTCCCCCTCAATGGGTGCATCTTCCTTTAATTCTTAATCCAGACCGTACAAAATTGAGTAAGAGGATGAATGATGTAGCGGTAGAAGATTACCTGGAAAGAGGATATCTAAAAGAAGCAATAATCAATTTTGTTGCTTTACTCGGATGGCATAGTGCTGATAATCGTGAAATATTCAGTCTGGAGGAACTTTGTCAGGAATTCACTTTGGAAAGAGTTAATAAATCCGGTGCTATTTTTGACTTGAACAAGCTTAACTGGATGAATGGTTGGTATCTTCGTAATCTTCCTCTGGATACCATAGTGGAACGGTCAAAGCCATACTTTGAAAAAGAGCATCTCGCTATTCCCGATTCTGATAAACTTACTAAAATAGTTGCTACTGCAAGGGAAAGATGCACTTTACTTTCGGACCTAGTTCAATATTCTAAAATGTTCCTCTGTCCTCAACAACTAAGCACAGAATCTTTGGATTTTCTTAAAAAAGAAGATTCTCGGAAAGTGCTGTCCTGGTTTCAAAGTCACCTTCCTTCTGGAGGAGATATTGATGCTGAACAGCTAAACCAGCTTGTTCAACAAGGAATAATGGATTTAGGCTTTAAGGGAAAAGCTTTTTATAAGCCTCTCTATCTGGCACTACTACATCAAGATCACGGACCTGAACTTCCCGCTATATTTTCCATACTTGGTCTAAAAGAAGTTCACCACCGAATACAGGAAGTGCTTCAGCTCTAACTTTACGGTTCTTTCGTCTTTAGTCTTGATATATAAGTGGTAGAAAGTTCAGATTAAAACTTTCCGGCATACTATTTCCGCTGATATCCGTTGCAGAAATAGTCAAGACATAAGACCTATAATTTTGAAGAGGTTTTTGGGGCTTAAAACGATAAATCCTACTATCTGACTGTAGGACCTCAATAGGTATTTCTGTTTTTGTTTCAGAAGCTCTTAAAGACGCTTTTATGGAAGCTCGTGGAATAACTTCAGAAAAACAAACTTCCAGAATGGGCTCTAATGATTTTACAGAAGTTCCATTACGAGGTGAGCTATATACTACCTGAGGTGGTTGCGTATCCATAATAGTAGAAGAGCGAAATTCCGACTTAATCACTGGATTTACATTTCCTTTCTTATCTTCTACTCCAGATAGTTCCAAGGTGTAAGCAAAAGCATCCTGAGAAGCTGTGAGCAAGGTAAGTTTATCTTCTTCCAGATAAGAAAGCAAGACAGGTAATTCTTCCTTATTATCCAGACGATTGATTTTGATTGAACGGTAACCTTTTATTGCTTCCGTGAAAGTTATTTCAATTTCTCTGTTATGTTGTGCTGTCACGAGTTTAATATTAGGTTTGGTGGTATCAGCATAAGCTAAAAATAGGTTTAGATTTGTAGGATGCTCTACCCTAACAGGTTGCTCAAAATATGGTTCCTGAGTAAAATCATAGCGTCCATTCAAGTTTTTGTCTATATAGGCACGAAGGATATAATGAGCAGGATTGAGTGGTTCTATGGCATAAGAAGGACCTCTTGCCACCTGAGATAGGACTAAAAGAGAATCTTCTGATAGTAAACTCATCTGAACAGGTAAAGAATTGTCTCCTGGATGTTCATAATCTATGGTTCCCGATAAACGAAGCTGATTGAGCTTACCACTGGCAAAGACCAGAGTTTGATTTTCATCCGGTGAATTACCTCGTATATCTTTTAGCCTGGTGCTAATAATTACATAATAATTTGTATTGGGTAGGAGATTTTCATTTATCTGGATGATAACAGAGTTTTTATCAACGGTAATTTTCTTATTCATCACAGGTGGATAGATATATACAGAATGCGGAATAGAGGTTTTATCCAATGGTTTGGAAAAGTTAATTTCAATCCGTCCCTCAGATATATTACCAAATTGTGGTGGTAAAGATGATATCACAACCGGTTTTGACAGGTCTTCAGGACCGCCAGTAGGACTTTTTTTACTACCACAGGAAGCCAGGATAATGACCAGGCAAAGAATTATGCTTAATTTAAAGATTTTTTTCATAGTTTGTTCCTAAAACCAGAGCTATGGTAAAGATTCTGGATATACTTACCTATGATATCATACTCCAGATTTACATTTGCACCTGGAGAAAGATAACGTAAGTTAGTGGTATCTAAAGTATAACTAATGAGAGCAACCGTAAATGAGCTGGAATTTAGCTCTGCTACAGTTAAACTGACTCCATTTAGGGCAACCGAACCCTGCTTAACCACAAGTTCACGGTCTCTGGAATCCAAAGAAAATCTTAGATAAGTGGTGGCAGAAATAGTTTTTTTCTCTAAAAGTGTAGTGGTTCTATCTATATGTCCAAGCACTAAATGACCATCCAGATGGTCTTCCAATTTCAATGCTCTTTCCAGGTTCAGGATAGTTCCTTTATTCCAATTTCCAGCAGTAGTCTTTTGCACCGTTTCCTGCATAATTTCTACATTAAAGGAATCCGTATTCAATTGAGTGACAGTTAAGCAAATCCCATCACAAGCTATGCTGGAACCTTTTTTTAAATCATTAAATGATTTCGGAAGTTCTATGGTTATTGCTTTTAGCCCAGAACCGTTCAGGGTTCGCATCACGCGAGAGGTAGTCTCAACAATACCAGTAAACATATTAAACCGGATAACGCCTTTTCCAGGCATTGGAAAGAGTTAACATACTGCTATATTCCAAATCTCCCCCAAAAGGAAGCCCTGTAGAAAGACGTGTCACTTTGATATCTTTATCTTTTAACAATTCCCAGAGATAATGAATAGTGGCTTCTCCTTCGGGAGAAGGTTTTAAAGCCAGAATAACTTCTTGAGGATGAAAACGCTCTATAGCTTGGAGAAATTGGGCTGAATGTATCTGCTCTGGACCATAACCATCAATAGGAGAAAGTAAATGTCCCAGAACAAAATAGCGTCCCTTATATTCATTCATATTTTCTATTATCTGAATATCGGCAGAGGACTCCACCACACAGAGCAAAGAATCCGTCCTTTCGGAAGAAGTGCAAAAAGGACAGGGATCACTTTCTGAAAGCATGTTACAAAGAGAGCAAGTAGTAATATTCTCTATAGTTTGTTTAATAATTTCAGCTAATTCTAAGCCAAAAGACTTATCTTGACTGACCAGATACCATGCCATTCTTTGAGCAGTCTTTTTTCCTATTCCAGGGAAACGGGTTAATGCCTGGATTAATTTTTCTAAAGCAGGAGATATAATCATTTAAAAGATACCGGGAATCTTCATCCCTCCAGTTAATTTACCCATAATTTCATCCAAAGCCTCAGAGACCTGTTTATGTGCTTCCTGCAAAGCCGAAAGGATAAGGTCTTCCAGCATTTCCACATCATCTGGATCTACTGTTTCCGGATTAATCTTTATGGATTTGACCTCATACTTTCCATTCATTTCCAATTTTATCATTCCCCCACCGGTAGTAACTTCAAAAATCTTTCCTTCCAGCTCTTCCTGGGATTTCATCATTTCTTTTTGCATATTTTGCATCTGTTTCATAATTTGATTCATATTCTGCATAGCTTCTTCCTTCTAATAAATAGATAATATGATATACTAAAGAGGATAAGGGCTTTTTTCGTCAAGGGATATCTAATTTTATAGATTCTCAGAAGGTGTAATTTTTTTCTTTTTAAAATGAGGTGAATCACCCCATTCATCATATCCAATGCTCTCCCCTATGGAATAAATACTTTCTTCCAGAGCTTTTCTAATGGCTAATGCATTCTCATTTAAACCAGGTTTCCCTTCATAAAGCTGATAACCCTCTCGGAAACGAGTATCAGTTATATTGGGCATTAAAACATTTGCTCCTGCCAGAAGTCCAAGTTCTCTACCTTTTGGATGTAATGCTTGTAAAGCTGTAGTTGATGCAATATTGACATCTTTAAGGGCAATGCGGGTAGCAGCTATCATTTTCAAAGCTTGCTCCAATGCCTCCTCTGGATTGAAAGTTGACAATAAATAAGCCAAAGGAGTTTGATGATGAGGAATGAAAGGACCCATTCCTATCATATCTATATCTTCATCATAAAAAAAGAGGATATCATCCGCTAAATCCTCCATCGTTTGATTAGGAAGCCCTATCATTACTCCACTTCCTACCTGATAACCAATTTTCTTTAAACTGCGGATACATTCCAATCTATTTTCAAATGAATTCTCCGCAGGATGAAGACTTTTATATAATTCTGGATTTGAGGTTTCAATACGCAAGAGATAACGATGTGCACCCGCTTCAAACCACCTACGATAGGTTTCCTCTGATTGTTCTCCTAAAGAAAGAGTAATGCCCATTTTCCCATCCGTTAATGTCTTTATCTCCTTAATCAGTTCCTCTATATAATCTATCCAGCTGCTATCTGAACGCTCTCCTGCTTGAATAGTTAAAGAACCATAATGCTGTTCAAAACACCATCTTGCCTCTTTTAATACCTCTTCTTTATCAATATAATAGCGTTCCAGAAGATGATTATCTTTTCTAATGCCGCAATAATAACAATTTCTGGTACAGATATTACTTAATTCTATCAAACCGCGTAAGTATACCTTTGTGCCGACATATTGTTTTTTCACTTCATAAGCTCTTTTATATAATGCTTCTATTTCATCTTTCTTTTTTAAAGACAGCATTTCAATCAATTCCTGTCTATTAGGTCGCATATTTTCTCCTTATTTATACTTCAATTCGGTATTTTCATTAAACAGAGACAATATAATCTTCTTTTAGGTTAAGGGAAATTCTGTAAATGAGTCCAAGATACAATCATAATTTTAGTGCTTCATAGATAAAAAATTATCTGAAGAGAACAACATCATAAGAAGCCAATGAATATTGACTTTCATATTTATTCTCAAAATTAATAAAATTATGTATCAATTCTAATGAGAATTATGAAATATGCTGATATTGAAGGGGCAGACTAAATTGCTTTATTTGCTTAGCTTAGATAAACCTATTTTAGCAAAACTTACTTTATTAAGCCAAAACAAGCAGTTTTTTTAAGATACAACAAAATATTAGATTATGTCTTTGCCTTAGAGAGTAAATAATTTATAAAAGCAGAACAAGCCACCAACATATATTTAGCATCAGTAAAATCTGGAATACAATCTGTTTCATCAAATATACAATGTCTTATACCCGATTTCTTATCTGAAGTATATCCATAGATTTTTTTGAAGGCATCACATAAAGCAGGATGAATGGATTTCTTTTCTTTTAATTTGTCCAAAGCATCACCTAAGGTCGTTCCTTTAGTTCCATTGATAAAATTAACCGTTGCTTCAACTGCAGAGATAGCTTCTTTAACAGTATTCACATAATCTTTATTTTCCTTATTGGAAAATATATGAATAGCTCTTTTTAAATGATAATCTATTTCTTTTATACCTGTGGTTGCTGCTTCCTCTATTGCAGCTATTTCTTGCTGATTCGTAATTGGAATTATCTTGTTATTAACAAAACGATATGCAGAATTGAATTTTTCAAAAACAGCATTTAATGTTTTAGTAAATTCAATAATAATTTTATCATCTGGAGGAACTGATAGTTTTTGTTCAATGGTACTAAGATAGAATTCAAGAAAATCATAAACTTTATTCCAAGGTAAAGTTTTATATTTATTATCACATAGATATCTGATATAATCACTATTATTATTATAAAAAACATTTGCATCTTGCATATAAAAAAAACACCAGATATTTGAATATAAAGAAGATATATCACTTTCATTTAAAATAAATTTCTCAAATCTTACAAGAACATTATGGATAGCCATCTTTAAATCATCATTCATACTTTCAAATTGTAATGGCTTTGGAGGCTCATAGCCATATCTTTCGGAAAATAACATATTATCCTCCTCTCTTAAAATAATTTATTATCAGTGGGTTAAACAATATAGACAGTTAAACTCATCATAGCAATTAAATTGGACTTTATTATTCCACTGTATTGGTTATTACTTTAATGTCTTCTTCATTTAGACCATACAGTTTATAAACGAGCGAGTCAATTCTGTTAAGGTATTCAGAAATCTCAAAAGTTACATTTTTCTGGGTTTGATAATTATCAATAGTAGGCATTATCTTAAGAATATCTTTTACTAATTTTTCCAGCTCAAGAGTAGTATCTGTCTTTTGGTATATGGGAATTGGGAATTGTTCTATGTATATTTTGAAATACATAGTTGCCTTTTGGGATAGATTTGAAGAAATTAGATTAAAATAGAAATCAAATAATTTGGAATTAAGAATAGCCAATATATAGATTAGATTTTCACCTGTCATTATATATCCAGTTTTACTCGTATAAAATTGTTTATTATCATAAGTAAAACTTCCATTTAATCCAATCTCAGGCCATATAATTTTATTCTTATTAAATTCATTGTAATATGAACAATCTCTAAGTTCCCACCAGTAATCACCTTTATCATCTCTATCATATAATCCCTTCCCTCTTACTTTGACTATTTTATTTTCTATTGCATCTCCTTTAGTTTTTAAATAATTATACACTACTGGATAACATAATTTGATAAAATGCTCAGCATCTATGTTATCTGGTTTATTTTTATTTGTCCATCCGCTTGGAATAATTATCAGCCAAAGTCCAGCCCATTTATAATAATATTTATGAATATCCCTTCCACGCAAAATAGGTTTTAAAATTTCTTGGGATTTAGGGTCTGCTTTACAGATTGTTTCTTTTGTGGGAGTATCAATAATAAATGCTTCATTACAACCGGTTTTAATTCCATAGTAAATATTAACATCCCAGTCTTTAAGTGGTTTTCCGGCTTTTTCTATTTTGGTTTTTAAGTTCAAAATGCTATTATCTGCCAAGGTCCAACTATTTGCTTCCAGAGTATTTTGCTGTATTGTTTGCATATTATTATACAGAAATTGAGATAGAGATTCCGGTTTCAGGTTAGCAGGTATATTAACGAAATTAAAAGAATGCCCGGGTTCAGGTTTTGCTTTAATGAACAAGATAATATTGGTATCCACGGTGGAGGATTTAAAAACTTTATAGCCACCGAAGTCAATTAAGATTTGCAATTTTGTATTTTGTTTTAAAAATTGTCTTAATTTTGTCCCGTATTTGGCACGGAGCCATTTATTGGAAGTGATTAAAGTGGCAATTCCGTTTTCGGATAATAGATTATATGCCAATTCATAGAAATAGGTATATAGGTCGGAAGTAGAATTGAAAATTTGGTAGCCGGATTTTTTTAGTAAATCCTTATAAGTGATATTTTCCTGCCTTACATAAGGGGGATTGGCAATAACAATATTAAAATTCGTCAATCCGAACATAATTGTGGGATTAAAAAAAGGAGCGATGGAATTTACGGAATAAGGGTCCCAATTGGCAATATCTTCAGCTTCTTGAATAGGAAAAGCCAATTTCTTCAGTTCTTCGGAAAATTCTATTCGGAGTTTTTGCTCTCTGGCTTTAAGTTCAAGCTTGTCTTTTCGGTTGCGAGTGCTGAAGTATTCTTTGTGAAATGCTTTTATTTTAGATATATAATTTTCTAAAATGGAATGGAAGATATCCATTTGATTTTCCAGTTCTAAGGGAATAAGAGAATTTGCAGCAACGAGGTTAGTTTCCAAATTGGGTAAAGCTCTAATCCCCAAATTTGGTTTTCTGGGTTGAGGATATTGATCTACCAATAAAGAGATAAATAACCGAAGCTTGGTAATTTGAATAGCTATGGGTTGAATATCAACGCCATAGATACAATGCTCAATTAGAAAGAGTTTACGGCTGTAATCAAAATCAAACTCATCAAAGGTCTGCTCAATATCATAAATGCTTTCTTCCAGCTTTTGGATGTTTTCTTCTCTGATTTTAGGGTCGTTGACAGTGTGTCTTATATATTCAATAAGTTTTTTAATATTATCAATTTGTTGCTGTTTCCATTTAGTATTGTGCGGGTCTAATTTATGAAGGATATAAACGATTTTTAAAAGAAGACCCATTAAAAAAGCTCCTGAACCACAAGCAGGGTCAATAACTTTCAGATTATCAATAGCGTTAATAAGTATATCTGCTTCATCAGAAGTATATGGATAGTCTTCATCAGTATAATAAAGAAGCGATCTTAGTTTATATTCGCTGTCTTTCTTTTCTTCGTTGGTGCTATGAGGCAGTTCATTGATTAAATAAGCTAATAAAGATTCATCAATCATATAATCCACAATCTCACGCGGAGTATAAAATGAGCCGGTTTCGTGTCTGGCAGTTGTTTTTGTTTCGGGATTATAGGAGGCAAGTAAATTTTCAAAAACACAACCCAATAATTCAGGATCAAGAGCAACTTCTTCTTCAATGGGTGTATTTTCGGCTACGGTAAATTTATATCTATTTAAGATGCTTAATAAGCCCCGCACTTGATAGCTTTTATTTTGAGTTCCATATATCTCGTTTAAGTCAACATTCTGTTCTTTATCGCTTAAGAATAATTCATCGGGAACTTTTAAAACATTATCGGCTCGGTCACTAAAACCATCAATGCGAATATAAGATTTTTGATTGTTATTTGTAATTTCAGTATCTAAACATTCAAAGAGGCCACCATTTAAAAAGGGAATATCGGCAAAATATTCATCTATAACATTTTCGGGATGGTGAAAAAGAGATTCATAACGAAAGAGAGTATGCACATTGAAATCAGGATTCAGATTACCTTTAATTTCGCGGCGAAATCTGCGAGAATTTTCTTTATCTTTATTCATTTCTGTATTTAGGGTAGCAAAGAATAGGTTTTGCAGGATAGCTTTGTAATAAGCGGAATCATTAAAATCTTCAAACTTGATAATGTTTTTTATCTGCTGTGGATCAAAAAGGGCATCAGGAATAAGGCCTTTTTCTTTCATAAACCAAACAAAAATAAGACGAGTTAGCAATCTGATAAGACCGATGGAATTTCTTACTTCTTCATTTTCTTCATCACCCGCAGGGAAAACGACTTTCTTAATTGCCCAAAAATACCAATTGGACAGTTCTTTATAAAATCTTTTATTTAATTCGTTAATATCCAAAGTAGCAGCCCAGGCATTGTGTAAAGTATCAAAGTTGTTGATATTATACTTTTCAGATAGTTTCTCTAAAGAAAGATCAGCTAAAATATCAATATGAGCTCTGTGAGTGTCAGTTGTTTTGATATCCTTAATCATAGTTACTTTTTCCAAAACATCTTTTTGCTGGTCTATCAAATTTTGCCTTCTATTAACCACTGCAATAGTAACAAGATTATTATATTTAAAGAGAATAATCAAAGGGATAGCGTACTGTTTATTGATTTGCCGGGCTATATTTGCGAGCTGAGTTCTGGTATATTTATCTCCGTTAAGCTTAAGAGAAGCAAAAAGATAGGACTTTATGATATCTGCTTGAAATCTTTGTTTGGCAATTCCAGGTATAGTTATTTGACAATCTTGTTTAAAGTGGTTTTTCATTTCTTCATCGGTAATTTGAAAGAGCAGATAGAACTTATCCCAATCATCATTTAGGGCTTTTGTAGGATCTATTTTTTTACCACTAAGGGAGGCAAAATCATCAAAGCTGAAACTATATTGTTCCGGTTGACGATCACTAAAATAACCGAGGGTATTCCAAAAATTCATAGCAGCAGTATAGGTATCTTTAGTTTCAAAATTAGACAGAGCCTTAATAATTTTTTCTTTATCCATTATAATTCCTTTATTTAATAATCAGCCAGGTAATTAGTTCAAAACTCTGTTCTTTTGGTTTTTTAGGAATAAGGGCAGTTCTATCTCCTTGCAATTGTTGATTTGTGCGTTTGTTCAGAGAACTTTTTATGTCTTCAATGGCTTTAATAAGCAAAGTGTTATATTTATCCATATTTTGTCCCTGTTGGGTTTCTTCATCAAAGAGATCACAGAGTTCCTTTATTGCTTCTTTTCTATCTTTAGTCAGCAACCGGTAAATTTCCAGAATTTGTTTTATATTAGTGTAATGGTAACGGACAGTTCCATCGTCTCTGATATAAACAAGGAAATATGGTTGCAGGGGATTTAATTTATTATATTCCGAGCCATCTTCAAGGTGCTGTAAACAAAAGATAATACCAGGTCGAATTATTTGTCTTTGTTCCTCAGATAAGGTATTATTTTTTAACCAAAAAGCATTGTCTGGGCTTGGAGTTATGGCATATAAACCCAATGGAGCATCGCGTAATTCAATTTCGTTAGCTTTTAAATAATTAAGTAGGTCTATTCTAAAATCATTTAGAGTAAAATCAGTTAAGTTTACACAATCTTCCACATCCTCCAAATCAATTACTTCTTCCTTTAACCGTTTTAGTTGTTTTGTTCTAAACTTCATATCGTTATCTGACCAATTATCAATATCCTCATTGAGGATATTATCAGTGCCAGTAGCAGTTAAATCAACTAAAGCCATTCTTGCTTCTACTCTATATTTCAGTTTTATGTATTTATCCAAATCTTCGGTGGGCCAGAAATTATGCATTTGGATTTTGGTATTGGGACTATTAATTCTATCTATTCTACCAAAGCGTTGAATAATACGAACCGGATTCCAGTGAATATCATAATTTATTACATAATCGCAGTCCTGTAAATTCTGTCCTTCGGAAATGCAATCGGTAGCAATAATTATATCAATTTGTTTGTCTTGAGGTAAGCCAGGATATTTATCCCGTTCTTTGGCAATGGGAGCAAAACAGGTTAAAATAGAATTAAAATCATTTTTAGTTTGAGCAGGCATTTTGAAATTAGTTTTACAAGCTGTGCTTCCTGTTATTAAAGCAGAATAAAGACCGAAATTATCATAAAGATAGGAGGCAAGATTATCATAGAGATAAACAGCGGTATCAGCAAAAGCAGTAAAAATGATTATCTTCTTATTATTGGGATTGATAGGATGGTTTATTTTATATTCTAAAATTTCTTTCAAACGCTTAAGCTTAGCATCATTTTCAGGTGTAACTTTTTTAGCTGTTTCATACAAGGCATTAAGCTGATTTTTATCATTCTTCAGTGCTATTTTCCATTTTTTTAGGTCTAAATGTTCCAGTTTATATTTCAGTTTTTTTCCCACGGTGAATTCTTCTTCCTCTTCTTCTAATTCATCTTCAGGGATAATTGTTTCCACCTCAAAGGGATCAAGCTGTTCTTCTTTTTTATTCGTTTCGTAATCTGCTATCTTTTGTTCCAGAGAATTTATCTTGTCCAGAGTCCGCTTCAGAGTTAATTGATAAGAATAAATACTGCTTTCCAGGCGTTTGAGAAAATTGATTTTCATCATTTCTACCAGAAAATCTTCCCGCTGTTGCTGAGAAAATTCTTTTACTTTACCCGTTATTTCATATTCAGGTCTAAATTCCTCTTTTACATAATTGGAGGGCTTAAACAAAGAAAGTTTGTATTTCTGAATTGCCTCATTTACTTGGTCATAAGAATAAAACTTCTGTGTAGTATCAATATCGGTGTTTTCATTAATGGGTTTTAGACGCTCAGGAAAGCTATTTTTATCTATATCGGAATAATAGGTTACAATGTGTTTTCGGCTGCGAGCTATAGTTAATTCATCCAGAATCTTAAAAAAAGAACTATCCAGAGCTAAAGATAGATCCTTAGTGTCTCTCTTGGCATCTTTAGATTTCTTTACCCAGTTCGTAAATTGAAGTTGCGCAAATCTGAAAGTATTAGATATATTTTCAATTCCCATACTTTCCTTAAAGGCATAGTCATTACCTTGTGAAATGTAATGAATTTGATTACGCAAATCTTTCAGATTGGTATTTACAGGTGTGGCTGAAAGCATCAGAACTTTGGTTTGCACTCCATTTTTAATGACTTTCTCTAATAGACATTTAGCCCGATTGTAAATAATCTCTCCGTTTTCTATTTTTTCTTGGGGATTGCCTCTCAAATTATGCGATTCATCAATAACTACTAAATCCCAGGCACCCCAGTTAAAAGTAGATAGATTCAAATTATCAGCTTTGGAAAATCCGCTTGTTCTGGTTAAATCGGTATGAAAAGCAACTGTATAGCTAAACCTATCATTTTTAAAAGGATTTAATTTATCTCCCTTTTGAGCTTGATAAATAGTCCAATTATTCTGTAGTTTTTTGGGACAAAGCACTAAAACCCGATAACCTAAAATTTCGTAATATTTAATTATCGCTAAGGCTTCATAGGTTTTCCCTAAGCCTACACTATCAGCTATTATGCAACCATGGTATTTTTCCAGTTTATTGATAGCCCCTTTAACAGCATCTCTTTGAAAACTATAAAGTTTATTCCAAATCTCGGAATCAAAAAAACCAGTTTTTTCTTTCAGTACATCTTTATCTATCTGCTCTTCCAGAAATTTGGCAAAAATGTGATATAGGGTTTTATAATATATGAAGAGAGGAGAATTATCCACATAAAGTTTGGAAAGATATTTTAGAACCTCGTCTTTCACATCCTCTACTAAACCAGTATCGTCATTCCATAATTCATCAAACCAATTAAGTAAATCTGCTCGGTCTCTATCACTATCTACTTCAATATTAAGTTCTATATTGGGGGTATTGCTAAAGCCAAGTCCATTAACGGTAAAATTGGAACTTCCCAAAATTGCCTTCTCATTGCCATTAGCGGATTTGATATGATACATTTTTCCATGCAAAAAGTTGGGCTTAACCATAGATTTGATTTCACATTTTTCTTTAATCCAATTAGCACAATCAAAGGCAATCCGGCTTTGAGTAAGACGATTCTGAATTGGAATAATTAGTTTCTCATCTTCAATTTGAAATTGTTTCTTATCGGTCTTGGGGTCTATCTGTGAAGTAAAGCGCGGTTCTCCAAACAGAAATCTTAAACTATGAATGTTATCCAGCTTGTTTTTCAAATGTTGATATGCATAGATAGTAAAATATGCCGATACAAAAGATAAGAAACATCCTTCACTTAAATGCTCATTAATAAAATTGCCAACTGTTCCACGTTGGTGATTATCTCTGATAGCACTTTGTATTATTTTACTCATACAGTTCCTACTTTCTCATTATCTCAGATTTTGTATTGATAAACTTTATATTTGCTGGCAGAATTTTGTCAAGACAATGCGGATGAGCATTCGTTCCTTTTGCATAAGTTCAAGATTAAAATCCACTAATCATATTATAAAGATGGTCAAAAAAATCTTGACAAATATCTGGCTTTTATTTTAAGTGAAATTGTAAGGTGAAAATATGATAAAAGACTTAGCTGTATTAAATAAGCACTCTCAAATTAGAGAACTTGGTTCCGAACTGAGATATAACATCATAAGAGAACTCATACGTGGAGCTGCCACTTGTCAACAATTGGCAAATATTTATGGTATAAGTAAGCAGAAAATGCACTATAACCTCAATAAGCTTTTTGAAGAAAATTTAATTGAGATAGTTCCCTCCAATCAAGTAAGAGCGAAAGAGGTATATTATCGTGCCACGGCAAAGAATTACATATTAGATTTTGCTATTGGTCAAAATATTAATGACCACTCTCTGAGTAAGAGGGATATAATAGATAATATATTGACCCAGGAATATCATATCAATCTTAATAGTATTGCGGCAAAACTTTTAGAAGACAGTCTAAAAATGAAGCCTCAGGAATCCCTTCTTATCGTAAGCGGAAGCTATAATCAACCCTTAGTAGAAAAAATATTAGTAGAGGCAGGAAGAAGGAGCATCAATACCACCTGGATTTATCAATCAACCGAGATATTAAAAGCGAAATATGAAGAATATTCTTTATCTGCTTTTGATGCTGATTATAAGCAATTTAATCGTCTTTTAGCTAAACATAATGTCTATCTAAATCTCAATGGCGAGGCTCGTTATATAGAACTTAATGACCCTCAAAAACAGAGATTACGTAGCAAGCACTTTGCTCAGAGCCGAAAAATCATCCAACAGAATAAGATTAAAATTGCTATAATGCCTGGTTTGCTTCCAAACACTCTGGAAGAGAATACCATAGAAAGTGAAATACAATTCTGGAAAGCTTTAGATATAGATTATAAAAAGCTCTATCAACGGACTCACAATCTTTGTTTAGAAATGTCCAAACATAATGCTATACAAGTTAGCAATTCGGATACAGGCTTTAGTTTTACCATTCAGAAGATTCTGGCAGAATGTGGCTCCTTTGGAGATAGTGAATTTCAGAGTCCAACAATCAATTTACCCGGAGGAGAGATTCTTCTCATTCCAGAACCTGATAGCTTAAATGGAGAAATAACCGGAGATTTAGCTTATATATCAGGTAAAGTTGTAGAAAGACCCTGGATTCGTTTTGAAAATAATAAGATAGCAGAATTTAAAGCGGAATCCAATGAGGCACTCTTGCAGGAAGCTATTATTGCTGGAGGTAAGGATGGTGCTACTGTCGCTCTGGTATGTTTAGGGACTAATGAGAATGTCCATTTAACCAATATTGATTCTTCCTATAAACATAAATGTAAGGGTCTGCTCACTGTCTATTGGGGAGAGAATATATCCCTTGGTGGCAATGTAGCCGGGGAAAATGAATGGTATATTCAGATAGAAAATCCACAACTTTCTTATTTATAAAAAGAGGAATATTATGTACAAACACCTTGCCTTCATTATCGCTCTTTTGAGCATTTTCACTATCTGTCTGGGACAATGGCATATAGATGAAAACTTTGATAATATAACTACTCTTCCTGCAGGTTGGACTATTCATGATGATGGCGATGGAATGGTCTGGCGTAATCTTAATAATGCAACTCATGCCCATTCCGGAACCAGAGCAGCCTTTTGTGATAATTATTTGCCTAACCAAAATGCAGATTGGTTAATTACTCCTCAGTTAAACATCGCTGAGGGTGATTCTTTGATATTTTACACTCGTTCCTGGATAAGTACGGAACAACTCAAAGTTTATGTCTCAACCACGGGAACAGCTATAAACAATTTTACCACACAGCTTGTTCATTTACAAAATATAGGAACTACCTATCAGAGAGTTTCATTAAATCTTTCAAACTGGGCAAATCAGATTATTTATATTGGTTTTCTATGGAATTGCATAAATTATGGGATTTTGATAGATGATGTTCAAATTGGGCAACCACTAATAATTCAACCTGCGCTTAATTTGCCAGAAAGTTTTAGTTTTATCCAGGGTGAAACTTTGACCGTAGATTTTACTCCCTTTATAACCTGTACCGATATAAATTCTTGCACCTTGAGTGTTTCAGGGAATGTTAACATCAATGTCCAGATTAACGGAAGGATTGTCACTTTTAATTCTCCTGATTTCACAGGTTCAGAAAATATTACTTTCACAATGACTGATAATATCTCTGGTCTTTCCGCTTCAGATACTGTAGTAGTAGAAGTTCTTCCTGTGCCGACCATAGATCTTGGTATTATAGAAATACCATCTCCTCGTGAATTTGAATATCAGAATCATTCTTTTATTCCTGCCTTAAAAGTTCAAAATTTAGGTACTGCTTCCTATTCAGGAATGCTTTCTATTTCGTGTAATATTTTAAATAGTTCAGGAACTTCTATTTATAGTAATGAAGAATTTCATCTTCTTGAATTACAACCTGGAAATATCGTTACCGTTACCCTCTCAACCTCTTGTGTTATAACTTCAGAAGGAACCTATAATGCCATCTTTAGTTTAATTTCAGAAGACGGCAATCCTGCTAATAATATAATGGAAAAATCCTTTACCGTTGTCAATAGAATCACTCAGGGTGGTCCAGACACTTTTGGTTATAGATTTATTGATAGTAATGATGAAGCAGGGCCAGAATTTAATTGGATAGATATTAGTTCTACTGGAACATCAACCATAATGTATCAGGTTCCCAGCTGGGCAGGAGATGATAACTTTAGTGAAGCCATTACTATGGGATTTCCTTTCCCATTCTACGGTCAGCTATATGATAATATGTATGTAGATATCAATGGAGAGATATTACTTTCCGTAAGCAACTGGCAAAAACCTTATCCTAACACTGGATGGGATAGTGATGGTAATATGTTTAATTATGCGTATCCCATTCCTGGCTATAATGCAATGCCCACTTTAATTGCCGTATATTGGGATGATTTATTTGCAGAACAGGGAATAAGTGATATCTATTTTCAAACCTTTGGAGAAGCTCCGAACCGTTATACTGTAGTACAATGGAATAATCTTCGTTTTCTGGCAGGAACCGGAGGAACTCCTCAGTTAAAGTTTGAAGTCATATTCTATGAAAACGGTGATATACTAATGCAATATCACACCACTCATACAGGTCAAAGTGGCTCTAATATCCCTCATCAAAATGGACAGAGTGCCACAGTAGCTATCCAGAATCAAGATGCAACTATAGGACTTTGCTATTTAAGAGAGATTGTGATAAATAATCAGTATCAAGGAGTGGAACCTCCCGGAAACCTGCTTCATGATAACCTTGCTATTAAGTTCTTTACTGGAATAGATGAACAACCTCCTCATTTAACTTATACCGAAGCAGGGAATACCTTCAATAGAACTCCACTTTTAAAAGTTAATGCCATAGACCTTTCTCCAATAACCTCTCTTGTTTTGCATTATAATACGGGAGAAGGATGGCAAAGTATGGAATATACGAGTCAATCCGGAACTTTATATTATTTCCAATTACCAGAGTTGCCTCAAGGTGCGGAATTGAATTATTATTTTACTGCCACAGATTCTGAAGGTAATACCGGATCCCTTCCTGAAGATGCTCCAACGCATTTCTATAGTTTTAAAATATTACCAACTGCTGATACCGAAGTTCTGATTGCTTATTCCGGTCGTCAAGATTATCAAAGAATAGAACTTCCTGTCTATACCAATCTATTAGATAATCTCAATATTTCATATGACATCTATAATTGGGAAGAATATGATAGTTTCCGTTTCCCTCTTCAATACAAAGCTATTCTGTGTTATGCCAATGTGGGAAGTCACACTGCCCTTTCAGATACTTTAAGTTTAGCTTTAATGCAATATATGGATAGTGGGACTACTACAGAACCCAAAAATGTGTTTTTTGCTTCAGATGGTTTTGCTGGTAGCACTCATGCTAATCCTAATACCAGTTTAATCAAAAAGCTTTTTAATGCTTATTTCCGTTCCTATTATGTTCCAACTGGTTCAGGTGGTGGGACTAATGGCTTAGCAGGACCTGAAGTCTTTTCCTATCAATATGGGAGTATACTTTGTTACACTAATTCCCCTATAGGAATAGTGGGAAATGAGTATCAAGTTTATGCTGATAGTCCTGACTGTATCTTCCGTTATGAAAGCTGTCCCGATTGGTATGCCTCAGAAGTGCAGTATCCAGAAATCGGTGCTCAAAGTGCATTTCTGTTTGAAGATGGACCAATAGATGGTCATGCTTATCTCTATCATGGAGTTTGCGCAACCACAGTTACCTTACCTATCTATAAGGCTTTTTATTTCAGCTTTGATTTTTCCCAGGTTTATCAGGAAGCTCAAAGATATGAATTGATGTCCGATTTAATGCAGTGGTTTGGTATTAGTCCAGATGCAAATGAAGATTATAATATTCCTCAGGTAGAAACAAAAATAAACGGAAATTATCCCAATCCCTTCAATCCTGAAACAACAATCTCTTTTACTTTAGCTAAAAATGCTAAAGTCAAGCTGGATATCTATAATGTCCGAGGACAGAAGATTAAAACCTTACTAAATGATAATCTCTCTGCTGGAATTCACAACTGCATCTGGGATGGGAAAGATGATAATGGTCAAATAGTTTCCAGCGCTATGTATATAGTTCGCTTGGATGATGGCAATAAAATCAAGCAGCATAAGATGATGCTGATTAAATAAAACCTTGAGAGGTTAAGGAAATGAAAAGAAATATCTTTATCCTATTTCTACTGGTTGTCTGTGTTGCACTAAACGCAGGAGATTATTTTATTGGCTCAGGAACTACTAATCAAAATAAAGTTCCTGTCTATGGTTATAATAATTATGGCTGGAGTAAGTTCTTCTATACTTCCACTGAAACTACTGGTGCGGGGATGAGTGGTACAGTTCAAATCACTGGAATAGCTTTTAAAGTCAGTAATACGATATCAAATTATACTATGGATAATCAGCAAATTTATCTGACTCACTTTTATAACACAAGTTATGCTTCAACCGCAGTAGGTTATCCCAATAATTCTTATTATACTAATGTATATAACGGTCCTGTAACATTTAATGGTCCTGGTTGGGTTCATATTCAATTCACCACACCTTTCAATTATGATTCCAGTTATGGATTTGAAATCTTATGGGAAAATCATGATGGAAGTAAAATTGGAGGTCCTCCCATTTTTTACCATACGGCTTTAAGCAATAGTTCTGTTTATATTCATCAGGATGCATCATTTCCAACTGGAAGTGGACAAAGGTCAAATTATCATCCTAATATCTGGATTGAGACTCCGGTTACAGATATACCCCCTGCAGCAGCTTGTGTATTTCCTCCCAATGGAAGTGATGGGCATAATGTGAATATCACCCTTCGCTGGAACAATATGGGTGGTCGTCCAGATCATTATCGTCTCTGGCTTGGCTCAAATAATCCTCCTTCAAATCTGGTTAATGGAGAGATTGTTTATGAAGAATCCTATACTCCTTCAACTTATCTGGATTATGGTACTACCTATTACTGGAGAGTGGTTCCTCATAATGATTTTGGCTATGCTATAGATTGTCCCATCTGGAGTTTTACTACTATGGCAGATCCTACTATTTACACTTTCCCCTGGTTAGAAACTTTTGATGATACTTTTAAACCTACTGGTTGGACAGACCATTCTGGCGGATTAGTAGACCCTATTGTTTTAGGAGCTAATGGTTCAAGTCAATGGCAACAAGATGATTGGTTAAATATTACTTCAACTGATAAAGCTGCTAAAATAAATATTTGGGGTCCTATTAGTGGCTGGCTTATTTCACCTTTATTATATATAAGCGATGACCAAGTTCTAAGCTTTGATGCTGCTCTATTGAAGTATAATCAACCTCCAACGGGAACTCCTCATGATACAACAGGTATAGATGATAGGTTTGCCGTCCTTATTGGAGATGGCTTTTCCTGGTCAACAGCTAATATCCTAAGAGAATGGAATAATACTTCTTCTCCCTTTGTGCTTAATGATATTCCAGAAAGTGGTACTCATATCAGTATTCCTCTAACAGGTTATAGCGGAAGAAAACGCATTGCTTTCTTTGCTGGATCAACTGTCTCAAATGCTGATAATGATTTTATGATTAATAATGTAGAAGTTAAATCCTTGCTGCAAGCTCCTGTAGTTACTATAACTTTGGACAATGCAACAAATCAGCTGATACTATCCTGGGAAGCTGTACCTAATGCTACAAGCTATAAAATCTATAAGTCTTCTCAGCCTTATGGAGATTATAACTATATTGATACGGTGTATTCCACTCAATATCAAACCATAGTAACTGAGGCTAAAGCTTTCTTCAAGATTATCGCCACGAATTAATAATAGTCGTTTCATTGTACATTTCACTAACCGCAGCAAGAAAATGAGCTGCGGTTTTTTCTTGCCAAAAAATCAGGTTTAATAAATAAGGTTAGTAAACATTTACTTACATTCTGGAGAAAAAAATGACTGAAAGACAGGAAGAAATTATTCTCACTGCTATAGCTCTTATTGCCAGAGAAGGATATAAAAATCTTACTATCAAAAAACTCGCTTCTGAACTACATCTATCAGAAGCTGCGTTATATCGTCACTTTGTAAATAAAGAAGATCTCATCTTAAACATTATGCACTATTTTGAAGATATTTCCCAGAATGTATTGCAGGAAATTCAAAACACTAATCTCAATCCGCTGGAGAAAGTTCACTATTTTATTATGAACCGCTATGAGCTTTTCACTTCTAATCCAGATTTAGCACAAGTTATGTTCTCAGATGAGTTGTTCTATTATGACCCTGTCTTTTTTAAACAATTTCAAAAGATATCCTCAAATCATAGAGAAGTTCTACTAAATTTTATTGAAGAAGCCCAAAAGGAAGGATTTATCCAATCAGGAATTAATTCAACTAAGCTTTTTACCATTATTATTGGTTCTATGCGGTTTCTTATCACTCAATGGAATCTTAGTGGGAGAAAGTTTGATTTAGTGAAAGAAGGCGATAGCCTTTTTCAGACCATAAAAAATCTTATTGCAGAGAAGAAAATATAAAGGAGGAAATTATGGAAAGCCGTTTCTGGAAAGATTTGCCCCTCGTAAGAGATAAGGATGGAGTTCGGGGAACTAAGATTTATTCCCAACCTGAAGGAGAAATTGTCCATATGTATCTGGAACCAGGAGCAAAATTACCGCTTCATAATACATCTGTTAATGTAGCTTTCTACATCTTGGAAGGCAATCCAACAATCATCATTAGCGATGAAGAGCAAAGTTTTGCACCCGACACTATTATTGATAGCCCAAAAAACATCCCTCATGGTATAATCAATAATAGTGATAAACCTGCCAGATTACTGGTTATTAAAATGCCCAAACCATAAACATATTAAAGGAGTTATTATATGAGTATGTTCTGTTATCAATGTCAGGAAACATCAAGAAATCAAGGTTGCACTGTTCGTGGAGTTTGCGGAAAATCTCCCGAACTGTGTCATTTAATGGACCTTTCTAATTATGCAATGAAAGGTCTGGCTTTTGTATCATCCAAGTTATTAGAGCATAACATCTATCATAGAGAAGATGCTCTCATCATTATGCAAGGTTTGTTCCGAACCATTACCAATACCAATTGGGATGAAGAGCAAATCAAGCTTTCTATTGCAAATATTATAAAGTTAAGAGATAAAAGAAAAGCTGAGCTGGAAGAAGTAGCAAAAAATAGGAATATAAAATATCCTGATGCTGTCTTATTTCACCTTTCTTTAGAAGAATATGAATCCTTTGGAACTCAAGTTGGAGTTCTTTCCACTGAAAATGAGGATATTCGTTCTTTGCGGGAAACAATCATTTATGGTATAAAAGGAATATCTGCTTATGGTGATCATAGTGCTATGCTTGGATATTATGATGATGACCTCAATCAATTTATTTATAAAGCTTTAGCTGCTACCATTGATGATAGTTTAAGCCCGGAGCAGTTAACTAATCTGGTCATTAAGACAGGTGAATATGCTGTTAAAGTGATGGAACTTTTAGATAGAGCTAATACTGAAACTTATGGAGTGCCTGAACCTACAACGGTTAATCTTGGAGTAGGAAATCGTCCTGGAATTCTGGTTAGTGGACATGATTTGAAAGATTTGGCAGAACTTTTGGAACAGAGTGAAGGAGCTGGAATTGATATTTACACTCATGGTGAAATGCTTCCAGCAAATTACTATCCTGCTTTTAAAAAATACAGCCATTTACACGGAAATTATGGCTCTTCTTGGTGGCATCAACTGGATGAATTTGAAAAGTTCAATGGACCTATTCTAATGACTACAAATTGTCTGGTGCCTTTAAGAAAAGATAACACCTATTTAAACCGTCTTTATACTACAGGTATGACAGCATATCCAGGAGCAACTCATATTCCAGATAGAGAACCAGGTAAAGCTAAAGATTTCAGTGCTATCATTGCTCAAGCAAAAAAATGTCAACCTCCCACTGAAATAGAAAAGGGAACCATTGTAGGTGGTTTTAATTATAGGACCGTGCTTTCTATGGCAGATAAAATTATTGAAGCGGTTAAATCGGGAGCGATTAAAAGGTTTGTGGTTATGGCGGGATGTGATGGAAGAATGCCAAGTCGTCAATATTACACGGAAGTGGCAAAGAAACTTCCTCCTGATGCTGTAATACTCACTGCTGGATGTGCCAAATATCGTTATATAAAGCTCAATTTAGGTGAAATAGACGGTATTCCGAGAGTTCTGGATGCTGGACAATGCAATGATTCCTATTCTCTTGCTGTTATAGCTTTAAAATTGAAAGAAGCTTTTGGGCTGGAAGATATAAATCAATTACCTATCGCTTTTGATATTGCTTGGTATGAACAAAAAGCTGTAGCTGTACTTCTTGCTCTTCTTTCTCTCGGATTCAAAAATATCCGCTTAGGACCAACTCTTCCAGCATTTTTATCACCTAATGTAGCAAAAGTCATCACTGATACCTTTGGTTTGCAACCTATAACCAATCCAGATGATGATGTGAAAGCTATTATGAGCTAAAATAATTGTCTCTGATTTATAAAAAGCGGGAGAAAAACTCCCGCTTTATTTATTTATATAAAAGATTACCCTTTCTCTTATTGATACTTATTAAGCTATCCATAATATCCATTACCTGTAAACAAATATCCATTCTGTATTACCATATCATCTGTCGCAAGATTCCAGCTATATCTACAAACAAAGTCAGGAGAAGCAGGATTAATTAAATCATAAAAACTTAGTTCATTCCAGTTAGTATCAGAGATTATTAATTGTTCATTGTGCACAATGCATTTTTCAATTTTGCTATTGGGATGAGGATTTATGGAATCTAAAAATACAGGAAAATAAGGATCAGAAACATCAATAATTTGTAAACCAGAAGCTCCATCTGCAATATAAACAATCATTATAAAAAATAACGATTCTGCATAACTAAGTGTATTATAACTTCCTAATTTTATCAAACAAATTTATTTATAAATATCTAAGCTCTCTCTTGGCTCTTTCCTATTACTTCAGCTAAGTAATCGTCAGTATGGAGATAAGTTAGGGTTAAGTTAGAGTAATAACCAAAATATTTACAATATATTTGATATATACAAATTTCTTGTACTATCCTAAGCTACATAAACGCTGTGAGATATGAATGGTATTTAAATTGGGGAATCGATAAATATCAATTTTCACTTCAATAGTTTTTATCTTACTTAGAGCGCCAATTTCACTACATTTTCTTTTTATAAACCTAAGAGGCGTCAGTGATGG